>FWPV01003252.1_pt1 | contig 20973 bp, 19 predicted proteins | sample 2228371 | NCBI WGS metagenome assembly FWPV01 (sample SAMEA103939776, study PRJEB20133) | metagenome | reverse complement strand
TTCCACAGGTGATAGGGGCCCGTATGGTGGAGAAGGGCACTCACAGGCTGCTCCGGACGCTGGCCAAGGAACTCATCCGGAGGCTCGCCTCCTTCCTCGTGGGGATTCACATACCTGACCTGAACTCTGGCCTCCGGGCTTTCCGCAAGAAGGAGATGTTGCCATTCCTTCATCTCATCCCCAACGGATTCTCCTGCGTGTCCTCCATGACACTGGCATTTCTGGCCAATGACCTTCCTGTCAAGTTCGTCCCCATAACATACTATGAGCGCATAGGTCGCTCCAAGTTTCATCCGATCCGAGATACCTATCGGTATCTCTTGACGGTGATCAGGATCGTTACGTATTTCGCACCCCTCAATGTGTTCATGCCCTTGTGTCTACTTCTGTTGGGAGTCGGTGTGATAAAAGGTCTCTTGGACATCGCCTGGACCGGCACTTTGCAAGAATCGGACATCATGCTAGTGCTCTCCGGGATCATAGTGGGAGCGCTGGGCATACTCGCTGACCTCATAGTGGTTCAAGGTAAAAGGGAAAGCAGGGGTGAGTAGAAAGTATCTGTATGCAGAGGTTGGAGTCGCCCAGATACCTCACATATTGAGCATGGTGGATCGCAATCTCCTGAGCCCTACTTACGGTTGTTTCGACCGTTCCTATTGGCACTACAAGACCTCGCCTTTCCCCAGCGGCATGTATCAGGAGTTCGTGCTTCCTCTGGCACTGTGCTTCCTGCACCCCATCCCAAAGGGGGAGCGATTCTACCGTCAGCCACGCCTGCGAGAGCTGGTCGTGGCCGGGATCCGCTATGCGGCTGCATCCTCCCACAGGGACGGGTCGTGCGACGATTACTTCCCATACGAGCGTGCCTTGGGGGCGGCAGCCTTCTCCCTCTATGCAGCCACGGAGAGCTATCTCCTCTTAGGGTTGTCGGAAGATGACATCGTGTCCTTCTTCCACAAGCGGGGGAATTGGCTCATGAGACGCCAGGAGGCAGGACGGCTCTCGAATCACCATGCCCTGGTGGTCCTGGCCTTGTACAACGTCTATCTGATCACTGGGGAACAAAGATATCTGCAGGGGGCGCGGAGGCGCCTTGAGCTGCTCCTGGGATGGCAGACCGAGGAGGGGTGGTTCCCGGAGTATGAGGGGTGCGATCCTGGTTATCTCACGGCTACCATAGATTTTCTGGCCAAGTATCTCAAGAAGTCCCAAGATGAGAGGGTAGTCGGACCACTCAAGGCCGCCGTGCTTTTCGCCAGACAGTTCATCCACCCGGACGGAAGCTACGGCGGGGAGTACGGGAGCCGCAACACGTGCATCTTCTTCCCACATGGATTCGAGTTGATGGGAGAGTTCCTTCCTGAGGCCATCGAGACCGCGGAGCTTTACCTGAGAGGGGTCTCCAAGGGCCTTCAAGTCCACCTCGAAGACGATCGCATGTGCGCCCATCTCGCCTGGGATCATCTCCAAGCCTACCTGGACTTTCGCGAGAGGACGCCCGACACGGCCTCTGGGCCACGGAAGGAGAATAGGAGACGCTACTGGCAGATGGCGAGGATCTACGTCCATGCGGCGGAGGACAGGTACGCGGTGGTATCAGCGGCCAAGGGGGGGGTCCTCAGGCTGTTCGTCTCGGGCGAGCTGGCCTATGGGGACAGCGGGATCATCGCGAGGCTCTCCAACGGGATGGCGCTGGTATCTCACTCAATAGGAGACTACGAGGTGACCCTCCTGGAGGACGGGATTCAGGTCCTGGGGAGTTTCAGCAAGTGCGGGTTCGAACGTCCAACCCCTTTGACACAAGCCATCTTTCATCTGGGCATGTTGACGGTGGGACGTTGGGGAAGCGACATCGTCCGACTCCTCCTGCAGAAACTCCTCATCACAGGGGCTCGCAGGGATCCCATGAAGTTCAGGCGCACCTTCCGTATGGGACCGCCTTCCATCTTGGTTGACGAGATCTGGAATCCCAGGCGGGGTCGTTCCAGGGAGGTGATCGCCCTATATGCCGGGACGGACCACACCTCTATCTACGTGGCCATGAGCAACAGTTTTCAGTCGGCTTCCCTGTTGCCATGGACAGACTACGGGGTCCATCTTGCGGAACTGAACCGGGACGGCTATGTCCGCATCGAGAGGAGGATCGGATGAAGTTCAAGGCAAGGGCGTTGAAGTGGATGGCCCTTGTTTTCACTGTAGGCATGCTCGCGGCCATATACCTCCATGTGGACGTCCGCCAAATGGCCCAACGCCTAATGGAGGTGCATCCCCTTTACTTCTCGTTGGCCCTTTCTTTCTTTCTCCCGCAGTTTCTGGTCACCTCGATTCGGTGGCGGATCATGGTGGCGGCCATCCGGCCTTTGACCCTATGGGAATCCGTAAAGATGGTGATGGCGGCCAAGGCCCTCAACGCCGTGGTCCCGGCCAAGCTCGGTGAGCTGAGCAAGGCCTATTTCCTCAATCGGGGGCAGAAGGCGGATGCCGGGCAATCCGTATCCACTGTGATTCTCGAGAAGTTCCTCGACATGGGGGGGCTGTGTAGCGTCCTCCTCTTGGGGGCCATGCTCCTCCCCGAACGAGACGAGGCCCTTTGGGGAGGAGTGTTGGTGGCTGGCGGGGTCATCTCAGTGGTCATCTTTGTCTTGTCCTTTCCACTGTCTGGTTTGGCCTCTAGACTCGACGCCAGGGGGGAGAAAGGCAGACGGCTGGGCCGACTTCTGGCGGGCTGGCACACGGTGCTCTCCATGTGGCGGGGGGGCAAGACCACCTTGCCTCTGATCCTGTCCCTCTCGGTCCTCCTCTGGGTGTTGCACGTGGCCCAGATATACATCTTCTTCCCCTCTCTGAGGCATCCGGTGCCCCTGACCCCAGCCCTTGCGTTGATCCCAATGGCCATCTTGGTTGGCGTCATACCTATCACCATCGGGGGGATGGGCACGAGGGACTCGGTCCTGATCCTGCTCTTCGCCCCCTATGCCGATGCGGCAACCATGGCCGGCATCGGTTTGCTCTGCTCCATGCGATATTGGGTGGATACCCTGCTCGGTGTGCCTTTCTTTCACGGGTACGCGAGGGACTTGGGCCGTTCACGATCGGAAGACCGGGCAGATCGTCATCCACCGGAGAGCTGACGGGTATGCACCTTCACGAGCCCGTACACATGGATTGGCGAGGCCTCGCCATGTGTGCTATCATGCCGATATGATTGTAGTAGTTAATCGACAGAAGGGGACAGTGACGAACTTGGAGGGTCCCAAGACCGTACGAGACCTGCTCGTGGCCTTGAACATGGTCGAAGGGGCCGTCCTGGTGACCCGCAACGGGGAGTTGTTGACCAGGGATGCCAGGGTCCTCAATGGAGAGACCATCGAGATCATCCCTGTGATCTCCGGAGGTTGAGGTTTGAAGTGTCGTCGGTGCGGTGAGCACGCGGTGTTGGATCTCAAGAGCCATAACACGGCCTTCTGCGCCCCATGCCTGTTCATGTTCATGGAGAGGCAGGTCAAGCGTGCCATCGAGCAATATAAGATGTTCGGCTTTCAGGACAGGGTCCTCGTATGCGTATCGGGGGGGAAGGACTCGCTGACTCTGTGGGACATCCTTCAGAGGTTGGGTTACCAAACAGGAGGCCTGTATGTGGACCTGGGGATTGAGGGATATTCCCGACGCTCAAGGGAAAAGGTAGAGGGTTTCGCAAGGCAGCGTGGTCTGGAGACATACGTGGTGTCTTTGGATGAAGTGGGATCCTCCGTGGAGGCGCTGGCGCGAAGGAATCGGCGGGCTGAGTGTGCGGTATGCGGGATCGTGAAGCGACATTTTTTCAATCGGACGGCCGTGGAGAAGGGGTTCACTGTGGTTGCCACAGGGCACAATCTGGACGATGAGGCTGGCAGACTCATGGGGAACCTCCTTCACTGGCAATGGGATTACCTGGACAGACAGGCACCAGTGCTGCCAGCGGTAGGAGAGAGGCTTGTGAGAAAGGTCCAGCCTCTGTGCCGCGTGACAGAGAGAGAGACGGCGGCATACGCACTGCTCCGAGGGATCGATTACGTCTTGGAGGAATGTCCCATGAGCGATGGGGCTACCTCCTTGCGGTACAAGCATGTCCTCAACCTGCTGGAAGACTGGATGCCAGGAGTTAAGGGAAACTTTTATCATGGTTTCCTGAAGTATCGAAAACGATTGATGACTGACCAGGAAGATATCCAAGCGCGAAGGGAAGGGGGGGCCCCCGAAACATGCTCGCTATGCGGGTTTCCCTCTCATGTGGATCCGTGTTCATTTTGTCGGCTTGCCAAGGCCGAGGGAAGGGATACAGAGGGCCGCAGGAGGGGTCAGTCCTCGAGGGACAGGGCAATGGGCTGAGGGGGGTGTTAGGGCGATGGGAAGAGATGATTTGGCCAAGATCAAGGAGGACATCATCGCCAAGTGCCTTCTGATGGAGGATCTGGGGTATTTTGTGGGGACTTGTGGGAACATGAGTGTGAGGATCTCAGGGGGATTTGTGGTCACACCTAGCAAGGTCCGTTACCGCGAGCTCACCGCAGAGGACCTGGTCACTGTCTCGAACCAAGGGGCGGTTATCTCGGGCAGGAGGCTACCATCTTCGGAAGTGAGAATGCACTCGGCGATTTACCAGAAGAGAAAGGAGATACATGCTGTCATCCATGGTCACTCCCCTTATGCCTCAGCCATCGCCTGTCTTCATCGAACGATCCCACCGTTTGTCGAGGATCTCGTTCAGATCGTTGGGGGGGAGGTCCGGTGCACTGCCTATGTACCTGGGGGAGAGCACGAGAGGATGGCCCAGGAGGTGGTCAACACCATCGGTTCGGTCAATGCTGTCTTGATAGCGAATCACGGATGGCTTTGCTGCGGTAGGGATCTGGAGGAGGCATCGGTAGCCTCCCAGATACTGGAAAAGGCGGCCCTCATGCTCTTGGTTGCCGCGCCCTTGGGCAATGTGGTGCGAATCCCTGATGAGGCGATCGTTTCAGAGAGGGATCGTTTCCTGTACAGATATGGCACCTTGGAGGACTCGCCCTGGCGAAACGCCCCGTCGAGCTGAGTGCATCACCACCTCATCAGGCTGCTCGCCCAGGTAAGCCCCCCCCCAAAGGCGGTCAAGAGTACCAAATCCCCCTTCCGAATCCTGCCTTGCCTGACGGCTTCGTCCAGGGCGATGGGGACAGTGGCGGACGAGCTGTTGCCGTAGCGTTCGATAGTCATGACGACTTTGTCCATGGGGACGTCGAGCTTCTTGGCCATGGCCTGGATGATCCTCGCATTGGCCTGATGCGGGACTATGTGATCCACGTCGTGGATGGACAGACCGTTGTGCTCCACCGCCTCCTGGCATGCCTCTGCGAAGCGGTTCACTGCCACCTTGAAGGACTTGTTAGCCTCGATCATGGTGAGATAATGAAGCTTCTTGTCCACGCTTTCGTGACTGATGGGGGTCGTCCTGCACCCCCCACCTGGGAGCAGGAGGGTGTCGCCCGCGGCCCCATCGGTATGAAGGTGGGTTGAGAGGATCCCGCAGTCGCCGTTTGTGGGCAACAGGACTGCGGCCCCGGCCCCGTCGCCCCAAAGGATGCAACTGGCCCTATCCGTATAGTCGACCGTCCGGGTCATGACCTCTGAGGCCACCACAAGGGCATTCTTGAACGTCCGGTTCTTGATGTACTGCTCCGCGACGGAAAGGGCGAATATGAAGCCTGAACAAGCGGCAACCACGTCGAAGGTGACCGCTCCCGGGCAGTCCAGCTTCGCTTGAAGCCAATTGGCACCTGCAGGGCACTGCATATCCGGGGTAATCGTCGCCATGACGATGAGTTCGATCTGGTCCTTGGACAAACCCGCCATATCCAGGGCCTTCAGGCTCGCCTCCCGGGCCATGTCGGATGTATGCTCGTCGTTGGAAGCGACGCGCCGCTGTCGGATCCCGGTCCTCGTGAATATCCACTCGTCCGTGGTGTCCAACATCCTCTCGAGGTCTTCGTTGGAAAGGATACCCTCTGGCAGATAGGAGCCTGTACCTACAATGGCGACCCTTTTCATGATCTCCCACGAACCTCCAATGCCTTCCTTGTAATGGCTAAAGACCTTAGATCATCATCGGAGACTTGTCAACTGTCCCGCGCCGAGGTGGCACCGAGTGGAAGCGAGGCGCAACCCAAAGATATCGTTGGGGGAGGCACCCCTTTTGGCTTCTGGATTTCTTCTCTATCCCCCCTTCAGCAGGACCCTGTACGACCAGAGGCAAGAAACCGCCCTTCGGGTTCAAAGGGATGGCTGCCGCGGGGGACGCAGCGAAGGGGGAATCTTCCGGCAGCTTCGGACGGGGGGAGAGATGGGCGAGATCGGGCTTGTGCCTCGATGGATCTTCAGGATTTCATTTGACAAAGAGGAGGCTTTTCATATATGTAAGATCAGTCTTTGGGGACGGGATTCGGGATCTTTCAACCCATTACAAATCAGGAGGGGGAGATGAAGACGAAAGGGAAAGAGAGGCCGTCTTTGACCCGCAGGTCCTTCCTGAAGGCCACGGGCGCCATGGGAGTTGCGGCAGCGGTGGGCGCGTACCCCAGGGCAGTCAAGGGGCAGCCCAAGGAGATACTGATCGGTTCCGTTCAGCCCGTGACAGGCCCATTGGCCGTTATCGGCCAAGGGCAGAGAAGGGCGGCAGAGCTCGCTGTCGAGATGATCAACTCCAAGGGTGGGATAAGGTCCATGGGAGGGGCCAAGCTCAAGCTCCTCCTCGGGGATAGCCAGACCCAAACCGAGGTCGGGCGATCAGAGGCGGACCGGCTCATCAAGGAGGGGGCCAAGATCATAGTCGGTGCCTTCGAGAGCGGCACTAGCATGGCCATAGCGACTCTATGCGAACAGAGGGAGACCCCATTTCTGATCGACGTGGCCGCCCTGGACGACATAACCAAGAAGGGCTACAAGTACACCTTCCGGATATTCCCGACCTCCACGGCCTTCGCTCAGAAGGGGGTGGCCTTTGTCAAGGAGATCCTGGCAGAGAAGAAGCTCTCCCCCAAGAGGGCCGTGGTCTCTTACGTGGGGGACGCCTTTGGCAAGACACAAGGGGCCTTCTTCATAAAACACTTCAAGGAGTCAGGCTTGGGCATCGATATAGTGGAGGAGATAAGCTATCCGCTGGGCGTTCCAGACCTTTCGGCCGAGGTTGCGAAGATAAAGGCCGCGAAACCTGATCTGCTCTTTCCCATCTGCCGGCCAGGGGACTCCACCATCCTCACCCGAGAGCTTTACAAACAGAGGGTCGAGCTCATGGGCATCATCAGCCCTGGCTCCCCCGGGTGGTACGAGCCATCTGTCATCAAAGACCTCGACAAGCTGGTCTTGTACGTCATGGACAACGTCCCTTGGGTCTTCCCGGATAGCCCAGTATACAAAGAGGCCAACGATCTCATGCTCAAGAGATACCAGGCCTATCTGGAGACCAACAATGGCTACGCCTTTACGGCCATACTGGTGGTGGCGGATGCCCTGGAGAGGGCCAAGTCGGTCGATGCCGGAAAGGTGGTGGAGGCGCTGAAATCTACCAATTTCAAGGATCACCCCATGGTCGGAGACGCCATCAAGTTCGCTGAAAATGGAGACAACATCGGGGCCACCACCGCCCTGGTGCAGGTCCTTCCGGATCCAGACCCCCTGAAGAGGGTCAAGGTAGTCCTGCCCAAGAGATTCGCTCAGGCCGACTATGTCTTTCCCGCCCCACAACTGTGGGAGAGGGGGTAGAAAAGGGGTGCGAGAGGAGCGTGATGTGGCGTGCTTGTGAAGTTGAGAGGCGGAGGAGGAAAGAGAATTTGATACGATGAATTACGCCCTTCTCTTGCAACTGACCATTCAGGGTATCCTTCTGGGAGGGATCTACGGCCTCATCGCTGTGGGTCTCTCCCTCATTTTTGGCGTCATGGGGGTGATAAACTTCGCCCACGGGCCAATGATGGTGATGGGTATGTACGTCTCTTACTGGATCCTGGTCATCCTAGGGATCGATCCCTATCTCTCGTTGGTCCTGGTGGCGGCGTGCATCTTCGTTCTGGGGTACTTGGTGCAGTTCCTGGTGGTAAACAGGATCCTGGATTTCCCGGAGGCGATGCAGGTGCTGCCGCTCGTAGCCATCGGCCTCATCCTGGAGAACTCTGCGCTGTTGCTGTGGGGGCCGGATCCCAGGAGCCCGAAGACCCTCCTTGGCCTCCTCGCCATCCCCCTAGGAAGTGCAACCATAGATGTCTCTCGACTGGTGGCCTTCTGTTTGGCGATAACGATAACCGGAGCCATACTCCTTTTCCTCAAGAAGACGGACCTGGGCAAATCCATAAGGGCCGCGGCTGACAACCGCACGGCGGCTTTGCTGATAGGGATAAAGGTGGACAGGATAAACAACTTCTCTTTTGCCCTTGGCGCGGCCACGACCGGGGCCGCGGGTGCCCTCTTGATCCCGCTGATCCCGCTGTCGCCCCACCTTGGGCATGACTTCACCCTTACGGCGTTTGTCGTGGTGATCTTGGGGGGCATGGGCAATCTCCTTGGCGCGCTGGTGGGTGGGTTGATCCTCGGGGTGGCAGAATCTGTCTCCACCCTCTTCGTGCCGGCCACCATGAAGCAGGTAGTGAGCTTCAGCCTGCTCATCGTCATCATGCTTTGGAGGCCTCAGGGTCTCCTGGGGGGTAGGCGATGAAGAGGCTCTATGTGCTCTTGGGTGGGGCCTTTGCCATACTACTGTTGCTTCCTATATTCCTGGACAAGTACGTCTTGGGCATCTTCGTGATGGTATTTTATTATGCCTATCTGGGCCAAGCTTGGAACGTGTTGACCGGGTACACCGGTCACATTTCCCTTGGCCACGCGTTGTACGTGGGGATAGGAGCATACATCTCCACCTATTTGGCTCAACAACTCCATCTGTCTCCCTGGTTGGGCATGATTGTTGGTGGGGTAATTGCAGTAATCGTCGCCATGTGCATTGGTTTCCTCGGGTTCAGGTTCGGCCTTAGGGGGGTCTATTTCGTGATCCTCACGATCGCATTCGCTGAGATCGGGCGCCTCGTCGTGTGCCACATAAGGCCCCTTGGTGGTTTCGCTGGCATCTTCCTCGACTTCCGGCCGTCCTTTTACAACCTGCAGTTTAGGGGCAACGTCCCGTATTATTACATCTCCTTGGGGCTTATGGCAGGTTCAGTCGTCTTCGTCCGACTCTTGGAGGTCTCGAGGCTGGGCAGGCTGATGGTGGCGGTGCGGGAGGACGAAGAGGCTGCCCAGGCCTTGGGGGTCGATTCCTTCAAGTATTCGATGCTGGCCATGGGTATCAGCGCCTTCATGACGGCCTTGGGGGGCACGTTCTTCGCCAACTACGTGTATTACATAAGCCCCAATACCGTGTTGAGCATGGGGCTCTCCATTGAGCTCATCCTCAGGCCCATAATCGGGGGGCTCGGGACAGCGCTAGGACCAGTGGCCGGCTCCTTCATCTTGACGCCATTGTCCGAGATATCGCGCTCTTACTTCGCCAAAGGCGGGCTTGAGGGTCTCCATCTCATCCTGTATGGTCTCCTGGCGGTGCTGGTGGTGCTCTTCATGAGAAGGGGGATCCTCCTCTACCTGAGGAAGGCCCTCGCACCGGTCTTGAGGTTGGAACCTTGAATGCCCTGACGATCGAGTCCCTTTCCAAGAGCTTCGGCGGGCTAACCGCAGTGTTGGATCTTTCCTTCGAATTGCGTGAGGGAGAGATCCTGAGCCTGATTGGTCCCAACGGGGCAGGGAAGACCACTGTCTTCAACTGCTTGACCGGCTTCCTGCGGCCGGATAAGGGCGTCGTGAGGCTCGGAGGGCATCCCCTGAACGGACTCCGACCGCATCAGATCTGCCGACTTGGGATGGTCCGTACCTTCCAGATAGTCAGGCCTTTCCTCAATATCTCGGTATTGGACAACGTCCTGGTCGGTGCCATGTTGCGGGAGAGATCCCTGGCAGGAGCCAAGGCAAAGGCCCTGGAGGTCGTCGACTTCGTTGGGTTGGGGCGCTTTTGCGATACCGCTGCGGGCGCCTTGCCCCTGCCTCTGCGCAAGAGACTCGAGCTGGCCAAGGCCATTGCCACCAGGCCCAGGATCCTCCTCTTGGATGAAGTGATGGCAGGACTGAACCCAACCGAGGTGGATGAGTTGATCGTGTTGATCCGCGCGGTCAACACAGAGGGTGTCAGCGTGCTGCTGATCGAACACGTGATGAGGGGGGTGATGGCCCTCTCCCAAAGGGTCATCGCCATAAACTACGGTCAGAAGATCGCGGAAGGTACCCCTCAAGAGATCGTCAGTGACAAAGGGGTGATTGAGGCCTACCTGGGGAGGGAGTTCCTTGACTCTCAAGGTTAGCGAAGTGGACGTCTTCTATGGGGACCTGCAGGCCTTGAGCGGGGTCACCCTCGAGGTCAAGAAAGATGAGGTGGTCTCTGTCATAGGATCCAACGGGGCAGGCAAATCGACCACCCTCAGATGCATCTCAGGGCTCTTGAGGCCTCGGCGTGGTCGAATATCCTTTGGAGGGCAAGACATCACTCACAGCCCGCCCTCCAGGATAGTGGAGATGGGTCTGAGCCATATCCCCGAAGGCCGCCAGCTCTTTCCAAATATGACAGTGAGGGAGAACCTCGAGATAGGAGCCCAATTCCCTCATGTGAAGGCCTTGCGCAGAGAGACCCTGGCGCAAGTCTTTCATCTCTTCCCTCGACTGGAGGAGCGCCTCAACCAGAAGGCCGGGACATTGAGCGGAGGCGAGCAGCAGATGCTAGCTATCGGCCGCGGACTCATGTCCAGGCCGTCCCTTCTGATGCTGGACGAGCCCTCCCTAGGCCTTTCGCCCATGTTGGTGTCCGTCATCTTCAGGATCATAAGGGACATCAATGTCTCTGGGACCATGATCCTCTTGGTGGAACAGAACGTGTTTCATGCCCTGAACATCTGCAGTAGGGCGTACGTGTTGGAGAACGGGGTCGCCATCATGCAAGGGATCGGAAAGGAGATGCTTCAGGACGGTTTCATAAGAAAGGCGTATCTCGGTCTGTAGGGACTACGCTATTTCTTAGGCCTCCTCTTCGGCCTCTCGTCGCTCAGGGGTATGGGCGCTGTCTCGTCCGGTGCACCTGCAAGAGGGCTATAACCGCGGCGGTCTACTCCGCTTCTCCTATTTCGAACGCGTCTCCCAATGCCGCTCCTCCGGTCATTGTGCCCCTCCCACTGCGGTTCGCCTCTCTCAGGATCCCTCCTGTCCTGTCCACTGCGTCGGTCCTTACCGGAGCGTCGGTCTTGACCCGAACGCCTTTCTTTCATGTCCTTTCCTCCGCGTTGCGAGGGAGTCGCCCGGTGGATTCAACGGCTTGAGGTCTTATATCCCAGCCCCTTCACGCTGTCAAGCTGGGCCTTCGGCCTGAGAACCCCCTCCGGGTGGCGGGATCGCCGACGGTGCATCGGCCGTGATCTCTCTCCGAGCAGCCTCGCTGCTCTCAGACATACCTGACCGCTGGTCCATCGCTCGGCCGTCGATCGATCTCCCCGATCATGTAGGCCTTCTCATTCAAGCCCCAGAGGCGATGGAGCACATCCTCAGCCTGCTGTGCCGGGACGATGATCACCATTCCCAGACCGTTGTTGAACACACGGAACATCTCGGACTCCGAGACCCTTCCTCTTTCACGAATCAGATGAAAGATGGGGGGGATTTCCCATGAGTCCTTTCGGACCACGGCCTGACAACCTATGGGCAGGATGCGAGGGAGATTCTCGGATATCCCGCCGCCGGTGATATGAGCCACACCCTTTACTTGGAAGTCTTTCATCAGGTTCAATACGGACTTCGCATATATGCGTGTCGGGACAAGGAGCTCTTCTCCCAGGCTCCTGCCCAACTCGGGTACCTCCTTGTCGATGGACCACTTGAGCCGCTGAAAAAAGAGCCTGCGGACCAAAGAGTAACCGTTGGAATGAAGTCCGCTGGAGGCCAACCCTACCAAGGCGTCTCCAACCGAGGTTCCGGAGCCGTCGATGATGGCATCCCTATCCACCACCCCGACACAGAAGCCTGCCAGGTCATACTCTCCAGGCCTGTACATGTCAGGCAGTTCAGCGGTCTCCCCTCCGACGAGGGCGCAGCCCGCCTCCTGGCAGCCGGCCACGATACCCTCCACGATCTGGCAAGCCACCGACGTTTCGAGCCTTCCCATGGCCAAATAGTCCAGGAAAAAAAGTGGCTCGGCACCCTGTACGACTACATCATTGGCACACATGGCCACTAGATCGATGCCGACCGTGTCGTGTCTTCCGGCCTTGATGGCCACTTTGAGCTTCGTTCCAACCCCGTCGGTCGATGAGACCAGAACTGGGGCCCGGTAGCTGTCCTTGTTCAGGGAGAACAAGGCACCGAATCCTCCTATATCGGCCATTACCTCGGGCCTGAAGGTCTTGCGAACCAAAGCACGGATCCCCTTCACGAACTCATCCGCGGCATCTATGTCCACACCAGCTTCTTTGTAATTCATTGATTTCACTATAATAATCCTCCTTCTACCTTTCCGCATCCATACCCGAGATCATAGATATCTTACCCTTTCACGAAAGTCAAACCATAAGAGACCGAAAGGCCCCTGATCACCCTCGGTCGGCTGCCGGCCACCGGTCCAGTGAAACGCCGAACCCACGCTGCACACCCCCAGCAACGCCCGGCTGACGATTGCCGAAATCGTCATCTTTGACTTTTGGGAGTGGTAGGCTTTATAAAGAGATATCGGAGACGAGGTTACGACAAAGGGGGTCGGATGGTCTTGGTCCAGGGAAGAGATCCGCGCCCCCGATCAAGAGACGAGGAGGTAAGAGTTGTCAGAGAGGAATACAGAAGAGTTCCATCGTGTCAAGCGTCTTCCACCCTATGTCTTCGCCATCGTCAACGAGCTCAAACAGCAGGCGCGCCGAAGGGGGGAGGACATAATCGACCTCGGGATGGGGAATCCGGATTTGCCTACTCCCAGGCACATCGTTCAGAAGGTCATAGAGGCCACTCGCAATCCGAGGAATCACAGGTATTCGGCCTCCCGAGGCATCACCAAGCTTCGCGTCGCCATCTGCGACTGGTACAGGAGGCGATACGACGTAGAGCTGGATCCCGAGACGGAGGCGATAGTGACCATGGGGGCAAAGGAGGGGTTGGCCCACTTGGCCCTGGCTGTGATAGGGCCTGGGGATGTGGTCTTCGTGCCCAATCCGGCCTACCCCATCCATCCATACTCGGTCATCATCGCGGGGGGAGACCTGCGCAGCATCCCCCTGGCCAAGGAGAGGGATTTCTTCGAGGACCTCGCCACCGCAGTCAAGCTGACATGGCCTCAGCCCAAGATGCTGATCATCTCCTTCCCCCACAATCCGACTACAGAGGTGGTGGATCTGGCCTTCTTCGAAAAGGTGGTGGAATTCGCTAAGGAGTATCGCATCTTCGTAGTCCATGACTTCGCCTATGCTGACCTGTGCTTCGACGGGTACAAGGCCCCCAGTTTCATGCAGGCCAAAGGGGCCAAGGAGGTAGGGGTAGAGTTCTTCTCCATGTCCAAGAGCTACAGCATGCCTGGCTGGCGCGTGGGCTTCGCGGTGGGAAATCCTCGCCTTATCCATGCGCTGGCGAGGATCAAGAGCTACCTGGACTACGGGATTTTTCAGCCGATCCAGATCGCCGCGATCATAGCCCTCAACGAGGATCAGGGTGCGGTGGAGGAGATCGTCAAGACCTACGAGAGACGCAGGGACACCTTGGTCAACGGATTGGAGAGGGCGGGTTGGAAGATAGAGAAACCCAAGGGCACCATGTTTGTCTGGGGCCGTATCCCGGAGGCCTATCGCCACATGGGGTCCCTGGAGTTCTCCAAGTTCCTCCTGCAGGAGGCCAAGGTGGCTGTTTCGCCTGGGATAGGCTTCGGGGATTATGGCGATGAGTATGTGCGCTTCGCCTTGGTGGAGAACCAACATCGGATAAACCAGGCGGTAAGGGGGATTCGAAAGATACTTTGAGGAAGTAGTATGGACAAGATCTCCGTCGGACTGATCGGTCTTGGCACGATCGGCACTGGTGTTGTGAGGCTCCTTGAGGAGAACCGGGATATCATCAAGGCCCGTTTGGGAGCCGATCTCGTCCTGCGGCGCATCGCCGACCTGGATCTGGAAAGGGACAGGGGAGTGTCGATCGAGCCCGGTCTCCTCGTGAGGGACGCGTCCGCCATCCTGGAGGATCCTGAGATCTCCATCGTGGTCGAGCTCATAGGGGGCGAGGAGCCGGCGCGCACCTTCGTCTTGCGTGCCCTTGAGGCTGGCAAGCACGTGGTGACAGCGAATAAGGCACTGTTGGCGTCCCGCGGGAATGAGATCTTCGCCGCAGCGCACAGAAAAGGGGTGGATGTGGCCTTCGAGGGGTCGGTGGCGGGTGGGATCCCCATCATCCATTGTCTGAAGGAAGGACTTGCGGCAAACAGGATCTTGCGCATCCAAGGGATCGTGAACGGCACCTCCAACTACATCCTGACCGAGATGACCGAGAGGGGCGAGGACTTCAGAGCTGTGCTGGCGGAGGCCCAGAGGATGGGTTACGCCGAGGCCGATCCCACCTTGGATGTCGAGGGGATCGACGCGGCACACAAGCTCAGCATCCTGGTGGCCTTGGCCTATGGGGCCCACATACAATTGGATGGCATCTACGTGGAAGGGATCTCCAGGATCGAACCCCTGGACATCTCTTTCGCACTGGAGCTGGGATACAAGATCAAGCTGCTGGCCCTGTCGAAATACGACGGGGAGGAGATGGAGGCACGCGTCCACCCCACCATGGTCCCCATGGGGTCTCCTATGTCCACTGTGGATGGCGTTTACAATGCCCTACGCATAGAGGGCGATGCCGTAGGGTCCACCTTTTTCTACGGTATGGGGGCGGGCATGATGCCTACCGCCAGCGCCGTAGTGAGTGATTTGATCGATTTGGCCCGGAATATCCTGAAAGGGGTATCCCAAAGGGTACCTTCTCTCTCTCATCAATGGGAAGGGCTCAGGGCGCCTCGCCTCAAGCCAATGGAGGAGGTCGTCACCAACTACTATCTGCGTTTCTCTGCTTTGGACCGCCCGGGGGTTCTCGCCGCCATATCAGGAGTGCTGGCGAAGTACGGGATAAGCATCTTGTCGGTGGTGCAGAAGGGACGCAGGGTCGCCGGGGGTGAAGTCCCTATCGTCATGATGACTCACGAGGCCAAGGAATCCGGGATAAGAAATGCCCTGAAGGAGATAGAGGCCCTCCCAGTCACTGTCGGCAGGACGCAGCTCATCCGCGTGGAAGACGAGAAACTGAGGGATCGAAATCTATGAAGTGTGCGCTTCTCATAGGAGACGGGATGGCGGATCGACCCCTGGCAGAACTGGGAGGCCGCACCCCCATCCAGGTCGCAGCGACGCCATGGATGGACAAGATGGCCAGGGAGGGCTTTCTGGGGACGGTCCGTACCATCCCACCCGGATTCCCCCCTGGGAGCGATATCGCCAATCTCGTGATCTTGGGATATGATCCTGCCGTCCACTACACAGGCCGCGGACCTCTGGAGGCGGCCAGCATGGGGGTGTCCCTGGGACCAGACGACGTCGCCTTCCGGTGCAACCTGGTCCATATCAGCTTGGACGAGGAACCGCCCCGGATGAAGGACTTCACTGCTGGGCACATCAACACTGCTCAGGCAAGGCCTATCATCTCTGCCCTGAACGAATCACTGGGGGACCAGGGACTGCGGTTTCACGCCGGGGTCTCCTACCGTCACTTGCTCGTATGGAGGAACGGGGTGAGCGACCTCAAGACCACTCCTCCTCATGATATCACTGACATGGAGGTAGGGCCTCACTTGCCGAAAGGGGAGGGGGCGGAGGTCCTCCTGGATCTCATAGCGAGGTCTCAGCGTCTCTTGAGGTCGCCCGCTCTCGTGGCCATGATGCCTCGAGGGAACCCGACCCCTCCCAACTCCATCTGGCCTTGGGGGCAGGGTAGGGCCCCGAGCATTGAGCCGGTCACTCGTCGCTGGGGGATCCGGGGGGCCATCATCACAGCGGTGGACCTGCTCAAGGGCCTCGGCATATACGCTGGCCTAGAGGTAGTGGAGGTCCCGGGGGCCACGGGTTACTACGATACCGATTACGAGGCAAAAGGGCGTCACGCACTCAAGGCCCTGGAGGAGGACTTCGATTTCGTGCTCGTGCATGTGGAGGCCCCGGACGAGGCGGGCCATCAGGGGGATGTGGGAGAGAAGATAAGGGCTATTGAATCCTTTGACAAGTATGTCGTTGGGGTGGTCCTGGATGGAATCAGGCGCTGGAGCGACTGGTCCGTGCTGGTCCTCCCCGATCATGCCACCCCCATATCTGTCAAGACCCATACAGAAGAACCTGTCCCGTTCGCGGTCCTTTCCTCTCGAGGCAATCCTGGCGGTGGGATGAGCTTCGACGAGGAAGATGCACGACGTCGCGGCGTTCATGTCGAGGATGGTCGGGACCTCCTGGAGCGCTTTGTGTTCTCTGCTTCGGCCGGTGGGAAGCCGACACAGCGAGGGGCGAAAGGGGGCTATCGGTAGTCAGGTGGAGGGGATCTGGGGATAGGCGATGATGAAGCCGGTGAGGAGCCGCTGTCGCGTGATTTACGGGGATACGGACGCAATGGGTGTGGCGTACTATTCCAACTACCTCCGGTGGTTCGAGATCGGCCGCAATGAGTGGTTGCGCTCTGTGGGGGTCACTTATGCAGAGATCGAGCGCGAGGGCACCTATGCACCGGTGTCAGAGGTGTACTGTCACTACCTCTATCCGGTCAGGTACGACGACTGGATACTGATAGATACCGGTGTGGAATACGTGCGCCGCGCCAGCATGAAATTCGGATATCGCATCGTGCGGGAGGAAGGAGGACAGGAGGCGGCCCGAGGCTACACGATACATGCCTTTGTGGACGGTAACGGCCGCATTGTGCGAGCGCCTCACATCCTCCTGGATGCCCTGGGACGCGCGGGCGAAGGAATTGACAATGGCCCTCGGCCCGGGTAAAATATTTACCTAAGTCAAGGCCTTGGACAAGCAAGTCGCCTGCGTGATCTTGGTCTTGTTCTTCTGTCGCGGGGTGGAGCAGTTCGGTAGCTCGTCGGGCTCATAACCCGAAGGTCAGTGGTTCAAATCCACTCCCCGCTACCAAGGCAAATCAGGGGGTTAGGACAAATCGCCTAACCCCCTTTTCTCATTCCGGAGGGCTATATCCCGCCTGGTGGTCCGGAGTCTCCTTGGAGATGGGGGTCGTTATGGGGGCCAAAGGCGCGTGGTTGGTCGAGGGGAAAGTTTACATAATATATCTTATCAGACGTAAATTCAGGGCCTCATCTCCTCCTGGCATGTCCGCCGAATCGTAATCGAGCCGATCTGCGGTGATCACTCGAACAGACCCACTACCCTGAACTCGTTCACATCCACCAACCCGAGGTCCGTGACTTTCAGACTGGGGATCACCGGCAAGGCCAGGAAGGAAAGGACCATAAAGGGGTCTTCCAATTCGCATCCGAGCTGCATCGCTGCGTGTCTCACCTTTCGGTGCCTCTCTGCGACTCGGTCCAGAGGCCAAGGCGAGATGAGGCCAGCCACCGGCAAGGGGAGTTTCTCCTTGACCCTCCCCTTCTCAACGACGACGAGTCCGCCCTTCATCCTCGCGACGGTTTGAATGGCCTTCAGGAGATCACCATCCTCTACGCCTACCGCCACCACGTTGTGGGAGTCATGGGCCACGGAGGAGGCCAAGGCCCCGGTCTTGAGACCGAACCCGCGAACGAACCCCACCCCCACCCTTCCGGTGCAACGGTGTCTTTCCACCACGACAAGCTTGAGAAGGTCCCGCAGGGGATCGGAAACCACCGCCCCATCCCGAACCTTGGGCCTGAGCCTGGACTCCCTGGTCACGATCTGGCCCGGTACCAATTCCATCACGCGCATACGATCCCCGCGGCCCTCGACACGGAGGCTATCGAGCGTGAGGGGCGCCATGGAGAAGGAATTGGCCGCCTTCGTCGAGGCCCCGCCCCAAGGGCCTCCTACCCTGCCCTTCCTCCAGACGACACGTCCTCGGAAGAAGGCCATCTCCACCCGAGGAGGCCTGAGTTCACTCAGCACCACGGCGTCAGCCCAGTACCCAGGCCCGATGGCACCCAACTCTCGAAGGCCGAAGTACTCCGATGGGTTGATGGTGACCATCTGGATGGCCAGCACAGGATCAAGGCCCAAGGCCACGGCCTTCTCGATGGCAGTGTCCAGATGCCCACGCTCCAGGAGGTCTTCCGGGCTTCGGTCGTCCGTCACCAGGAGACAACGCCGGGCGGTCCGTTCATTCACCAAGGGTATGAGGTCCTCGAGGTTTCTCGCAGTGCTACCCTCGCGGATCATGATCCACATGCCGCGTTCGAGCTTCTCCCTGGCCTCCCTGAGGCTTGTACACTCATGGTCGGAGCGGATGCCGCAGGAGACATACGCATTGAGAAGCTTCCCCCCTAGGCCAGGGGCGTGGCCGTCCACCAGACGTCCCCGAAACGCCAGGAGCTTCTCCAAGACGGCCGGATCCCCGTTTATCAATCCCGGGAAGTTCATCAACTCCCCCAGCCCTAGGACCCATTTCTCGCCAGCGATAAGGGAGAGATCCTGGGCCGTGAGGGAGGCACCCGATGTCTCCAGGTGGGTGGCAGGCACGCAGGACGGGAGCATGAAATGGAAACGAAACGGGACCCCTCTGGAGGCTTGCACCAGGTACCATATCCCCTCCATCCCCAGCACGTTGGCTATCTCGTGGGGGTCGGCCACCACTGCCGTGGTGCCGTGGGGGATCACCGCCCTGGCGAACTCCCGCGGGGTGAGCATGGTGGATTCGAGGTGACAGTGGCCGTCTATGAAACCGGGTGCCAGGTACATCCCGTCCAGGTCAATGACCCTCTTTGCCTTGTAATCCCCCGATCCCACGAACCTCCCCAGATGGATACCTATGCTCCCCTTCTGGACCGAGCCGCTGAAGACGTTGATCAACCGAGCGTCCTTCAAGAGCAAATCCACAGGGCTTTCCCCTCTGGCCGCTTTCAACCAAGCCTCATCCATTTTCTGGTTGACCTCCTGTGTGAGAGAGCTCGCAATCAAGATAGCACTGTTCGATAAAGGCGAGAAGGGCCTTTGACCGGCTCGCGTTCATTGAATCCAACGCCGGCCTTTCTGTATAATGCAGGCTACTCGTTTGGGGGCCAGCCCTCTTTGGGATCCGGTGGCCGTGCTGCGCAGACCATCGGCAATGGCCCCACTGCCTGAGAGAGTCCATGGCGTTTGGATCCAAAGGGTCGGATGGGGCCTCTGGGGCTGGGGAGTCAACGAAGGAAATCCACCGATGCGGCAGGTCGGCCTGGCCAGTGTCGCAACAAACCCAGGTCCAGATCCCCGTCACGGAGGAGTTCAAGCCGGCCATATCAGTCCCCATGAACAGACCCGTGCCAGAGCTCCAGGGCTCAGCAACTGGATGAGAACCGTGCGGAGCAAGAGAAACCCAGGGAGAAGGAGATAGAGGGGACCCGATGGAAGACCTGTATCGTCTCGTGCGGGAGACGGTGGACCAGCTCTCGAGAGAGGTCGAGATGCGGCCGACGGTCGGGTTGGTCATGGGCTCAGGCCTCGGCGAGGTGGAGGGGGTGATGGAGACAGCGGTCAAAGTCCCTTACGAGGAGCTCCTCCATTTCCCGCGATCCACGGCCCCTGGTCACGAGGGTAACTTGCTTCTCGGTCGGATGGAAGGGTGCCCCCTGGCGGTGTTGCAAGGGAGGTTCCATTTCTACGAGGGGTACAGCACCCAGGAAATCACCTTCCCGATACGCGTCCTGGCGGCCATGGGGATCAAGATGCTGGTGGTGACCAACGCGGCGGGCGGACTCAACCCCATGTTTCGGCCAGGGGATATCATGATCATCGCGGACCATCTCCACATGATCCCCGAGAACCCCCTTCGAGGCCTGGTGGACACAAGGCTCGGTGATCGCTTCCCGGATATGTCGGAGGCATACGACAGGTCCCTGGTGGAAGAGACCGAGATGGTGGCCCTGGAACTGGGGATCCGGGTCCAAAAGGGGGTCTATGTAGCGATCCCTGGCCCCAGCCTGGAGACCCCGGCGGAGACCAGGTTCCTCAGGGCTGTGGGTGCCGACGCGGTCGGCATGTCCACCACCCCGGAGGTCATAGTAGCCAGATCCTTGGGCCTGAAGGTCCTGGGGTTATCGGTGATCTCCAATGTCAATCGCCCGGACTGCATGGAGCCGATCCTGGTGGATTCCATCCTGGCTGCCTCTCACGGCGCTACACCGAGGCTCCTCAAACTCATATCAGGCGTCTTGGCGCGAATGCGCGGGAGGCTTACCGAGGACTGACCATGGAACCTATCGATGTTCTCGTAAGCAATGGTTTGTTGGTGACCATGAACTCCAAGATGGAGGTCTTGGAGAGGGGCTCTATCGCCGTGCGCGGGGATTCCATAGTGGCATTAGGGCCGGCCGAGGAGGTGGAAAGACTCTACAGTGCAGCGAAGGTCTTGGACGCCACAGGATGCGCGGTGCTCCCAGGGCTGGTCAACGGACACACCCATGCGTCCATGACATTGTTTCGAGGCCTTGCTGACGACCTCCCCCTGATGGAGTGGCTGCAAGACTATATCTTTCCGGTGGAGTCGCACTTGAGGGCTGAGTGGGTCTATTGGGGGGCGCTCCTCGCCTCGGCGGAGATGCTCTTGGGGGGAACCACCACCTTCTGCGACATGTACCTTTTCGAGGAAGAGGTGGCAAAGGCCTCCAGGGATGCCGGCATCCGCGCCGTTGTGGGGGAGGTC
>FWPV01002770.1_pt1 | contig 20989 bp, 15 predicted proteins | sample 2228371 | NCBI WGS metagenome assembly FWPV01 (sample SAMEA103939776, study PRJEB20133) | metagenome | reverse complement strand
AGGCAGCCTAACCTGTAACATTTATCACCCCATTTGGTGTCTTGACAATGGGGTCCACCTCAAACCATCATATGGATTCCTTATTGTCATGATATCGTACTGTATAGAAACATTTTCATAACCACTTGTATTTATTGCTAAAGCAATGGTCAGATCAAGAGAACTTATATTCAAAAAACCTATCTTTCCGCTATAGTTATGTACATTGCCGCTTGTTGTTGCTGCTGTACTAGATGCCGTTAATGTTCTATCGGCTATTGGTGCCGCTGTACTGAACGAAGAACCTGGCGAGGTCGAAATCATCCAACCCTGCCAGCCTGCAGGATACGTTGTGGACGAATGTGCCAAATCATTAAAATCATATGAATATGGCAATGATTGCGCTGTTGGGTTTGTCTGCCCCCACGCTGCGGCCCCGACCAGTGCCAGGACCATGGCTGCATACAGTAAACTTCTCATAACCGTATCCTTTAATTAGTTATATTAATAATAGGTTTTTGCCCTAAATAAATGCAATTTCCGTGCCATCGTAGTTTATTTATAACCCCTTGCAAAATAAGCCTTTGATTTTAAGCCCAGCTCTCCTTTTGCGCAATATTTGCGCTGATTGGTAAAAATTTCCCTAAGATAAAAAAGGCCCTGCTTAAGGCAGGACCTTCGACCGATATATTATTTTGTATTACAACAAGTTGCACATATCACAGCACATCCGAGAACCCCTCCAGCCTCTTGCTGCGCGAGGGATGCCGTAATTTGCGCAGGGCCTTGACCTCTATCTGCCTCACCCTCTCCCGGGTGACATTGAAGATGGCCCCCACCTCCTCCAAGGTCCGGGGACAGCCGTCGTTCAGCCCGAAGCGAAGGCGGACGATGGACTCCTCCCTTTTGGACAGGGTGGAAAGGACCTTCTCGATCTGGTCGCGCAACATCAAGAAATTGGCCGAGCGGGCCGGGTTCTTGGCCGAGGCGTCCTCGATGAAGTCGCCGAACACCGTATCCTCGTCGTCGCCGATGGGCTTGTCCAGCGATATCGGCTCCTGGGCCACCTTGATGATGGAGCGCACCTTGTCGAAAGGCATCTCCATGTGCTCGGCGATCTCGTGGCTGGTGGGCTCCCGGCCGTACTCCTGCACCAATTTGCGCGAGGCCTTGGAGACCTTGTTGATGGCCTCGATCATGTGCACCGGCACCCGGATGGTGCGGGCCTGGTCGGCGATAGCCCGGGTGATGGCCTGGCGGATCCACCAGGTGGCATAGGTGGAGAACTTGTAGCCCTTATGGTAGTCGAACTTCTCCACCGCCCGCATCAGACCCGAGTTGCCCTCCTGGATCAAATCCAAGAACTCCAGCCCTCGGTTGACATAGCGCTTGGCGGTGGAGATCACCAGCCGGACGTTGGCCTCCACCATCTCCTTCTTAGCCCGGTCCTTGTCCCGCTGCACATGGTATATCCTCTCGGCCAGATGCAGCACCTCCTCGGGCGTCATGCGGTACTCCCGGGCCACGGCCTCGGCCTGTCTCTGGGCGCTTTGGGCCTGGGCCCACAGGGCGAAGGCCTTGTCCTTGGGCACCTTCAGGCTGGCCTTCTGCTCCGGGGTCAGTTTCTTGTTGGACTTCAAAAGCCGCACCAACCTCTCCAGCTCCTGCCAGGTGAGCCGGGCCGAGTTCAGGGCCCGGTCGCGCTCGTTTACGTGCCGGCGCACCCGATCGGCCAGTTCGAAGATGCTGTCGATGCTGGACTGGACGATCTCGTTGGAGAGCCTCAACTCCTGCAGGTTCTTCAGCAGCCTGGCCCGGTGCTGGGCGATCTTGGGCCCGGCCTTGGCCTGGTTCCTGAGGGTGGACAGGTACTCGATCTGCTTGTGCTCTTTGTAGATGCGCTTGAGGATCAATACGATCTTCTGCCGCTGGCGGTTCTGGGAGTACTGGGGCATCCAGCCGTCGATGTCGGTCTGCACGAACTCCTCCATGGGCAGCTCGTGGCGCTCGAACTGCCGGGCCAGGTGCAGGAAACGTTTCATGCAGTGGGGGGCGGAGAAGGTGAGGCTGAGCATGCTCCTCTGGCCCTCCTCGATCTTCTTGGCGATCTCGATCTCCCGCTCCTTGTCCAGAAGCGGCACCTTGCCGATCTCGTGCAGATACATGCGCACCGGGTCGTCGTAGCGCAGCCCGATGGTCTCCTCCTCCGGCGCCTCCGCCGCCTCCTTGGCCCGGGCCTTCTCCTTGGCCTCCTTGATCTGGTTGAACTCCTCGGCCGAATTCACCACCTCCACCCCGCTCTGGGACATCATCAGGATGAAGTTCTCCATCTCGTCCGGGGCCAGTACATCCTCGGGCAGCAGTTCGTTCAACTGGGAGTAGGTGATGTAACCCCCCTGGCTCCGGCCCAGGGTCATGATCTGCCTGATCTTCTTCTTGATGTTCTTATCCTTGATGGTCTCCGGGGCCACTGTTTGTTCTCTCTCTTTCTTCATTTACTCTCCTCTGGCCGCGGCCTATTTGCCTGACTCTTTTATTAATTGGTTGTATTGTTCCAAAAGTTCCCTCTCCCGGGCCGTATCCTTCCTGCGCTGGGCCTCGGCCAGGGCCGCCTGCAGCGCCCTGAGCCTGGGCTTTAAGGTCTGGCGCTCCAGATTCTGCAGATAGTCCCAGAAGCGCCGCCGGTCCTCGTCGTCGCCGGACAGGGTCCCGGCCCCCTCCCCGCCCCCCAGCGACAGGGCGCTGCTGATCAGCCTGGCCTCCTGCTGGTCCTGGGCCCCGCCCACCAGGCCGGCCTCGTCCACCCGGCCGCTCTCCTGGTAAATGGCGTCCAGCCTATGGACGGCCCGGCAGAAGTGCGGGCTCAGGTACTCGGCCAGATGCGGCCTCTCCGAGATCCCGGCCGCCAGCTCCGGCCGCCTCAGCAGCAACGACAGTATCTCCCTCTCCCACTTCTCCTGGGGACGGGCTTCGGTCTCCGGGCCTTCGGCCTCGGCCGTCTTGGGCTTGAGCCCCTGCCTTTTTCTGGCCAGATCCCGTACCAGGGACTCCTCCAGGCCCAAACTGTCGGCGATCTCCTTGAAGTACAGACTGCGCACCACTGGGTCGGACAGCATCAGGGCCAGACCCACCAGATCGTTCACCAGGCGGCTCCTCTCGGCCGGCAGCGACAGGTCCCGGGCCTGGCGGGCCCGCATCACCTTGAACTCCACGAAACTGAGGGCCCGCCCGATCGTCTCGCCGAAGGCCGGGCCGCCCTGGCCGGCAATGAGCCCGTCGGGGTCTGAGCCCTGGGGTAGCACGGCTACTCTGACGTCGAGCCCGGCCGCCAGCAGCGGCTCGATGGCCCGCTCCGCGGCCGCCTGTCCCGGCTCATCGTGGTCGTAACAGATCACCACGGTGCGGGCATAGCGAGAAAGCAGCCGGGCCTGGTCCGGGGTCAGGGCGGTGCCGGCCGTGGCCACTATATTCCTATAGCCCTCCTGGTAGGGCCGGAGCAGATCGAAGTTGCCCTCCACCAGTATGGCCGAGCCCTTCTCCATGATAGCCGAGCGCGTCTGGGCGAAGCCGAAGAACCCCCGTCCCTTGTGATAGACGGCCGTCTCCGGAGAGTTGAGGTATTTGGCCTGGGGTGACGGCTCCAGGCTGCGTCCGCCGAACCCGATCACCCGCCCCCCCAGGGAGAAGAAGGGGAACATGATGCGGTGGCGGAAACGGTCGTAATAGCCCGATCCCTTCTCCCGGGGCACTATCAGCCCGGCCTCGGCCAACAGCGCAGCGGTCAGACCGGCCCGCTCGGCCGTCCGCAACAGTTCGTCCCAGGCATTGGGGGCATAGCCGATGCGGAAAATCTCCAGGGTCTCCGAGGCGAGGCCCCGCTTCTCCAGATACTGCCTGGCCAAGGCCCCGGCCGTCCCCGAAAGGCAGTCCTGGAAGAACCGGGCGGCGAACTCGTTGGCCCGGTAGAGCAGGTCGTGGCCCTCGGGCCTCTCCCCTGGAGTCTCCGGTATCCTGATGCCGGCCCGTCCCGCCAGGGTGCGCACTGCCTCGGCAAAGGATATCTTCTCGTACTCCATGAGGAAGGTAAAGACATTGCCCCCCTTGCCGCAGCCGAAGCAGTGCCAGATCTGCTTCTGTGGGTTGACGTTGAACGAGGGCGTCTTCTCCTGGTGGAAGGGGCACAGGGTGCGGTAGTTGGCCCCGGCTTTTTTGAGCGGCAGATGTTGGGAGATGACGGCCACGATGTCGGTGGCCTGGCGGACCTGGTCGATTATGTCGTCGGGGATGCGGGGCATCTATTTATTTTGACACAGATCGACACAGATTATTTTAATATAGATTATATCATATTAAAAATAGAGTAAAAAATCGTTCATCGCTTTCGAACACAGCCACGGTTTCGATTCTAATCTGTGTCTCTTCAAATTTTTTCCCCCCACTCCAAAAATCTGTCCACGTCCTTCTTGACCGCGAAGCCGTCCGGCTCAGGCATGTTGACGTCGAGCAGGATGCAGCCGCCGTCGAGCCTTTCGGAAGACTCCAGCAGCTCGCCCCGAAGACCGCGGCATCGTCCACGAAGCCCAGTATCGGCAGGAAGTCGGATATGAAGTCGGTGGGCACCAGCAGATAGACGACGAAGAGGATCAGCATGGCCTCGGTGCGCCAGGGTGCCTTCTTGTACCGGCCTACGAACAGAGCGCCGGCCATGCGGAGGAAGCCTCTCAAATGCCTCATCGGTTCGATTCAGTTATTTTGACCCAACGCTCCTTTCAGACGCCCCTGCCGACAGGCTCTGCTATCTGTGGCTCTCTACTGTTTCGTTTTTTCAGAGGACAGGGAAGCCTGGATTTCGGCTAGAAACTTGTTTATGGCAGAATGATACTGCCGGATCTTGACCTCGTCGGCCCTGAGGGCCATGGCGGCCACGGGCTTCTGGCCGCAGAGCTCGGCCATGCCGGCGAAAGTCTTCAGGTCGCCCGAGGCCCCCATGGTGCAGAAGAAGGCCACCTTTTTGAATTTCTCCCGGTTCTGCAGGATATAGGTGCGAATGGCCGGGGTCATGTTCCAGGCCCAGACCGGCGTGCCCAATATCACCAGATCGTAGGCGGCTGGATCGTATTTCAGCGGGCCGATGGCCGTCTTCGATTTCTTGGAGGCGTCCCGGCCCGCCCCCAGCCAGCCCAGCAGGCCCTGGCGGTTCTTGGTGTCGGCAATGACCTCAACGTCGACCCCCAGCCTCTGGGCCAGTTCGTCGGCCACTATCTTGGTGGTTCCGGTGCGGGAGTAGTAGGCCACCAGCACCTTGGGCTTGACCAGGGTTGCGGTGTCCGCCGCTGTCTTGTGGATCTTGGCCGGCCTCACCTGGGCCCAGGCAGAGGCCGCCATCAGACCCGCCAAGACCATAGAGGTTTTTAAATCCATCATCGAACCTTTTCGTTAAAATCTTTATCAACCTTTATAAACCCGGAGCGTAGATGTATAGTTTCACCACGTTGTTAACGCGGCAATGGTTGGTTCTTTGAAGAAAAGTTCGGGTTTCTGTCTGTAATATTCAAGGATAACCTCGAAAGAGGTTTTGTTGCCCAGTGCCTTGTGTTTGTGCCGGATATTTAGGTAGTTCTGGTAAGTCTTGATATCCAGTAAAGCGCTGTCGATGTTTTGGTAATGATTCTGTTTGACGGTATGCTCTTTGACGTTTCTCACCAGCCTTTCGGCCAAGCCGTTGGTCCAGGGATGCCTGACCTTGGTTTTCCTGTGGTCGATGCCGGCGATGGCGCAGATGGCCTGGAATAGGTTTCTGGTCTGCACCCGGCCATAGCGGTTCCTGGCCCCGGTTACCACAAACTCCTTGCCATTGTCTGTCAGCACATAACCGATGAAGAAGGGAAAGAAGTTAAGGCATTTCATCAGGAAGTCTCCAGCCGAACGAGCCGACTTGTCCGGATAGACTTCCAGCAGTGTGGCCCTGGTAGCCCGGTCTATGGCCAGGAAACAGTATAATAACGTTTCTTTTTCCCTTTGGCGCCTAGCTTGGGAAGGTAGAAAACATCGATATGCAGGAATCCGGGCGGGTATTGAGCGAACTTCTTTTGCTTCTTCCTCTCTTTGGCATCCAGCCGGTTGCGCCGGTACTTCAGCAGGGTGCGATAACAGTTGGTTCGGTTCAGCCGCTCGATGTATGGCCCCAGGGACTCTAATATCTGTTCAAGGAGCAAGCCGTGATCCCGCACTTTTACAATTATCCGCTCTTCGTCCTTGCTCAGCGCGTAATGGATGCGATATGGCCGGCTGCTTTTGTCCTGGGTGTGTTCCGAGTTCTTCCACTTGCCGATGGTAGTTGGCGAGACGCAATACCTGTCGGATAATGCTCGATATCCGACTCCAGTCGTTTTCTTTATAGCCTCTCGCTGTTTCTGGTTGGTCTTGGCATTCTTGTGATACTTCATCTTCTTCAGGTTGTTTGAGTTATGGTATCCCAATTATACCACACCTGTCAACAACCTGGTGAAACTAAACACGTAGATTTTTGAATTTTTCAAGCAGGTCCTGGTAGAATCTATTGTGGTGCTCTTTCTCTACAGAGGACGCTGCCTCCTGGGCGGCCGCCAGGTTCTGCGGGGTGGGCGCCAGGGCGAACAACAGCACCCGGCCCAAAGCCCTGGCCTCGGGGTCGGGGGGTTCGGCGGCCAGATTATCTATCACCTCGAAAGCCTGCTCTCTGTCTTCGGACCCGGCCAGGGCCGCAGCCCCGGTGGCTAATATCCGGCTTCTGACAACGTTCTCCTCCCGTCCTATCTGCTTGGCTATCTCTTCGGCCTCCCGGGCCCAGCCGGACGCCGAGGAGTATGACCCTAAAATGAGATGGCAGCTGGCCAGCCCGCACAGATAGTGCCCCAAAAAAGATTGAAAGCCTATCTCCCGGGCTATATCCGCCGCCTGGGAGAAATATCTCTGGGCTTGTTCGTAATGGCCCTGCTTCTGTTCCAGGCACCCCAGGCCGTACCAGGTATAGCTCAGACTGGCGCGGTCGCCGCCGGCCTGAAAGATGTTGGCCATCCGTTGGAAGCATTTGGCCGCGGTGGCAAAATCTCCCTGGCTTCCATAGATAGTGCCTAAGTTGGCCAGGGCGGTGCCGACCTGATAGCTGTCGCCCATCTCCTCGGCCAACTCATATTGCTTCTGAGCATATCCCCGGGCCAGATCGTATCGCCCGCTCTCCATATAGATTTCGCAGAGGTTGCCCATGGCCAATCCGATGCTCTGCTTGTCGCCGATCCTATGGGCCATCGAAGCCGCTCTCTGAAAACATTCCGAAGCCTGGTCCAGAGCGCCCAGGGCGGTATAGACGTTGCCCAGGTTGCCCTGGATCCGCATAATATCCCGAGGCTCGTTCACCTGTTCAAAGAGCCGGCCGGCCCGGCTGAAGTACTCCAGGCTCTCCTGGTACCGCCCCTGGTCGAAATAGATCAGACCTATCTTCATCAGGGCGCCGGCCTCCAGCCGCCGCCGGCCCAAAGACTGGGCCAGTTCCAGAGCCCTGCTGAAGTAACTTTCGGACTCCTGATATTGGTTGCGGTCGAAACTGATATCCCCCAAAAAGATGTTGGCCTCGGCCAGGCCCTGGACGTCGTTCAAACTCTGATATATCTCCAGGGCCTTCTGGAAATTCTCTCTGGCCTCTTGGCCCTCGAGCCTTTGGCGCTGGATATCGCCGATGGCTGTCAGAATTCTAGCCTCTAGTGTTTTCTTTCCGGTGCCCTTAAGCCAGTCCCGGCACTTCTCGTAGATGGCCTGGGCCTCGTCCCAACGACCGACGGTCTTCAAAACCGCGCCCTTCTGTAGAAGCACCTCCACTGGCAGGTAAGGTATTTGCCGGCCTGGGTGGCATAGCCAGACCACCCTCCAGTGCCGCTGTCTGGGCATCATGGCATAATTTTACTTGAGCCTGGCTAGTTCAAGTGTTCCATAACCGTGTCCACTGCTTCCCGGAGCGTCCGGCTGTCCCAGGAGAACCTGGCCCCGGCCTGGCTGTAGAGTTCGGGCAATGGCTCGGTGCCGCCCCGGCCCAGGGTCTTTTTATAGGCCTCCAGGGCCCGGCCGGGATCCCTCAGGGAGTTGGCCCAAATCTGGACCGCGCCCAGCTGGGCCAGACCGTACTCCACATAGTAGAAGGGATGGATGAAGATGTGGAGTTTCCTCTGCCAGCCCGTGTCCACAACCTCCTCGAAGCCTGAAAAATCTAGGCCCTTCAGGTAGCGCCGGTAGAGCTGGCCCCAGACCCGGTCGCACTCTTCGGGCCTCATGGCCTCCTGCGGATGCTGGTAGGCCCAGTGCTGGAATTCGTCCACTACCGCCATGTACGGCCAGAAGAGTATTATGCCCTCGAGATGTTCGGCCAGGGCTCGTTTGGCCTCCTCCTGGGTATAGAAGGCCTCCAGGTGTGGCGAGGCCAAGAGCTCCATGGCCATGGAGGCCACCTCGCAGAACTCCATGGGGGCCTCGGTCTGCTGGACATAGGGCAATTCCGAAGCGGCCAAGGCGTGGAAGGCGTGGCCGCTCTCATGGAGCAATGTCTGGACATCGCCGTGCACTCCCACCGCATTGGCGAAGATGAAGGGGCGCCGGGCCGCAGCGAAGGTGGTGCAGTATCCTCCCGGCCGTTTGTTCTTCCGATTCTCCAGATCCAGGAGCCCTTCGGCCGCCATGATCTCGAACCACTGGGACAGCCGGGCGTCCAACTTACGGAAGATCTGAGAGGTCTTGGCCACCAATTCGGCCTGTCCGGCGAATGGCTTCAGAGGAGGCCGGTTATGGGGATCCACGCTCAAATCCCAGGGACGGAGCGAGGCCAGGCCCAGTTCCCTCTGCCTTCTCTGGTACAGCCTCTCGGCCGCCGGCACCACGGCTTCGGCGATGGCCCGATCGAAGGCCAGACAATCCTCAGGGGTATAGTCGTAGCGATGCAACGCCCTCCAGCGGTAACCTCTGAAATCGGGCAGTCCGGCATTGGCCGCGATCTTTTGCCTCAGGCTGAAATACTCCTGCCAGAGTTGGTTCAAGGCCTCCCTGTCCTCCAGCTGCCTCCGGGAGGCCAGCACCCAGGCCTCCTCCCTAAGGCTGCGGTCCTGTTCCTGGTAGACCGGCTTCAGTTGGGCGATGGTCCTCTCCTGTCCCTGCCACTTGACGGTCTGGGATCCGGTCAGCGAACTGTACTTGGCCCTCAGCTTCTGCTCCTGGGACAACAATGGCAGGTTCTCCTGGCGAAAGATCTCGGCTTCGGTCCGCATTCTCTTGAGCGGCATCTCGAAGCCCCTGGGGCACAGGCCGCTTTCGAGCAACCTCTTCTTGAGGGCCTGCTCGGTCTGTTTGAACCGGGGCTGGACATTGTCCAGGTAGTCGTCGAACAGCCTCTTGGCCTCTGGGTCGGCGGTATTGGTGGTGGTGGCCACATAGAGACGGTTGTAGACCTCGTCCACCAGGGAATAGATCTTGGACCAATCGGCCATCCAGTGCTCGATGCTGCCAGAGTCCAGTCTCCTCTGCTCCAGATCCCGGTAATAGGGTTCGATGTCGGACCATTGCCAGGAGAGCAGTTTTTCGGCGTTCGCCGGAAGGGATGAGAACATAGTTTGATTCTTACAGAATTGTTTTTAATAGGTTTCCGGCCCTCTTATTAACGTCAAAATTATTTATACTATCTAGCTTCGGATAAGGGACTTCGCTGGGTTCTGGCGGCATGACATTGTATAAAAATATTGTCTCTTTGTATCCTAGTGGTCTAAACCCGAGCATCACTTCAGCTCGGCCACCGTCACCCCGTCCTGGCCCTCGTCCCACTGGCCCAGCCGGAACGACTTTATCCGGCTATCTCGGGATAGCGCCTCCTTGACCGCCTGGCGCAGGGCTCCGGTCCCCTTGCCGTGCACGATGCGCACCCGCCCCACCCCCAGAAAGACGGCCTCGTCCAGGTAGCGGTCCAATTTCTCCAGGGCCTCGTCGGCCCGCATCCCCAGCAGGTGAAGCTCTGGAGGAAAACTGGACAAGGGCTCGTATCCGACCGTAGTCTCCCGGCCCGCATCCCTGCCCTCTGTTCCCGGGCCGGGCCGTGGCCCCAGAGCCTGCACCTGGTCCCGCCGCACCGTCATCCGCACCGATCCCATCTGCACCTTGAGCCGGCCCGAGGCATCGGGCAGAGAGACCACTATGGCCTGGCCGTTGGCCATGGGCAGAAATACCTCCTGTCCCAAAGACAGTTCTATCTTCTGCGAGTCAGTGGCCGCCTCAAGAGGTTCGGCCAATGCCGCGGCCTCCTCCGAGACCTGGGCGATCATCTGTCTGGCCTTCTTGATGCTCTCCTTGCTAGCCTGCTCTGCCCTCACCAGGGCCACGGCCTGCTCCGAGGCCCGACGGGCCTGGGACAATATCCCCTCTATCCGCTGTCTGGCCTCCTGCAGCAGCTCCCTCTCCTTTTCCTTCCAAAGGTCCAGTTTCTTCTGATAGTCCTGGGATAGCTCCTGGGCCCTCTGGACCTGCTCCTGGGCCAACAACCTCTGCTGCTCCAGATCCTGTTTGATCCTCTCGACATGGGAGATCAGGTTCTCCAAACTTACCGCTTTGGCCTCCAGCCGCTCCCTGGCCCTGGCCACTATCTGGGGCATCAGCCCGATCCTCTGGGCCATCTCCAGACCGAAACTGGCTCCAGGCAGACCTATCTCCAGCCTGAAGGTAGGGCAGAGCCTCTCCCGGTCGAACTGCATGGCCGCATTCACCATGCCCGGCCGCTCCTGGGCAAATGCCTTGAGCGCGGCATAATGGGTGGTGGCCAGAACCATACAGCCGCGTCCCTCCAATTCCTCCAGCACGGCCATGGCCAGGGCCGCGCCCTCGCCCGGCTCGGTGCCGACGCCCAATTCATCCAAGAGCACCAGGGAACAGGAGGTGGCCTGCTCCAGTATCTCCACTATGTGGGAGAGATGCGAGGAGAAAGTGGACAGCGACTGGGCGATGGATTGTTCGTCGCCGATGTCGGCAAAGACACCATCGAAGATGGGCAGGGCCGTGCCCTCTTCCGCCGGCAGGAAGAGCCCGCTCTGGTGCATCAGCGCCATCAGGCCCACGGTCTTCAAGGCCACGGTCTTGCCTCCGGTATTGGGCCCGGTGATCACCATGGCCTGGCGGCCGTCGCCCAACTCGATATCCAGAGGCACCGGCTCCTCGATGGCCGGATGGCGGGCCTTCACCAGTTTGAGGGAGCCTCCCTTGGAGAGCACCGGCCTGGTGCTCTTCCAATCCAAGGACAATTGGGCCCGGGCCGCCACCAAATCCAAAGTGGCTATGGTCTCGATATTGTTACCTAAGCCCTCCGCGGCCGCCAACACCCGGACCGAGAAAGAACGCAGGATACGCTCTATCTCGTGCTGCTCCTCGATCTCCAATTGCCGCAGCCTATTGTTCAGATCGACCGTGGCCAGAGGCTCTATGAACGAGGTGGCCCCCGAGGCCGAGGTATCATGGACGATGCCCTTGAATTTAGATCTGGCCTCGGCCTTCACCGGCAGCACATAGCGGCCCTGGCGGATGGTCACCAAAGGCTCCTGCAGGGCCGGGCCCGAGCCGGCCATGATCTCCTCCAGTTCTCGCAATACCCGGTCCCGGGCCGTCTCCTTCTCCCGGCGGATCCGCTGCAGTTGGGTGCTGGCCCGGTCGGAGACCGAGCCGTCGGGCTCGAAACTGCGCTCGATGTCGCCCTCCAGGGATCGGTCCGGGACCAAACTCTGGGCTATCTCCCAGAGCCGGGGACAGCGATCCTGCCTCAGCTCCAGCCCGGTCCTGATCAGCCGGGCCAGCCTCAGGTGGCGGCCCAGATTCATAAGATCCGAGGGCTCCAATATGGCCCCCTGCCTCAAGGCCTCCAGGGCCGGCCTCATATCCCCCAGAGCAGAATACTCGAAGCCCACCCCGGCCTCGGCCAGATCTCTGGCCTCAGAGGTCAACTCCTGCTGCCGGCAGACCTGGTCCTCCTGGAAAGAGGGGACAAGCCCCAGTGCCTGCTCCCGAGCATAGGGCGTGCCGCAGCGTCTGGCCAGGGCCTGACGCACCAGATCGAAATCCAATATTTTAAGGCTGTGCTGGTTCAACTGAGTCGACGCCCCTGCTTCCCGGCAAAACAGAGAGTGGAATCCCTTTTTCTTTTTCTATTTCGTTTTCGTTTTATTTTCGAACTCTCACTCGAAGGAGAACCCCTTGGCCTGGGCCTGCTCCCGCACTGTCTGGATTACGGCATAGTCCAGTGTATTATCCTTTCCACCGACCCTCAATTTTTCCGAGACGAACTTCTGCCGCTCCAGGTACAGATTACGTATCCTCTCCCCGATCTCCCAACGTTTTCTATAGAGATTATCGATATACGTCCTTTTGTCTTTGAGGGTCTTGCCCCTCAGCACCTGGGGCAGTCTGGCCTCCTCCACCTTGGCCAGATCCACCCGACCCTCGCGGACGGCATCCACCAGGTCCCATTCGGCCCGGTACTGTCCCGAGACCTTGGCCAGGGTCCTCTCGGTCAGCATCTGCCGGCTGTAGGCCGAGGCGTTGCGGTCCTGCTCCAGCTGGCGCTCCTTGCCCCGGCGGTCGCTGCCCCCCCAAGCCAGGAAGGTGTGGTTGAGCTCCTGGTTCAGTTCGGCGATGGCCTCGTCCTGAGGGGCCTCCACGGCCAAAGGCTTCTGCTCCTGGTCGATATGGCTGTAGCGCCCACCGGTGATCTCGGCGCCGTCCTTCCAATTGGTGCGCTCCCCCTCCTCCCGACTGCCGCAGAAGATGGTGTTGACTATGATCCCCTTGTTTTTGGCCTTGGCGCAGGACTGTCGGTAATCGACCCGGCCCTGGGTGAACTCCTCGTTGCCGGCGATGAAGACGACCTTCAGATCCCTGTCCTGGCGCGACCACAGAAGATCGTCCACCGCCTGTTGGACAGCCCAGCCGCAGTACTCCAGGCCTCCGTCGGTCTTGAGGCCGAACAACTGCTCGGATATCAGATCCAGATCCCGGGTCAGCAGCGACACCTGGCGGATGTAGCCCCGATCCGAGTCCAATTTGGAGTTTCCATACTCATAGAGGGCCACCTCTATCCGCGGCGGTCTGCCTTTCTGGCGGGCCAGGGACAATTCGTTGACGATGCGCCACAGTTGCGCTTTGGCCTGTTCGATGAGCCCGTCCATGCTGTTGCTGGTATCAAGCAGTATGGCGATCTGGATCAAGGACTCCTGGTCTTTGGCCTGCCCCAGGGCCGGCCCGGCCGCCATCAGTATTGCCAGGGCCAGAGCGACTGCGTTTCTCCTCATATGATCACCTTTCTAGTTATATATAGGAGGCTATTTTCACCACGGTAATAGATACTAAAAGCCAGATCCACGCATTCCTGGATTCCTTAGGGATGGGTTCCCGGGCTTCAGATCGGCTCCAACTGTTGCACCTTCTTGGGCTCGGGCTGTCTCTGGAAGTCCTGGTACATCTCCTTGGCCTTGGGCCACAGGCCCTTGGTGTGTTGGTAGACCCAGGGCGCCACCTTGCGCATGGTGCGGATGGCGGCCGAGCGATCGAGCCTGTCGGAGACATCCTTAGGCAGCGGCACCATAGCCAGCAGCAGGAGCAGCACCGAGATCACCAAGGCCCCCTTGATAAGGCCCACTGCCATGCCGCCCAATTTATCGGCCACATCCAGAGGCGTGGCTTTTATCATCTTTGAAAGCAGCCAGCCGACGACGGTAATGGCCAGGAAGACCGCCAGAAAGACCGCCACGAAGCCGATGGTGGGGGCGATCTGCTCCGGAATGGCCGAAACTAGTCTCCTCACAATCTGCGCTGCCGGACGGCTGAGGAGGACCGCGGCCACAAAGGCCGCCACCAGGGCGGCGATGCCCACTATCTCCTGGACCAGGCCCTTGCGAAAGCCGACGAAGACGGCCACCGCCAACAGAGCCAACACCGCTAGGTCAATCCATCCCATAGGCTATCTCCTCCTCTACTGTGATCAACCGAACTACTTGAGGCGCGCCACCCTGGCCGAAGTCCTCTGTCCTCTCCACTCCAGATTAACGAAGTAGACACCGCTGGCTGTGTTCTCTCCCGCATCATCGCGGCCGTCCCAAAAAATTTTGTGCCTTCCGGCTGGCATCTCTCTATCGGCCACCAGCCTCACCCGCTGCCCCGACAGGCTGTAGACCGCCAAAAAGACCCGCCCCGGTGCCGGCAGGGCGTAATCCATTACAACCGGACCCGAAGCCGGATTGGGCGCCAAAACACTCAATCGGAAAACAGGTGTGCCCTGTTCCTGGCCCGGCCTGCTGATCACACCGTTGGGCACACCTCCTCTGATATTGGAGAACCGCGATTCGAAGCAGGTGTCAGCCCGGCATACCGCAGTCACTCTGTAATAATAAGGAGCTCCGGCCACCAGGCCCGTGTCCAAATACACGGTGTCGGCCACCAATTGATCATTTATGCGGCGGTAGACCCCTCCGTAGGAACTGGCCCGATAGATATGGTATCCGGCCGGAGTATCGGGATCGGCCCTGAAGTGGTTCCAGTGCAGGCGCAGGCGGTACAGTTCTTTTTGTACAGAGACCAGATTGGGACAGGGATAATTCGTTTCTTTCAGCACCCAGTTGTCGGGATCCAATTGCAGGGCCAGGATGGGCTCTGTTTTTTGTATGAAGAACGGCCCGGTCTGCGCCTGGGATATGTGGATCACCGTATCCTGACGGCCGGCGGTCGTGCTGCAGCCCAAGGCCACGGGCATCTGGTATAGGTCGCCGCTGGTGGAGGTCTGCTGTATGGCGATCCGCGCCGCCTGGCTGTCGGGGTGCGTCCTCTGGTAGATCAGGACCTGGTAGCTGGGATGCCCGGCCCGCAGATAAACCCACTGGTCGAAGAACCAGCCGAGGCCCGCCCCGTAGTGCTGTTCCGCTATCCGTCGCAGGTCTTCAGTCACCGCCGAGCCATAGGCAAAGGAATCAAGATAGGCCTGCATCATCGGGAAGAAGGTTTGATCCCCCATCACCCACCTCAGCATGTGCAGCACCCAGGCCCCCTTGGCGTACTCCAGATTGTAGTCGTATATCAACTCCAATGGCGGATTGTAGATCGGATAGAAATTGGCGTTGCCGGACAGGGCATAGGACAGGAATTCGCTGGCCATGTAGACCCCCGGCTTGCGTCCGGTCCTGTATTCGTCGTACACCGCCTCGCAGTAGCTGGCGAAGCCCTCGTTCAGCCAGATATCGGCCCAGGTGCCGCAGGTGACCATATCCCCGAACCACATGTGCGACAGTTCGTGGGCGATGCCGTACTGGTCGTTGGCGGTTATCCAGCTGCGGATGATGGTGGTCATATCCTGGTTCTCCATGCCGCCGTAGACGAAGGGATTGACCGCGGCCATGGCGTACTTGGCGAAAGGATAGCGCCCGAAACGGGAGGTATAACATTCCATCATGGCAGGCACGGTGGCGAAGACTTGGCGCGACAGGGCCGAGTCCTGCGGCCAGATGAAATACTGGAGCGGAACGGTGTACCCGGCAGCAGTTACTGCCGTATCACCCCAGATGCAGTATTGGGAGACATGGAACACCATCAGGTAGGTGGCGATCGAGGATCCCTCGTTCCAGATCCAGGTCAGGTAGCTGTCCCAACGGACTGTGTCCTCCAGCAGCCCATTGGCCGCCACTTTGAAACTGTCGGGCACGGTTATCTCGAAGGTGCAGCCAGAGTCGGCCTTGTCCCAGGGCTCGTCGTAGCAGGGCATCCATTTCCGGGCATCCTGGGGCGCACTGCAGGTGTAGCCCGTAGTTTTGAGTGTCTGTGATGTTCTGGGGTACCAATAGTAACCTCGGCTGTAGTTGCCGTTGGCCGAAAAGTTGCCCCCCCGATAGAAGATGTCGAGCACGAATGGCTGTCCGTAAGCCAGTGATCCGACACCTACCAGCAGGCTATCGGCAGGCCTCCTGAAACCGGTCATCGCTCCGTTCAGTTTCACCGAGTCCACAGTCAGCCGCACGCAATGGAGCATCACCGTGTCCAGGCCAGCGGTGCGGGAGACGGCGGAGATGGTCTGCCGGCCGTGGAGCGAGTCGCTGGTCATGAATGGCCGCAGCCGGAGATGGTAGTGCCGGACGTCGTAGGCGTGGGAGGTATCGAACCTGGCGACCAAGGGCTGGTTGTTCCACGGCGGCCGGCTCTCCCTGGGCCCGGCCATGGCATTGACGCTGACAACCAGGGCGGCAAAAAAGACCGCCAATGTCTTATATTTCAACCCCATTTCCCCTCCCCTAAGCCTCTGTCGCCTGTTGGCTGCCACTCCTTTATCCCCTCCTTGGCCTGCAATGAGCCTGGCGAAGTGTAAGGTGGGAATCAAGTAGCGGTTATCTCTCACCCCAGTTCCCCCAACTGGGCCAGGACCAGCACCGACAGGGCCAGCCCCGCGGTCTCGGCCCGCAGCCGCCGCTGTCCCAGGGTCACCATTCGGACATGTCTCTCGGCCGCCCTCTGTCGCTCATGGTCGGTGAAGCCACCCTCCGGCCCCACGATGCAAAGGACTTTACGCACCTCCTTGTTCTCGGGCAGCGACTGAAAGACCTGGGCCACGGTAAGTCTTCTCTCCGCCTCGTCGGCCATCAGGACCAGATCGTAGTTATCGCACTGGTCCCACAGATCGGCCAGCCTGGTGGGCTCGTATATCTTCGGCAGCACCGAGCGCCGCGACTGCTTCATGGCGGCCACTGCCAGCCGCTGCCACCTGGCCTGCCGTCCTTCGCCCTCCCCGCCGAGGGCTGGGATCTCATATTCCGGCCTGGCCACCGAAGTCTCGGAGATCAATGGAATGAAGGCATGGATGCCCAGCTCGGTGCCCTTTTCTATCACCAGTTCCAGCCGCGTGCCCTTGGGCACGGCCTGGGCCAGGGTCACCTGGCGGATGGGCTCCCGGCTCTTGCGCCAGCGGTTGATGATCCTGGCGGTCACCGAGGAGGCGGAGACCGCCTCCAGCGAGCACTCGTACTCGCCACCCTGGCCGTCGACGAAAACTACCCGATCTCCCCGCTGGTGCCGTAGCACACTGGCGATGTGCCTGGCCTCCTCGCCGGAGACGGTCAGCTGGCGCTCGGTGATATCCGAGGGCTTGACGTAGAAATGCTCTACCATGTATATCTTCGGCTACCGAAATTCAGCCCTAAAACTATCGGAGTAACCTGATCGCTGCCAGATTATTGCCGCTCCGGCTCCCACTTATACGCCCTGGGCACCCGGCCCTGCTGGATCTCGCCCAGCTGCCTGAGCAGCTTTTTCTCGTCAGCAGTGAGCTTCGACGGCACCCAGACCTCTATCTTGACCAATTGGTCGCCGCTGCCGGTGGAGTTGAGCCGGGGCAGGCCCTTGCCCCGCAGCCGGAATATCTTGCCCGAGGGCGTGCCCGCTGGTATGGTCAGTTCGGCGGTGCCGCCCAGCAGCGGCACCTCGACCTTCCCGCCCATAGCCGCGGCGGCGAAACTGATGGGCAGGGTTATAAGCAGGTCGTCGCCGTGGCGGGCAAAAAGTGGATGCTCTTTTTCTTCGATATAGACGATGATATCCCCGGCTGGTCCTCCTCTGGGTCCGACATTGCCCTGGCCGCGAAGTGGAATATAGTTGCCCTGGGCGGCGCCGGCCGGCACCCGCACCTTGACCGTGGCCTCACGTTTGACCCGGCCCTGACCGCCGCAGCCCCGGCAGGGGTTGGCCACGATCTTGCCCTCGCCCTGGCATTCGGGACATATCCCCACATTGATAAACTGGCCGAACAGGGAGCGCTGCACCTGCCGCACCTCGCCCGAGCCCCGGCAGGTGGGACAGTCGCGGATGTCGGCCCCGGATTTGGCCCCAGAGCCACGGCACTCGGGACAGGGCTCGTATCTTTTCAACTGTATGGTCTTCTCCACCCCCGAGGCCAATTCCTCCAAGGATAGCGGCAGGCGGATCTGCAGGTCGTTGCCCCGGTTGGCCTGGGCCCGGCCCCGCCCCCGTCCCACATTGCCGCTGCCGAAGAACATGTCGAAGATCGAGCCCCCGCCGAAGAAATCGCCGAATATATCCCGGATGTCCTCCATGTGGGTGAAATCCCTCCGGAAATCGAAGCCGCCAGCTCCAAAGGTTGGGTCCACCCCGGCATGGCCGAACTGGTCGTAACGGGCCCGCTTCTCTTTGTCCATCAGGACCTCGTAGGCCTCGGAGATCTCCTTGAACTTCTCTTCGGCCGCGGCCGGGTTGTCCCGGTTCATGTCTGGATGGTATTTTTTGGCCAGATTGCGATAGGCCTGTTTTATCTGGGCCTCGTCGGCGTTCTTGGGGACGCCCAGGATTTCGTAATAGTCGCGCTTGGCAGAGGACATGGTTAAAACGAATTATGAAAACGAATTTAAAAAGTTTGAAGGGCTATGGTATATCTGATGGCTAGAGCGATTCTTTCAACCCCTGCGAGGCCGTGTAGACCGAGCCCACCCCGGCCAGGTGGTAGGCCAGGCGCACTGCCTCAGCGATCTCGGAGTCGGTGGCCCCGGCGGCTTTGGCCTGGGAGGCCAGGGCTTCCACGCCCTTGACCGCGCCGTGGGCGGCGTCAAAGGCCAGCGCCATCAGCAACTTCACTTTACGCGGCAGGGCGCCGTCGGCGAAGACCAGCTCGTCGGTGGCCTTGATATGGTCGAAAAGAATGGGGTCGATCCTCTGTATGGCGGCCAATGGATGTTCCATCTCAGACTCCTCTCCCTTTTATTTCGCACTTGTCGGCGGTTATTGTTGAGGAGTGTTGCCTACAGGGCCTGTCCTGCTTGTCGACCCAGACTCGTAACATCCTCCAGGATATTCCCGTTTTTCTGATCTCCTCATGAAAACCTGATACTGGTTAATCCATCGACTCTATTACAACACAACAAGGGGAGAAGACGCAGACTTTTTTAAAGCCTCCTCCCCGGCCGCCGTGAACGTCATGGGCCGTCCTTCTCCGGACGACCCATGACGCTTATCTCTACCCTGTTTCTATCGTTCGATCCGTTGAATCCGCCTGGATCCGTGGCCAAGATAGGGTCTACTTCCCTTCGTCCACTATCTTGAAGTCGGCATCCTCCGGCCCCTGTGACTTGCCCGAATCCTGGGGCCCGGCTTCCGGCTGCTCCCCTCCGGCTCCGCCCGCGCCGCCGGCCGCCTGCTGCTGGGCGGCCTTGGCGTAGACCGCCTCGCCGATCTTGCGGGCGGCGGCCGCCAGCTCCTCGGTGGCCGCCTTGATGGAGGCCAGGTTGTCTCCCTTGAGCTCGTTGCGCAGCCGATTGATGGCCGCCTCGATCTTGGTGCGGTCTCCGGCTTCGATCTGCGAGCCATACTCCCGCATGGTCTTCTCGGTCTCGTAGATCAGGGCGTCGCCCCGGTTCTTGGTCTCGATGAGCTCCCTCTTGGCCCGATCCTCTTCGGCATGGGCCTCGGCGTCCTTCTGCATCCTCTCCACCTCCTCCTTGGTCAGGCCCGAGGAAGCCGTGATCTTGATGCTCTGCTGCTTGCCGGTGCCCAGGTCCTTGGCCGAGACGTGCAGGATGCCGTTGGCGTCGATGTCGAAGGTAACCTCTATCTGGGGTATGCCCCGCGGCGCCGGCGGAATGCCCACCAGGTCGAACCTGGCCAGGGTGCGGTTGTCCGCGGCCATCTCCCGTTCCCCCTGGAGCACGTGTATGGAGACGGCCGGCTGGTTGTCGGTGGCCGTGGAGAACACCTGGCTCTTGCGGGTGGGGATGGTGGTATTGCGTTCGATCAGCCGGGTCATGACTCCGCCCAGGGTCTCGATGCCCAAAGACAGCGGGGTGACGTCTAAAAGCAGCACATCCTTGACCTCGCCCACCAAAACCCCAGCCTGGATGGCGGCCCCGATGGCCACCACCTCGTCGGGATTGACGCTGCGGTTGGGCTCCCGTCCGAACAATTGCTTGACCGTATCCTGGACCTTGGGCATCCGGGTCATGCCGCCCACCAGCACCACCTCGTCGATGTCCGTAGTCTTCAGCCCGGCGTCCTCCAGGGCCCGGCGGCAGGGGCCGATGGTCCGGGTGATGAGGTCGTCCACCAGTTGTTCCAGCTTGGCCCGGGTCAGGGTCAGGTCCAGATGCTTGGCGCCCGAGGCGTCGGCGGTGATGAACGGCAGGTTGATGTTGGTCTGCATGGTGGTGGAGAGCTCGCACTTGGCCTTCTCGGCCGCCTCCTTCAGCCGCTGCATGGCCATCTTGTCGTTCCGCAGGTCGATGCCCTGGGACTTCTTGAATTCATCGGCCATCCAGTCGATGATGCGCTGATCGAAGTCGTCACCGCCCAGATGGGTGTCGCCGTTGGTGGAGCGGACCTCGAACACGCCCTCGCCCAACTCCAGGATGGAGATATCGAAGGTGCCGCCGCCCAGGTCGTAGACCGCGATCTTGTGCGGCTTGCCCTTGTCCAGACCGTAGGCCAGGGAGGCGGCCGTCGGCTCGTTGATGATGCGCAGCACCTCCAGCCCGGCTATCTGGCCGGCGTCCTTGGTGGCCTGGCGCTGGGAGTCGTTGAAATAGGCGGGCACAGTGATGACCGCCTGGGTCACCTTCTCGCCCAGATAGGCCTCGGCCGCCTCTTTGAGATAGCGAAGCACCTTGGCCGAGATCTCGGGCGGAGAATAGATCTTGTCGGCCACCTTAACCCGGGCGTCGCCGTGCGGGCCCTCGACCACTTTATAGGGGACCAATTTTATCTCAGAATCCACCTCGCCGTAGCGTCGTCCCATGAAACGTTTGATGGAGTAGATGGTGTTCTCCGGATTGGTGATGGCCTGGCGTTTGGCCACCTGGCCCACCACCTCCTCGCCGCTCTTCAGGAAGCCCACCACCGAAGGCGTGGTCCGCATACCCTCCTGGTTGGGGATGACCACCGGGTTGCCGCCCTCCATCACCGCCACACAGGAGTTGGTGGTGCCCAGATC
>FWPV01006993.1_pt1 | contig 20992 bp, 15 predicted proteins | sample 2228371 | NCBI WGS metagenome assembly FWPV01 (sample SAMEA103939776, study PRJEB20133) | metagenome | reverse complement strand
GGGTGCAGGTGGCCGGGGTGAGGGTGGGAACCGCCAGACGCAGCAAGCTAACAGCTTGCGCTACGATTTACGAGGGAGACACGAACGCTCGCGCGGCCCCGCTACTGTCCTGCCAGACCCGGCGCACCATACCGCTTTCGCCGGCCGCCGAGCGACGACATACCAGCCAAATACAAAACACAGGTACAAGGAGGATAGTATATGCAACGCTACGCGCAGATCACCGGTTGGGGCATGTACGTCCCCGAAAGACGACTCACCAACCAAGACCTGGAAAAGATGGTGGACACCAGCGACGAATGGATCACCAGCCGCACCGGCATCAAGGAGCGGCGCATCGTCGCGCCGGGCGAAGCCTGCTCCGACCTGTCCATCAAGGCCATGGACCAGGCCCTGGCGGTGGCCGGACTGGCCCCCACCGATGTGGAGCTGGTGATCCTGGGCACCTCCACGCCGGACTACCTCATGCCCGGCGCGGTGTTCCTGGTCCAGGACCACCTGGGCGTGCGCTGCCCGGCCTTTGAGATCCGGGCCGGCTGTTGCGGCTTTATGTACGGCTTGGTGGCCGCCACCCAGTTCCTGGCTGCCGGAGCCTGCCGCAACGCCGTCGTCATCGGCACCGAGATCATCTCCACTTACCTGGACTGGACGGACCGCAACACCTGCGTGCTCTTTGGCGATGGCTCCGGAGCCGTGGTGCTGGAGGCTACCGACACCCCCAGCGGCATCCTCAGCTACGAGATGGGCGCGGATGGCTCCGGCCTGGACTGGCTGGTCATCCCAGCCTTTGGCAGCCGCTATGGGGTGGACCCCAAAGCCTTTGAGACCGGCGATGTCTACATCCACATGCAAGGGAAAAAGGTCTTTCGGTTCGCCGTCGAGTCCATGGTCGAAGTGACCCGGCGCGTCGTCTACAAGGCCGGCCTGACCATGGATGACATTGACCTGATCATCCCCCACCAGGCCAACGCCCGGATCATCGAATATGCGGCCAAGATGCTCCGTGTGCCCATGGAAAAGGTCTATGTGAACATAGACCGCTACGGCAATACCTCGGCGGCCTCTATCCCCATGGCCCTGGTGGAAGCTGTGCAAGAAGGCCGGGTGAAGGATGGTGACAAAGTTATTCTCAATGGCTTCGGTGCCGGGCTGACCTGGGCCACCACGCTGGTGCAATGGGGCAAGGTGGAAGCGCAGATGCTGGAGGCCGGGTTCTGGCAGACCGTCCTGGGCCAGGCCCGCCAGGTCAATGCCCGCGCGCGGGACCTGGTGAGCAACGTGAGCATGTTGATCGCGGCCGCCCGTTCGTCTTAGAAACGCAGTGCCCCCAACGCGAACCACTATACCCAGTAGATGGAAATTGCGTGAGACAAGGCCGCTGGATGATAGCAGAGGAAACGTGATGAAGAAAACCGCGCTGGATCGGACGTCGGAAAAGATACGGTTCACGGCCGCTTCCGCCAGTGAAGCGCGCGATATGATCTTTCAACGTCTGCGCACCATCATCGCCGAGGTCCTGGGCATTGATGAGGCGCTGATCACGCTGGATGCGCACTTTCGCAAGGACCTGCGAGCCGATTCCCTGGACCTGGTGGAGTTGATCATGCGGCTGGAAGAAGAGTTCGAGGGCGAGATCTATGACCGCGAGGTGCAAGAGATCACCACGGTGGGCGAAGCGGTTCGCTACATCGAGATGCGCACCCTCTAAAGTACGGACCGGACCAGTTCAGGAAACCGGTCCGGTATGAAAGGAGATCACATGACCGTCCGCATCGTAACCGATAGCACGTGCAACCTGTCGGACGAAGACATTGCACGCTATGGGATTCAGGTGGTCCCCTTGGTCATCCACTTTGGGACGGACACTTTCCTGGAAGGTGTGACCATGGACCGCGATCTCTTCTATCACAAGATCGAGACGGAAGAGATCATGCCCACCACCTCGCAGCCGGCCCCGGGCCAGTTCGCCGACGTCTACCGGCCTCTGGTGGGGGAGCCGATCCTGTGCCTCACCATCACCTCCAAACACAGCGGCACGTACCAGTCGGCGATATTGGGGGCGGACATGGTGCCCGGGGCTGACGTGGTCGTCTTTGATACGTTGACGATCAGCATGGGGACGGGCTTTATGGTGTTAGAAGCGGCGCGCATGGCCGAAGAAGGGCGTAGCCGGGAGGAGATCCTGGCCCGGCTGGAACAAGTCCGGGCGAGCATGTACGTGGTCTTTACCCCGGCCACCCTCAAGTACCTGCAGATGAGCGGGCGCGTGGGCAAGCTCTCCGGCGTGGTGGCTTCCATGCTCAACCTGCGGCCCATCATTGACATCGAGGATGGGTTGCTGGAGGCGCGGGAAAAGGTGCGCACCCGCAAGCGTTCGCTGGACCGGCTCATCGAGATGATGGCCGGGCGAGTGGGTACCGATGCGCCCGTGCGCCTGGCGGTGATCCACGCCCGCACCCCGAAGGAGGCCCAGGCCCTGGCCCGGCGGCTGCCAGACACATTCCAGTGCAAAGAGGTCCGGCTGGTGGATTTGGTGCCGGCCCTGGCCGTGCATGGGGGGCCGGGCATCATCGGCATCATCGGGTACCGGCTCTGATCGGGTGGCCTCAACCCATACAAACGGGCGAGCTATACCAGCTCGCCCGTTTTTCGTGTGCGCAGACTGCGGATCAGGGCAGCAGCGCAAAGCCGGCCGTCCGAAAGTGTTGGTCAAAGGCAAACGCCTCGGCGATCCCGCGTTCCTGCATCACAGCAAAGCTGACGGCATCGGCGAAGCTGAAATCCTGGTCGGCGTAGCGGCGCAGGATCGCTTCGGCCCGGGCGTCCAGCGCGGCGTCACAGTATATCTTGATCAAACGTGGCGATTTCCGTAGGGACTCCAAGAAACGAATACCGGCAGCATGACCCAGGCGGCGGCGAATCATCGTGTAGGCTTCAGCGATGACCAGCTCGGTCGTAACCTGGTATTTCCACTGCTGTAGCACCCGTGGATATACCCCAACGGCCTCAGAATGGAATTGATCGCGAGTATCGGCCAGGGCGACCCAGGCTCCGCTGTCTATGAAGATCGCTTGGTCCATGTCTGGTTGGCCTCCGTTTCCCATTCGGTCAGATACCGATCATGCTCGATGGACAGATCACCGAGGCCAGAATCTCCCAGACCTACGATATCCCACAGCGGATCCTCTTCCACCGGCACCTCGGCCAGAACCCGGTCTACCCCCTGGCGTACGAGTTCCGCCATGGGGGTTTTCCGCCGTTGGGCCAATGACCGCAACGGCTCAACCTGGTCCCGGCGCAGATAGACCTGGAGAGGCTTTTTCGCCAGGGCAGACATCGTGACACCTCCGTCAGTGACGTATAGGAATTATACATCAACCGGGTTGACGTAGCAAGCGTATCGGATTACGCGGTGGTCAAGGGCCGGTTTGACAATGCCGCAACGCCGGTGCTATAATCACGACGGAACACGCACCACGAACCACGCGATCAAGGAGCCTCCGTGAGCACCCAAACCATCCGCCTCACCGTCAACGGCATCTCCCATCAGGTCGAGATCGGCCCACGCACTACGCTGCTGGAAGTGCTGCGCGAGCACCTGGGCCTCATCGGGACCAAGAACGGCTGCGGCCAGGGGCACTGCGGGGCCTGCACGGTCATCATGAACGGCCAGGCCGTGCGGTCGTGCGTGACGTTGGCCCGGCGCGCCGACGGAGCGGCCGTGGAAACCATCGAAGGATTGGCGCGCCCCCCCCAGCCCCCCCTATCAGGGGAGGTGCAGTTGCACCCGCTGCAACGAGCTTTCGTGGAGGCCGGCGCGATCCAGTGCGGGTTCTGCACGCCGGGGATGATCATGGCCGCCAAGGCCCTGCTGGACAAGAACCCCACGCCCACGGAAGCAGACATCGAACAGGCCCTCAAGCGGAACCTGTGCCGCTGCACCGGCTACGCCAAGATCGTGGAGGCCATCCAGGTGGCAGCCGGATTGCGCGCTGCCCCCGAAACCCCGGCCGGCAGCGGCCGGTCGGCGGTGGTCGGCCAGCGAATGCCCCGGCCCGACGCCGTCGCCAAGGCCACCGGCGCGGCCCTCTTTGCCGCCGATTATCGCTTTCCGGGGATGCTCCACGCCAGAGTGCTGCGCAGCGCGTATCCCCACGCCCGCATCCGGGGCATTGACGCCAGCCAGGCGCGATCCGCTCCCGGCGTCGTGGCCGTCCTCACCGCCGCTGACGTGCCCGGCAACAAGAATCACGGCGTATCGCGCAACGACTGGCCGGTGCTGGCCTATGACGTCGTGCGTTACCGGGGCGACGCCATCGCCGTCGTCGTGGCGGAGACTGAAGCGCAGGCCGAGGCCGCGTTGCCCCTCATCGCCGTGGACTATGAGCCGCTGCCGGCCGTCTTTTCGCCGGAGGAGGCCCGCCGGCCCGATGCGCCGCATTTGCACCCCGGCGGCAACCTGCTCAAGCATACCCACGTGGAACGCGGCGACGTGGACGCCGCCTTTGCCCAGGCCGACGTGGTCATCGAGCAGGTCTACCACACCCCGGCCACCGACCACGCCTTCCTGGAGCCGGAGGCGGCCGTGGCGGTCCCGGCCGGGGACGGCGGCGTGACGGTCTATGTGGGGTCGCAGATCCCCTTCAAGGATCGCGCGCAGGTGGCGGCCAGCCTGGCTTTGCCGGAAGAGAAGGTGCGCATCGTGCAGCCGGCCGTGGGTGGGGCCTTTGGCGGCAAGGAAGACATCTCGGTGCAGATCCACGCGGCGTTGGCGGCCGTCGTCACCGGCCGGCCCGTCCAGCTCGTCTACACGCGCCAGGATTCGCTGCGCTACCACCCCAAACGCCACGCCACGACCATCCGCTACAAGACTGGGGCCAGGCGCGATGGCAAACTCCTGGCCGTGGAGGTGGAAATCCTGGGCGACACCGGGGCCTACGCCTCCCTGGGCGAGTTCGTCATGGCCCGTACGGCCACCCACGCCGCCGGCCCCTATGACGTGCCGAACGTCCGCATTGATTCTTACGCCATGTACACGAACAACCCGCCGGCCGGCGCGCTGCGCGGCTTTGGCGTGCCCCAGGCGTGCTTCGCCTGCGAGACGCAGATGGACATCCTGGCCGAGCGGTTGGGGCTGGACCCGCTGGAGCTGCGCTGGCGCAACGCGGTCCGGGTCGGCTCCACCATCGCCACCGGCCAGGTGCTCCGCGAGAGCGTGGGCCTGCTGGAGACCATCGAGCGAGTGCAGGAAGCTATCCAGGCAGTTGGCCCTACACAACCCGATCCGTTACTTTCCCGGCATCCGTGTTCCCCAACCAGGCGCCGGGGCTGGGGCGTGGCCTGCGCGTTCAAGAACGTGGGCCTGGGCGGCCCGCTGCCGGACTCGGCCGGGGCCGAGGTGGAATTAACCGCCGACGGCCGGTGCATCGTCCGGGCCGGGGCCGCCGAGAACGGCCAGGGCCTGCTGGCCGTGCTGGCCCAGATCGCGGCCCAGGAGTTGGGCGTACCGTATGAGCGAGTGGCGGTGATCCTGGCCGATACCGGGCAAACCCTGGATGGCGGGGCCACCACCGCCTCCCGGCAGACGTTCATCACCGGCAACGCCGTGCGCCTGGCCGCCATCCGTCTGCGCGAATCCCTGGCCGGGGCCGCCGCCGAAGAGCTGAGCGTGCCGCCGGATGCGCTGGTCTTCGAACAGTCCTCAGTCCTCAGTCCTCAGTCGGCCGCCAGCGGCCGGTCGCTGACGCTGATGGAGGCCGTGGCGCTGGCTCAGCGCGAGGGCCGGCCCACCCGCGAGCAAGTGGTCTACACGGCGCCGCCCACCGTGCCGGTGGAGACCCCCGGCGACACCCACTTTGCCTACGGGTACGGCACGCAGGCCGCCGAGGTGGAGGTGGACACCGAGACCGGCCAGGTGCGCGTGCTCCGGGTCATCGCCGCGCACGACGTGGGCCGGGCCATCAACCCGCTGGGCGTGGAGGGCCAGTTGGAAGGCGGCGTGCTCATGGGGCTGGGCTTTGCACTCCAGGAGGAACTGGAGCTGGATGAGGGCCTGGTGGTCAACGACAGTTTTGCCCGGTACAAAGTCCCCACCATCGAGCAGCGGCCCCAGATCACGCCGATCATCGTGGAGGCCCCGGCCGCCGCCGGCCCCTACGGCGCCAAGGGCGTGGGCGAGATCACCAGCATCCCCACGGCGCCCGCCATCACCAACGCCATCCACGCCGCCGTCGGCGTGCGCGTCACCCGGTTGCCGGTCACCCCGGCGCGCCTGCGCGAAGCGTTGCGGTGTCGTACAGGGCCATGAGCGCGTTCGGCCTGCCCAGAGGCTGTCATGGAGCGGCTATCTCACCTGCAATCCGCGTTGTACGGGGATCCAATGCCCAAGTCGCCGCCTGCTATGGCCGAGCTAGGCCGCCGACTCGGGCGTTTCCTGCCCCCGGCGCTCCAACAGCGGCTGCAACTGGGCGCCGAGCCATCCCCCCTGCCGGACGTGGACGTGCTGACCGAAGCCGTCCACGTGCTGCATTCCCTGTATCATTCTCTCACCACCTACGTACCGCGTTGCCTGGTGGAACGGGTGGAGGCGTGCCCCTCGCCAGGTCAGGCTCAGGGCCGGTTTCTGGATGGTACGGTGCTGTTTGCCGACATCAGCGGCTTTACTTCCCTGGCGGAGCGGTTGGGCCAGCAAGGGCCGGCCGGCATCGAGGAGCTGACCGCCATCGTCAACCGCTACTTTGGGGAGATGTTGGACGTCCTGGCCCGGTCCGGCGGTGACGTGCTCAAGTTCGCTGGTGACGCCGTGCTGGTCTATTTCCCGGCCCTGGCGCGTGAGCGTGGGACCGAGGCCGACTGGGCCATTCGCGCGGGCCTGCGTATGCAGCAGGCCATGGCTTCTTTCCAGACCGTCGAGACCTCCCAGGGCGCGTTCGAGCTGCGCATGAAGGTGGGCCTGGCCAGCGGCCGATTCCTGGCCGCCCAGGTGGGCACCGTCCAACGTATGGAGTTCATCGTCATCGGGCCGGCCATCCAAACCGTCATGGTCGCCGAGGGCCTGGCCGAATCCGGCCAGGTGGTCATCGCGCCGACCACCAGCCAGCGGGCCAGCCCCCAGACCCGCCGCGCGCCGCTCCGGGATGGCTTTGCCACAGTGGACGCCGATCAACCGTCGCCACTGGGCGATTTCGAGATCGCGGCCCTGGGGCGTCGCCGGGGCGCGTTCCTGCCGGCGCGGGAGGCCCCGGCCCTGTGGCTCCAGATCGAACAGGAACTGGCTCGCCTGGAGGCCCTGGCGCCCTACCTGGCCCCTGAACTCGTGGCTCGGCTCGTGGCCGGAGGCAAGCGACGGCGGGTGGAGAGCGAGTACCGCGCCACCACCGTGCTCTTTGGTCATTTCGTCGGACCAGAACACTATTTCGCCGCCCTGCAAGGCCGGGAAGACGGCGCACAGGCGTTGGCGACCGTTCTGGACCTGTATTTCACCCGGGTGCAACGTATCGTTGCCGACCACGGCGGCATCGTCAGCCGCATTGACCCCTATCGTCAGGGGTCCAAGCTCCTGGTGCTCTTTGGCGCGCCGGTGGCCCACGAGGACGATCCTGCGCGCGCCCTCGACGCGGCCCTGGCGATCCGCGCGGAACTGCCAGCCATAGACGCGATGGCCCGGTCCATCCTGGCGCGTTATGGCGTCGAAACGCCCGCCGACGAGCCGGTCTTTCGGCAACGCGCCGGGATCACGCAGGGACGCACCTTTGCCGGCGAGGCGGGCACCCGCAACCGCCGGGAGTACACGGTCATGGGCGACGAGGTGAACCTGGCGGCCCGGCTCATGGCGGCCTCAGAATACGGCCAGATCCTCCTCAGCCGCCGGGTCCAGGAATGCGTCGGCCCCCGGTTCCTGTTGCGGCCCCTGGACCCCATTCGCGTAAAGGGCAAGTCGAAACCCATCCCCATCTACGAGGCCCAGGGCCGCCGTGTCTCGCCGGGGGACGTCGGATCGCCGGTGCCTCTGTGCGGACGGGACGAGGAGCTGGCCGTGGCCCAGCAGGCGCTGGACGACGCCGCCAGCGGCCGGGGCCGCACGCGAAGCGTCGTCCTGGTCGGCGAGGCGGGCGTCGGCAAGACCCGGCTGGCGGCCGAGATTGGGGCCAGGGCCAGTGCACGCGGGTTCCGAGTCCTGTGGGGGACGGTCAGAGGTTATGGCGAGGCGCCGCCGTATGACCTCTGGCGCGAGATACTGGCCTCGCTGCTTCAGGTGCCGCCCGGCGCACCGTTGGCAGACCTGGAAGACCGCCTGCGGACGCTGGGCCTGGAAGACCCGGATGCCCGGCTGGCCCTGGCCGACGTGTTGGGCATCAGCCTATCGCCGGTGGCGGCGGTCGCGCCCGCCACATCTGCTGACCCCGGCCGGGTCTTTCAGCCGGCCGGGCTGGCAGTCGCCCCACAGACCCCCCGCACGACCAGGAACCTGTGGACGCTGGCGGATCAGCGGATACAACAGAAAAGCCAGGCCGGCCTGACCGTGCTGGATGACCGGGTCAGCGCCCACCGCGCCCAGCGTGTGCGCCGGGGAGTGGCCGCGTTGCTGGAACGATGCGCCTCCCAGACCCCATTGCTCCTGGTTTTTGAGAACGCACAGGGGATGGCAGATACCTCGTGGGAGTTATTGACGGACCTGGCGCCGCAACTGGCTGGCTGGCCGATCCTGGCCGTGGTGCTGGTGCGACCAGGGGCAGCGGGTGTGGAGGACCGCGTGCAGGGGTTGGAACGTGCGGGGCTGGCCCACGTCCTGCATCTGCATAACCTGGACCCGGCCGGCACGATTGCCCTGGCGCAGTCGCTCCTCGGCCGGGCCGACCTGCCCGGCCCGGTCGCTGATCTCATCTACGCGCGCAGCCAGGGCAATCCCCTGTTCGTGGCTGAACTACTTTATGCTTTGCGCGAGCAAGGCTACCTGGCTGTGGACCCGGCTGGCGGTCCGCTCCAGGTTCAGCGGGATCCGCGCCTGGTCGAGTTGCCGACCACCGTCAGCGGGGTGATCCTCAGCCGGTTTGACCGGCTGTCGCCCCCGGCGCAGCGCATCCTCCAGGCCGCCGCCGTCATCGGGCGCGAGTTCCGCTACGATGTGCTCCAGGGCCTCTTGACGCCATCCATGTCCCGGTTGGACCTCGAAGAGGGGTTGGCCGCCCTGATCCAGGCGCAATTCATTGTCCAGCGAGAGGCGGTTCCCCGGTCATTTGCGTTTTTGCAGGGCGTAACGCAGGAAGCCATCTACGAAAGCCTGTCCCTGGTGGAGCGCCGCTCGTTGCACCGGGCGGTTGGCGAGTGCCTGGAGACCATGTTCGTGGCCGATCTGCAAGCTCACTGCCAGGAATTGGCGGCCCACTTTGACCGGGGGGGCGTGCCGGACAAGGCTGCCGCGTACTTGCGCATGACCAGCGGCAAGGCCGGGGAGTGGAAGGAGTAATTGGGTGTGGGTGTATGGGAGTGAGGGAGGGGTAAATGGCATTGGTGACGCATTTTAAGGAGTTGCGGGTGTACCAGCAGGCGTTTGAGGCGGCGCGGCGCATCTATCGGCTATCGAAACAGTGGCCCAAGGAGGAACGCTACGCGCTCACGGATCAGATTCGGCGCTCGTCTCGCTCGGTTTGCTCGAACATCGCCGAGGCCTGGCGGAAACGTCGCTATCCGGCTCACTTTATCAGCAAGCTGAGCGACTCGGATAGCGAAGCGGCGGAAACCCAGGTCTGGCTGGATTTTGCCCTGGACTGCGGCTACATCACCCAGCAGGACCATGAGGCCCTCTATGCCACCTATGAGAACATCGCCGGTGGACTGGTGAACATGATGGCTCACCCGGCTGCCTGGTGCGGCCCGGCCCAATTGCGCGAGACCCCCGCCCCCTACTCCCCCCACACTCCCACACCTCCATACTTTACGGAGACAGGCAATTCCCATGATCACCATTGACCAGGCCCGCCGATACTACGCCGCCGCCGACACCGCCCACGATTTCGAGCACGTGCTCCGGGTCTGGCGGCTGGTTCAACGCATCGGCCCGGCTGAAGGCGCAGACATGGTCGTATTGCAGGCGGCCACACTCCTGCACGACGTGGCCCGCGCCGACGAGTTGCGGTCTGGCGTGGAGCACGCCGCCGAGGGCGCACGGCGCGCCCAGCTCATCCTGGCCGACCATCCCCCGGTCCAGGTGGAGGCGGTAGCCCACGCCATCGCTGCGCACCGGTTTCGCGGCGACGTGACGCCGAATACCCTGGAGGCCCGCGTCCTCTACGACGCCGACAAACTGGACGCCATCGGGGCGATTGGCGTGGCCCGGGCCTACGCCATCGCCGGCCTCTTGGGCCAACCCCTCTGGACGCCGCCGATCCCGAACCAGGTCGCCAGCCGGGACGACCTCAGCGCCCACCACTCCCCGGTCCGCGAGTTCGCCGTCAAGCTGGGCCGGCTCCGCGACACGCTGTATACCCCCACGGCCCGGGCCATCGCGCACGGCCGGCACGCCTTCATGGAAGCGTACTTTGCCCGCCTGGAGCAAGAGGTACTCGGCGAGGACTCGTAGGCCCGCCGGGGCAGCGCACTTTCGAGGTATGTGAGACCTCAATATCGCAGAATTGGTTTGCATGTGACCGGGAAGTATGATATAATCGTAGCATCATACTGCGTGAGACCGACGCAGTAGCCAGGCCGGCCTGTACGCGGCGAGCATGTTCGTAGACGCCAGTTCGCGAGGCCCCACACGCATCGTGTGCCGCAGGTGCGGAACCGATGTGGGAAAGGAGAGTACCTCATGCGCCTGGAAGATTTCCCCCGCCCCCCCAACGACAACCGCCGGGGCATCCATTGGAGCGCCGGCCCTTACCACGTGATGGGCGACCAGCTCACGCCCTGGCTAGATGAATTGGCAGCCATGAACATCAAGTGGGTCAAGCTCATGGCCAAGGGCGACCGCGACCTGAGCGACGAATCCACCCGCGAGCTGTGCCAGCGGCTGCTGGCACGCGGCATCTTTCCCATCGTGCGCCTGTACCGCGAACGGCAGAACCCCGGCACGCTGACCCAGGGCCAGCGGGAGTTGGCCCAGGAGCTGGTGGGGCTGGGGGTCCGCTATTTCGAGACCAACAACGAGCCAAACCTGCCCCTGGAGTGGAAGGACCAACAGTTGCCGCAGAATTGGCTAGAGATCGTAACCCGCGATTGGATCCGGGATGCCGATTTCCTCATCAGCATCGGGGCGTTGCCGGCCACCCCCGCCTTGAGCTTTGGCGGCGGCGCGCTCATCGTGGAGGAGACCCAACGCCAGGGCCGGCTGGATCTGTTCGAGAAGGGCGCCTGGGTCGCCATCCACAACTACTGCCTGAACCATCCCCTGGACTATCCCTATGACGACGTGAATCTCCACGGCCGGCCCCTCACCCCAGCCGAATACGATGCCCTGGGACCATACACCACGGACCCGGCCATCCTGGCCGCGCTGAAAAACGTCCTGGAACCGGCTTCCTACCAGGCCATCGCCAACCCACACTGGGCCTGGATGGATGGCCTCATCAAGAACCCCCGCGAGGCCATCAACCAGATGCGCGAGCAGCAAAAACACCCGAATTGCACGTTGGCCGACGACGCGGACTGTTTCCGGGAATACGAGCTGGCGGCCCAGACGGTGTACGCCATCCTGGGCTACCACGTGCCCATCATCACCACCGAGGGCGGCGTGGTGGTGGGCGACAAGCAGGATGGTCGCTATCCCCGCGTGAGCCTGGACCGGCACCGCGAGTACACCGTAGCCATGTTCGACTTTATGATGAACGAGGCGCCGGATTATTACTTTGCCCTGTGTCCCTGGCTCATCGCCAACTACCACATGGGCCTGCGGGAGATCAACTGGGAATCGCAGGCCTGGTACAGCGACTGGAACTGCCCCGGTCACCTGCCCACGGTGGATGCGGTGAAGGCCATGCCGGCCACGGCCGGCGTCGCGTCCCCGCGCCAGGGCGTGATCCAGGGCACGGTGACGAATGGCGCGGGCCAGCGCATCCGGCTCACCGGCCCCGGTGGCCCGCAGGAACAAACCGTGGCCGCCGACGGCGGGTTCCGCTTCCCGAACCTGGCCGCCGGCACCTACAGCGTCCAGGTGGTGGACACCACCGTGCGCCAGGACGGCCTCCAGATTGACGGCTCCAACACCATCCACGTGACCCTGACGTTGCCCGTCGCGCCAACCCCGACGTGGCAGGGGGTCATCGTCCAGAACACGTCTGGCCCGACGCCGCTCGGCGGGATGGCCTCTTTCATCCTCTGTCGGGTTATCGGCAAACCGAACGTGCCGGTGACCATCCGCACCACCGGCTGGAGCCACACGGCGGTCACCGGCACCAAAGGCCCGGACTCGTGCGAGTTCGCCCCGCTGTGGCCCGGCGAGTACACCCTGGAGCCGCACGGGTTGGACGCGACCGTGAAAGTATTCCTAGACGGCATGGGGATGGCCGTGGTGGAGTTCCGCCAGACGGGTCAGCAGCCCTCGCCTCCTCCGCCCCCACCGCCCACCAAGACTATGCAACACTACCTGCTCCTGGCCCGGTATCTGCCGGGCAAAGAGATGCTCCTGAGCCTGGGCCGGTACATGGCCCGGTTCGCGCCGGCCATCGGCTTTGACCCGGCCGAGGCCCGGCACGCGCATTACGTCACCATCCTGGGCAGCACGTCGCCCGCTGAGGACACGGCCCTGGAAATGGCGCTGCGCGAAGCGGGGTGTCAGGTGGAGCGTATCAACGATCACACCGCGAACATCGCGAATCTCCTGAACAAGATGGTGGCCGAGGGCCGGCGCTTCCTGACCATGTAGAGAGGGGAGTCTTGATACCGCTAGTCGCCCTGGGGGTCTGGCTCATCGCCGGCCTGATCATGTACATCGCCTGGCGCCGGTGGCAAGTCGATTTGTACCGCGACGTGCTGGCCCTGGGCGCGTTGGGGGCCTTGACAGCCGGCTTTTTCTGGCGTATCCTTTGGACGCCGGACGCCTGGATGCCCGCCGGCGGCGGCGACCTGGCATCGTTCCTGTATCCGCTCTACCACTGGACGGCCCGCACCTTACAAACCGGAACGATTCCCCTGTGGAACCCCTACCTGTACGGCGGAGCGCCATTCGTGGCCGACGTGCAGACCGGCGTGTTCTACCCGGTGAACCTGCTCGTGTTCCTCCTGGCCCCCACCATCACCTACGACGTGATGGAGGGGCTGGCCGTGTTCCACGTGTTCCTGGCCGGGGCCTTTACCTACGCCTGCATCCGGGGCCTGGACCCGGCCCTGCATCGCCTGGCGGCCCTGACCGGCGCGGTCGCGTTCATGTTCAGCGATCTGTTCATCGTGCATTTCGGCAACCTGAACCTGATCGCGGTCACGGCCTGGATGCCGCTGGTCTTTTTGCTCTTGGTGCGCGCGTTGCGCGACCGGCGGCTGGGCCTCGCCGCCGGGGCCGGGCTGGCCCTGGGCGTGGCCTTTTTGGCCGGGCACCTCCAGCCCATCCTGTACACCGTCGTGGCCCTGGCCGTGGCCTGGCTGGTCGTCGGCTGGCCGCAATCCCCTCTCCCCATCAGGGAGCGGGGCAGGGGTGAGGGTCGTTGGTGGACCACCTGGGCCTGGGGCCTGCTGGCCCTCATCGTGACCGGCCTGGTGGCCTGTGGTATCGCTGCCGTGCAGCTCTGGCCCAGCGTAGAGCTGACGGCCTGGACCCATCGGGCCGAGGTGTCATACACCACAGCGGCCCAATATTCGCTGATGCCCGGCCAACTGGTGGGGCTGTTCGTGCCCGGCGTCCTGGGCCGGGACCCCATGGCCTATTGGGGGCCGTGGGACCGGGTGGAGACCGGCTACATCGGCGTCCTGCCCCTGGCCCTGGCCCTGTATGCCCTGTTGCGCCGCCGCGACCGGCTCACCACGCTTTTGGCGATCCTGGCCGGCGTGGGCCTGCTCCTGGCCCTGGGCGGCAACGCCGTGCTCCACGGTTGGCTCTACCAGTGGTTCCCCGGGTTCGACAAGCTGCGCGCCCCGGCCCGGGCCATCGTGCTCTTGGATTTCGGCGTGGCCCTGTTGGCCGCGCGCGGCCTGGGCGACCTGCTGCACCCCGGCATGGAGCCGGCCCAATGGCATAGCCTGAGCCGGGTGGTGCGGACGCTGACGCTGGCCCTGGCCGGCGTGGTCCTGGTGGCCCTGCCGCTGGCCTATTTCGCGCTGCTCACCGGGCAGGACAAGGACCCGGCCATCTTCCGGCGCATCGCCACTGCCGTCAACGGGCTGAACCTGTTCGCCCTGCTCCTGGGCGCGAGCGCGATCCTGCTATACGCCCGCTGGCGCACGTGGAACCAGCCCCGCTCCGGCGGGGTCTGTGACCCCGCTCCCCACGGCCATCAGGGGAGCCATGGCGGTCACAGACCGCCTTTGAGCCTAAAACCCCGCTTGGGTTTTGGGGCTTGGGGCTTGGGTTTTGGGCTTTCGGCTTTGGCCTTGATCTTCTTCGACCTAGCCGCCCTGGGCGCCCACGTGGACGTGGGGACAAAAGACCCCACCCGGCACTTTCAGCACCCGGCGGCCGTCGAGTTTCTTACAGCCGACACAGACCTGTACCGCATAGACAGCGTGACCGAATGCTGGGACGTCTGGCAACCGAACACCAGTCTGCTGCACGACGTGTACGACGTGATGGGGGTCTATAACCCCCTCATGCTGGCCCATTACGACCGCTATTGGGCCACCCTGGGCAGCCGCTCGACGCCGCTCTACGACTTTTTGAATGCCAAATACGTCATCGGGCACAAGGACGTGCCCCTGGACTGGACCAAGTTCGAGCTGGCGTTCGACGGCGACCCGGACGTGAACATCTACCGCAATCGCCGGGTCCTACCCCGCGCGCTGGTGGTGCACCAGGCCATCGTGGAGGGGGACCCGGCCGCGGCCGAGGCGCGCATCCATCAACCCGGGTTCTCGCCCACGCAGACCGTGGTGCTCAAGTGGGGCGCAAACCTCGACGTCACACCGGCCGGCGAGAGCACGGCCCGCGTGACGGCCCATCGGCCCAACGAGATGGCCGTGGCCGTGCACGCCACTGCCGATGGCTACCTGGTGCTGAGCGAGGTCTACTACCCCGGCTGGCAGGCCACGGTGGATGACGCGCCGGCCGAGGTGCTCCTGGCAAACACGGCCTTTCGCGCCGTGCGCGTGCCGGCCGGCGACCACACCGTGCGCCTGTGGTTCGCGCCGGACAGCGTGCGCTGGGGGATGCTCCTGGGGTTGGGCACACTCTTGGGGCTGGGGCTGTGGGGCCTGGCGACCCTGGTGGGTCGGGTTCGTCGCTGAGCGCCGGTAGAGGTGTGGTAGATGGAAGGGGCAGAATGAAACGTGTACCAAATGCAATAGGAGTAATATTGGGCATCCTGGTGCTAGGGGTGCTGGCTGTTGTTCTGGCGCTCACCTTTGGGGGGGCCTGGAGCGGGCCTGGGCCGTCGTCCCAGGCGTTCCAATCGCCCACGGTACCATCGTACCCATCGCCGGGGACCCCGTTGCCTCCCACGATCCCATCAAAACCCCTGGTGTCACCGGTTCTCCAGGCGACCGCCACTGCACCACCCTATCCGCCGCCTCCTGCGGGGACGCCACCCTCGGTGCCCACCGCGGTGCCGCCAGCGGCGACCGCCACACCGGTTCCGAGGGTGACTGTGGTACCCGGACCGTTACCTGTTGGGTTGAAAGTCATCTACGTAGACAAGGGAAAGGATGACTGGACCGCAGTGATGTGGATGGCGAACGTGGATGACCTTGCTCACGTACGGATCGTCACCGAGCTCACAACCTTGGGATCATGCCTCTGGCCCGGTGGTCAACTTTCCCCAAACGGTCGCTGGATCGCGTACATCCTCCCCCGCAAGGATCACTTCAGTTCGGTACTGGGGATCGTGAACATTGATGGAACCGGGAATATAGTGCTAGACGATCCAGTGGCCGGCCCCAGCGTCGAGTGGTCTCTGCGTTGGTCGTTGGATAGCCAATGGATTGCTTACATGCACCACATACCATACGGAGACAATGGAACGAAGACGGAGATCTGGGCTATCCATCCCGATGGTACGGAAAAGAGATTGCTGGCCTCAGAGCCTACAGACGTACTCCTGATCGGCTGGTCAAAAGATAGCCGGCAGGTCTATTATACCCCGGGTGGGCGTGATCTATGGACGGTGAACGTGGATGGCAAATCCTTGCCGTCTGTGGCGCTACGTTTCGATGAGCTAACCGCTCCTCGCCGATTATCGCCCGACGGCAGAAAAATCGTCTATGAAACCTACGGAGGGAATGACAAGTCAGCATTGGTAACGCTGGGGGTTACCAGCCTGGATAGTCGGGAAAAATACACATTAGCGAAGGGTATTGACGGTCGTATCTTCATCCTGGCGAGTTATGCTCCAAGTGCGGTCTGGTCGCCGGATAGCACCCGGGTAGTTTATAATATGCCGGTAGATGGGACGCATATTGATTTACTCAATGCGTCATGGAGTGCCTCGTCCGTGACAACGATCAGGGAGCGAGATGCGGCATATTATTATCCACTTTCCTGGTCACCCGACGGCAAATACATCGCAGCCTGGCGACATTTGGGGGACGCAATCCCCGGCCTGGGATTGCATCCAGTGCTCATTGGCCTTGAGGGGAGTGTGCAGAGGGTGTATAGTATAGCCTCGGATTTTTCCTACTGTCAATTTGTTGGCTGGCTCATAGGAGAATGAGCATGAACAAGGAGCCCATGATGAACGACGGGAATGAATCACAGAAGACGACCCACTACTGCCCGCTGGGTTTTCTCATTTTGCCTCCTATTTTTCTGATCTGGTCAATTTCGTTCTTTGCCTCCCCCGTTTCGACACTGATACATGCTCCTACGTCGACGCCCACCTGTCGGCCGTACAACGATCAGGCGGTAGCGTTCACTTTCTGTGATGCGGCTCACGACGACTTGGCCGATGAATATACCACTCCGCTCTGGGATGTCCGCACCGATGGTTTCATCCCCCCCGTGATCCTGAAGGCCATCGGCTGGTACGAGTCGAGCGATAGCCCCACCGGCGGGTGGACGCAGTGCGTGAACGGCGTTCCCTTTGACACGGGAGGTTGTGATTGGGGGATCATGCAAATCCATAGTCATATGAACTGCGACCCGGGAACGCAATTCAACGTTGAGACTCAGCAGCGGGTGAAATACGACTACCGCTACAACATCGCCATGGGCGCGTACCTGCTCAGGAAATGGAAATGGGACTGGCATCAGCAGAACGGGCGCATTATCGGCGATGGTAACCCGTATATCGCCGAGCATTGGTACTATGCAGTCTGGGCATATAAAGGGTGGGATTTTGCCAACAATCCTAACAACCCGCTCTATGATCAATGTGACTTTCCCTATAACTTGGTCCATTGTGCATATGTAGATCGAATCTGGGCTACAGCGGCTCTACCACCTACCCGAGGTGGACGCACGTTATGGTCATCTGTGAACCTGACCCGTCCCAACAAGTGGTTCTTCCCCAGATCCCAAGGGCAATGGAATTCCTGGACCTGGGACATCCCAGACCCCTTACCTGTGCATCGGGACGGGTGCCGAAATTGCCTGCCGCTTGTGCTCAAGGCATACCACTAGCTGAAAAAGCATCATGAACAAATGCTCAAAAAGCGGGTGCAAGACGAGAAGCGACACGTAGCTGGCTAACCATAGGAGGCAACCGAAAAGCGCATGAAACGTATACCCAAAAACTGGCTGATCATCGGGGGCGGGGCCAGCGCCACGCTGATCCTGGCCGCCGTCATCGTGATCGCCGTCATCTTTTTCGTCACCCAATCGCCAGGCGGCAGTGCCGCGCCGCCGCCGTGGGTGAACCCATTGGACAAGATCGAGACCAAGGAGATCAAGCCGGCCACGGCGTTGCGCGTGCTGGCCGGCGACGACGACGAGCAAGTGATCCAGGATGCGCTGGCGGCCGGCGAGGTGGAGACCGCATTCGCCACCCTGGCCTATAGCACCCGGCTCCCGGACCTGCAGCGATTGGGGCTGTTCTTGCAGATCGCCCAGGCGTATGCCGCAGCCGGCAACGCAGACAAGGCCGCCCTATGCTACGAGCGCGCCGGCGACATCGCCATCCTCAGCCCCTACCTGCACGATTATGTGCGCGCCAACGCCTGCGTGCAGATCGGAAAGGGCCTGCGCACCCTGGGCCGCGCGGGTCGCGCCCGGGCCTATTACGAACAGGCTTACGTGGTGGTCGCCTTCAGCGCGAATTTGCGGCCAGAGCACCGCAGCCTCGTCCTGGGCGCGTTGGCCCAGGAATACGCGGCGCTGGGCGAAGGCACTCGGGCGACGCAGCTCACCTGGGAAAGCCAGTCGCCATCGTTCACGGAGGTGCCCCCCCCGACAGAGTCATTCGTGGGCACGGCCCTCGGCCCCATGCCGCAAAGCGACCAGGTGGATGCCGCCGCCCGAAAACGCCAGGAGGCCGCCAGCGCCCTCATCGCGGCCCTGCGGGAAGACCGGGCCGTGGCGGATCGACAGAAGAGCCTGGAAGAAGCCCTCATCGCGGAGGATGCCGCCCGCCTGGAGTTCTATGACGCACAACTGGCCTCGGCGGCGAACAGCGTGGGCACCAAACTGCTGGTGAGCCGGGCCAGGCTGGAGTGGCTCACCCTCAAATGGCGCATCGCCCGGCGCAGCCTGGGCATGAGCCTGGTCGCGGATTGGGAGAACCGCGAGAAGGCCATCACCGAGGCGCTGGGCAGCAACCTGGAAGAGTTCTCGCTCATCGCCGGCGATCTCATCGTGGCCGCGCCCACCCAGGCCGAGTTGACCCAGGGCAAGGTGGACCTCTTGCGCGGCGAGATCCTGTGGGGTCGCCTGGGACTGCATCCGGGGTTCGTGGAGCAGGCCTGGATCTCGGACCTGCGGGCGGCCAACAGCGAGCTGGTGACATTGCGGGGAGGGCACACGCTCTACGTGGAGGTCCTCACGCCCCGGGAACCATACGAATACACGTTGACCTCGGCGGAGCTATATGGGCGCGGCGAGTCGCCGGCCCTGGCGGCCCACGCCACCAGCATCGCCCGGGCCACCCGCATCGCCAGCCAGCCCACGTCCACGCTCCCGCCGGCCCCCACCATGGAACCGCCACAAGTGACCCCGTTCGTGCCCACGGCCACCCCCGGCGAGACGCCGGCCGCGACGCCCACGCCAGAGGCCACGCCCACGCCAGAGGCCACGCCCACGCCAGAAGCGACACCCACCGCAACGCCGACCGCGACGCCAGCGGCCACACCGACGCCGACGGCCCGGCCCACGGCCACGCCCACGCCCACCCGCACGCCCACGCGTACGCCCACAGCCAAACCTCAGACCACGCCGACCAAGCCGCGGCCCACCAATACCCCCACGCCCAGCCAGGACATCATCCTGGTCAAGCAGGAGGGACCTATCGGGTTCCCGGCCGGCGCCAACAGTTGCAACAAGCCCCACGGCCACGTGCTGGGCAAGGACGGCAAACCCCTGAATGGCATCACCGTGCGGGCCTTTACCCCCACTGGCGTCACCGTGACCGACGTCACCGGTCCCCGGCCGGGCGAGGCCCGCGACGACGGCTACTTTGAGTTCTGCGTGGCGCGCGGCGGCTGGTCCATCATCGTGGACATTGAGGGCAAGACCTCGCAGAACGCCTGGGTCGCCTTTGACGATCCCGGCTTCATCGGACACGTAGAATGGGAGATCGTCTTCCAGGTTGTGCGATAGGGGGCAGGTAGCAGATTACAGATTGCAAATTGCAAATTGCAAATTGCAAATTGCAATCTGTAATCTGCAATCTGCAATCTGCAATCTGCAATTTGCAGGGAGGGCGCATGTATTACGAAGAAGAAAACCGCACCGAACGCATCGTTCTTATAGCGGCCATCGGGATGGGCGTGGCGGCGATCGTGATCTTTGCGCTGGCGATGTTTATCCTCATAGACCCGTTCGGTATGCGCACGCCGCCGCCGCCCGAACCGACCCGCACGCCCACGTTTACGCCCTTGCCCACGTGGACAAATACGCCCACCCGCACGGCCACGCCCACGCGGACGCCGGCCCCCACAGACACGCCCACGCCGGTGCCCACGCCGGTGCCCACGGAAACGCCCACCCGCGTGCCCACGCGCCGGCCACCGCCGCCCACGCCGGTGCCCTACGTGAATGATCGCACGGAGGCGCAGCGCGATTGCGCCCGAACCGAGATCGAGGGTTGGGTCCTCGACGTGAATGGCTTCACCCTGCCCGGCGTCACCGTGCACATCTGGAGCGACCGGGGCCATGACGCCACGCTCGTGACCGATAACGCCGGGTATTATGACATCTTTTTCCTCGGCCCCACGATAGAATACCAGGGCTTCTGGCACGTGCAGATCGTGGAGAACGGACGGCCAGCCTCCGGCGTCGTGCGGTTGCCCATCTCCGCCGACTGTGTCAACGGCTACCAGAAATATCGGGTGTACTGGCGACGCATCCGCTGAGCGGGTTCCCCCGAATCAAGGGGCTGCCATCTCTGAACGTGATGTTCTCATGAAGCAGGCCGGCCGGCTCGTCCTGTTCCGATTCCCATAAACCGACCTGGCACAAGGGAGACTGCACCCAGCCTTGCTTCGGGGCAGACTCGCGCAGGCTTGGCCTCAACCCTCGAAGCTTACGGGGCAGCGACGATCCGCGTGATCTTTGCTGCCCTTTTCGTTCCACCACTGTGGGCGAGGGCCTGGCGACTTTGAGGTCAATCCAACCTCAACCAGCGCCAGTGCCTTGACAGGTGGCACAATATGTAGTAGTATGTTTCTGGAGAACTACTATATCTGAGTATCTAACAGAACTGGCTGACCTGGCGAATTAGGCGCATTTCAACCCATTGCTCTGCGGCTCAGGGCGAGGCTCTTT
>FWPV01003442.1_pt1 | contig 20997 bp, 14 predicted proteins | sample 2228371 | NCBI WGS metagenome assembly FWPV01 (sample SAMEA103939776, study PRJEB20133) | metagenome | reverse complement strand
GTGTTGCCGCAACACATGCCGCCGGTGCCGCGGTCGGGCATCTCTGAAAAATCGCGGGGTGCCATCCGCTGAAGAAGCATCCGGGGCAGGTCCCCCCGGTTCTCAAAACGGCTGAGCCGGCAGGGATCTTGAAATGTCAGCCGATGAGGGAATTCTTTGAAACCAACCGAGCCCTTTGAAATTTCACGTTCTAAAAAATCATAAAGGTGTGTGACTTTAAAATCCATCTGGACCCCGGCTGCGGGATATTCACGCAAAAATGTCCGATAGCATTCAGGACAAGCAAACACCGCTTCTTCGATGCCTAACTTGGAAATGGCATCCACATTCAACCGCGCGAGTTTTAAAAAATTTTCTCGGTCTCCGGACCACAGCAGATCATGGCCGCAACAGCGCTCTTGCTCAAGGATGGCCGGCTGGATATCAAAGAAATTCAGCAACCGGATGCTGTCGGACAGAATACGACGCGTATTCATCTCCAGGTGATTTTTGAAAAATACGTCAAAATACGGGGCGCAGCCGCCGAAAAAAAGAATTTTGCCAGACGGATCGGTTTTTAAGTCATGGGGAAGCCATTTCCACGACTGAATGGGCAGAAGAGGAGAGGTCATGGTCCGGTGTAGAGATTGGAAAAAACCGCCGTGTGCCTGGTTTCCGGTGGAATCTCCCAGACGCAGGAGATGTCGGATATCCCGAATAAATTCAGGAAAATTTACAGCCGATGGGCACCGTTCATAACAGAGTCCGCAGGTGAGACAGGACCATATGCTGCTTTGAATGGTTGGATCTTCAAGGTTTCCGGAAATCACCGCCTGGGCAATGGCCCTGGGAGAAAAGGGTTTTCCGGAAAGCGTCAATGAGCAGGCGGATGTGCATTTCCCGCAATCCTGACAGGCGTATACATCATATTTTTTAACAATCTCCCGACATGTTGCCGTCAGCGATTCGGTCAACACCGGTTTGGACCGAGTTGTGACCGTGCTTTTTCCCAATGCCTGGATTTGCTTGCAGAAATTTTCAATAAACAGATACAAATCAGCATCCTCATCGCCCTTGAAATGGCCCAACCAAAGACGTTCTTTGCCCACCCCGAGCAGATCCAAAATTTCCTTGAGGCTTTCGATATTGTCCTTTGACAATTCCGGTCCGGCACCGTAACGACAGGCGCCTGTGCCGCATCCCACCAAGGCCACACCGTCTGCCCCCATCTCAAAAGCTTTAAACAAAAGTGCTTTGGTGATCCGGCCGGTGCAAGGAATACGAACCATTTTCACCTGTTCGGGAATCAATCTGGAACCATCCTGAAGCGTTTGAAACGCTGCATGGGGCTCCCAGGTGCAGAGAAATAATATAATATTGATGTCGTTGTTTTGGCTGGTCATGAATACCCGTCGATGTTATGATTCTTTATTATGATTTAGCATCCAGAAGTTTTGGTTTCGATGATTTAGGTCAGCATCTCCTCAATGGTTTTTTCCAGCATGGCCTGACTACGATAGGGGCTGTCCGCGGCATTGGAGGGACAAACCGAAATACAATTGCCGCATCCTTTGCACAAGGCTTCATCCACCACAGCCACCCATCCGCCGGAATTATTCTTCTGAAAACTCACGGCTTGATATGGGCAAATCATATAACATCGGCCGCATCCCCGGCATAATTCCGCATTCACGCAAACCGTATATCCTTTATTTTGGCGGGGACCTCTGGGTATGGCCGATGCTGCCAAAATCGCCGAAGCCATTCCCATTTTCATGGGGCTCACATGAAACCCAGAAGCATTGGCCACAAAAAGCCCTGCAATGGATGTGCTTCCGGGAAACAGAAACGGCACGCCGGTCTGGCCGGCAACCTGCATGGAGGACACATGGGCCCGGCTCGGGAGTCCTTCCTGGGGAATATAGGGGACTTTTTGGCTGGACTTTGGCCCCAAGATAACCGCGCCTGCGTTGACATAGCGCTGATTGGCTCCGGCACTATAGGATACTTGAAATTTGCCGATGGTGCCGGAAATGGAAATTGCCGATGCGCCTTGAAAACAATGAATGTTGGGATGATCCAACTCCACATGAAGAGGTGAATTTTTCCCGCCGATTAAAAAAACCTCATGGCCCATTTTTGCCAAGGCCCGTGCGCTTTGAATCGCTGCTTCTGAAACGCCGATGACCACTGTGGTGAAATTATAGGTCCGGGGCGGCGACGGAAACGGCTTGAGCATGCGCGCCCGATGGATGGCCCGCTCCAAAAGGCCATAAAACCGTTGTTGGGCTATTTTCGGGTTCTGCTTAAGGTAATGTAGAACCTCTCCCCGGATGTTGCATGTTTCCACCATGGAGCGGCTCACCCCGGTTCCGGTAAATAAAGCAGACTTCAACCGGCTGCGTTGGTCAGTGCAGGCGCTGCAGACAAAATCCAGAGAACAACATACGCAGGACGCCAGCACCACCCGGGTCAATCGACGGGTTCGGATAGTGCGCACCATGGCGGCCGTGGCTTCCGGGTTGCAAGCGGATGAAAGGATTTCTACATGTCGGACTTTTTCCCGGGCGGTGATTTGTTCAACCCACCGATCCAATTGGGGGTCCCATCCCATGGAGTCCTTGCACCGGCACACAAACACCCCCATGCGGATTTCCTGTGACAGTCCGGGGTCCGGCGGCAAAAAAGGCACGCCGTATCCGCGGGGCGCTGCTGCATGATGGTTCAGCAAATGAAAGGCTTCAGCCGCTGCGGCAAAGCCCCTGACAAACATATCATGAACCGATTCTTCTGCTTTTGTTGAATAGGCGCGAATCACATCCTCGCCTTTGACAGAGGCAGACATGGACCGATCAGCCAATATGATCACCCCGGCTTGCTCGGTGATGGCCGTTTGGAGGTGATGATGCATCAATGCGCCTTCTTTGCCGCAGGCATTGACGCACTCCAAACATTCCGAACAAGCGCCGCATTGAAGACATCGGTGAGCCTCTGTGATGGCTTGGCTCGCATCCCAGGTTGCCACCGGCTCCATAAATCCGGCAAGCCGTTTTGAGGGATCCATCCAAGATATTTCAGTCCGTTTTTGTTTAACCAAGTTAATCGGGATGTTGGTCAGATCCCTATCATGGGGCCTGGAAGGCCTTGGATTTTCTTGAATCCCGCTGATCTGTCGGTGCACGGCAGCTGCAGCCGCCCGTCCGGAGGCCATGGCGTGAACCACCGTGCTGGGGCCGGTGACCATATCGCCGGCGGCAAATACGCCCGGAATCGTGGTCTCCAGGGTCCCATCCACCCGAACACATCCCCGTTGATCATAATTTAAGCCGCAATCCATCATTTCGGTCAATGGCCCTTGCTGTCCAATGGCGACAATGGCTTTTTCAAAAGAAAGAGTGATGGGCGTTGCTTCTTTTACGATTTTGGGCCAAGGAATGCCGGCGGCATCCGGCGGGCCCGGCGCTGTTGCTATACAGCGAACCGCCTCGAGGGTTCTATTTTTTCCTAAAAATTCAATCACCTGAAGACTATCTAGGATCTTTACCCCTTCTGCCCGGGCGGCTTCGACTTCTTCTGGATCCGCTGGAATGCGTTCCATGGGAAACCATGAAATCAGGGTCACGTTTCCCCTCAGACGGCGCAACACCCGTGCCAGGTCAAAGGCAGCGTTCCCATCGCCGATCACAGCGATATTTTGGTTTAGATTGGGAAAATCTTCTTGATAGAGTTTGGTTAAAAATGAAATGGCGCCGTAGACTTCAGTTAGATCTTCGCCCGGCACCCCCAGTTTTCGGTCCGACCACAATCCGCAGGCAATGATCACCGCATCATGGTCTTTTTTCAATGCTTCAAGTCCGGTGTTTCCATCAATGGGATGCGATAATTGAAATTCAACACCCAATTTTTTGATATAATTTAGATCCCGATCCAGAATATTTCTGGGAAGACGGTGAGGGCCGATGCCGTATCGAAGGATCCCGCCGGCCTGGGCTTGTTTCTCATACACCTTCACCCGATACCCCAGGCGGGCCAGATCTGCGGCGGCTGCCAGACCCGCAGGCCCGGATCCCACCACCGCCACTGATTCCTTGCGTGTATTGGTTTCACTTGCATGGCCGCTTTCATCCGGCGATGATGCGTGATCGGATAAAAATTTTTTGATTTCCCGGATCGCCAGGGGATCATCCACATCCTTGCGCCGGCACGCTGCTTCACAGGGATGCGTGCACACACGACCGCAGATCCCCGGCAATACGTTTTCCTTGCGGATCAATGCCAGGGCATGATCGAATTTTCCAGCCCGGGTCAATGCCATATATCCCTGCACATTGACCCCCAACGGGCAGTTTTCCTGGCATAACGGCTGCCGCCTTTTATCAATGACAGGACGGCCGGGAAGCATTTTACGGCCGCTGTATTTGACGGGGCGGTCCCCCTCACACGTGATGACCGGACAAATTTCTGCGCATTTTCCGCACAGTACGCATTTTTGGGGATCCACATATCCCATCAGGGGGGTGACGCGCACGTCAAACCCCTGACCCGTATGTCGGACGGCGTCCACTCGGGCAGGCAGAATGCATTTGATTCTGGGATTCCGTAAGATCCGAATCAATCCGGATCGATGGGAAAAATTCAAGCCCGACCCGGAAGGGAGGCGGTATTGCGAAAATTTTTCATTCAGATCATGGGTTGCCTCCACCAGTGTCACCGGAACGCCCAGTTCTCCAAGTTTATTCGTGGCCGCAATCCCCGCAGGCGTTGCGCCGATCACCAGGACTTTTTGAAGTCGATCCTTTATGCGTTTCATGGAGTTGCCCCCGTGATGCCGGCTGCTTTTTTCTGTCTGCTTTTCAATACGGACAATCCATAATCATGCCCCTTGGTAAAGGCCTTGATATTCATATCCTCTGTTCCTTTGGGCACGGATTCGGCAACGGTTTTCCGCGCGGCTTCCAGCGTCACGGCGCCGGTCACGGCCGTGATGCAGCCGATCATAATGATGTTGGCCATCATTTTGCGGCCCATCTCTTCTGCCATTCGGGTGGAAGGTATGGCCACAAATTCCCTGTTAAATCCCTTGGGGGCGACAAGGTCCTGATCCAGGATCAGGATGCCGTCTGGCTTGAGCATTCCGATATATTTGTCATATCCGCCCTGGGACATGGCGGCCAAAATATCGGCGGACCGCACATAGGGATAGCTGATGGGCGCATCTGATATAATCACCTGGGCCGAACAGGCCCCGCCGCGGGATTCCGGGCCGTAACTTTGGATCAAAGTGCTTTCCATGTGATCCCCCAATGCTGCGGCCTGGCCTAAAATTTTGCCGGCCAGTACGATCCCTTGTCCTCCAAATCCCGTGATGATGATCTGTTTGAAAATTTTCACGCCGCCTTTCCTTTGGAAAAATCCATGAACCGACAGGTTTTATCATACGTTTCGATGCATGTGGGCCGCTTAACCTGGACGAATTTCCCCAACACAATCCGCTTTGTAAAATCCATTTCCAGGTCCGCTGGATTGGCATTGTTTCGAATGATGGATTTGTTTTGAAAAATCTTGAGCATATCCAAAGCAGTAAGCTTGTTTCTCCGGCCGTAATTGACCGGACATGGAGATAATACCTCCACAAAAGAAAATCCCGAATGGCAAAACGCCTGCTTCAAACATTCCGTCAAATCCCGGGCATGGAGAATGGTCCACCGGGCGATGAAAGTGGCGCCGCTGGCAAAGGCCAGCAACGGCAAATTAAACGGCGCTTCATGATTACCCCTGGGCGTGGTGGTGGTCTTGGCCTGATAGGGGGTGGTGGCTGCCACTTGACCGCCGGTCATGCCGTAGGTGAAATTATTCACACAAACCACGGTCAAGGCCATATTGCGCCGGGCCGCATGGATGAAATGATTGCCGCCGATGGCAAAGAGATCCCCGTCACCGGAAAAAACCACCACATTCAGTTCCGGATTGGCAAGTTTCATGCCCGTGGCAAAGGGGATGGCCCTACCGTGAGTGGTGTGATAGGAATCCAGTTTCACATAACCCGCGCCGCGGCCCGAACATCCAATGCCCGACACCATCACGGTTTTTTGCAAATCCAGCCCGCTGCCCCGCATGGCATGAAGACAGGCGGAAAACGCCGTGCCAATGCCGCATCCCGGGCACCAAATATGCGGCATCCGGTCCGTACGAAGCAGATCATCCAGCGGATGGTTCAAGGGGCTTTCCGCAGGGGGCTGAAATTCTTGATATGTATTTTCGTTTTTAAAGCTCGTTGCTGCGTGTTTTTTTTTCCTTTTTCGTCCTTGTCGCCGGTTCTTTATCGATTAAGAGCGGGAAGGGTTAATATTTTTGAGCCTAAAAAATTCTATTCTATTAAAACCCGTGTTCCATTACATCCAATACCTGCTCAGGAGGAATGAGGGTGCCTCCGGCATGTCCCACCAGATACACTGGCGCTTTTCCGGCAGCCGCCCGCTCCACTTCCAAATGCATTTGTCCGAGATTTAACTCCACGGTGATCAATCCTTTGATCCGGTCCGCCAATTGGCGGATCATTTCTGTGGGAAAGGGCCATACCGTGATCAACCGCAGCATTCCGGCTTTTATCCCGCGCGCCCGGGCGTCTTCAACCGCCGCAAGGGCGGTGCGGGCCGATACGCCGTAGGAAACCACTGCAATATCCGCATCCTCAAGCCGGTAGGATTCTGTTCGGATGATTTTGTTCCGGTTTTTTGCAAATTTATTCATCAGGCGCTCCATCATGGATGCCTGGGCCTCTGCCGTCATCACCGGATATCCTCTTTCATCATGGGTTAAGCCCGTTACATGGATTTTATAGCCTTCTCCTGCAATGGCCATGGGCGCAACACCGGTTTCCCCCGGCGCAAACGGTTTAAAATTCTCTTTGGGTCCTGTGGGTTTGGGCCGGGATGCCAGGGCGATGTCTTTGACGTCAGGAATAATCACGCGCTCGCTCATATGGCCGATGATCTCGTCCGTCATGATAAGCACCGGCGTCCGATATGTTTCGCTTAAATTAAACGCATCAATGGTTTGATAGAAAATCTCCTGGGCGGATGAGGGCGACAGTGCGATGATATCATAATGACCATGGGATCCCCATCGGGCCTGCATCATGTCTCCCTGGGCGCTCATAGTGGGAAGGCCTGTGGAAGGCCCGGCGCGCTGGACATTGACCACCACACAAGGGGTTTCCGTGCATACGGCGAGTCCGATATTTTCCATCATTAGGGAAAACCCGGGCCCGGAGGTGGCGGTCATGCTTTTTGCGCCGGCGCAGGAAGCGCCCACCACCGCTGCCATGGCCGCGATTTCGTCTTCCATTTGGATATAGGTGCCCCCCACATCCGGCAAACGCGCAGACATGCGCTCTGCCACCTCGGTGGCCGGCGTGATGGGATATCCTGCAAAAAACAAACAACCCGCGGCCAGGGCCCCTTCGGCGCAGGCTTCATCGCCGGTCATATAATGCTCCCCTGTCAACACAGCAGGTTTCATGAAAATCGTCTCCAGCGGATCATGGGTTACTGTTCTTCTCCTTCCACGGCTTCGGAATATATGGCAAACTCCGGGCAGATGATTTCACAATAATGGCAATTGACACACTCATCGGCTTTGATCAACATGGGGGGGTGATACCCTTTTTCATTGAATTTGGAAGAAAACCCCAGGGCTTTTTTGGGGCAGAATTCAATGCAATATCCGCATCCTTTGCAGCGATTTTCAAGAATACGCACCCTCCCCCGGGTGATTGCAACATCCCGGGCATCCAATGGAATTCTCCAGAATTCCATTCAGTCTCCTCGTATAAAAAGAATATGAATTGATTGTTGAAAAGGCATGGGTCTTTTCAACGCCTTTTATGATTTTTCAGGATGAAATTTAATTTTTTTTATTATAATGTTAATGATGATAACCGTCACGATCTAAGATAGAAACTTCTTATCTATCGATTGTGATATTCATCTGTCAAAGAAAATCTCTCAGAAAAACCCAATAATTCCCATCTATCGCTGACTTGCATCCGTTAAACGCCTGAACACAGCTGCGGCGGTAAAATCCCTATGCCATTCTATTGGACTCATATTATTCATAATTTTATTGACTTTATGCCATGATTTAAGCATAATTTATAAAAATTATATCATTTCATAATGGACAATCCACATGCTTAAAATCACAAGTATGTGACGACACAATCTCGAGGGGAGGTAATCATGAAGAAAAATCCCATGCGGTTTTTCACAACCTTTATTCTTTTATTTTTATCTTTCATCCTTCCATTTATCTTATGTGAAAGAGCGAATGCAGAAATAAATTCTTTATCCAAAGCCTTAGATAATGATGATTTATTATTTGAAACAGGGGGAAATGCAAACTGGTTTTTGCAAACCACTCGGCATTATTACGGAAAGGAAGCCGCTCAAAGCGGTGATATTTCCGATGCCCAGGAATCTTGGATGAAAACAACCGTTACAGGACCCGGAACAATTGATTTTTATTGGAAATGCTCATCAGAATGGGGCCAGGATTTTCTGGAATTTTTTATAGACGACAACAAAAAAGATTATATCAGCGGATCTGTGAACTGGGTGCAACAGACATTTCTGGTTCCCGCAGGGGGGCATACACTCACATGGCGCTATATGAAAAACAACTCCGTGAGTAGCGGATTGGACTGCGGATTTGTGGATAAGGTCGTATGGACACCTTATACAGTCGTCCCTTCTCTCCCATCCAAACCGACCGGATTGTCCGCTTCAGATGGAACATATGGTTCCAAAATCCGCGTTACATGGCGCTCTTCTTCGGGTGCAACTTCCTATAAAATATATAGAAGCACATCGGCAACCGGACCACGCTTGTATGTGGCGAGCCGGGCCGGAACCAAATTTGATGATTTTTCTCCAAAATGCGGCATAAAGTACTATTATTGGGTCAGAGCGGTCAACCCCGCAGGTACCAGCGCATATACCAATCCTGATTCAGGGTATATCGAATTCAATACTCCTTATGTGACGGCTACAGACGGGACATTCGACGACCATATTCAGGTGTCTTGGAATAGTGTATCGGATGCCACAACATATGAACTCTATCGTTCTGATTCAATCGATGGGGAGAAAACAAAAATAGTCACAACCGGCGCCACGAGCTTTGAAGATAAAAATGTAACATGCTGTAACGAATATTTTTACTGGGTCAAGGCCAAGACTTCAAATTGCACCACGGGATTCAGCGAACCGGATTCTGGATATTTAAAACCGCCGCCCCCGGCGCCGCCCACGGATATTTCCGCTTCTGACGGCACATTTGAGGATAACATCCGTGTGACATGGACACCATCTTCCGGTGCCTCGACGTATGAGGTGTATCGAGCGGAGAGTTCGGATGGAGCGAAAAAAATGGTGGCGTCGACATCAAATACCAGCTGGAATGATACAAATATTCCGTGCGGCATATATTACTACTGGGTCAAAGCCAAAAATAATGCTGGAATCAGCGAATTCAGCCAATATGATTCGGGTTATACCATCCAATGCCCGCCGCCGCCTAAACCCACCGGTGTTTCCGCATCTGACGGCGTTTATACGGATAAAATCCGAATTTCCTGGAACCCTTCTGAAGGGTCCACATCGTATGAAGTTTATCGAGCAGACCGGTTTGGAGATGTAAAGATTAAAGTTGGTTCTACTTCAGGCACCTTTTTTGACGACTACAATGCGAGTATCAGCAAAACATACTATTATTGGGTCAAGGCTTTAAAATCGAATAGCGACAGTGACTTTAGCATCAATTTTGATACTGGTTACCGCTTGTGCCCTCTGGCTCCAGCTTATGTCAACGCATCCGATGATGCTTATGTCGATAAAATCGTCATATCCTGGAGCGCTTCATATGGTGCCACATCATATGAAGTCTATCGCGCCATTTATCCCAATGCCTCCGAAGGATCAAAAGCATTAATAGCAACGACAAGTGGAACCAGCTATGAAGATCATAGACCGGTCTGTATCAGCAACTGCGCCTCATGCAACGTGGAATCCATGAGATACTATTATTGGGTAAAGGCCAAAAGTCAGTACTGCACCAGCGATTTCAGCGGTTATGATTCTGGGTTTACTCATTGTAAACCTTCGGCGCCCACTGGCGTCAAAGCATCAGACGGCACACGTGCCAATACAATATGGGTGACTTGGTCAGTAGGAACCACCAACGAATATCAATTTGAAGTCTATCGCTCAGATTCGCCAAATGGGGAAAAAATTCTTTTAAGTACAACCGCTTCCGCATCTTATCTAGACAAATCCGTCACTTGTTCTAAAATCTATTATTACTGGGTCAAGAGAAAGGATGTCAAAGGCTTTACAAGTGACTTCAGCGCATTTGACAGCGGATATTGGGTTGGGAAATAAGATGTCTAAAAATAAGCAACCGACACGCAATCAACCATGAAATAGCCCCCTCAGGCATCACCCTAAGGGGGGCTATTTTACGGCAATCAACGCCATTTCAACCGTTTCATTCAAATTGTGTTCAAGATGCCTCATCCACTCTGCTGAGTCCTTCCATCATCAAATACATGAACTCTCCGATTTTTTTTGCGGTTAATTCAGCATGGGGCAGGCCCGGTTCAAATTTAAAAGCGCCGTTTTCTTCTTTTATGACGGCAAAAAAAGCAGGCTCGCCGGACAATGCATTGTATTGTGCTTTGACAATCTCGCCGTCCCGGATGAATATCTTGGCGTTTCCTTTGGAGAGATGAAGGTGCAATACGCCGGTTTTCTGGGTTGTGTTTAATGTCTGTAATAGTTCAGCCGGGGTGATCTCAGAGAGGTTGCCCGCCATTCCTTTGGAAAATTGAAGGGCTCTTTCCGTGTTGGATTTGGCCAAACGCTCGACCAAAAGCTGTGCGAAATAAGTTTGGAGCACGGGGAATCGATTTAATATGATCCTGAAATAATTGCCGTTCACATACATGATTTTTGATTTATCCGCAGCCCGGACCGTTGAGCTGACCGGATTGCCCGTTAAAAGACTCATTTCGCCGAAAACATCCCCCCGCGTCAAATGGGCGATGCATACCTCGTAATCCCCCAGAACCTCCACTTTTCCGGATAAGATGATATAAAGCTTTACACCGGGTTCATTTTTATTGAGGATGATTTGACCTTTGGCAAACTGCTTGAACCTGAAATAGGAAACAATGTCCTTGATCTGAGATTCGGTGAGTTTACTGAAAATTGGAAAATTTTTTAATTCCTTGGCCACAATCGCATACTCTTTCTGGCGTTTTGCAACCGCGGATGCATTCAACCGTTTCTCGCGCTGATACCGAACCCGAATGGCGGCCTCACATCCTGTTTTTTTTCCGCTGCAATTAAACAGCCGGATCACATCCGCTTGCGGAGAACGGGCTTTTTCACTGAATTCATACTGTTGCAGGATCTGGCGGATATCTTCCATCAAAGTCATGCAGGTCGCCTTTCCCATGAGGGAAAGGGCCCTGCCTGAAAGCTTGAACTCGTCGCCAATCTTATACAGGGGACAATTGTTGTTGACGATCACAATAAAGCTGTAATCATATGCATCCATGGCATTCATCTATAATTTCCTGAGAAAATCCCCTACAGCTTTGAAAATCCTTTCCGCCCCATCGCCATTGATGATCCCATGCCGTTTTGTATTGACCATCAGCAGCTCCTTATCTTTTGAGCCGATTAATTTGAATATTTTCACGGCGCCGTCAGGATTTACCACAGGGTCGCCAAGGGACTGGATGATCAGCGCGGGAATTCTGACCTGGGGAAGTTTGTCCTCCAGTTGCTCCATGAGCCGTTCCAATTCCTTGATGCCGGATACGGGATTTTTAAAATAATTGATATGTGGATTTTCAGGCTTGTTTTCAATAAATTCTTTTCGAGCTGATTCCACATTCATTTTTTTCATCAATCGGTTCCAGAGATCCACGGCAGGCACCAATCGTGCCGAAAAATCGTTTAGTTTAAACGGAGGCGATATGGCAAAAACACCGGAAACATTTTTGACTCGGGTGCATAAATCCAGGGCAAGACCCGCACCGGTTGAAAAACCGCCCACCGTTACTTTGCGGCAGGTGTTTTCAAGAATGCAATAGCCTTCTTCAACACTTTCCACCCATTCCATATATGTTCGGGATGCCAAATCCGCAGGCGATGTTCCGTGCCCCGGCAATCGAAGAGCATACACCCAAAATCCATTTGAGCTGATATATTCCGCCAATGCCCGGACTTCCAAAGGCGCTGCCATATAGCCATGGATCAACAATATCCCCATATCGCAGGACGTTCCTTTGATGATAAACGGCTTCCCCACGTGCGGGGGCTTGGACTCGCCCTTGGCGCTAAATAAGGTATATGCTTTATCAAAATCAAAGAGGGCTTTTTGAATGAGGTAAGACCGCAAACGGAATTTTATTCGAAGCTTTGGCTGATGGGCCAGATTTTTCAATTCTTCCTGAAGTTCTACAAGGGGTTCGATTTCATTGGCTATGACCACCACTGGATTATCGATGCGTGCGCGATGAAACGCAATGTCCGAACTAAAATCTAATTCTTTAACAAAAGCAGCGTGATTTTTCCGGATTACTTTTTTTTCAAGGGCCAACGATATAAAGTTTTTTATTTTATCATAACGATCATCGGTCAAAAGAGAAATTTGATTTTGGGTCAGGCTTTCATGATGTTTAATGGATAATTTTTTAAAATTCAGCAAACAAGCCAGATAGGCCCTTTTTTTAAAATCCAAAGCATCTATTTCAGAGGGAAGATACTTGATCAAGGTCGCCAATAAATGATCATGATTGACCGTGGTCATGCGGTAGATTTCCGACATATACCGTTCCATGATCTTATAGGCGGTTTTTCGCATCATATCCCGGCTGGCAATGGGGTCATCGAAATTGATGGGTGACGGGGAATGAATGTCTTTTTGGATCACATGGCTTTTTAAATAATTGGCGATGCGGATGGGCGGGCCGAAGCGCATATCCACGTCCACGCCGGACAACAGCATGGTTCCTTCTGTGAGAATTTCCTCCATGATCCGTTCAGACAAATCCCCGATGAAAAGCTCCGCCAACCGGCTCAGCGTATTCTCCCTGGCGCGAATGGGATAATATGTCAAATTCACAGGAACAATATAGGTCTCCAGATTCACTACGGAATCGGCCTGATCAATGGCGTATAGCCCCATGATTCTTTTGGCTTCATCGGGGGATATTTGGAGCATTTGCCGGATCCGCTGGCGGTAAAATTCGGTTCGCAACGCAAGGGTTGCCGTGCCGGTATGCGGCGGCCGCTTGCCTTCCGGTGAATCAATGATGAATTGCCATTTTTTTTCCCCTGAGGGCTTATATACTTTTTTGCTTTTGACCATCCGCCCCTCGGGAAAGATGATCCAGGCCGCTTCTCCGGTGAGCAGACTTTTGACAATGAGGGTGTCCCGATGGGGGTTTTTGGTTGAAACCGCACCCAGTTTGGTGAGAATCCCTGACAAGCCGGCTTCAAACAATTGGTCCGTCGCCAGATTCCAAATGACCATTCCGGTCAACCGATGTATCACATATGGAATAAAAAGGGTCTCGATACGTGTGAAATGATTGATGGCAAAAATCACCGCGCCTTTTGGAATGTTTTTTTGGCCGTGGACTCGGATTTTTGCCTTTGAAAGGTCAGATAAGGCCTTAATGGCATATCCGGCTGTTCGATATGCAAAGGGATTCACCCACCACCTCTTTCTTCCCGCATGCATGAGGAAAATTCCTCATGAAATAAAAAAAACCACTGAAGTTCAGTGATTTTTTTACGGTGATAGTGATTTTTGGTGGAGCTGAGGGGAGTCGAACCCCTGGCCTCTTGAATGCCATTCAAGCGCTCTCCCAACTGAGCTACAGCCCCATGCGGTTTCCCAGCGATGCTTTTTGATCTTGACCGTTTGATTTTATTTGGTAGCGGGGTCAGGATTTGAACCTGAGACCTTCGGGTTATGAGCCCGACGAGCTACCAGACTGCTCCACCCCGCATCATGGGTCATTGATTACATTGGGTTTGAAATTAAAGTCAAGGCTTTTTTATGTGAAGCTGCGTTTCAATCTGTTGACGCAATGTTTCAATGCTGCCGGCGGACGGCTGTTTTTTTTCAGCGCCGCATTGGATAAAAATTTTTTTGTTCCGGCTGGTATGCCCGGAAAGGATCGATACGGATGATTTGGGGAGGCCAAGTTGCTTGGCTAAAAATTGAACGCACATGTTATTGGCGGCATGGTCAACGGGCGGCGCGGTCAGTCGAATTTTCACGGCGTCATTGTAAAGACCGACGACTTCATTTTTGGATGATTTGGGCTGGATGTAGATTTTTAATATAAGACCGTCCGGTTTCGGGATGATGGGGGACATTGTCTGAAAAATAATGCTTTGCTCTCGAAAGTAAAGCCCATTTTCAATTTCAGGACGGGCTTTTCCTATGTGTGTAAGGCTTCTTCAATTCCTTCTTGTAACTGCACATAATTTTCCACCACCGGAATTTCCGGAAACTCTTTTTGAACATTTGCCGGCGGCCGGAATAAAAACGATGCGTCTGCTTGTTTTAGCATACTGATGTCGTTATATGAATCCCCGAAGGCGATCACCCGGTAATTCAAGCTTTTCAACGCTTCAACGGTTTTCCGTTTTCCGTCTTTTTGTCTGAGTTGATACCCGGTGATCGAACCATCGGAGGCGACATCCAAACTGTTGCAAAACAGAGTGGGCCAGCCCAATTTTTCCATCAACGGACCGGCGAATTGGACAAAGGTATCAGAAACAATGATGATCTGGTGCCGGGAACGGATCCAGTTCAAAAAATCCACTGCGCCGTCCAGGGGCTCAATTTTCCGGATGACCGACTGAATGTCCGGCAAGGTCAATCCGTGTTCTTTTAAAATGGCAATCCGTCTTTTCATCAATACGTCATAATCGGATATATCCCGCGTGGTGAGCTTGAGAGCCTCTATTTTTGTGTGCAGGGCAACATTGATCCAGATTTCCGGAACAAACACCCCTTCCAAATCCGAACAAAGAATATGCATGATTTTTATTTCCCGGTCTTTTTAATTCTTTTTAAGAACCGTTTGGGTTGATGGTTTCTTCTATTCTGATAAGCATGGGATTGTCGATGATCACATCCAATGCGGCGATTTGTTTTAATGCATGCTGGACTTTTTCTTCTTTTGCCTGGTGTGTCAGCATGAAAATCGGGACCCCGCCCTTTAATTTTCGATCAATCTGATGAACCGATTTGATACTGATGTCATGATCCCCGAGGATCCCGGAAATTTTTGACAGCACACCCGGACGATCCACGGCGGTTAATCGGATATAATAATGTGAGATCAACTCATTCATGGGACGCACAGGTATATTTCGGATGCTGTTGTATTGAAATGAGCGCATGGGAATTCCCGGTGCACTGCCGGACAAAAGGCCCCGGGCGATATCGACAATGTCGCTGACTGCAGCGCTGGCTGTGGGCATCATGCCGGCGCCGTGACCGTATAGCATCATGTCGCCCACTGCGTCGCCCGTGATGGTCACGGCATTCAGGGAGCCGTTTACGCTGGACAGAGGATTGGATAGATTGATCATGGCCGGATGCACTCTGGCTTCCACCCAATCGTTACGGTGTTTGGTGATGGCCAGAAGTTTGATTCTAAAGCCGTTTTGACCGGCAAATTCGATGTCCATGGGCGTGATATGAGAAATGCCCTCAATATAAATGTCTTCCAGGCGTATTTCCATGCCATAGGCAATGGAAGCCAGGATCGCCAATTTGTGGGCGGTGTCGATCCCTTTGACATCAAGGGACGGATCTGCTTCCGCAAACCCTTCTTTTTGCGCGCCCGCCAAGGCTTCTTGAAATGAAATGCCTTCAAGGGTAATCTTTGAAAGAATATAATTGCAGGTGCCGTTTAAAATTCCGGTAATCGATAAGATATGATTGCCCACAAGGCTTTCCCGAAGGGTTTTGATGATGGGTATGCAGCCGGCCACACTGGGTTCAAATGCGACGGCCACCCCTTTGTTAACAGCCGCCTGAAATATCATCCTGCCGTGTGTGGCAAGGAGTGCTTTATTGGCGGTGACAATATGCTTGCCGTTTTCAATGGCTTTTAGAATCAGATCTTTGGCAATGGAGACGCCGCCGATCATTTCCACGACAATATCGATTTCAGGATCATTGACCACTTCCCAGGGGTTTGTGGTCAGCGCTCCTGGGACGAAGGCAACGCCGCGGTCTTTATGAATATCCAAGTCCGCAGCTTTTTTGAGATTCACTTCCGCGCCGAGCTTGGAAGAAATCAGATCCTTGTTGTTGATGAGTATTTTGGCAACACCCGTGCCAACGGTGCCGACGCCCACCAATCCAATATGTATGATTTTCCTCGACATGGGGGTTCATTTCTTATAAAATTTTTTTTATGCCTCTGACAGCCTGGTTGATGCGCATATTGTTTTCAATGAGCGCAAATCGCACATACTGATCTCCGTATTCACCGAACCCGATGCCCGGAGAGACCGCCACTTTGGCTTTATGAATCAACATTTTTGCAAATTCCACAGATCCCATATGCACATACGGATCCGGAATTTTGGCCCACACAAACATGGTTCCTTTGGGCGACGGTACATTCCAGCCGGCGCGGCTTAATCCTCTGATCAACGTATCTCTACGGGTTTTATACATCTCGCAAATCTGTAAAACGCATTTTTGGGGCCCGTTCAGGGCGATGATGGACGCGATCTGAACCGGCTGGAATATGCCGTAATCCAGATAGCTTTTGATGCGTTTGAGGGCGTACACAATCTCGGCATTGCCTACGCAGAAGCCCACCCGCCATCCGGCCATGTTATAGCTTTTAGACAGGGAATAGAATTCCACACCCACATCTTTGGCGCCTTTGGCTTGAAGAAAACTGGGAGGTTCATACCCGTCAAATACGATGTCCGCATACGCCAGATCATGAATCACCAGGATATCGTATTCTTTGGCATAATCCACGATTTTTTGAAAAAAGTCCAAATCCACCGTGGTGGTGGTGGGGTTGTGGGGAAAACTGATGACCAGAATTTTAGGTTTAGGCCATGCGCGTTTGGTGGTGGATATCAGACTTTCAAAAAAATCAACATCCGGGCACAATGGAATATATTTGACATTGGCGCCTGCGATGATGGCTGAATAGGGATGGATGGGATAGGTGGGGTTGGGACTTAACACCACATCCCCTGGGCCCACCGCCGCCAGCATCAAGTGGGATATTCCTTCTTTGGCGCCGATGGTGACAATGGCTTCAGTTTCCGGATCAATATCCACATCAAAGCGGCGCTTATACCAATTGGCGATGGCCACTCTGAGTTTCCGGATCCCCATGGATGCAGAATATCGATGGTTATGGGGTTTTTTGGCGGCTTCAATCAACTTGTCCACAATATGCTTGGGCGTTCCCTGGTCGGGGTTCCCCATGCCCAGATCAATGATGTCCTCCCCGGCGCGCCTGGCCTCCATTTTAATCTGGTTGACGGTTGCAAACACATAGGGCGGGAGCCGGTTGAGTCGTTCAAATGCCTTCATTTCCACCTCATCTATTTCGCTGTTGCATGAATGATAATTTGTGTCTAAATACACCACCAAGGAACTGAAGTCAAAAAATTTGTTTTGACTTTTTCCAGGGGGGTGCGGTAAATATCTCTACTTTTCAAGAGGGACGTAAAAGCGATAACACGGCTGACATAACATATGAGTGATAAAAAAGATTTTTTAACCTATGCAGATGCTGGCGTTGATATTCAGAAAGCCGGCGAATTCGTGAAAACCATCAAAAAGATTGCCGGTAAAACACCGAGAACTGGCGTGATGGGTGAGATCGGCGGGTTCGGGGGCTTGTATTCCCTGAATATGGCCGATTATGAAAACCCGGTGCTGGTGAGTTCAACGGACGGCGTGGGCACCAAGCTGAAAATCGCTTTTATGATGGATAAACACGATACCGTTGGGATTGATTTGGTGGCCATGTGCGTCAATGATGTGGCGGTTCAGGGGGCGAAACCATTGTTTTTTTTAGATTATTTGGCAATGGGGGAGCTTAATACGGATATCGCCACCAAGATCGTCGAAGGCATTGCGGAGGGCTGTCGTTTGGCCCAATGCGCGTTGATCGGCGGCGAAACCGCTGAAATGCCGGGCTTGTATCATCCCAATGAATATGATCTGGCGGGTTTTGCCGTGGGCATTGTGGATAATGATAAAATCGTGGACGGTTCTGAAATTAAGGACGGCCACGTGCTTGTGGGTATTGCTTCTTCAGGTCTTCACAGCAACGGCTATTCATTGGTGAGAAAGATTTGTTTTGACGTGCTGCAATTAAAAGTGGATTCTTATATTCCTGAATTTGGAAAGACCTTGGGTGAAGAGCTGCTCACCCCCACAAAGATTTATACGGAAACCATTTTGCGACTGGTAAAAGATTTCCCCATTCACGGCCTTGCCCATATCACCGGCGGCGGGATTGATGAGAATGTCGTGAGAATCCTGCCGGCTGCCTGCAGCGTGGAAATCAAAAAAGGCGCCTGGCCGGTTCCTCCTGTTTTTAAATTTTTACAGGATGCTGGCAAAATCAAAGACGCGGAAATGTGGCGGACATTTAACAACGGCATCGGTCTGATTGTCGTGGTTCCGGATCATGTGGCCCAGGATGTGGTGGCGCGTGTGGCCGGCATGCATGAAAAAGCCTATATCATCGGGGAAGTCATTCATCATCGGAAATCCGTTGCCAAAAGAATCACCTGGAAATAATATTTCCGGTTGAACCCCCGTTCATTTTTCCACCCCCTATGAAAATATTGGGCATTGAAACATCCTGTGATGAAACCGCAGCCGCTGTGGTGGAAAATGGCACCAGAATCATTTCCTCCATCGTTTCTTCCCAGATCCACGTCCATCATTCCTATGGCGGCGTGGTCCCTGAGCTGGCTTCCCGTAAACATATTGAATCCATTTGCCCCGTTGTCCGTCAGGCGCTTGACCGGGCCGCGATACTCCCGAAAGATTTAGACGGCGTGGCCGTCACCCAGGGACCGGGCCTGGTGGGCGCTTTGCTGGTGGGGTTTTGTTTTGCAAAGGCGTTCGCGTACGCATTGCAAATCCCATGGGTGGGCGTTGACCATTTAACAGGTCATTTAAATTCTATTTTTTTAGAAGCGCCTTCTCCTCCTTTTCCCTTTGTCGCCCTTCTGGCGTCCGGAGGGCATACGGCGCTGTATTATGTGACCGGCCATCTTCAGGCCCGGTGCATCGGCCAAACCCTGGATGACGCTGCCGGTGAGGCATTTGATAAGGTCGCTAAAATGTTGGGGCTTGGCTATCCGGGCGGAAAGGTGATTTCGGAATTGGCCGCGCAAGGAGACCCTAAGGCCGTTGCCTTGGCCAAAGCGTATCTGGATAAGACGTCATATCATTTTAGTTTCAGCGGCATTAAAACCGCAGTAAACCGATATATCCAAACCCATCCAGACCAATATCAACATCAGGTTTGTGATATTGCGGCGGCTTTCCAGGAATCCGTTGTGGATGTTCTGGTATACCAGCTGATCCGGGCGGCAAAGGAATATCAGTGTTCTCGCATTGCGATAGTAGGGGGGGTGGCTGCCAATCAGCGATTGCGGCAACACGTGACATCGGAAGCTGAAAAATTCGGTATGACGGTATATGCGCCGTCTTTGGCATTATGCGGTGATAATGCCGCCATGATTGCGGCGGCAGGGTATCATTGTCTAAAGCATGAAACAGGCCCCCGGGGGAATCTTTCAGATGACGTATATTCACGGGGGTTGAGATGGGACGGAGGTTTCGGCGGCTGAGCCCTCCAAAGGCGCTGGATTCTCTTGGGGTGGGATGGGACAGTTTGACTCGGGAGTGGGGTCAGGTGTGTTGGGCTTTGGATTGTCTGAGGATTGGGCATCGGCAGGCGGATGTTGTTTCTGCGGTTCCAATTGATACTGTTGAACCGCTTTTTGATGATCTTTTAAACAGTTTGAGAAATGATGGGTCCCGTCATTTTTGGATACAAAAAAAAGATAATTCGTATGATCCGGAAACAGCGCTGCCCGGATGGAGCGGATGCCTGGATTGGAAATGGGGCCGGGGGGCAGGCCGGATATGACGTAGGTGTTATAAGGGGTTTTTTCTTTTAAATCCTGTTTGGTGATATCTCCGTTGAAGTTTTTCATCCCGTATATTACCGTCGGATCGCTTTCAAGCCGGATATTTTTTTTCAGCCGGTTATGAAATACGGAGGAAATGATGGGACGTTCCATCTCCTGACCGGTTTCTTTTTCAATAATGGACGCCAGGGTGATGATTTCATGAACCGTCAGGCCGAGCTGCCGGGATCTTTCTTCCCATGCTGGCCCGAATTTTTTACGAAAATGATCGACCATGGCGGTAATGATTTGTTCCGCGGAAGCATCCTTGGGGAAGAAATAGGTATCGGGGAATAAATACCCTTCGCAGGTTTCCGCGGGGATGCCCAATTGCTTGGTAAATTCCGGGTTTAAAGCAACTTCAAGGAATGTCTCTTTTTTACATATTCCCGATTGGTCGAGTTTTTCAGCAATCTGAAAAAGGGTGTATCCTTCCGGGATGGTCAGGCGATGGAGGAGGATTTTGCCGTTCTGCAATGATTGTAGAATCCGAAAGGGCGTCATGGCCCCTGAAAACTCATATTCTCCGGCAATGAATTTTCGGTCGAATCCTTTGATCCGGGCGGCGATTTTGAATTTCACCGGATACGCGATGATTTTATGATTGTAAAGGGTTTCCGTGATTTTGCTGAAATTGTCCCCCGGAGATACGGTGATGATGGTTTTTTTTGCATCTAATGGATCGGCGGGCGTGGCCAGATAGGATTGAAGATACATCCAG
>FWPV01003395.1_pt1 | contig 21005 bp, 22 predicted proteins | sample 2228371 | NCBI WGS metagenome assembly FWPV01 (sample SAMEA103939776, study PRJEB20133) | metagenome | reverse complement strand
AGCTCACGGAGCGTCCGGTCACCGACCAGCCGCCGGAACGTGCGCTCGAGCCGCTCGCCCCGGATCACCCCGCCGAACCCGGTCCCCGCGCGCAGCAGCGCGGATCGGAGCACCTCACCGTCGAGGTCCACCAGGTCCCGGGGATGGAGGCCGAGCAGGAACCGGGCGACCTCGTGCGCCGGGATCCCGCAGGCCAGCGGGAAGCCGAACATCGCCGAACCCGAGCAGCCCGAGATCACCGCCGGCTCGATGCCAGCCTCCTCGAAGGCCCGGGCCACCCCGACCACGGCAGCCAGCGCGCCGCTGCCACCCGTGGCGGCGATGGCGACCCGTCGCCCCTGGAGCGCGTGGACCGGTCGCACGTCCACTGCCGCCGGGAACGGCACCTCGGCCTCGGGCCAACGGTCCACCGGGAACTCGACCAGCGACCGGCGCAGGTCGTCAAGCAGGCCGAGGTCGTCGGTGAGGCCCCGGATGACGTCGCGCACCCGCACGGCGATGTTGAACCCCTGCCGGAGCCGGAAGATGTCCACCACCGCACCCAGCATGCCTGCACCGTGCACCCGGCCGGGGTGGCCGTACCAGGGCACAGGGGCCGGTGGCGGGCCGGCCGATGGTCAGGCGTCGACGACCACGAACAGCAACTCGGCCTCGCAGGCCACCTCACCGCGGACGAGCGCGCGCCCGCTGCCCTTCCCGGCCCGGGAGCTCATGCGACCCACCGTCATCTCCAGCTCGAGGGTGTCGCCGGGAAGCACCTGCCGGCGGAACCGGGCGCTGTCGAGACCACCGAACAGGGGCAGCTTCCCGGCGAACCGCGGGTCGGTGAGCACGGCGATGGCCCCGAGTTGGGCGATGGCCTCGGCCTGGAGCACACCGGGCAGGGTGGGCCGCCCGGGGAAGTGCCCGGCGAAGAACCACTCGTCGCCGGTGAGGTGCCAGCGGCCGGTGATCGACCGGCCCGGCTCGAGCGAGGTGACCTCGTCGACGAACAGGAACGGGGGGCGGTGGGGAAGGATGTCGATCGGCCGGGGAAGGGCCACGGTCAGCCGCCCAGCGAGGCGAGCAGGTTCGTGGCGGTGGCCTCGGGCTTCACCTTGTACCAGGCCTTGGCGATCCGACCCTTCTCGTCGATGAGGAACGCGGAGCGTTCGATGCCCATGTACTTCCGGCCGTACATGGACTTCTCGACCCAGACCCCGTAGGCCTCGGCCACGGCATGGTCCTCGTCGGCGAGCAGCGGGAACCCGAGCGAGTACTTGTCGTCGAACTTCTTGAGCGCCCTGGTCGGGTCGGGGCTGATCCCGATCACCGCCGTGTCACCGACCTGACCGAGGATGTCGCGCAGTGCGCACGCCTGCTTGGTGCATCCCGGGGTGTCGGCTTTCGGGTAGAAGTACACGAGGACCTTGCGACCCTTGAACGACGAGAGCTTCACCACCTGGTCGTGCTGGTCCTTCAGCGCGAACGCCGGTGCCTTGTCGCCTTCACTGAGCATGCCGGCACGCTAGCGAGGGCCGTGCGCTGCCGGCGTGTCCGGAGTGGGAGGCGGCCACCAGCGAGCAGGCGCCGAGCTGCTCAACCGTTGACGGCCGGCACGTCGATCGCAAGCAGCTGCGGGGCGACCGCCTCCCACACGAGGGCCGCACCGGGACGGTCGTAGTGCACCCCGTCCCACCGGTAGCGCAGACCGGTGGCGACCGCCTCGTCGGTGCACCACGCCTCGGGCTGACGCACGAAGGTCACCCCGGTCGGGTCGGCCGCAGCGGCCTCCTGCAGCAGCCGGTTCAACCGCGCGGTGCGGGCCCGGTCGCCCCGCTCGGGCAGGGCCCGCAGGCCCCCACCGTCCACCGGCCGGAAGCAGGGCACCTCGAGCAGCGCCACCTTGGCGCCGGTCGCCCGCAGGGCGGCGATCCCGGCGGCGATGCGGCCACGCAGGTAGGCGTCCGACGCCGGTGTGCCGAACACGAGCCGGGTGTCGCCCTGCTGGAGGTCGAACACGTCCCAGGCGCCGATGGTGACCAGCGCGATCTCGGCCCGGGACTCGATCGCGGCCGACGCCCACCGCTGCTCCCAGCCGGCGCACCCGTCGAAGCTCCGCCGCCAGCGGGCCACGGTGCGGATGGCCCCGTCGACGATCCCGCACCCTTCGATTGAGCCGTCGGCGAGCGACAGCGTGCGGGCGAGCTCAGGCGGAGCGTTGCGCACCATGGTCCGGCCGACCGAGTCGCCCACCACCACCACCCGCCGGGGCAGCGGCGCCTGCGGGACCGGCGCGCTCGCAGGCTCCGGACCAGCAGCCTCCGCCTCGACCTCCCGGGCGACCGGCGCAGCAGCCGGGATGATCGACACGGGCGGGAGGCCGGGCGCGGTGGTCACCGCGGGTGGGGCGGCGGCCAGCGACTCGGTGGCGCTCGCGCCCGGCGCCGGGGGGACGGGGTGGGCGAGCACCAGGGCACCGAGCACGGCCACCGACGCCAGCGCGGTCCCACCGCCGAGCACCAGCCGCGGGCGGTCCGTCCGCCACAGCCGGCCGAGCGCTCCGCTGCGGACCGGGGTCTCGACCAGCCGGAAGCTGACCTCGGTGAGCAGTACGGTCACTCCGAGGCGCACCACGATCAACGGCCAGCCGTCGATGCCCACGTCCTGGGGACGCAGGACCCAGAACACCGGCCAGTGCCAGAGGTAGAGCCCGTACGAGCGCACGCCGATCCATCGCAGCGGTGACCAGCCGAGCGCCGCCCGGAGCGCGCTGCTGCGGGGATCGACCACGGCGGCGATGGCCACGGCGGTGACCAGGGCCACGAGCAGGAACCCGCCCCGGTACAACCCGGGAAGGAACTCGTCGACCTTGAGGAAGCAGAGCACGAGGACGCCCACGGCCAGCAGCCCGAGCGCCTCCAGTTCCGGACCGCTGCGGGTGAACCCCGGCCGGCGGCCCCGCCACGGTGCCCACCAGCAGGCGAGCGCCGCACCCACCAACAGGCCGGCCGCCCGGGTGTCGGTGCCGTAGTAGACGCGCGACGGGTCGGTCTCAGGAACGAACAGCAGCGCCATGAGCGCCGAGGACGCCGCCGCCAGCCCGAGCAGGGGGAGCACCAACCGGCGGGCGTCCCCCCGGACCCACCGGACGAGCCCGGCGAACACCACCGGCCACAGCAGGTACCACTGTTCTTCCACGGCGAGCGACCACAGGTGCTGGAACAGTGGGGGCCGCCCGAGCTGGTCGAAGTAGGACTGCTCGGAGAACACCAGGTACCAGTTGGTGACGTAGGCGAGGGCGGCCAGGACCTCGGCCCGGAGGGTGTCGAGTGCGTCGGGTGCGCGCCAGAGGGCGTAGGCGGTGACGGCGGCCAGCAGGAGCCACAGCGCCGGGAGCAGCCGCCGGGCCCGGCGCAACCAGAACTGCCGGAGCGAGATGCTCCCGTGCCGGTCACGCTCCTCGATCAGCAGCGCCGTGATGAGGAAGCCGCTGATGACGAAGAACACCTCGACGCCGAGGAACCCTCCAGGGATCCAGTCCAGGCGCAGGTGGTACAGGACGACCGCCAGCACCGAGACCGCCCGCAGCCCGTCCAGGCCGGCCTGGTAACCCAGCCGGGGAGCGCCAGCGCCGGAGGGAGGCGATGGCGGACGGAGCCGGTCGACGGTCAGCATGGATCAACCGGCCCGGCGCCGCAGCCCGTGTCCGAAGAACCCACCTCGGGGCCGGGCGTGCGCGTGGTAGTGGTCGGGGATGTTGCGCATGTTGTCGTCGACGTAGTGGTCGAAGTCGAAGTGCTCGGCCACGATCTGCGCCAGCCGGTGGTGGAGCATGGACTTCACCTCGGGTGAGGGCTGCTGGTCGTGGTTGCGCCACACGACCATCGGGACCGAGCAGATGATGCACTCGGCGATCCAGCAGTACTCGTCCTCGTAGAACCACTCGGAGAGCTTCGCTTCGGCGCACAACTCGCAGTCGGCATCCCTGCGGTAGCCGGACGGATCCACGTCGGCCCACGCTAGACGCGACGGAGGGACCCCGGGGGGTCCCTCCGTCCGGTTCTTCTGGTGGTGCGGTCAGCCGACGGTCGGCAGCAGCACGGCGTCGATGACGTGGATCACGCCGTTCGAGGCCATGACGTCCGTGGCCACGATCTTGGCGCCGTTGACGAACAGGTCACTGCCCTGCTGGGTGATGGTGATGTCAGTGCCCTCGACGGTCTTGACGGTGCCGGGCTTCACGTCGGCGGCCATCACCTTGCCGGCCACCACGTGGTAGGTGAGCACCTTGGTCAGCCCGGCCTTGTCGGCGAGCAGCGCCTCGAGGGTGGCCGCCGGCACCCGGGAGAACGCCTCGTCGGTGGGGGCGAACACGGTGAACGGGCCCTCGCCGCTCAGGGTCTCGACGAGCCCGGCGGCCTTGACCGCCTCGACCAGCGTGGTGAACGAGCCGGCGCCGACGGCGACGTCGACGATGGTGTTCCCGCCCGCTGCGCTCTCACCGCCGCCGATCTCCAGATCGGGCGGGAGGATGACCGAGTCGATCACGTGGATGACCCCGTTGGAGGCCATGACGTCGGTGGTGACGACGGTGGCGCCGTCGATCTTGACGGTGCCACCCTCGACGGAGATCGTCGCCTCGGAGCCCTCGACGGTCTTCACCTTGCCCGGCTTGACGTCGGCGGCCATCACCTTGCCCGGCACCACGTGGTAGGTGAGCACCCGGGTGAGCGCATCGGTGTCGGCGGCCAGCGCGTCGAGCGTGGCCTTGTCGACCTTGGCGAAGGCCTCGTCGGTCGGGGCGAACACGGTGAACGGGCCCTCCCCGCGCAGCGTGTCGACCAGACCAGCCTTGGTGAGCAGGTCGGCGAGCGTGGTGAACGAGCCGGCGGCGATCGCCGTGTCGACGATGTCCTTGGCGCCCTCCGCCGCCGTGGTGGTCGGGGCCTCGGTGGTGGCAGAGGTGGTACCGGTGGAATCCGACTCGTCGCTGCCGCAGGCAGCGACGAGCAGGCTGCCTGCGCTGAGCGCGGCGACAACCGTGAAGATCTTGCGCTTCCGCATGTTGGTGCTCCTGATGGGAATCTGGTGGCCGGGACGTTGGCCGCCCGACGCTACGTCTACGCCGCTGCCGCTGTCCTGGATGTCCATTGAGCACAAAACCCGGCGTGACGTCGATCACACCGCATCGATCGCGGTGCGGATCTGGCGGACGAAGCGCGCGGCCTCGTCCACCGACGCGCCGTCAAGCACCCGGCGGATGATGGCACTGGCCACCACCACCCCGTCGGCCACCGTGCAGATCTCGGCGGCCTGGTCGGGGGTGGACACCCCGATCCCCACGATCACCGGCAGGTCGGTCACCGGCTTGAGCCGAGCCGCCATCCGCACGGCACTGGGTGCCAGCGTGGCCCGCTCCCCGGTGATCCCCACCACGCCGACCGCGTACACGAATCCCCGGGCCCGGGCGCAGATCCTCGGCAGCCGGTCGTCCGGGGCGGTGGGCGCTGCGAGCAGCACCGTGGCGATCCCGGCCGCATCGGCCGCTGCGCTCCACGGACCGACCTCCTCCAACGGCAGGTCGGGCAGGATCGCTCCGCTGACCCCGGCGTCGGCGAGGGCAGCGGCGAACCGCTCGTGACCGGCTCGGTACACGATGTTGTAGTAGGTCATCACCACGAGGGGCACCCCGGCGTCGACCCGGGCGAGCTCTTCGAGGATCGACACCGGCGTGGCGCCGGCGTCGAGCGCCCGCTGGGACGCCTCCTGGATGGTCGGTCCGTCCATGACCGGGTCGGAGAAGGGGATGCCGACCTCGACGGCGTCGGCCCCGGCCGCGGCGAACGCCTCGATGAGCTTGGTCCACTCCCCCAGCCCACCGGTCACGTAGGGCACGAGCAGCTTGCGGCCCTCGGCGCGACGCGCCCGGAGGTGCGCCTCGAGGGTCGGACTCACAGCCGGTCCGCCAGGATCGTCATCATCTGATCGACGTCTTTGTCCCCCCGCCCGCTCATGTTCACCAGGACGGTCCTGCCCTGCAGCCGGGGCGCAGCCTTCACCAGCCAGGCGACGGCGTGGGCCGGTTCCAGGGCCGGGATGATGCCCTCGGTCCGGGACAGGAGGGTGAAGGCCTCGACGACCTCGTCGTCGGTGACCGACTCGTACCGGGCCCGGCCGATCGAGGCGAGGTGGGAGTGCTCCGGTCCGACGCCGGGGTAGTCGAGCCCGGCGGAGATCGAGTGGGCCTCGAGCACCTGGCCGTACTCGTCCTGCATGAGGAACGACCGCATCCCGTGCACCACCCCGGGGATGCCCCTGCCGATCGCTGCGCCACCGGCAGGTTCGACGCCGACCAGCTCGGCGCGGGTGTCGACGAACCCGGAGAAGATGCCGATGGCGTTCGAGCCGCCGCCCACGCACGCGGCGACCACGTCGGGCACACCGTCGTGGTCGGGCTCCGTCCGACGGAGCAGCTCGGCGCACTGCTGGCGGGCCTCATCACCGATCACCCGGTGGAACTCCCGGACCATCCACGGGTAGGGGTGCGGTCCCATCACCGAGCCGAGGCAGTAGTGGGTGGTCTCGACATTGGCCACCCAGTCGCGCATGGCCTCGTTGACCGCGTCCTTCAGGGTTCGGCTGCCGCTCGTGACCGGGTGCACCCGGGCACCGAGCAGCTTCATGCGGAACACGTTGAGCGCCTGGCGGGCGACGTCGACCTCACCCATGTACACGACGCATTCCAGGCCGAGCAGCGCCGCCGCGGTCGCACTGGCCACCCCGTGCTGGCCGGCGCCGGTCTCGGCGACGAGCCGCCGCTTGCCCATGCGCACGGCCAGCAGCGCCTGCCCGATCACGTTGTTGATCTTGTGGCTCCCGGTGTGGTTCAGGTCCTCGCGCTTGAGCAGGACCCGGAGCCCGAGCTGCGCTCCGAGCCGCCGGCACTCGGTGACCGGGGACGGCCGGCCACCGAACTCGGCCAGCACCGAGTGGAACTCGGCGCGGAACGCCGGGTCGGCCCAGGCCTCCCGGAACGCCGCCTCGAGCTCCATGCAGGCAGGGACCAGCGTCTCGGGAACGAAGCGGCCGCCGAAGTCTCCGAACCGGCCCTCCGGTGAGGGCTCGCCCATGAGCGAGCCGCGGTCGTGGTCGATGACGGCCATGTCAGCGGCCCCCGGTTCGTGTGCGCACTAGTCGTCGTCCATCCAGTCGTACGGGGCTGGGGCGGCCGGGGACTGCCGGTCACCCACCCGCTCATCGTGGCCGGTCACGACCGAGCGCGCGGCATCGATGAAGCGTTTGAGCTTGACCGGGTCCTTCCGGCCGGGCGACGACTCCACCCCGCTGGACACGTCGACCCCCCACGGCTCGACCCTCCGGATGGCGGTCGCCACGTTCTCGGGGGTGAGGCCGCCCGCCAGGAGCACCTTGCAGCCCCCCGGGACCCCGTCGATGAGCGTCCAGTCGAAGACGGTGCCGCTCCCGGGCGATGCCGAGTCCACGAGGATCACGTCGGCACCGTGCTCGAGCGCACGGTCGAGCGCCCGGGAGCCGGCGGCGAACGCCTGGATCACGAACGGGACCCCGAGCCGTCGGACCTCCCGGGTGACCTCGGGGGTCTCGTGACCGTGCAGCTGTGCGGCGCGTAGCCCGGCATCGAACACCACGTCGGCCACCCGCCCGGGGCGCTCGTCGCGGAAGACCCCGACGGTCAGCACCTCGAGCGGGAGGCGCCGGGCGATGTCTCTGGCCTGCGCGATCGTGACCTGACGGGGAGACGGGGCGAACACGAACCCCACGGCGTCGGCTCCCAGCGCCGTGGCCAGCAGCGCGTCGGCCTCGTTGGTGATCCCGCAGATCTTGACGAACATCCGGCTGGTCAGGCTACGCGTCCACCAGCCGTCCGTGGTTGAAGTCGTCGTACGCGGCCAGGTCGAGGAACCCGTGGCCGCAGTAGTTGAACAGGATGACCTTCTCCTCCCCGGACTCCTTGCAGGCCAGGGCCTCGTCGATGGCCGCCCGGATGCCGTGGCCGGCCTCGGGTGCGGGCACCTTGCCCTCGACCGTGGCGAACAGCTTCGCCGCCTCGAAGGTCTTGCCCTGCGGGTAGGCGACCGCCTCCATCCGGCCGGTCTTGACCAGGAGGCTGATCATCGGAGCGTCCCCGTGGTACCGGAGCCCCCCGGCGTGGATCGTGGGCGGCATGAACTCGTGGCCGAGCGTGTACATGGGCAGCAACGGGGTCATGCCGGCGGTGTCGCCGAAGTCGTAGTCGAACCTGCCCTGGGTGAGCGTGGGGCACGACGCCGGCTCCACCGCCACCAGGCGCACCCCGGGATCCTCGAGGAACGGCAGGGCCAGGCCGCCGAGGTTCGAACCGCCTCCGCACGGGGCGATCACCACGTCGGGCCGGGTCTCACCCGCCATCGCCAGCTGCTCCCGGGCCTCCAGGCCGATGACGGTCTGATGGAGCAGGACGTGGTTGAGCACCGAGCCCAGCGCATAGTGGGTGTCGTCGCGGCTGACCGCGTCCCGCACGGCGTCGCTGATGGCCAGCCCGAGCGAGCCGGGCGAGGACGGGTCGTCGACCGGTGAGGGCACGCAGCTCGCTCCCCAGGTCTCCATGAGCACCCGGCGGTAGGGTTTGGATTCGAAGCTGGTACGGACCATGTAGACCTTGCACTCCAGGTCGTACTGGGCGCACGCGAAGGCCAGTGCCGTGCCCCACTGCCCGGCACCGGTCTCGGTGGTGATCCGCCGGGTGCCCTCGCGCTTGTTGTAGTAGGCCTGGGCGACGGCGGTGTTCGGCTTGTGCGAGCCGGCCGGTGAGACGCTCTCGTCCTTGTAGTAGATGCGCGCCGGGGTGCCGAGGGCCCGCTCGAGCCGCTCGGCCCGCACCAGCGGCGTCGGCCGCCACAACCGCAGGATGTCGAGCACCTCACCGGGGATGTCGATCCACAGCTCGCCCGACACCTCCTGCTCGATGAGGGCCATCGGGAACAGCGGGGCGAGGTCGGCCGGGCCGAGGGGCTCCCGGGTGCCCGGGTGCAGCGGCGGTTGCATCGGCTCGGGCAGCCTCGGCAACGCGTTGAACCAGGCCGTCGGCATCCTGTCCACGGGCAGCGTGAAGCGCATCTCAGTTCTCCCCCTTGAGCTTCCTGATCTCGGCGGCCGGATCGGCCGCCGTGACGAGGTACTCCCCGACGAGCACCGCGTCATACCCGGCCTCCGCCAGGCGGCGGGCGTCGTCGCGGCCGCGCACCCCGGACTCGGCGACTTTCACCACGCCGGCAGGGATGGCGGACGCCACCCGCACGGCCCGTGCGTGGTCCACCTCGAAGGTGACCAGGTCCCGCTGGTTCACGCCGATGAGGTCGGCTCCGGCGGCGAGTGCGAGGTCGATCTCACGCTCGTCGTGGCACTCCACCAGGGCGTCGATGCCGACGTCGCCGGCCACCTCCAGGAAGTGGCGCAGTTCCGCCGCCGTGAGCGCAGCGACGATCAGCAGCACGGCATCGGCGCCCATCAGCCGGGCGTCGCACACGTCGCGGGCCGAGACGGTGAAGTCCTTCCGCAGCACCGGGAGCCGCACCGCAGACCGGGCTGCGGCGAGATCCGCAGCGGACCCGCCGAAGAACTCCTCGTCGGTGAGCACGGACACGCAGGCGGCACCACCGGCCTGGTACGCGGCGGCCAGCGCAGCCGGGTCGAGGCCGGGGGCGAGATCACCCTTCGACGGCGACCGGCGCTTCACCTCGGCGATGACGGACAGGCCCGGCTCGGCGGCCAGCGCGGCGCGGAACCCGCGGACCGCCGGGGCGGCGGCCGCTTCGGCGACCAGCGCCGCCAGCGACCGGGTGTCCTCGGCCGCAGCGGCCCGGTGGGCGAGCAGGATCCGATCCAGGTAGGTGCGCACCGGCGCCGGACGCTACCCCGCCCGGCGGGCTGCGGTGGCGAGGTCGGACACCAACTGGTCGACCCGGCCGGGTCGTTCGGGGATGTCCCACTGGGACACGGTGAGCTCGACCACGACCACCACGTCAGCCGACGGGGCGTACGACAGCCGGGTCACGGCACCGTACATGCCGACGGCGAACACCTCCCGCCGGCCGTCGGGGTGGACCACGCAGGGGCAGAACACGGCGAGCCCGTCCCCGAGCCCGCTGTCCTGGGCCACGGTGGTCATCTGCGTCAGGGAGGACCGGTCGACGACGCGGCCGTCCCGCAGGAGGGCGGCGCCCCAGTCGAGCAGGTCGTCGACCGTGGAGTGGATGCCACCGGTGGCCCAGCCGTCGGCCAGCGTCTGCCCCAGGAAGGTCGAGTCGAGCCCGAGCGGTTCGAGCAGTTCGGTCCGCAGCAGGTCCTCGTAGGAACGGCCGGTCATCTCCTCGAGCAGCACACCCAGCAGGAGCGCGTTGGAACTCGAATAGTGCTGGAAGGAGCCCGGCTCGAACTCCAGCGGTTCGGCCAGCACCCGGGCGAGCAGGGTCCGGACGTCGAGCCCGTCGAAGTCACCGGCCACCGGCCGGTAGCCGACGAGGCCGCTGCGGTGACCGAGCAGGTCGCGCACGGTGAACCGGTCCGCCCCGGGCAGGCCGTCGATGGCCGGCAGCGGGGCGTCGAGCGCGAGCCGACCGGCCTCGATCTCCCGCCACACCAGCGCAGCGGTGAAGCTCTTGGTGATGCTGGCGATGTCGAGCTGACGTTCCACGGTCATCGGCGACCCGCCGGCGTCGGAGCCGGTCGCCCACGACCACCGGAATCCGTCGCCTCGCAGCACGCCCACGGCGATGCCGGGCATCTCGTTGGCCAGGCGGAACTCCTCGGCGATCGAGGCCAGCACGCCGGGGAGCAGCATCCGTGCCGCCCAGCTCGGCACCGGGGTGACCTCCGAGGCTGCGGTGGCCGCGGCCGGCACCCACTGCAGCCGGTCGGGCTGGCGCGACGGCGCCGGTGGCGGGGTGGCCGCCGCGGAGGGTCCGACCAGCGGCGAGGCCAACGACATCGCGAGCAGGCCTGCGCCCAGACTCGCCGCAGCGGCGACCAGGACGCCCGGGCGGGCGTGGGCCGGCCGCAGGGCCCCGGGGTACGAGCGGAGGGGGAACGGCCACACCGACGGCGGGCGGCCGGCGGCACGGTCCTCGACCCAGCCGGTGAGCATCACCAGCACGACGGTGACGGCGACCGTGCCGGTGAGGACCGCCACCACTTCTGCCACCGGTGGCAGCGCCAACTCGGAGGCCCACAGCAGGCGGTAGGTGCAGATGATCGCGGTGGAGTGCCACAGGTAGACGGTGAGCGACCGGCGGGCGAGGGCGGCCACGACCGGTCCGGTGCCTCGGCCGTGGGCCAGCCGGGCGACGAGCGGCTGCGCGGCCATCGCAGCGGCGAGCCAGGCCAGACCCACCAGCAGATGCGCCGGGTGGGAGTGGTTGACGATCCCCTCGGGCACCGGTTGGGTGAGCACCCACGCTGCTGCGCTCACCGCTGCGCCGCCGGCCACGATGGCCCAGCCGGGACGGGAGACCCCGGCGAGCCGACCCTCGCCGTGCAGCATGCCGAGGGCGAAGAAGCTGCCGTACAGCGCCAGATCACCCAGGTACCAGACCACCCCTGCGTGCCCTGCACCGCCGGTGCCGAGATGGCGGGGCAGCACGTCGGTCGCGAACGTCCCCACGACGAGCAGGCCGACGGTCGCCAACGGATGCGTGCGCACGGCACGCCGGATGGGGACAGCCAGCACCAGCAGCCACAGGAACAACCGCACGTACCAGAGGGGCGAGGTGAGCCATCCGGCCTGCCAGTCGGTGCCGACCGGGTCGACCACCGGCACCAGCCAGGTCACGAGTTCCCGCAGCGTGAGACCGGCGGCCTCTGGGCCGAGCACGACTCGGGCGACCGCCATGGCTGCGAGAGCGACTGCGGCGAACGCCCAGTAGGGCACCAGCAGCCGTCGCAGCCGATCGCCGATCACCGCAGCGGGCCGGCGGCGGCGCAACGACCGGGCGAGCAGGCTGCCGCTCACGAACACCATGGCCGGGACGGCGGCGACCACGTAGGTGATCACCGCTGCCCCGAAGGCGTGCCAGATCACCACCCGCACCAGGGCGATCGCTCGCACAGCGTCGAGGAATCCATCCCGTCCGGTCGATCGGGTCTCGTCCACCTGCTCGGAGTCGGACGACGCCGGAGTCGGTTGAGGTGTCGGGAGGCATCCCGAGGGACCGGGCCGGGAAACGGGCCGTGCGACCCGTTGCGGTCACCGTCCCGGGTCTGGCCCCATTCTCACCGTGCGTGGCCGGACTCCCCGCTCCCTGGTGCTCATCGCACTCTTCGTGGCGGCGTTTGCGGCGAGCGGCTGCTCGCCACCGCTTCCCGAGGTGCGAGGGGTGGCCATCGACCGCCGCACGCCGGCGATCGGCGTCGGCGTCCACCGACTGGACGTGGAGCACCAGGGCCGGACGAGGTCGTGGACCGTGGTCGTGCCGCCGGCGGGTTCGCCCGGCGGGCTGGTTGTGGTGCTGCACGGCAGAGGTGGGTCCGGCGAGGGCATGCGGGCACTCGGGCTGGAACCGCTGGCCGCTCGGCGCGGCACGGTCCTGGCCTACCCCGACGCGGTCGACGGCAGTTGGAACGACGGGCGTGCCGGGGTCGCGTCGGTGGCTCACCAGGAGCGCGTCGACGATGTCGGGTTCGTGCGGCGGCTCGTCGAGATCACCGCCGCCGAGACCGGCGCCGACCCGGGACGGGTGGCCCTCATCGGATTCTCGAACGGGGCGATGATGGCCCACGAGGTGGCCTGCGCCGAGCCCGGTCTCGTCCGGGCGGTCGTGCTGGTCGGCGCCGCAGGCACCGACCAGCACCCGGACACCTGCCGGCCGGACCGGCCCGTGGCCGTCACAGTGGTGGCCGGCACCGCCGACCCGATCGTGCCCTACGCCGGCGGCACCATCGCCGCCGATCCGCCGGGCAGCCGTGGCGCGTCGGCGCCGATCGAGGCGACGGTTGCCGCATGGCGGCGCACCAACCGGTGCAGCGGAACCGCGACCGACCCGATCCCGGGCACCCCGGTGGTCACCGTCTCCCACTCGAGCATCGCGCCTCCAACCATGCCGGTCAGTCCGCCGGCACCTCCTCCTGCGCATCGAACCGGCTGCGCAGCACCGGTCGTGCTGCACCGGGTGGACGGCGGCCGCCACGACTGGCCACGGCTGGCCGGCTTCGACACCACCGTGACAGCCGATGCCGCCGTCGCCGCCGCCGGGGTGTGAGGCCGACGGTCAGGCCGGCAGGCCCTTGCCCCCCACCGGGGTGGAGAAGTGGAGCTCGGGCATCCCGGCGAGATGCGGCCCGATCGCCGGGCCCAGCGCCTTGAACGCCGGCGAGCCCATGTGGGCGTCGAGCGCCCCCTGATCGGCGTACAGCTCGTACATCCACAGCACGTCGGCCTCCTTGGTGTCGGCGTGCAGGGCGTAGACGAGCGTGCCCGGTTCCCCGGCGGCGGTCTCGAGCGCCTGCTGGAGGGCGGCGACGAGCGCATCGCGCTCCCCCGGCTTGGCGGTGATCTTGGCGACGACAGCGACCCTGCTCATGGGTGGAGTTCCTAGCATGGGCCGGTGACGTCGGAGCCGACCGTGGTGGTGATCGAAGACGATCCCCCGATCGCGGACCTCCTCGACCTGTACCTGCGCCAGGCCGGGTTCCGGGTCCTGCTGGCACCGACCGGTGCACGCGGCCTCGAACTCGTCGACCAGCACCGTCCCGACCTGGTGGTGCTCGACCTCGGCCTGCCCGGCATGGACGGCCTCGACGTCTGCCGCCGGATCCGGGGGCTTCCCGGGCCGGTGGCCTCCACGCCGGTGCTCATGCTGACCGCCAGGGACGGCGAGATCGACCGGGTCCTGGGACTCGAACTCGGTGCCGACGACTACGTGACCAAGCCGTTCTCACCCCGCGAACTCGTGGCACGGGTCAAGGCCATCCTGCGACGATCACAGCCTGCGCCCGCCCCGCCGGCCCCGGTGCTGGTGGTTGGTGGGGTGGAAGTCGACCTCGGTCGGCGGGAGGCGAGGGTGGGTGGCGTGGCCGTCCCCCTGACCGCCCGGGAGTTCGACCTGCTGGCGTTCCTGGCCCGCAACGCCGGGATCGCCCTGACCCGGAGCCAGCTGGTCGAAGGGGTGTGGGGCCCGGACTGGTACGGCGACGAGCGCACCGTCGACGTCCATGTCCGCCAGCTGCGCAAGAAGCTCGGCGACGCCCTGCCGCTGGCCACCGTGTGGGGCGTGGGGTACCGCCTGGGATGAGCACCCGGATGCCTCACACTCTCCTCATCACCGGCGGTCACGATCGCTCCCGGTGATGACCCGACGACTCGTCCTCGCCCTCCTCGGCACACTGGTGGCCGCCCTGGTGCTGGTCGGCTCGGGCACGCTCGTCCTCGCCTGGTGGGGCGCCCGGCAGGGCACCGAGGCCGAGCTGCGCCGCCAGGCCGCCGACCTGGCCGAGGGGCTCTCGGCCACCGCCGAGCAGGTGCTCGGGACGCGACCCCAGGCTGAACCGGCGCGTGTGCTGCGCACCCTGCTGGTCGTCCTGCGCCGGACGCTGCGTCTCGACGGGCTCGAGCTCGTCGTGCTGCGCCCCACCGGCGCGGTGCTCGGCACCCTCCCCGACGGGGTCGTTCCCGGCGACCTCCCGTTCGACCGGCTCCGCGCCGGTGAGGTGGTGAGCGGCCACGACGGGCGGATGGTGTTCGCCTCTGCGGCCGTCCCCGCCGGCACGGCCGACGGGCTCGTGACCGTGGTGATCGCCCGCGAAGCCGACGCCGGGCTGCGTCCGGCGGTCCGGTGGTTCCTGGTCGCCGGTGCGCTGACGGTGGCGGTCGGGGCGGTGGTGGCCGTGGTGCTCGGACGCCGGCTCACCGGACCGCTCCGGGCCGCCGAGGAGGCGACCCGGCGGCTCGCCGCCGGCGACCTCGGCACGCGGCTGGCTGTCCCCACCGGCGGTCCGGATGACGAGGTCGCCTCCCTCACCAGATCGATCAACGCGATGGCCGAGGCACTGGAGCGGTCCAGGACGGTCGAGCAGCAGTTCCTGCTGTCGGTGAGCCACGATCTGCGCACCCCGCTCACGTCGATCCGGGGGTACGCCGAGGCTGTGGCCGAAGGTGCCACCACCGACCCGCAGCACGCCGGTCGGGTCATCCTTGCCGAGTCCCGGCGACTCGAGCGGCTGGTCCTGGACCTGCTGGACCTGGCGAGGCTGCAGGCCCGCCGGTTCTCCCTGCACCCCACCACCTGCGACCTGGTGGACGTGGCCCACGGCGTGGCCGACGGCTTCGCCAGCGAGGCCCATGACCGGAGCATCCGGATCGTGGTCGACGCACCGTCAGCGGCGCCGGTGTGGGCCGATCCGGACCGGCTGGCACAGCTGGCGGCCAACCTGGTGGACAACGCGCTCCGTTACGCCCGGACCACGGTCGCGGTCACCGTCCGGCCGGTCCCGTCGGGCGCCGAGCTCCTCGTCGACGACGACGGGCCGGGGATCGCACCGGAGGACCTGCCGCACGTGTTCGAGCGGCTCTCCACCTCACGTCAGCCACCCGGGCACCGGGAGACGGGCGCCGGGCTCGGCCTGGCGATCGTGCGGGAGCTCACCGAGGCGATGCACGGCGAGGTGCGGGCCGAGGTGGCGCCCCTCGGCGGCGCCCGGCTGGCGGTCCGCCTCCCGGCCCCGCTGGTCAACCCACCGGCAGCGCCGCCTCCACCCGCGCGATGACCTCGCCGGCCATCACCGTGTCCCCGATGGCGACCGACCGTCCCACATACGCGAGCGCCACGTCACCGGCCGTGCTGGTCACCCGGCCGACGTCGCCCCCCCCGGCCGTGACCGGTGCGCCGGCGACGATCGCTCCGTCACCGGCGACCACCAGCCGGCGCAGGTGCCGGGGGACGTTCCCACCCCGGCTGTCGATGCGCTCGACCAGTTCCTGGCCCGGGTAGCAGCCCTTGGTGAAGCTCACCGCGAACGGCACCACCCCGGTGGTGCCCGGGATGGTGTCGGCGTCGAGCTCGGCGCCCATCGCCGGCCAGCCGGCGAGGATCCGTGCCCGCTCGTAGACGTCGCGGCCCACCACCTCGAGGCCGGTGGACCTGGCGTCGACGGCCGGCCCGAGCAGGTCGACACCGGGGGTGCCGACCCATCCGGGCACGGCCACCGTGCCCGGCACCGCCGGGGGGTCGCCCTCGCCCCGCACGGCCACGGCCTGCCATGCGATCGGTTCGACGTCGGCCTTGACCCGGATCCGGAACCGCTCGAGGCGGGCCACCAGCGCGTCGCCCGAGCCGCCGTCGACATCGAGCACGTACGCCGCCTCCCCGCTGCGCAGGATCCGCACGAGGGCGTCGACCTTGCCGGTGGGCTGCAGGACGAACGACCAGCGGGCCTGGCCGACCGCCAGGTCGCGCACCTCCTGGGACAGCTGCGAGTGCAGGTAGGACTGCGCGTCGGGGCCGTGCACCATCACGACGTCCCTCGCGAGCTGGTGGCACCACATGGGCGCCAGTCTCACGCGCCGGTGGCGTGCTCGCGCCGTCGGGCGGTCATGCGCCGGGCCGCAGGCACCGCCGCCAGCAGCGCCGCCGCCTTGTTGGCGCACTCGAGGTCCTCGAGCGCCGGTTCGCTGTCGGCCACGATCCCGGCACCGGCCTGCACGGCGGCGGTGCCGTCCCGGGCGACGAACATCGTCCGGATCGCGATCGCGGTGTCGAGGTTGCCCGAGAAGTCGATGTAGCCGACCACCCCGGCGTACGGGCCGCGCTTGGTCGGTTCGAGCTCGTCGATGATCTCCATCGCCCGCACCTTGGGTGCGCCGGAGACCGTTCCTGCGGGCAGCGTGGCCCGCAGCACGTCGATCGGACCCTTGCCCTCCACCAGCTCGCCCGACACCTGCGACGTGAGGTGCATGACGTGGCTGTACCGCTCGAGGGTCATCAACTCGTCGACCTTGCAGGTGCCGAAGCGCACCACCCGGCCCACGTCGTTGCGGGCGAGGTCGACGAGCATCACGTGCTCGGCCACCTCCTTGGGGTGCTCGCGCAGCTCTGCGGCCATGCGCCGGTCGTCCTCGTCGGTGCGGCCCCGCCGGCGGGTGCCGGCGATCGGGCGGGAGATCACCTTGCCGCCGAGCAGCTGCACCATCGGCTCGGGCGAGGAGCCGACGATGGAGATGTCGGGGTGGCGGAGGAAGTACATGTACGGGCTGGGATTCACCTGCCGGAGCACCCGGTACACGTCGAACGGATCGGCCTGCAGGTCGAGGTCGAACCGCTGGGACAGGACCACCTGGAAGATGTCACCGGCGAGGATGTACTCCTTTGCGGCCAGGACCGCCGCCTCCCAGGCGGCCGGGCTGGTGTTGCGCCGCACCTCGGGCAGGGGGTCGTCGGGTGACGGCGGCTCGGCCGGGGTGTACGGCAGCGGCCGGCCGAGTTCGGCCACCCCCCGGTGCAGCCGGGCGACGGCGGCGTCGTAGGCCGCGTCGAGCTCGAAGGCCGACAACCCGGCCACCGGCACGCTCTCGACCAGGGTCACCCGCTGTCGCCAGTGGTCGAACGCGGCGAGCGACCCGATGACCGACAGCACGGCATCGGGCAGCCCTCGGTCGTCGGGCGCCGGATGGGGCAGGCGCTCCACCTCGCGGACCACGTCGTAGCCGAGGTAGCCCATCAGCCCGCCGAACAGCGGCGGCAGCTCCGGCAGCGCCGGGGAGCGGTACTCGTGGAGGACCCGTTCGAGCGCCGCGAGGATGCCGCTGGTGCGGGGGACGTCCACGAGCAGCTCGCCGGTGACCTCCACCCGGCCGTTGCGCAGCACCAGGGTCGCCGACGGGTTCCGGCCCACGAACGACCAGCGGCTCCACCGCTCGCCGTGCTCCACCGACTCGGCGAGGAAGCCGCTGTCGCCGCCGACCAGCTTGGCGAACGCCGCCACCGGGGTCTCGAGGTCGGCGAGCAGCTCGCACCACACCGGGACCACGGTGTGGTCCCGGGCCAGGGCGTGGAACCCGTCCCGTGACAGGCGGGGCGGGATCATCCGAACGCCCGGAAGAAGCAGCTCCACTCGCCGGTGTGGCAGGCGCCCTTGCCCTCCTGGTCGACGACGAACAGCAGGGTGTCGCCGTCACAGTCGTAGAAGGCCTGGCGCACCCACTGGACGTCGCCTGAGGTGTCGCCCTTGCGCCACACCTCTTGGCGGCTGCGGCTCCAGAACACCGTCCGACCCTCGGCGAGGGTGAGCTGAAGGGTCTCGGCGGTCATCCACGCCATCATCAGCACGTCGCGGGTGGCGGCGTCCTGCACGATGGCGGGGACGAGCCCCTCGGCGTTGTAGCGCACGGCGGCGAGCTGCTCGGGCGTGGCGGTGATGGGGACTCCGGGGGGCACGGCGGCACAGGATAGGAGCCGGCTCCTACAGGTACAGGCCCGCCCCCTGGGGCTCGATGCGCTCCGCGGCGACGGCGTGGATGTCCCGCTCCCGCAGGATCAGGAAGTCCTCACCGCCGACCTCGACCTCGTAGCGGTCCTCAGGGCTGAACAGCACCTTGTCGCCCACCTCGACCGTGCGGACGTTGGCCCCGACGGCCACCACCTCGGCCCAGGCCAGCCGCTTGGCCACCTGCGCCGTGGCCGGGATCAGGATCCCGCCCGACGTCCGGCGCTCGCCCTCCTCCCGGGGGAGCTTCACCAGCAGGCGGTCGTTGAGCATCTTGACGGGGAGCTTGTCCCGCTCGGGGGCGGCCATGGCGGCGGACGGTACCGTCTCGCCGGTGACGAGCGAAACCCTGGCCCTCACCACCGTCGACGGGATCGCCCTGCGGGCCGATCTGGCCGTGCCGGCCGACCACTGGGCCGCCGTCGTCCTCACCCACCCGCACCCGCTCTACGGCGGGGACCGCCACGCCCTGGTCACCGATGCCCTGTTCCGGGCACTGCCGCCCGCCGGGGTCGCCACGCTGCGGTTCGACTTCCGTGGCGCAGGGGACAGCGAGGGGGAGCACGACGGCGGGCACGGCGAGCGGCTCGACGTGGCCGCCGCCATCGAGGCCCTCGCCCCCCTCGCCGAGGCCACCCGACCGGCCGGGCACGTGCCCCTGGTGGTGTGCGGCTACTCGTTCGGAGCAGATGTGGCCCTGTGCGTCACCGACCCGCGGCTCGACGCCTGGGTGCTGGTCGCCCCGCCGCTGGCGGCGGTCCCCCTGGGCGACATGACGGCCGCCGGCGACCACCGGCCCAAGCTGCTCGTGGTCCCCGAGCACGACCAGTTCCGGTCCCCGGCGGCAGCTGCGGCGGCCACGGCGGCGTGGCGGGCGACCTCGATCATCACCATCCCCATGGGCGACCATTTCCTGGCTGGCCGCACCGCTGCGGTGGCTGAGACCATCGTCGGCTTCCTGCGGTCACTCGCCGGCCGCTGAGCGGTCGGCGAGCCCCACGGCTCAGGGCTGCCGCGGTGGTGGGGCGACCGCGACGAAGTCGGTCTGCGAGATCGGCTCACCGTCGACGGTGAGCACGATCTCGAGGTTGTAGGTGCCGGGCAGCACGGTGAACGGCCGTTCCTCGGGCAGCCGGATCGTGTACGAGGCGCCGACCGGCAGGGTCTTGCAGCTCGACACCTGAGCGAAGGAGCGGTCCTTGCTCCACCGGTAGTACTCGGTGCCGGCCAGGCGGAGCACGACGTCGGCCTGCTGGGCGGTGGCGAACGGGATCCCGATCGGGGTGATCGCGGTGTTGCGCACCCGGATGGTCCAGATGGTCGTCTGGCCCTCCTGGAGGGCGGGGTCGGCCTGCCAGGTGAGTTCCACCGGGAGCGGGCCCTCGGGCCGCTGGGCGCACAGGTCGGGATTCGGAACCGTGACCGTGGGGGGTGCGTTGGTGACCGAGGTCGTGGTGTTCCCCGGGTCGACCGTGTCGTCCCCACCGCACGCGGCCAGCACCAGCGCCGCCCCGGCGACGCCGATCGCCAGCCACCGCTGCGCGCTCATGCCGGCCTCACCGTGATGCCCCGGGCCGCCATGGCGGCCTTCGCCTCTCTCACCGTGTGCTCCCCGAAATGGAAGATGGATGCCGCCAGGACTGCGTCGGCGCCGCCCAGGAGGACGCCGTCGGCCAGGTGATCGAGCGTACCAACACCACCGCTCGCGATCACAGGCACACCCACCGTATCGGCAACGGCCCGGGTGAGTTCCAGGTCGAAGCCGTCCCTCGTGCCGTCACGATCCATGGAGGTGAGCAGGATCTCGCCCGCCCCCAGGCGCTCGGCCTGTGCCGCCCAGGCCAGCGCATCGAGGCCGGTGGGGGTGCGCCCGCCATGGACGACGACCTCCCAGCCGGACCGGTCGGGCCGGGCGCGGGCGTCGATGGCGCACACCACGCACTGGGCGCCGAACTCCTCGGCGATCTCGGTGATGACGGCGGGCCGCTGCACCGCGGCGGTGTTCACCGACACCTTGTCGGCCCCGGCACGCAGCATGCGGCGGGCGTCCTCGACCGAACGGATCCCGCCACCGACGGTGAACGGGATGAACACCATCTCGGCGGTCCGGGCCACGACGTCGACCATGGTGTCGCGGGCATCCGACGACGCAGTGATGTCGAGGAACACCAGTTCGTCGGCACCCTCGGCGTCGTACCGGGCCGCCAGCTCGACCGGGTCGCCGGCATCGCGGATGCCGACGAAGTTGACCCCCTTCACGACACGGCCGGCGTCGACGTCCAGGCAGGGGATCACGCGGGCGGTGCGCATGGCGGCCGGACGCTAGCCGGGTCGGTCGGCCGTGCGCGGTCGGTCCGGCGCCGTCATCGGACGGCTCGGCGAGCGTCTGACAAGGGGGGCTGATGATGCGAGCGGCCCCTTGTGGAGGAGAGGTCCGTCAGCCACCGTACGTCGTGGTCTGCCGGGGTGCACGGAGGTTGCTGATGCCGTTGTTCGACGATCCCCTGAGCGAGGGCGCGCCCGGCGTGGCCCCG
>FWPV01006987.1_pt1 | contig 21008 bp, 18 predicted proteins | sample 2228371 | NCBI WGS metagenome assembly FWPV01 (sample SAMEA103939776, study PRJEB20133) | metagenome | reverse complement strand
CGCCGAAACCGAGATGCCCGGCCTGATGGCCTGCCGCGAGGAGTTCGGCACGACAAAGCCGCTGAAAGGCGCGCGCATCGTCGGCTCCCTGCACATGACGATCCAGACCGCCGCGCTGATCGAGACGCTGGTCGCCTTGGGTGCCGATGTGCGCTGGGCGTCCTGCAACATCTTCTCTACCCAGGACCACGCCGCCGCCGCCATCGCCGCCGCCGGTATTCCGGTCTTCGCCGTCAAGGGCCAGACCCTGACCGAACATTGGGATTATCTCGACCGGTCGTTCATGTTCCCCGAAGGCGCCAACATGATCCTCGACGACGGCGGCGATGCCACGCTTTACGTCCTGCTCGGTGCCCGCGCCGAAGCGGGCGAAGAGATCATCCCCGTCCCGCAGTCCGAGGAAGAAGAGGTGATCAAGAAGCAGATCGCCAAGCGGATGAAGGAAACTCCCGGTTTCTTCACCAGGACCCGCGCCGCGATCAGGGGCGTGTCCGAGGAGACCACGACGGGCGTCCACCGTCTTTATGACCTGCACAAGAAGGGCCAGCTGCCCTTCCCGGCGATCAACGTGAATGACTCGGTCACCAAGTCGAAGTTCGACAACAAGTATGGCTGCAAGGAATCGCTGGTGGACGGCATCCGCCGCGCCACCGACACGATGATGGCCGGCAAGGTCGCCGTTGTCTGCGGCTACGGCGACGTGGGCAAAGGCTCGGCGGCGTCTTTGCGTGGTGCGGGTGCGCGGGTGAAGGTCACCGAGGTCGACCCGATCTGCGCGCTGCAGGCGGCGATGGACGGCTACGAGGTGACGCTGCTGGAGGACGAAGTCGCCAGCGCCGACATCTTCATCACCACCACCGGCAACCGCGACGTCATCCGCATCGAGCATCTGCGCGCGATGAAGGACATGGCCATCGTCGGCAACATCGGCCATTTCGACAACGAGATCCAGGTCGCCGCCCTGCGCAACCACAAGTGGACGAACATCAAGGACCAGGTCGACATGATCGAGATGCCTTCGGGCAGCCGGATCATCCTTCTGTCGGAAGGCCGCCTTCTGAACCTCGGCAACGCCACCGGGCATCCGTCCTTCGTGATGTCCGCGTCCTTCACCAACCAGGTTCTCGCCCAGATCGAGCTGTGGACCAAGGGCCAGGATTACGCGCCGGGCGTCTACATCCTGCCCAAGGCGCTGGACGAAAAGGTCGCCAGGCTCCACCTGAAGAAGATCGGGGTCAAGCTGACCGAGCTGCGCCGCGAACAGGCCGACTATATCGGCGTGAAACCCGAAGGCCCGTTCAAGTCGGAACACTACCGCTACTGACCGGATCGGTGACGCTGGCGGGGGGTCGCCCTCGCCAGCCCGCGCTTCAGCTATTGTGCGGCGGGGCGGCGGCGAGCCCTTCGGCATAGGTGGCGGGTGTTTCGGCCGGGGCTCTCTGGCTTAGCAGGCCCCACAGAAAGCCGTTCGTCACCGACTGCATGCCAAGCGCCCCCAGCACCGCGACAAGCGACGCGACGCGCGTCATAGCCGACGGGTCCATCGGCCCGAAACCGTTCCAGGCCCAGAAGCCGACGGAACTTGCGGTCGCGATCACCGCCATGAACAGGAAGATCGCACCGACCTGGCAGGCGGTCTCGACCGAAAGCCGCGCGCGCAATGCCTCGAACCGGGCCGAGGTCGGCAGCAGATTCATCCGCACCGCGAACAGCCGCGCAAGCGCGTGGAACCAGATCAGTTGGAAGCCGGTGATGATGAACGTCGCGGCGAAGATCATGGTGCCGGTGTCCAGCGTCACCCCGCCCAGCGTCAGCGGCCCAAAGAGCAGTGGCAAGAACAGGCCGCTGCCAAGGGCCAAAAGCGCAAGGCCGGGGTACAGGAAGATGCTGAACGGAGCGAACGTCACAAGCAGCTTCAGATGTCGCCAGCCATCTCGCCAGGACCGCAGATGCGGCGGGCGCGAGCGACCGTCAGGTGAAAGCGTTGTCGGCACCTCGACAATGTTCAGGCCGCCAAGCGATGCCTTCATCACCATTTCGGAGGCAAACTCCATCCCCGGACTGGTAAGGCCGAGGCGCAAGATCGCAGCCCGCGAAAAGCCGCGCAGGCCACAGTGGAAATCGCCGACCGGCGTGCGATACAGAACCCGGCCAATGGTCGACAGGACCGGGTTGCCCAGATATCGGTGCAGCGGCGGCATCGCGCCCTTGGCGATTCCGCCCTTGAAACGGTTGCCCATCACAAGGTCGGCCCCGCCACGCAGATGCTCCAGAAAACCGTCCAGGCGCGAAAAATCATAGCTGTCGTCGCTGTCGCCCATGATGACATAGCGACCACGGGCTGCCGCGATCCCGGCGGCCAGGGCGGCACCATAACCGCGCTGTGCTACGGGGACCACCACTGCGCCAAGGCGTTCGGCAATCTCGCGGCTGCCATCGGTCGACCCGTTGTCCGAGATCAGGACCTCGCCCTTGATGCCGGTGCGCGCCAGAAACCCCTTGGCCTTTTTAATGCAGGACGCCAGGGTCTCCGCCTCGTTGAGGCAGGGCATGAGGATTGTAAGCTCGATCATCGCACGACCCTTCGGACTGGCAGCCGCTCTTGCGGTGCAAAGTCAATCCTGCAACTGCGCCAAAAATGGGGCGCGTCTGGGCGGGAACGGCGGCAGGGCGGGTAAGGATCACGGAACGGAAGAATTTTCGCCACAGATATGACTGTTTCTGATTTGAGATATGGCCCGGGATCGGGTGCAGGCTTATTCCAATTCGGAAACGGCATAGAGCGGGCTGACAGATGAAGTTCTTCTCCGAATCACGGTCGGGGCTGGTTCGGCTGATCTGCCTGGCAGGCTTTGCCCTGGTGGCCTTGAACGCCGTCAAGGTCGCACCGATCATTTCCGACCTGTTTCTGGCCGGCGACGGTGACAACCAGATGCGGCTGGTGCAGGTGCGGGACTGGCTTGCGGGCCAGGGATGGTTCGACGTCCGGCAGTACCGTGTCCTGCCGCCCGAGGGTATCCCGATGCACTGGTCGCGCTACCTTGATGTCGGCATAGCCGCCGTGCTGACCGGTGCCGCCGCGGTCCTGCCGCTGCCTGCGGCAGAGCTGGCGACGCTGATCCTGTGGCCCAGCCTCCTTGCCGGCCTGATGGTTCTTGTCCTGGCCCATGGCAACAACCGCCTCTTCGGCCCTGCCGGGGCGGTCGGGGCACTGGCGGTCTTCTTCACCTGGAGCAAGCTTGGCGGAGAGTTCGTCGCCCCCCGGATCGACCATCACAACGTCCAGATCCTCGGCGCAACGGTGCTGTTCTATCTCTCGCTGGTTCCTGGCCGGGCGCGCCTGCTCGGGACACTGGGCGGATTGGCAACGGCATTCTCGCTGGCCATCGGGCTTGAGATGTTGCCGTTCTACGCGCTGGTATGGGGCCTGATGGCGCTGCGACATGCCTTCGGCGAAAAGGGGACCGGCGACTGGCTTGTCGGCTTCGGCATCGCGATCTCGCTTGCCGCCCCGCTCTTGATGGCTGGCCAGACGCCGTTCTCCGCCTGGGGCACCGAATATTGTGACGTGCTTGCCTTGCCGGTCATGGCGCTTGGGGCCGTGGGGGTCGTGTCGACACTTGTCCCCGTGCTTGGCGCGCGCGTGCTGACCGGCCCGGTGTCGCGGATCGCCGTGATGCTCGCAATCGTGGCGATCGGCCTGTGGCTGGCGTATCCGCTGCTCGGTCATTGCCTTGCCGGGCCCTACTCCGCGGTGCCGCCCGCCGTCCGCACCACGATCGAAACCGTGATCACCGAGGCGCTGTCGGTCTCGAGAATGCTCGAGGCCTTCCCGGCGATCCTGGGCCGGGTCCTGTTGCCGCCCCTGATCGTGCTGGTCATGGCTCTGACGGCATTCCGGGTCCTGCGGACCCGCCTCAGCGCCGTGCAAAGGATGGCGCTGGTGCAATCTTTCGCCTTGATGGGTGTCGGCTTCGGCCTTGCGTTCGTGCAGATTCGCGCCGCCAACCTCATGACCCCCGCCGTCCCGCTGCTTGGGGGGTTCATCGTCCATGCGTTCGCCCGGATTCCGCGATCCAGCCGCATTCGGGCTCCGGTGGCGATCCTGCTCATCCTCGGCCTGCCCGCCACGATCGAGCGCGGCGTGACCGTCCTTCTCGAACCGGCGCCCGCGACGACGCTCGCCTCGGCGACGACAGCCAAGCCCCGACAAAGACTAAGCTGCCGCAATGCCGCCGCCATGGCCGAGGTTGCAAGCCTGCCGAAAGCCGTTCTGTTCAATCCGGTGAACCTTGGCCCGACGATCCTCGTATCCACCAGCCAGACGGTGACATCTGCCGCCTACCACCGCAGCCCGGACGCCATTTGGAATGGGGTCGGTGCATTCCAGTCCGAAGCCGCCCTGCGCGCTGCCGTTGCAAAATCGAAGGCCGACCTTGTTGTCATCTGCGTCGGCGGCATTCCGGACGGAGATGCCATGCTGCTTCGCTCTCTCGGGGAATCGCGGCTTCCTACCTGGCTGAAACCTGATTCCGGAGACAGGAAGCTCATCGCGGTCTACAGGGTCGACAAGGCCGCCCTTGCCGCCGCCGGGGCCGCGCCGTGACCGCAGACCGGGGCGCTGACCGCTCTCTCTTCCGCTTTCTGCTCGTCGGGGTCTGTCTGGCGGCGCTCTATGCAGTGCTGGCGGCGATTGCCACGTCGCGGTTGCCGTTGCCCAGGGCGTTGTCCGCGGCACTGATCTGGCTGCTGTGCATTCCGATCGGCTTCTGGCTGCATCGCCGCTTTACCTTCGTCACCCGACAGGCGCACCGCCAAGGGCTATGGCTTTATGCCGCGACGCAGGTCCTCGGGGTCGGCATCGCCGCAGCTGTCAGCTTCATGCTGGCCCGGGGCGCCTTCTGGCCCGACTTGTTCGTTAATCTCCTCGCCGCGGGTCTGGCGGCGAGTGTCAGCTACCTGATCAGCTGCCGGATCGTCTTTCCGGCACCGCCGGCCGAGTGACGGTGCCCGCCACTTTTTCCCCTTCCCGAAACGGACGGCCCGCACTACCGTTTCAAGCGTTAACGATCATGTTCAAGTCAAGGGAGACACAAGAATGGGCAAGAGGGACGAACTCATCGCGAAATACGCCGATGACCTGAAGAACAAATGCAAGATGACGCCGGACATGGCGCTTCTGACCAAGGTCACCATCGGCTGCGGCCCGTCGATCTACGACGCCGATGCCTCGACCGTAGCGGCCTCCGACAGGGACGAGCTGGAGCGGATCAAGGCGAATTTCCTGGTGAAGAAGCTGGGGCTCAAGGACGGCCCTGCCCTGATGGATGGCATCAATGCCGCCGCGGAAACCTACGGCAAGTCCGAACGCAACAAGCTGCGCGCGGTATTCTATTACCTTCTTGTCAAGCATTTCGGCAAGGAAGCCGCCTACAAGTAGCCGGAACGACAGCCCGGCGGGCATTGTCTTTCCCGGTCAGTCACGGCAGTCTCTGCCGTCTGCGAATTCCGGAAACCGCAATGTCCGCCGATCCCCAGCCCGCAGCCTCGACTGCCGATCATACGGTCACACCGATCATCCTTGCAGTCGCCTGCGGGCACTTCCTCAACGATCTGATGCAGTCGCTGATCCCGGCGGCCTATCCGCTCCTGAAAGCGAATCTCTCGCTCAGCTTTGCGCAGATCGGGCTGATCACCTTCGCTTTCCAGGGCACGGCGTCGATCCTCCAGCCCATGATCGGTCTTTACACCGACCGTCGGCCCTTGCCCTATGCCATGGCTGCGGGCATGGCCGCGACCGGGGCCGGGCTGGTGCTTCTGGCCAATGCACAGGTGTTCTGGGTCGTACTGCTGGCCGTGGCGTTGATCGGTCTCGGCTCGGCGATCTTTCATCCCGAGGCCTCGCGCATCGCCCGCCTTGCCGCCGGCATGCGCCCCGGTTTTGCGCAATCGGTCTTCCAGGTCGGCGGCAATGCCGGCACGGCTGTCGGTCCGCTGGCCGCAGCCTTCATCGTGATGGAGCGGGGACAGGTGTCGATCGAATGGTTCGCCGCCGTGGCCCTGACGGCGATGGTTCTGTTGTGGGGGGTCGGGCGCTGGTATCAGGCTGCGGGGGCCGCCCGTGCCCTGGCACGCAAGGCGCGCGCAAGGTCCGCGCGGCCACCGCCCCGTGCCACCGTCCGGCTGGGAATGACGCTGCTGATCCTGCTCATGATCTCGAAATTCGTCTACTCGGTGTCGCTGTCAAGCTACTACACCTTCTACCTGATCGCACAGTATGGCCTGACGACGAGCCAGTCGCAGATCGCCCTCTTCCTCTTCCTTGCCGCCGTCGCCGCAGGCACGATCATCGGCGGTCCGGTCGGCGACAGGATCGGGCGGCGCAAGGTGATCCTCTGGTCGATCCTCGGCATCCTGCCCCTGACTGTCGCAGTCCCCTGGCTGCCGCTTGTCCCGGCGGTGATCCTGGTTTCGCTGGCTGGCCTGATCCTCGCCTCGGCCTTCCCGGCAATGGTGGTCTATGCCCAGGACCTGATGCCGCAGCACACCGGCATGGTCGCAGGTCTCCTGTTCGGTCTGGCGTTCGGCACCGCAGCCCTCGGCGCGGCGGGGCTCGGGATCCTTGCCGACCGGATCGGCATCATCGCCGTCTACCGGATCAGCGCGTTCCTGCCGCTTCTGGGTCTGGTCGCGCTGTTCCTGCCCGAGCCGACAACCCGGCACATTTGAGGCAAAGCCTCGCTACTCTCGCCTTGCTCACGGCGCGGGATTCGGTGCATCAACACCTGGTCAGGGCAGGACGCCCGGGACCCTTTACAGATCACGCGGTGCTTCGGGGTGTGCGCGTGGGTTGGATGAAGGGTTCCGTAGGGGTGCGGGGCCCTTCATTCATTTCACGCCGCGGCAATACGGACAGGCGCTGCAGGCGCCGGTGTCAGAACAGCATCAGCACCGCACCCATCAGCCCGCTGCCGACGGTGATGTTGACCCCGTCGATCAGCGTCAGCAGTCCCTTCCGCTGTCCGAAGGCATAATTCATCGCGACCCATGGCAGCACGATGAACGCCCCGATCCCGAGACCCGCCGTCAGCCCTTCGACGGCCGAGTCGATCGCCGTCATCCCGAAGATGTGCCGCATCATTCCGGCGGCCAGCACCATGCCGACACCGCCGATCACGAAGGGCATCGGTCCGCCCGCCTTCTGCTGCTCTTCCGTCACGCCCGATGCCGCCATCCACGGCTTCGACATTGCGCTGTACCAGACCGCCCCGAAGGCAAATGCCGCAACACCCGCGGCGATCACGTTGAGATATTCCAACACTGTCCCCTCCTGCCTGTCTTGCCGGAAGGATGCCGCAAAACCGCCGTTCAGGAAAGCGCCCGGCCGATCCGGCCCCGCAGGCCGCCCGTCTGGCCGCGGTCCAGCAGCAGGTGATCCAGGATCACGCAAGCCATCATCGCCTCGCCCACCGGGACGGCGCGGATGCCGACGCAGGGGTCATGGCGGCCCTTGGTGACCAGATCGACGTCGCCGCCGCCCGCGGTGATCGTGCGGCGCGGGGTCAGAATGCTCGAGGTCGGCTTCACCGCGAACCGGCAGACAATCGGCTGGCCCGAGGAGATACCGCCCAGAATGCCTCCGGCATGGTTCGACAGGAACTCGGGCCCGTTCGCACCCATGCGGATCTCGTCGGCATTCTCGACCCCCGTCAGGCTGGCCGAGGCCATGCCGTCGCCGATCTCCACGCCCTTCACGGCATTGATCGACATCATCGCGGACGCAAGATCGCTGTCGAGCTTGCCGTAGAGCGGTGCGCCAAGACCCGCGGGCACCCCGTCCGCCACCACCTCGATCACCGCCCCGACCGAGTTGAGCGCCAGCCGCAGCTCCTCCAGATAAGCCGCCCAGTCCGCCGCCGCGACCGGATCGGGGCACCAGAACGGGTTTCTTTCGATCTCGGCGGCATCGAACCGGGCGCGGTCGATCCCGCGCAGACCCATCTGAACCATATAGCCGGTGATCTTCAGCCCCGGCACCAGCGCCGCCAGAACCGCCCGCGCCACGCCGCCCGCCGCAACCCGCGAGGCCGTCTCGCGCGCGCTGGATCGCCCGCCCCCGCGATAATCCCGGATGCCATATTTCTGGTGATAGGTGATGTCCGCATGCCCCGGCCGGAAGGACTGCGCGATCTCGCCATAGTCCTTCGACCGCTGGTCTGTGTTCTCGATCATCAGCTGGATCGGCGTGCCCGTGGTCCTGCCCTCGAACACGCCGGACAGGATGCGGACCTCGTCCGGCTCCTTGCGCTGGGTGGTGAACTTGTTCTGACCGGGCTTCCTGCGGTCCAGCCATGGCTGCAAGTCCGCCTCTGTCAGCGCCACGCCCGGCGGGCACCCATCCACCGTGCAGCCGATGGCCGGCCCGTGGCTTTCGCCCCAGGTGGTGACGCGGAAAAGATGTCCGAATGTGTTCAGGCTCATGGGCTGGTCCCTCGCTTGGTTCCGGGCATACAGGCCGCGCGCCCGGTGCCACAAGCCCCGAAACCCCGGAAAATCGGCGTCAGGGTGCCGTGGACTCACGCATCCGTGAAAAATGCGTGTGGACGGGGGTTGAAATGCCGCACCCAAGGCCCACCTACCACCTGCGGACCGGGCCCCTCTGGCGACATGTGTCGTGATGTCGGACCGCATCGAGAAATCGTGCTCGATGTCATGCCCGGCGCGTTTTGCCAAGCAATAGGCAGACCTCTCGACGCACCCATGAATGAGGGACTGCGGGATGGATTTCCTGTTTTTGGTGTTTGTGGGCAAGCCGCTCTGGCTGTGGCTGCTGTTCCTCGGCATCGTGATCGCGCTCATGGTCTTCGACCTCGGCGTGCTGCACAAGGACGATCACGAGCTTGGGGTTGCCGAAAGCCTGAAGCTGTCGGCCTTCTACATCTTCATCGCGATCCTGTTTGGTGGATACATCTGGTGGGCCTGGCAGAACGGCACGCTGGTGACCAGCGACGGCACCAATCCGGTCGCGGCCTATTTCCAGGGCTACATCATCGAGAAGGTGCTCTCGATCGACAACGTCTTCGTCATCTCGCTGATCTTCGGCTACTTCGCCATCCCGCGGAAATACCAGTATCGCGCGCTGGTCTGGGGCATCATCGGGGTGATCATCCTGCGCGGGATCATGATCGCCATCGGGGCCGAGCTGATCTCGAACTACGCCTGGGTCACGCTGGTCTTCGCCGCCTTCCTGGCCTTTACCGGCATCAAGATGCTGGTGGTGCCCGAGGGTGACACCGACGTGTCGAAGAACCCGGTGGTGAAGCTGACGGCGAAATACATGAACGTTACCAAGGACCTGCACGGGCAGAAGTTCTTCGTCCGCCAGCCTCACCCGACCACGGGCAAGCTGGTCCTGTTCGCGACGCCGCTGTTCGTGGCGCTGATCGTGATCAACTTCGCCGACCTGATCTTCGCGGTGGATTCGGTGCCCGCGATCTTCCTGATCACCACCGACACCTTCATCGTCTACACCGCGAACATCATGGCGATCCTCGGCCTCCGGGCGCTCTACTTCGCTTTGGCAGCACTTGTGCACCGCTTCCACTATCTGAAATATGCGCTGGCCGTGGTGCTGATCTTCATCGGCCTCAAGGGGTTCTACAGCTACTTCTTCGGCAAGTTCGACCCCTACCTGTCGCTGGCGATCACCATCGGCATCATCGCGGCGGGCATCGTCTATTCCCTGTGGAAGACGCGCGGAGATGACGACGGGCACGGGACCGCCATCAAGGCGGACTAGGCGCGCCCTGCCTGACCTGCCCTGAAACATCGTGATCGCCGGGCACTCCGGCGATCCGCAACACCGAAAGCCCCAGCGTCACGTCCACCAGCCCGTCCGGCCGCCGCGCAATCTTCGGCGGCTTGGGCCAGGCCGTCAGGTCATAGACCTGCGCGGCCTCCCACCGGCTCACATGCGTGACCCCGCCATAGGCCAGCACGAAGACCACCGCCCCCGGCCCCGGGTCGATCAGGTTGATCCCGGAGCCCGCATGCACCGTGTCGTTCCCGCCCCCCAGCCGCACCCGGTTCCGTCCCGGCCCGGTATGGACGACCGACGAGCCGTCGCCGTCATGGATCTCGTCATTGCCATGCCCGCCGAAGATCCGGTTCCGCGCCGCCATCCCGACGATCGTATCGTCGCCGGTGCCGCCGTCCAGCACATCCCGTCCGCCGCCGCCGACCAGCCGGTCATTCCCCGCCCCGCCATAGAAGAAATGGCGTGAGCTTTCCGACACCGAAATCGCCCGCAGCACATCGTCCCCTTCGCCCCCATGGAAGGTCGCGCCCCCATACTTCGGCCCGATCATCACATCGTTCCCGCGCGAGCCGCGGACATCGACCATCACCCGTTCGGTCGTCTCGAAATGGATCGGGCTGTCGGGATGCGCCACGATCCGCAGCGTGCGGGGCGATTTCTTGGCCGCCTCGGCATCCTCATGCCGGGCAAGGACCGTGGCGATGCGGATGTTCTCCACGTTCATCGGGCAGTGCAGGACATAGCCGTCCGGCCCGCCCAGATACCAAAGCGTATCGGTGCCGCCGTCCCTGGTTTCCCTGATCCTCTCCGCCTCGGCCCCATAGGCCCAGTAATTGTCGTTGCCCCGCCTGCCTTCCAGCACCACCGACCCATCCACCGCCATCATCGCATTGACCCCGTCCGCCGGGTTCTCGAACCCGCGCAGGTCCAGGCCCAGGTCCAGAGCGCCCCGCACCAACTCGCCCCGCAAGACGTCCATCGGGGCCGTGTCGACCAGGTTCTTCGTCTCCCCGGGGTCGGTGACCACGTCATAGACATGCTCCTCGCCATTGGGATAACGGAAATAACGGAACTGGCTGTAGCCTTGGATCGAGGGCCGCACCGACAAAGTCCCGAAGACCGAGGTGATCGGCGATTTCGCCGCGTCGAACACGCCGAAACTAGGGTCGATCAGCGGCAGCAGGCTTTGCCCCGACACCCAGTCCGGGCGCGGCGGCAACCCGGCCAGCTGCATCACCGTCCTGGGGAAGTTGTGCAGGCTGACCGGCAGGTCGATCACCCGGCCTTGCGCCATGCGGGGCGACCAGATGCCCAGCGGCACATGGGCGGCAGAATCCCACTGGCTCATCTTGTGGAAACTGTCGTGGTTCCCCAGGTTGAAGCCGTTGTCCGACAGGAAGACCACCGTCGTCTTGCCGCCCAGCGGAGACGCATCCAGCGCGTCCAGAAACCGCCCGATCTCGTGATCGACATGGCTGATCGCCGCGAAATAGGCCCGCACCACCTGCCGCCAGCCGTCGTCCCCGCCCTTTTCCGGCGTCCAGTTGCCGTTGGCGATATAGGCCGCCTCATAGACCGCAAAGCCCGGCGGGGGTCCGTAGTAATCCTCGGGTGCCGCGATGTCGGGCCAGCGGATCGCGGCGGGGTCATAAAGCTGATAGAACCGGTCCGGGCATTCCAGATTGTAATGCGGATGCTTGAAGCCCAGCTGGATCAGATGCCGCCGGTTCGGGTCCGCGCGGCCCAGATGGTCAATGGCGTTCTGCGCAACGGTAAAGTCGTAGAACAGGTGGTCCTGCGACCCGTCGTCGTCCGGCGCGTTGATCCCCGCGATCCCCGGCCCCCGATCCAGATACAGCTTCACCTTCGCGCGCGGGCCCGAGTCCTGCGCGGGCACATCCTCGTGAAACAGCACCCGCCGGTAACGCTCCGGCATCGGCTTGTAGGTCGCGTCCACCTTGCCGGTGGTAAAGGTGTAGAACCCCGCCCGCCGCAGGTCATAGGCCCAGGCCTTCTCCGGCGGCAGGACCTGCCGCCAGAAGCGGTTGAGATCGACCAGCCCGGTGCGGAACGGCGACAGCCCCGTCGCCAGTTCCGCCCGGCACGGCGCGCACAGTGGGATCGTCGCATAGGCATTGCCGAACCGCACGCCCCGGTTCAGCAGCCGATCCAGATTCGGCGTCTGGATGCGGATGCCGAACGTGTCACGCCAGGTGAACACGTCGATCATGTCATCGACCCAGATGACGCAGATGCTGTCGTCCCGGATCGTGTCGGCCGTGAACCCCATCAGCCGGTCAGCCTCAGCCGCGCGGGCAGCGCCCAGCGCCGAATCGCACCGTCCCCGAACTCGCCGCGCAACGCGCCGCGGTTGGCCGGGTAGGGGCCCGCCCCCGGCGCGGCCGCATGGGCATAGGTCACGAAGACCTCGCCTTCCGGCGCTTTGGAGCATTTCAGGATCACGGCCTTGGCGTCCGACGGATCAATCTCGACGCCCGTGATCCTGGCCCCGTTCGTCACCCCCTCCAGCGCGAACCCGGCCAGCTGCCCCGCGCCAAAGGGATCGCCCGCGTCGACAATCAGCCCATCCTGCGCCTCGCAGATCAGCCGAATATCCGCCCCGCTGCGTTCGGCCAGCTGGATCACCGGGCACTGCCACTTGCCGCCGCCATGCACTGCCAGCAGCGCCTCGGTCAAAAGCACCGCCTTCTCGGCCCGGCCTTTGTCGGTCAGCCGCCCCGTATCATCCATCCCGAACGCATAGGACGGTGCCGCAAAAACCAGCCGGTGATCGCCGTGATTCCACGACAACTCCCACTGTCCCTCCAACCCCGGCCCGCGTGTGACGGTTTGCGTGCCGCAGTCGAAGGCCGACAGGAACACCGGCCGCGCCAACCCCTGCTTCGTCATCCCCCGCGTGATCCGCTCCATCAAGGCGATCATCCCGTCGCGGTAAGCCACCGGGTCGCCCGTCAGGTCCTCCAGCGTGTAATCCAGCACCACCGCAAGGACCTGAGCGCCCACGCCCATCCGCCCCGCCGCAGACACCAGATTGGCAAACCCCCGGTCCAGGTTCGCCACCGCGATACCACTGCCCAGATCATGCGCCGTCGCGGCCATGTCCGTCTCGGCCCGCGCGACGATCAAGGGCAGCGACAGAAGCGCCGCCCGCCGCCGCGCCAGCAGCTCATCGGCCACCAGCGCCTCGACCGTCAACTCGCGCAGCGGCTCCAGCGCACCGGTCGCCACCGCCTCGCCAAGGCCGCCCTGACCGACCGCGCCGATGTCATCCGCCGGTCCCAGCACATGCCAGCGGAACCGCGCCGGGCCGGGAGACCCCAGCCCCGCCCGCGCCCCGCCGATGCCCATGACCGCCAGCAAAGGCCCGCGCGCTTCGGCGATCACCGCCCCGCCCGACACATGCCGCCGGTAGCCCCGCGCACTGTCAGCCCCCGGCAGGTTCGCCTGGAAGACCACCCAGTCCCCCTCGCGCCGCGCAGCCCAAAGGTCCAGATCGTCGGGCAGGTCCGGCATCGGCAGCGCCTCGGCCCCCACCACTTGCGGTTTCAACTCCAGGCGGGCGGCAATGTCAGCGATCACCTTGTCCGACAGGCGCAGCACCAGCCCGGTCTCGTCATAGCGGATGACGTCACCGTTCTCGGCCCGGATGATCACGCCTTCGGGGGGAATTTCCTTCGCCATCAGAACAGCACCTTGAACCGCTCGGGAAGGCGGTAAACCCCCTTGGGTCGCGCGCCGCCGGGCGCAAAGTAGACCACCTTCTTCTCGCGCCAGCCGTCGAGCATTTCCTGCCGGAACGCCGGGAAATCCACCGTCTCGTCGCGCGGCTTTTCCTTCGACAGCGCCTTGTAGGTCTCCCAGGCGGTATCCCAGCCGGTCTTCTCCCGCTCCACGTCTTCCAAGGCCCCGCTCTGGATCACCCGTTGCGCGCGCCGCTTGGCAAGGCGTGCTTCGGTCATGTCGTGGTCGATGAACCGCAGATGGAACAGATACAGATGCGGGTCCAGATGCAGCTTCGGGTGGTTGGCGAAATGCCCGCCGGGGGCGATGTCGATCTTGTCGCAGGTGATGCAGGGCTTGGCGTAATTCGCGTTCAGCCGGAAAATCCGCCGCACGTCCAGGATGTTGCGCCCGTCGGCAATCGGTTCCGGCTCCAAGCTGGGGTTGTGGACCATCTCGATGGCAAACGGAGTCACCACGCGCGGCCCGCCCTTCACCACCAGGCTCTCCATATAGTCCGGCAGGCTGTCCGACACCGCCGGATCGACGCAGACGATCTCGTCCACGTCGCCCACCAGCACCCAGTTGTAGAAATTGGTAAAGCCGCTCGTCAGCCGCGACAGCATCTGCCAGCGCCGCTGGTTGAAGCAGTTCCGGGTTTCGTCGAAGGGCAGGTAGATGACATTGCAGCCCCTGGCGATCCGCCTGTGCTCCGGGTCGCCGCCATGGCTCAGGACAAAGCAGTTCTCCCGGCCCAGCTGGCGGCCGTAATAGTCGACCCAACGCTGGAGAAAGAAGTGATCCCCCCCCACCATGGTCATCGCCATCATCCGGCCGCGTGTCTGGTCCATCCGTTCCGTTCCTGCCCGCCGACCCCGCATAGCACGGGGCCGCAGCCGGGGCCTAGGGTCTCCGCGCCCCCTCGTCGCGCGACGAGCGGCCAGTCTAGCCCGCACCCGCCTTCAGCGCATCGGCCGCCCCGCGCTTTGCCCTTCGGATGAAGACCTTGTCCTCGTCGGGCAGGTCTGCTCCCAGCCGCAGCATCACCTCGGCGGCGCGGATCGCCAGCTGGTGCCGCCCCCGGTTCGCCGCCGCCGCCAGAACCGCCCGTTGCCACTTGGTCACGCCGCGCCGGGCCCGGAACGCCTGCCAGAACTCTGCCCCCGCACCGTCGCCGTCGATCAGCGCGTTGATCAGCAGGGGAAACGTCCCCGTCTTCAGCACCACCCGGATCGCCTCGTGCGTGCAGAACGGCACCCGCACCAGCTGCACATTCGGCCCCGCCAGCCGGGCGGCATGGGCGCGGTCCTCGGGCACCATCGGGTCGTGGACCACCACGGCGCGCCGGATGTAGGGCACGGCGGCGGCGGCGTCGAGGAACGGCATCCCCTCCCAGTTCGACCGCTTGACCGCAAAGGGAAATCGCTGCTCGAACGGAGCAATCGCCTTGTTCATCGTCGATTGCGGCGAAAACGCCAGCACCCGCGCCTCGGGGATCAGCGGCGCGAAGTTCAGCGCCGCAAATCCCCCCATCGAGGCTCCGGTCAGCACCACCCGCCGAAAGCGCCGGAAGAAGCCCCGCTCTTCCAGGCCCCGGATCAGCGCCGGGGCCGTCGGCTGCCGGAACCAGTCCTTTGCGTGGCTTTGCACGCCCAGCACGGAATGCCCCATCGGCTGCAGCCGCCTCCAGGCCCAGGGACCGCGCGGCCAACCCTCGTCGATGGTTGCCAGATTGTCGAAGGCCACCACCAGCGCATCTCCCTGGCCCTCGAACCACAGGTTCGCATGATCGCCCTTGATCAGGAACCGCTCCGCCAGCGCCGCCGCGTCCAGCCCCATCTCGGGCGGGACGTCCGGCGGCGGGACCGTTTCAACGGGGTCAGTAGGTCCAGCGGACATGGCGATCCAGCGCGGCCAGGGCTGCCAGGTCGTCGGCCGCGTCCGAGCCGAGAAGGCATCGATCCGGCCAGAACAGAAGCTCGTGCAGCAGCCAGGCCCCCAGCGTCTTGGCCAGCCCCGCCCGGTTCGACCGGCAGCCGATGAAGAAGTCCGCGCGATGCGCCAGCCCCGGGATATCGCCGCCGGCCTCGGCACGCGCGGCCCCAAGGCCCAGACGCAGGCGGTGCCCGTCAAAGCCGAGAAGCGCCAGCTTCACCCCCCGACCCCGCGGCACCGGCAGCGACAGCTCCAGCGTGCCTTGCCGGTCCTTCGCCAGCAGAACCCCGTCGCCCTCGGTCAGGAAGATCATGTTGTTCGCCCGACCCGTGAAGACCGAAGCCAGAGTCTTCGCCTCGCCGTCCGACCGGTAGATCGCCGCCACGGTGAAAGCCTCGACCTTGCGAGCAGCTCCGGAGAGGGTGAAGCCACAGTTCTGCCCTTCCACAAAGACCAGCGCCCCGGGCGGTCCTGCGTCGAAGCGGCTGTTGCCGGTGTTCGGCGCGGCGGCCGCTGCCTCGACCGCAAGCTGCGAGGCGCGCCAGCCGATGATGCCGCCGTTCGACCGGACCAGCTCCGGCTCATGCGCGACAAAGCGCGTGCCGCCGGTGCGCAGCACGGCTTCGCCCAAGCGACAGTCATCCCCGCCAATCAAGGCGCCGGGCGGCAGGCGTAAGGCGATTTCCAGCATCCGGCCTCCTCGTTCCATCTTGCCGACCGCGCCCGGCCGCCGCAACCCCGTGGCTCACGCGCGTCGTGCGACCTGCACGGCGCGCGCCAGGATCAAGGCACCGTAGCCAGCGTTGTGATGTTCATGGTCCCGCTTTTCGACATGGTTCGCCACTGCATAGGCCGGGTCGGTGAACAGGCCCGCCGAAACCGTATCGTCCGGTTGCGGCAAAAGGGTGATCCCGTCTTCCGCCGCGACGGTCCGCAGGATGCCCCAGAACTCCGGCACCTGGGCAGGGATCAGCGCGGCCATCCCGGGCGTCACCAAGTCGGCAAACCGGGCCGGATCGGCGGTGTAGAAGGCAACCGGCGACAGGACCACGCGCGCCGTCCCGGTCGAGGCGAGCCCGGCCGCCAGGCGATAGCCCGATTGCCCGCGCAGGCCATCGGCCAGCACGCGCCGGACAAGGCCCGAGCTGACGAACGGTCCCTCCGCCAGACCGCGCAGGATCTGGTGGAACAGCCGCCAGACATAGACCCGTGCGCCGGTGACATGGATCGTGTCGAAATCGGCAGCGGGCAGCACCATGCGCCCCTTCGCGTTGAACTTGGCAAAGCGCCGGGCGGTGAAGTCGTCCAGGGGGCGCACCGCGCCGTCGCGATACTCAAGATGGTGAAACCGCCCCCCGACATGGCCCCAGTATTCCAGATCGACGCCCGTCACGTCGACCAGCCCCTGCACCTCGGCCTGTTTCAGGCAGGCGTAGTGGCTGTCGCCGAAGATGCAGAGCCGTGGCAGGTCAGCCATGCCGCCGATCCGGCGCGAATGCGGCAAGGATCTCCTCTTCGCAGCGCAATTCCTCGGTCTCGGTCAGTTCGGCTTCGACCGCCTCTCCCGGCAGGGCGTCGTAGGACAGCGGCGCAGACTCCGGCGGGTCTGGCAACTGCGCGTCCTCTGATGGGGTGGCACCGCTTTCACGCCCAACTGCCTCACCGTCGAAGGCTGCCGCCTGATCCCGAAAGAACTGCGACATGACGTGTTCGACGCCTTCGGCCAGCACCGACCGCAGGTTGGGCGCAAAGAACCGGCCCCTGTAGGCCGGATGGGTGATGATCTCGTAGGACGGGAAATAGTCCACCCGCCGCTGCCGCTCGGTCAGCTCGGACGCCACCGCCCGCAGCATCGACTTGGAACGGCTGGTCGCCGTCAGCACGTGGCTCCCCGAGGCCGTCGCGGTCAGCGGCACCGGCGACACCGTCAGCAAGACCAGCAGCCGCCGGTTCGCCCGGAACATCAGCCGCAGGGCCGCCGACATGTCCCCCATCAAGGCAGCAAAGCCGTGGTTGACGAACTGATGCGCCTCTGCGTCGAACTCCCCGGCCACCGTGCCTGGGCAGACCGCATATTCCGCCCCCGTCGCCTTGTTCTGCCATGCCTCCGTCAGCCCCAGGGTAAAGACGAACACCTGTGACCCGCGCACCGCTTCTGCAATCGCCCGCAACGTGTCGCGGCGTGAGGCGTGCAGCTCCTCGGCACCGGCAAACCCGCCAGGTTCGACCCCCGGACGGAACGGATCGTAGAACCGTCCGTCCTTCTCCCATACCTCATCCGGAGGCTCGGCATCGGTCAGCGCCCAGGTCAGCCACTGCAACAGCATCTTCGGCGTGTAGATGTTCCCGGTGCGAAAGCTGAAGGTGCCGTAGTGATAGTCCTTGCGCTGCTCCGGTGTCAGACCCGCCGGCCCCGGCTCGAAATCCAGCCAGCGATAACGCCGCGCGACCAGGGCCCTGGCGAAATGCTGCGCAAAGCAGGACCCTGCCGTCACGATCCGCGTCCGCCGCCGGATCGCGTGCTTGGGCTTCCATAGCCCCGTGATCTCCAGGGCATCCCGATCCGCGACGGCGGTGCGCCAGAAACGGTCCTCGGGCAGGGTCTCGTAAGGGTGCGACATGCGCGAATGGGTCCTGTGGCCTGGTCAGGATAGGACGAAAGGGTTGCGGGAAGGTCAACCGCTTTCCGCGCGCCGCTCTCTACAGCCCGCAAGCGGCGTGGTAACCTCGCCCCATCATGCCCAGCCTCTGCCGCGACTGCCTGACCCTGACCGACAGCGCCGCCTCCCGCTGCCCGTCCTGCCGGTCCCCGCGCATGGTTGCGCATGACGAACTGACCGGCCTCTCCATCGCCCATATGGACTGCGACGCCTTCTACGCATCGGTGGAAAAACGCGACAACCCCGCCTTGCGCGACCAGCCCGTCATCGTCGGCGGCGGCACGCGCGGCGTCGTCTCCACCTGCTGCTACATCGCGCGCATCAAGGGCGTCCGCTCCGCCATGCCGATGTTCCAGGCCCTGAAACTCTGCCCCGAGGCTGTCGTCGTCAAACCCCGCTTCGCCGCCTACCATGAGGCCTCCCGCGCCATCCGCGCGATGATGGAAGACCTGACCCCCTCCATCGAACCCCTGTCCTTGGATGAGGCCTTCCTCGACCTCACCGGCACCGAGCGCCTGCACGGCGCACCCCCTGCCGTCCTCCTCGCCCGCCTGACCAAACGGATGGAGGATGGGCTTGGCCTCACCGGCTCCATCGGCCTGTCCCACAACAAGTTCCTCGCCAAGATCGCGAGCGACCTCGACAAACCCCGCGGCTTCTCGGTCATCGGCCGCGCGGAAACCGAGTCCTTCCTAAAACCCAAACCCGTCCGCATCATCTGGGGCGTTGGGCAGGCCACCCAGACGGCGCTGGAATCCGCCGGCATCCGCACCATCGCCGACCTTCTGCGCTGGGACCGCGCCGACCTTGTCGCCCGCTTCGGCAGCATGGGCGACCGCCTCTGGCACCTCGCGCGCGGCCTCGACACCCGCCGCGTGAACCGGGACGAGAAACTGAAGTCGATCTCCAAGGAGACGACCTTCTTCGAAGACACCTCCGACCCAGACCTCCTCGAGGGCCACATCTGGCGCCTGTCCGAACAGGTCGCCGACCGCGCCAAGGCCAAAGGCCTGTCCGGCCGCACCGTGACCCTGAAACTGAAGAAGCGCGATTTCCAGCTCGTCACCCGCCGCCGCGCCCTGACGGACCCCACCCAACTCTCCGACCGCATCTACCGCGCCGCCCGCGACCTGTTCGACCACGCAGGGACCACCGGTCCCTTCCGCCTGATCGGCGTCGGCATCTCCGACCTCGCGCCGGAGGACCAAGCCGACCTCTCCCAAGACCTCCTCGACCCCGAAGCCACCAAACGCGCCGCCGCCGAACGCGCCACCGACGCCATCCGCGCCAGGTTCGGCGCCGAGGCGATCATCAAAGGCCGCGCCCTGCGCTAACCCGCTCCTCGCTCACGTCCCGCATCGCTCCTCGCTGATCGCGGCGCTCCTTCACACTCGTAGGGTGGGCAATCTGCCCACCATCGCTCTCCAAGACGTGGGTTGGCACCCACACTATGGACGACTGACAAAATTGAAGAGCTTCACCTGCTCGGGTAGCGTGCTCGAAAATGGATTGTCTGGATCGCTGCGGTAGGCAGCGAGGTTTGCAAGCCCCCCCAACACCCTCTCAACCCGCCCCACCGTCACCGCCTCCTCCGTGATCTCCAGCGTCACCGCCTGCAACCGCACCCCTTCACCAAAAACCGCCGCAAGGTCCTCCGGGTCCACCTGCCCCACCGTCTCTGGCTTGGTGACATCGTCAAACGTCACCAGCATCGGCCAGGCCTCACGCGGTAGCGGAACCGGAGTGTCCAGTGGCTTGCTCTTGAGCACACTCATCTGCTCCCAGAAATCGCGCTGCCGCCCGTCGGACGCATGGCTAAGTCCATATGCCGCTTCAGGCCAACCCTAGGTGTTCAGTCCCGGCATCTGGTGGATCGGGTTTAGGATGAATTGATCTGGCTCTGATGTCCAGATTTTGCAGATGTATTCGTAGGGCGTGAGACCGCCGAGGGTCTTGAGCCTTCGGGCGAAGTTGTAGGCTGCGAGGAAGTCGGCCAGGTGGCTGCGCAGCTGGGAGTGGTCGTCGTAGTGGTAGCGCTTGACGGTGGCGTCCTTGATCGTGCGGTTCATGCGTTCGACCTGGCCGTTGGTCCACGGATGATTCGGCTTGGTCAGCCGGTGCTCGATGTCGTTCGCCGTACAGATCATGTCGAAGCGCATCGGCCGGGAGGTGATGGTGTTTCGGTTTCGGGGCTGTTCGGCGAACTGGATGCCATTGTCGGTCAAGATCGTGTGGATCTTGTAGGGCACGGCCTCCAGCACGCGCTCCAGAAACTCCCAGGCTGTGCGTCTGTCTGCCGTTTCGACGAGTTGGGCGACGGCAAACTTGCTGGTGCGGTCGATGGCCACGAACAGGTATAGCTTGCCTTCAGCGGTCTGCACCTCGGCGATGTCGATGTGAAAGAACCCTATGGGGTAGCGCTTGAATCGCTGGCGCTTGGGCTTGTCGCCGTCGACCTCCGGCAGCCGCGAGATGTCATGACGCTGGAGACAGCGGTGCAGCGAAGAGCGGGTCAGGTGCGGGATCGTCGGCTGCAGGGCATAGAGGCAGTCATCCAGCGGCAAGAGGGTGTGCCGCCTGAATGCGACAACCGTCGCCTCCTCGGCCTCGGTCAGAACGGATGAGCGCGGTTCCTTCGGCCCGGTTTTCTGGTCCTCGACCGTCGCCCGCTTCCGCCACTTCGCGACCGTCTTGGGGTTGATCCCGAGCTCCTTGCTCAACGCCGCGAGCGAAGCTTGCGATCGCTGTATTGCTGCTCGAACAGCGTGCGTGGTCGTGGCGCTCCCGTGACGAACTTGTCCCATGTGGCTTCCTTCCATTCCTCAGAAAGGATCGCACCATCAAACCGTGGGATC
>FWPV01006986.1_pt1 | contig 21011 bp, 18 predicted proteins | sample 2228371 | NCBI WGS metagenome assembly FWPV01 (sample SAMEA103939776, study PRJEB20133) | metagenome | reverse complement strand
CGCCGACGTCCTCCGGCGACCGACCCTACCGTTGCGGACACACTCAAGCATCAGCAAAATGACACCTGACCTGCCAATCGTGCGGCCGCCAGTACGACTCTGTTGGTCCCATGCTCAATGGCGGAACTATAGGTAGTTCCGTCGGTTCCGAGACTAACCGCCGCTATCTCTTCACCCCTACTCTTACCCTCTCCCGTCAGGGGAGGGGGAAAGGAGGTCGAACTCAGAGTAGCCACCCGGTTACCTACAGCCACCGGCGTGGGTACAGCCGGTGAGTTGACCGTCCCAAGAGCTTGATGACATTCCCTTTGTTATGTGGTGCACTTGACTGCGCAGATAACCGCTCTAGGATAGAACGATGTTTCCTACAATCCTAAAGCTCGGTGGCCTCCAAATCTATTCTTATGGCCTAATGTTGTTCCTTTCATTCGTTGTCGGGATCGCAATCGTCGAGCGCCGAGCCAAGAGGTTCGGCGTGGACCCGCGCCGAATTACCGACCTTGCGCTTTGGGTGTTGGTTTCGGTCGTCATTGGGGCTAGGTTGTTCTATGTCGCTTTTCACTGGAGTGAATTCGCCAACGACCTAGTCGGCATCATCGCCTTTTGGCGCGGCGGTCTGGCCGGGCTGATGTTCTATGGCGGCTTCTTAGGCGGGATTGTCGCCGGCATGGTCTTTGTGATGGTGCACCGACTCCCGGTCCGCAGATTGATGGACGCGGTTGCGCCCGCCGTGATGCTCGGCGAGGGGTTCACGCGCATCGGCTGTTTTCTGAATGGCTGCTGTTTCGGCAAACCGACCGCCTGTCCGATTGGGATGCATTTCCCGGTCCATTCACCGGCCGGGGGCACTTTTCCGGGTCAGGCAATTCACCCAACTCAGCTTTATTCCTCAGCGGCTGGATTCATCCTATTCGGTCTCGCGCTCTGGCTGGAGCGGCGGAACCTTAAACCCGGCGTGCTGTCCGGCATTCTACTTGTCGTTTACTCCTTGTTCCGTTTCGCGATAGACTTTGTGCGGTACTATGAGAACGCCGCCAATTTCTGGGGCAATCAGGTTGTCTCGCTTGTCCTGACGACCGTCGGAGTGGCGGTTGTGGTCGTTTGTCTCCGGATGGACCGGGCCAGAGCCCATTCCCAGCCGGCTTGAAACGCAGTCTCGGCCATCTGTTACGTGTGTTCGCGGACTTTGCCTTTCCGCCGATTTGCTGTGGCTGCGAGGAGGAAGCTGAGCAGGGGCTGGTGTGTGACTCGTGCCGGCTTCTTCTTTTTACGAGCGAGCTGGATGTGTGTCCTAACTGCGGCTGGGCCTGTGCCGAGAGGTGCTCAAGATGCGGTGAAGTTTTGTCTTTGTCCCGAGTTCGGGCACTTGGGTTCTATGCAGAGCCGTTTCGTGGTCTCATTCATGCCTTGAAATACGAGGAGAAGACGAGCCTAGCCGAACTGCTAGGTCGGGCACTGGCTGGATTGGTCTTACAGGATACCGAATTGCGGCAGGCTGATTTGGTGTGTGCGGTGCCGCTACACCAGGCGCGAATGCGCGAGCGCGGGTACAACCAGTCTGAGCTGCTTGCCCGCCGAGTTTCAGCCGAGACCGGAGTGGCTTTCGCCGATGCGCTGCTCCGGAAAAGCAACACGCCGAGTCAGACATCGCGGTCCAGCATCGCGCAGCGACGGAAGAACGTGAAGGGTGCGTTTCGGGCAAAGCCGGGCTTCGATGTTACCGAAGCGCGCATCATTTTGGTTGACGACGTTACGACTTCCGGAGCAACGCTTGATGAAGCAGCCCAGACTCTGCTCAATGCTGGGGCGGCAGAGGTGATGGGGCTGGTCGTGGCTGCGGCTGCGGCGGGTGAACCGGTTGAGGCTGGGTAGCCGGAGTCAATGAGGATTTGCATCGTCACTGACGCATTCCTGCCGTCGGTCGGCGGAATCGAGAATCACGTGCTTCATCTTGGGACGGCACTCAAGCGCATGGGGCACGACGTACTAGTCGTCACCCACGCCGCACCGAAGCAGACCGTGGTGCGTGAACAGGTCGAGCCGACCGTACCGGTCCGGCGGCTACCGGGCATGTTGCTCATCTTTCGCGACCATGATATCGCCTTCGACCTACGGATGCTTCCGGCTTTCGATCGAGTTCTGGATGAGTTCAAACCGGACATTGTTCACGGCCAGAGCGAAGGTTCGTTGCTTGTGTATGGCGCCTTGGCGCGGGCTCGAAGGCGAGGTGTAGCGACCGTCATCACCCGGCATTCAATCATCGCGGCCAAACCTAGGTTTGTGCGACCGGCCTTGCGTCTGGCCGCGCGGTTGCTCTCCGGTTTGGCCGACGGCTTGATTACTGTTAGCCGGGCATGCACCGTAGATGCTGCCGGGTTTCGTGGGCAGACAAGGGTGATTCCCAACGGGGTTGACGTTACGGTGTTCCGCCCCGACCCGGCACGCAGAGCAGAAGTTCGACACGAGCTGGGCTACGGTGAACAGGACGTGGTAATCGGGTTTATCGGCCGGCTGCACACCACCAAGGGGATACCGCTATTGTTCGCTGTTTTTGACCGACTGACCCGGGTTGATGCCCGAGTGCGTTTGCTGGTCGCTGGGCCTGGGCCGCTCTGGCATTGGGCTCAGGAGCGGGCTGCGCGGAGCGGCACCCGAATCCGCGTGCTGAGCGCTCAGCCTTATGACCGCGTAGCCCGGCTGCTCAACGCCATGGACATCTTCGCGTTTCCATCACGCAGCGAGGGGTTCGGTATCTCGGTGCTTGAGGCGATGGCGTGTGGGGTTCCGCCGGTCGTGTTCGACCGTTGGGGTATCAAGGAACTCGTTGAGAACGGACGCACAGGATTCCTGGTGGATTCTCAGGACGGTTTCTATCGTCGGCTTGAGTCTCTTTGTGGTGATGTGAAACTGCGGAGTGTAATGGGCGCGGCGGCAGTGACGAGGGCGAGGGAAGGGTTCTCGTGGGAGCGAGTTGCCAGGGAGACAGTGGCGTTTTACGGCGAGTTAGTCGCGGTTCTTTTCCCAAGTGCCTAGGGTCGTCTGTCCAAGGTCTGAGTGATTGAGGAGGATGCCGCGCCAGCGGACCTCAACCAGATAGAATACCATCATCGGACTACCAAACCACGAACGAGGTAAAGCTACCTCCCACCCGCTTCGAGATGGCTGGACCTGAATGGAGTCTGCCAACGTCGAACTAGGTTCCTGCCGCGTCAGGAGTGGCTCGTTGTCTGCGGCGAGCTCAAGTGCCGCAGTTCGGTGCCTTGCCGAGCATCTCGGCCAAACAACGGCATGGATAAGCAGCCGGTAGTCAAATGCGGGGCAAGGCTCGGCCTGCAGCACGAGCCGAACCAGCGGGCAAGAGTCGGTGAGGATGATGGCTAGCGTATCAACGAGCGTGCTCGGCAGCAACCGGGTCCGAGGGCTGTTGCGGACAACCGGTGAGCTTTTCGGTCCGCTTGTGTCGAACAGCTCATACTCACGACACAGCTCGTCGAGGCGATTGCCCGGAATCTCAACTTGGGTCTTGTGACAATCGAGGGCTTCGAACTTGCGGCCAAGTTCGGTCGGATTCAGGTGCACGACCAGGTGTCCTTCAGGAGTGGCGTCTCCGTGAATCGGAGCGTAGTAGAGTAGGCGTGGGGCTGGTTGCACCGTGTCCGGCCAGAGTGAGCGCACCAGCACCGTAAACGTAGCGGTTGCCCAGTGGTCCGGATGAGCATCGGTCGGATGAGGACATAGGATACAGTCCGGGCGCTGGCGATAGAGGAGGTTGGCGAGGTCTTGAAGCAGGCTTCGGCCCGAGTAGACGCGGCGGTTCTCATACGGGCTATGGTTCACACCTGTCGTCAGAGAAGAGAAGGGTGCGTCCCAATGCTCGCACCAGAGTTGCGCCAGGCCTTGGTCGGGAAAGCCAAGAAAGGTCAGGCAGTCAGCCGAGAGTCCAAGCGCAGCAGCACCGGCCCGGGCTTCGTCCATCCGTCTCTTGCCCAGACCAAGGTACTCAGTTGGCCCGACCAGCAGAGTCCGATTGCACCATGCTGCGCTTGTCCAGGAAGCATCGCCTGAAGTTAGATAGACAACCCAAACCGAATCGCCTTGAGCCAGTGCTCGTTGCATCAGTCCACCGCAGCCCAATATCTCATCATCTGGATGGGGCGCGAGCACGACGAGCCTCTGGAACGTGTCCGTGGAAAACCCTGGGACAGTCCCCGCCGCGAGAGAAGACTCTTCGCGGGGCCTGCCCCGAGCGGGGATTGAAGATTCTTCGCTACGCTCAGAATGACAAAGAGCGAAGGGCCCGGAGAGCGCAATCCGGGACAGTCCCGGGTTTTCCGTGGACTGACGTGTGCTCTTTTGCCCGGCATACAGGCCAAACGCGGCGAATACGAGAAACGTGGTCGCAACGCTACGGACTCTCACACAGTCAATACTAGCTGCAGGTTCCGACCCGTCCAGCCTTCGTCCTTCGCCCTTCGAGGGCTTCTTGATTCCTCGAAAACCCTGGGACATTCCCCACCGCGAGAGAAGACTCTTCGCGGAGCCTGCCCTGAGCGGGAATCGAAGACTCTTCGCTACGCTCAGAGTGACAGGGGCGAAGGGCTTAGAATGACAAAGAGCGAAGGGCTCAAAGGGTGCAATCCGGGATAGTCTCGGGTTTTCTCCTTGAGTCCTTGCGGCCGCGCAACCGCAGGAAATTCTGGTGTTGCGGGTCTAACGTATACTGAGAGCATTTCTACATTTCTCGTGTATACCAAGTGGATTCACACTAGTAAAGCCGTCAGACTCGCCAAGGAGGTCAGTTTGGAGTTTCCAACGAACCGGTCCCTTCGCCCATCGTCTTGGCCTTTGACTCTTGCCTTTGAAACCCCTGGGACAGTCCCCGCCGGGCTGAACGCGGTGCAGTCCGGGACTGTCCCTGGTTTTTCCCTTCTTTGGTGGCCTCGCGCAATGGTAGCGTTGGTCGTTGGGTTGTTGGTTGTTATGGTTACTGCGGGCGTTGCCCAGCCCGGACCGGGTCGGGGCGGGACGTACCAGGGGCCCGCCGCTACCATTGTCGGACAAGTGTTTGACGCCGACCTCTCGGTGCCGATTGAGTACGCGAACGTTGTTCTCCACCGGCAGCGTGACTCAAGCCAAGTGGGAGGGGCGGTGACGAACGAGAATGGTCGGTTCGAGCTGAACGGTGTCGCGCCGGGTCGGTACTACGTCGAGGTTTCGTTCATCGGTTATCGCAGTCGAACGGTCAGAGACATCCAGGTCACACCGGGCGCGAGGCTGGACCTTGGTCGGGTGGGACTCCGTCAGACCGCGGTCGAGATGCCGGGTGTCGAGGCCACGGCCGAGCGGCCCGAGCTTTCCTATCGTATCGACAAGAAGGTCGTGGATGTGAGTCGGATGGCAACTGCTGCATCCGGTACCGCCGTGGATGTGCTAGAGAACGTCCCCTCGGTCAAGGTTGACGTCGAGGGGAAGGTGTCGCTGCGTGGTAGCCAGAACTTCACTGTACTGATTGACGGCAAGCCGTCACCGATTGAGGGCAGCGATGCCCTGCAGCAGATTCCGGCAGCCACGATTGACCGGATTGAGATTATCACCAACCCTTCGGCCAAGTATGACCCGGAAGGGATTTCCGGAATCGTCAATGTCATCCTGAAGAAACAGCGCCGGGCCGGCATTAGCGGCGTCGTCTCGGTTGACGGTGGTTGGCCTGAGCGCTACGGCGGCAGCTTCCTCTTGAACTACCGGCTAAACGGCCTGAGTCTGTTCGCCGGCGCAGACCTGCGCCACAACCGGTCTTTGGGTCAACGTCGAACCGAGACCCGGACCAGCCGAAACGATACAACGACATGGACAACGTCCAAGGGCGAGGGCTCGCAGGGACAAAACTCACGTGGGGTTCGTTTGGGCGGCGACTACCAGTTCACCGAATTCGACCGGACCAGCCTCAACATTAGGCTCGGTGACCACGGCTTCGGCATGACCCAGCAGGCCACCTACCAGCGCTGGCTCGTGCCCGGAGCCGACACCAGTCAGGAACTGAGCCGGGATACGTCCCGCCGGGGCGGCATGCACCTGTCCGTCAACCTCGAGCACCAGCATAAGTTCGGTCGCGAAGGTCACCAGGTTCTGGCGTCAGCCAGCTACATGCGCCGCGACGGCGGGGACCGGACCACGAACCTCCTGAGTACGCTCAACGACTGCATCAAGAGCGGCCGGAAACAGGAGGAGACCGGGCCGCGCCAGCCGGTTCGCTTCGGGCTCGACTACACCCTGCCGCTGGGTGGCGAGGACAAGCTCGAAGCCGGAGTCAACGGCGCAATCCACCGCGCCCGCAGCGAGAGCCGGGTGTGGGAGTATGACCCGGCCACCGGCAGCTACGAGTATCGGTCCGAGTACAGCCAGACCGTGGACTATTCGGATAACATCGCTGCTGTCTATGCGCAGTACGCGGTCAAGCGTTCGTTGTTCGGATTTCAGCCCGGGCTGCGAATCGAGTTTTCCGACCGAATGGTCGGTTCCGACTCAGGCGAGTACCCATTCCGGCGCTGGGACTATTTCCCGACCATGCATATCTCATGCGACCTGCCGCTGCATCAGCAGGTGATGGCGAGCTACACGCGCCGCATCCAGCGGCCCCGCGGCTGGGAGCTCTGGCCGTTCTTGTCGCGTCAGGATGCCTACAACGTCCGCCGCGGCAACCCGAAACTGAAGCCGGAAATCACCGACGCCTTCGAGGCCGGCTACCAAGTACCTTTGGGCGCAAGTCGGGTCTCACTTGAAGCCTACTACCGGGTCACCCACGACAAAGTCGAGCGGGTTCGTCGTTCGACATTCGAACCTGGTGTGATACTGCACACCGTAGCCAACGTCGGTGCTGACTACTCGCTCGGCACCGAGCTGCTCCTGGACCTGCAGTTGCTCAAGTCGTGGCGGGTCAGCCTTTCCGGAGACGTCTATGACTATCGGGTCACCGGTCAGCTCGAAGGGCAGGATTTCTCAAACCAGAGCTTCAACTGGGGCGGCCGCCTCTCGACCGACCTAACCTTGGCTTCACAGACTCGGTTTCAGCTCGGCGCCCGGTACGAAAGCCCGAGGGTATCGGCCCAGGGCAGAGATGCAGGCCGATTCATGACTGACGCGGCAGTCCGGCAGCACTTCTTCAATCGCCAGTTGTCTTTGACGTTTCAGGTACGGGACATTCTGGGCACAGGACGGTTCGAATCGGAGGCAGAAGGCAAAGACTTTTATAGCTACTTCAGCTTCAAGCGGCAGTCACCGATGTTCAGCCTCAACCTGACTTGGAACTTCAACAACTACCGGCCGGAGAGGCGTCGGCAGGAAAGCGACACCGAGGAACTCGAACGCGAAGGTGAATACTGAACCGCGGTTGTCAATCACGGTGTGCAGAACACGATGAATCGTGCTCGGTCAGATTCAGATTGGCGCCGCAGCAGGAGCAGAGTCCCCGGCAGTCAGACCGGCACTTCGGAGCAATTGGAACAGCCAAGTGCACCGCATCGCGAACGAGCTGCTCGAGGTCAAGGACTTCACCGCAGAGCCGGACTTGGTCCGGCTCCTCGATATCCAGCTCTGACGACTCGGTCCGCTCGCAGTCCACAAATACGGCATGCAGCGCCTCATTGAACGCTCGTTCGTACTCAACGGCACAAAGCGCACAGATGAGCCGAGCACGGAATGAGACTGCACCTGTCACCATCAGTTGCTGGCGGGTCCGGACAACCTCGGCCTCAACCCGAACCGGTCCGAGTAGTTCGGCGAACGATGGGTTCTCTGCCACCTCTTGTCCGCAGAGACAGCTCTCATCGGGCTGGAGTTCGTAACTGAGTCGATTCTCTCCTTGTTTGAGAGAGCTGAGATGAATTGCCAACCGTGATTTCAGACTTCCTCCACCAGACGTCGGACAACCCGGTCGGCTCGGACATTCTCGGCCTCAGCCGCAAAGCTGGTAACGATGCGGTGCCGCAGGACCGGCTGGGCCACGGCTTTGACATCGTCAACGGTCGGCGTGTACCGACCGTCGAGCATGGCTTTCGTTTTCGCACCCAGAACTAGATACTGCGAAGCCCTGGGGCCGGCGCCCCAGCTCACCCAGTCTCGGACAAAACCGGGAGCGACACTGCTGCCTGGTCGTGTGCTTGACGTGAGCCGGACCGCGTAGTCAATCACCTCATCGGCGACCGGGACCCGGCGGACCAATGCCTGCAACGACGTAATTTCGTCGGCAGTCAGGACGCACCTCAATTCGGGTAGGTAGGCCGAGGTTGTTGACTTGACGATTTCTCGTTCCTCAGTCGGGCTTGGGTAGTCCACCAGAATTGAGAACATGAATCGGTCGAGTTGAGCCTCGGGTAGCGGATAGGTGCCCTCAAGCTCAATCGGATTCTGAGTTGCGAGCACGAAGAACGGCGCTGGCAGCGGATAGGTCTGACCGGCAACGGTGACCCGATACTCCTGCATTGCTTGAAGCAATGCCGCCTGCGTCTTGGGTGGAGTTCGATTGATTTCGTCAGCGAGGACGATGTTAGCGAAAATCGGACCCTTGACAAACCGAAAAGTCCGGCGGCCTGACCCGGGTTCCTCTTCGACAATCTCGGTGCCGGTAATGTCTGAAGGCATCAGGTCAGGAGTGAACTGCACCCGGTTGAAGGCTAGGTCAAGCACCTGGGCCAATGTGTTCACGAGCAGAGTCTTGGCCAGACCGGGTACGCCGATAAGAAGGGCGTGACCGTGTGCGAGCAGACAAACCAGTACCTGCTCGATCACAGTTTTCTGACCGACAACTACCTTTTCAACCTCGGACTCAATTATTCGCCGTGCCTCCCCGAGTCGCCGGACCGCTTCGATGTCGGTCTGGGCAGCGGTGGTCGCTGTTGGTGCTTGGTTCATTGGTTTCACTCCCAGATTGTTCTGGCCAGCTCCTGACAGAGTATCCGGGTCAAATAATCGATGTCGTAGACCATCCGGCGCTTGTCCTCTCTCTGCTCAACCAGGGCCTGCACCGATTTCTGGTCACCGCGGAAAGCATCCTTGGCTTGCCACAAGATGTCCCCGGTCTCAACGTCAACGAGTCGCACACTGGCTCCAACCTGAGCGGCCGGTGGTTTGGGCCCCAGTAGTACGATGAGCATGGGGACAATGAGAACAACTGTAGCGATCGCAACTGCCCAGGCCGCAGCACTCGACCTATTCCGGCTGTTGTCCACGATGACGACCGGTGGGTAGTCGTGTTCGGAGCGGTGCGAACGGGTGCAATACCGGGTCGTGTCCAGCTTCACGTCCGGGTGCGGGACAAACTGAGTCACCGTGCCAAGAATGACGGCCTGCGCTCCGAGCATCCGGCCGATCTGCGCCGCACTCTGCGGGTCGAAGCGAAAGATTGTATCAAGGTCCTGCTCTTGCCAGAGTTCCTCAATTCGGTTCCGCTCGACTAAGTCAAACCGGCCGGTCTTCCCGAGTTGCAGGCTGAACTCTTCGCCAACGACCGCGGCGGCAACTTTCTCTTGGGTTAGGTTTTCGAACGGCAGTACAGCCACGCGCCGGACCTCGGCGCCTAGCAATTTGGCTGAACGAAAGTGATTGGTAACCCGGTAGGGGCGAACCGTTGCACAGTTGGGGTGGCAAAGGAAGGCGACGAGGACTGCTAGGGCGATCGCTCGTCGGACTCTGCACCCGCTCGTCATCGAATTGACTCGGCCATGAGTCGGGCAAGCCACATCGCCAGATAGTCGGCATCGCGACCGAGTCGGGCCCGGTCCTCGCGATCCTCCACTAGTGCCCGAACTCGGGCATCGCCGCCGTTCAGTGCGTCCGACCCTTGCCAGGCGATTTCGCCTGTTTCGACCGAAACCAGCCGAACACTAGCACCCACCCGGCCGGGTCGGTAATCGGTCATTGTGCCCATAACGACGGCATGGGCACCGAGCATTTTGCCGATTTGTACCGCGGTTGCTTTGTCAACGCGAGCCGGGTCCATGTCTTGCTCGCGGTACAGGTCACTTATCCGTTGCCGCTCGACCAGGTCAAACCGGCCGAGCTTGCCCAGTTGCAGACTGAACTCGTCAGCAAACCTGACACCATCCGGACCAGCTAGGGGCAGAACCGCCACCCGGTTCGCGCGGACAGAAGCCATGGCTTGAGAGCTCTGGGTGAAGTTCGTGAATCGGTAGGGGCGTGCCGTGGCGCAGAACAGGCAGAACACCATTGGCAATGGCAGGAGGCGTTTTGTCTTCACACTTTACTCCTTATGCGCCGTGCCGGCGCAGTGGTTTGATTCGTTCACATGTTTCCCCCGGACGTCCATTTGGACGTCGTCTAAGGACTCGGGGTTGCTTTTGGACTAAGCCTTGCGCGTCCTATTCTTGCGGGGTAGTACTTTGTCGAGAACCTGAGGTAGGGTCGTGTACTCCATGTCTTTCAAACCCAGCCGATGTGGCTCAAACGGTCCATGTCTACGCAGGTAGTCGGCGACCTCATTTGCCTTCTTTCGTACCCGGTCGAATGATGGGTCATCGAACATGTCGCGCGGTCCGACTAGCATTCCTTTCGTTACCTGAAACCCGAGGGCAATGACGCGCGGCGGTCCGTCGAATCGCGAGGGTGTTGCCTGAGCCTGGGAAACCGGCATCATCGGCCCGTAGTGCGACCCGCGCATCCAGCCGGAAACCAAGTGCGGAAACGAGAAAGGTTCCAGTACCTCACCGACCGCAGGCAGCCCGGATTGACAGCGTACAATCATCACCGGGTCGTCTTTGCCGACATACCGGCCGGCAATCAGGGCCAGCTTCTGAGTCGAACTGGTAGCGGCAATCTCGCCGTCCTTCTTGTAGACATTCTTGATGATGTAGTTCTCGGGGGAGCCGATGAGTACGAGCAGGTCATACATCTGCTCCGGACAGGAAAGAACGATGTCGTTGCCGTTGTGCACGTCGTGGACTTCGAACCGGAACCCATCGTGCATCGAGGGGTCAATCACCAGGCCGATGGTGTTGAATGGGTCGGCGAAGATCCGGAACAAAGGCAGGTTCCACGCTCCGGGAGCACACTTGTCACCGCAGAAGACGATAATCGGCTCAGACTTGCGTTCGACAAACGTCATCTCGGCCACGCCCGGCCCCATGCCTTTGACATTGCCTGAAAAGGCGTCGGAGAGCATGTCCTGTCCGGCTCCATAGAGGCCCAACTTCCGGGCCAGCTCCGTGCAGTCAAGGAAGACATCCCAAGCCAGCCTGTGGACTGTCTTGTTGTCGTTGCCATGGTGGTGGCTCATGATGAGCTCAAGGTCGTCGCCGGCTGCGGCGACCCGAAAGTCGGCAATGACTCCTAGGTCCCGAGCGCGCGCCAGAGACTCGGCGGCTCGGGCAATGATGTCGGGGTGACTGGCAGAGTGGCCGACGTATCCGCCGATGTCTGCCTTGATTACGGACAAGGTGACCGGTCTTGTCTGATCGGCTGATTTGGTTTTCTTCACAGTTGTCCTCCGTGAGTTCACGGTGTTGAGAATAGCCGGCAGAGTCCCACTGTCAAGGGAAACGAATGCTGACCTCTGACGCAGGATGTGGCTGCGAAAGCCATGGGACTGTTCTCGGCGCGCAGAAACGAGGCGCAATCAGGTACAGTCCCTCGTTTCGATTTGACTTGGGTCTGACTGGCTCTATGCTTTGGCCTGTGCATGCGTTGATGTTCCGTTTCCGCGAGCAACTTCGTTCCGGTGAGTTGGACAAGCTTGACGACACCTGGCTGGAGTTGGTCGAGTCTGGCGTCACGACTGCGGAGCTGGTCCGGTTGGCCGATGAGGTGGCCCGGCATGGAGCCGGACCGAGGGCCGCGGTGTTGCTGTGGGTGCTGGCCGAGAGTTTGGCGGAAGGGAATCGGCATGAGGAGCGTTTGGCGGTGCTCAGACGGTTGACGGAGCTAACACCTGGAGACCGGCGTCTGGCGCGGGAGCTGGCCGATGCGTTGCGACGCGTTTATGGTCCAGTCGTTGAACTTGAACAAGCATTGATTCGTTCCGGACTTGTAAGCGGGGCAGAGTTGTCCGAGGCGCTACCGAGGTTGGACCGTTACCTCGCGTTCTTGCCGGGCGTTCGAGTGTATGAGGCAGAACGGGGGGCAGGCCGAGTAAAGAAGCTGGACCTGTTGCTTGACAAGGTAACGGTTGACTTTGACCGCGGTGCGGAACTGACCTGGGACATTGCCGTCGCAGCGCGGCAGGTGCGGCCATCGGCGCCGGATGGGTTCTTTGTCCGTTTGGCACGCGACCCGGAGTCGCTTTCCCGGTTGGCGCGTGAACATGCAGGCGCTTTGGTTGCGATGTACCTGCGTGACGTCGGTGAACCAGTCTCTGTTCGCCAGTTGCAGGAAGGGCTCGGTTCGGTTATCCCTGCCGGGGAGTGGGAGGGCTTCTGGAGCAGAGCACGGAGCGAGTTGGGCAAGAACAGGCATGTGGTTGTCAAGGCTGGCACGGTTCGGCTCTATCAATGGGTTGACGAGCCACCGGAAGATACCAGGCTGACTAAGAAGGTACGGCGGGTGCGTTACGAGGTGAACGAGGCTGAGATTGCTGCTATGCCTGAAAGCGAGGTCGAAGAGCTGTACGCTCGATTGAACAGTTCTGCCGAGCGTCGTAAGCTGCTCGAAGTTGTGCGAGCGGCCAGGCCCTCAGATTGGGACCGGCTATACGTCCGGTTGTTCAACATTGGTGATGATAGCCGGGCGCGTTTGTCAATCGAGCGCGCGCTGCGGGAGGACCGGCCGGGTTTGTGGGACGCTTTGCTCGATGACATTGTGACCGGCTATCGCCGGAACCCGGAGCCGTTTGTCTGGTTCGCGGAACAGGCGGAGCGGCTGGGTCGCAAGATACCGAAGGCGGTGCTCGCCCGGGTAGTTGACTTGCTCGATTCGAGTGAGTACCGGTTGCTTTGGAACCGGCTACAAAAGTTGGTTGCCGCCGACGACTACCGGTTGGTGCGAGGGGCGGTTGCGGTGATGGACAGGGCCGAGGCTGAAAGGTTGCTGGCTCGGATTCCCCGGCTAAGACCGCTTGAGGGGTACCGGGCAGATGAAATAGTCCAATTAATTGTCGGTCGTTTCCCTGAACTGGACGAGACCGTGGTGGAGAACGTAATCTACACCACCAGAGAGGGGTTGGAGAAGGCCCGGGCTGAGTTGCGCCGTCTCACTAGTGAAGAGATTCCCAAGGCGGCTGAAGAGATTGCGCGGGCTCGTGCCCATGGTGACTTGAGCGAGAATTATGAGTACAAGGCGGCTAAGGAGAAGCAGGCCCGACTGATGCAAAGGGCGAACCGGCTGCGGGATGAGGTAGCGCGCGCCCGGGTGATTGTTGGTGCCGACGTTGATGTTTCTGAGGTATCGGTTGGCTGTCGGGTTACACTGAGCGACGAGTCCGGCGGACGTCACGTCTATGTCTTGCTCGGCCCGTGGGACACCAACACTGACCAGGGTATCATCTCCTATCAGTCGCCGTTTGCTGGAATGCTGATGGGCAAGAAGGTCGGAGAGCTGGTCGAGGTCGAAGGCCGGCCCCACACGATTGTAGCCATTGAGTCGGCGGTCGCATAGTTGTGGGCGTGGTTTTTAGACTTGAGTCGAGCGACCCAGCCCGCGAGTCGATTCGAGAGGCTGCAGTTGTTCTGCGACGGGGTGGAACGGCCGTGTTCCCGACCGAGACAGTGTACGGCCTTGGTGCTGACCTGCGGTGCGAGGCCGGGATCGAGCGCGTGTTCCGCTTGAAGCGCCGCGGGCACGACTTGCCGCTGCTGATACACTGCGCGAATCAGAGGCAGGTCGGGTGCTATGTGGCGGACTGGCCTCGTAATGCCGAGATGCTGGCCCGGGTCTTTTGGCCCGGTCCGCTGGCGCTCGTTCTGCGTCGCAGTCGCGCGGTGCCGGACCTGGTCAATGCCGGCAAAGAGAGCGTCGGCATCAGGGTTGTTGCTGACCGCGTGACCCAAGAACTGATTGAGGAGCTAGGTGGACCGATGGTCGGGACCAGTGCCAATCTGCATGGTCAGGCCGCAACCAGTAGGTTTGACCAAATCAGCAGTGAAATCCTTGACGCTGTTGACATTGCCTTGGACGTTGGCCAATGCGGTGCGGGGATGGCTTCGACCGTGCTCGACCTGACCGAAGACCCGCCACGGATTGTTCGGGCCGGGGTTGTGACGGCCGAGCAGCTCGAGGAAGTACTTAGGCTGAAGGTGGCCGGGCACTGATCCAATCGTCCTTCGCTCACCGCCTGCTTTGTCTGTTTCCCGTGCGCCCGGCGGCTTGAATTGACCCGGCCTAGTAGCGATACTCGACGCGCAGGTCGAAGTCGAACCCGGTTTCCGCGCGGCCGGGCACGCCGAGGTAGTTGCGGCTCGACCAGATTCCGAGCTCTCCTGACAGACGCAAATCACGGCCCAGGCATAGCTCAATCTGGGGAGCAAGGCGCACAGCCCGGTCTACTTCTTCAACGATACTTCCCGTTGAGTCGTAACCGACTGCCGGGAATCGGTAGTACTCCCGTAGGTAAGCGGTGTCACCAAGATGGAAGCTTTGGTGTTGCCAGCCACCGCGGTTGAAGAATCCGCGACGGGTGAAGGTAGTTGCGAGTCCGAAGCGCAGCCAGGGGCTGGGGGTCACTCTTGCCGCGGCTAGAATCTGGTCTGCGTCGGGCCCGAGTTCGTGTCCGAGTGGTACCAGGTAGTTCTCGTACATGATGGACGGGACGCGGTGGTAGTAGGTGAACGCGGTTATTACGTTGTATTCAAGCCGCAGCTCCAAAGGCAGGTTCGGCACCCAATACAGGCCGGTCTGGGCCGCGAATGCGTTGGGCGCGAGCGCCCAGTCGTTTACCTCCCAGTTGTCCACAAACAACTGGGCATAGACTTTGGTCCGCGGTAAGTAAGCACAGATGTCCCAGCCGACAAGGAAGTTGCCGTCGTGGCCGGACCCGGCCTCTGACAGGAAGTTCGGTATCAGTGGATTAACCAGACCGCCGAGTTGAGTAGGTTGGAGTTGGTCCCACGACGAGACGTCCATCATCGCACCGCCGAACGTAACCCGGTTCCAGAGCGAGAGTTCAACCCGCTGGGCAGACAAGAAGCGGGGGCGAGTGCCCCAACGGGAGAGCAGTGAGGTCAGAGCAAGGAACTTGAAGTTGCGGAAGCGGGCGCAGAACTGCAAATGGTCGAGAGCCGGCGCATTGTCGTCAAGCATCATCGAGCCGGAGTACCCCGGACCCCAGATGAATTCGTCTCGGCCGAACTCCAGCCGCAGCCAGGGAATCTTGAACGCGAGATAGGCGAGTTCGGTCTCAAAGGTGGCAACGTCGCGCCATGGCAGTACGCGCATTCCCGGGATGTGGCGGCCCGCGGAATCGCGGGGAAATGACGCCTCGACAATACGGGGATGATACCCGGTCAGTTCGAACCGCTCGTAGAAAACGAAGTCCCTGCCCGGCCGGTTGCTGATGACTGCACCAATTCCGGCACGTCGGTACTGGGTATCGGCACGCACTCGGCCGTACAGGTCGAGCTGCGCGGTGGCACCCGGCACTTCCGGTACAGCCAGACTCACGATCGGTCGGCGTGCTCCCGTGCCTGATGAACGACTCGGCAGCTCGTCGACGAACTGGAGGAGCAGCCGCCTGAGTGCGGCGCGCTGGGCCGGCCCAAGAGTTCGCGACGCGGCGACCGAATCGGCTTCGACCACCAGTTGCGCTGCTTCAGCCCGGGTCCACGGTCGGCTGGTTGATGGCGTGGAAAGAATCAGGCCTGAGGTCTTGAGCAGGTCGAAGTCATCGTAGAGTCTTGAGTCGGTCGGGATGTGCTCGATGCCGGTCCCTGTGGCCAGAGTCAAGGCCACGGTCAGAGTTCCGAGCACGAGCCGGGCTGTCACTAGCGTATCACTCCCAGCCAGTCGCGCAGCAGAAACTGGAACCGGCCGATGAGCAAGGACATTCGTGCCATGACCGTGTAGCCGAATGAAGCGCCGAATCCGACCATCAGGAAAATGATGCCGGTTTCCGAGGCGAGTTTGAGTGCGCCCTTGTGTTCGCGGGAGAAGAAAAAGTACAGGACGGACGAAACGACACCGACGAACGAGATGAGTGCCCAGAGAAATACGTCCCAACGGGCAAATATCGCAGGAGTGAGAAAAGTGCCCTGGACCTGCCTGAGAACATCGGCTTGGAGCATGGCCGGGATGGCGACGCCGGATGCCCACCCGAGCACGAACGCCATCGGGAAGCGGACGAGCCACGAAGCCTTGGGGATGAATCGGGCGAAGTAGCAGAGGCCGAGCAGAAGCGGGATGGAGAAGAGCAACTGGCCTTGGCCGAATAGCGGGGTAATCAGGTCCGGGTAGACTGAGTTATGCCAGGTCACGCAGATGGTGTACCCGGCAGCCACCCCGACAAACAGATGCTCACAGAATCTGTAGAACGGGTTATCCTTCCAAAGGAAGGAGAAGATACCGAGGGTAAGGACCACTGCCAACCAGGTGAGGATGTCGGTTGAGACGTGCATCAAGCACCCCGCTTTCTGGTAATGAAGTAGGCGACATTGCCGATGAGGACAAGCAGCATGATGACGACGTGGGCTAACGACTGAGAGTCCATTGCTGCTACCGCGGGCATGTAGGCGTTCGAGTAGCCGTTCTTGCGCACGAGGACTTCGTATTCGGCTCCGCCTTTCATTCCGGCAAGCAGGCCGGTAAGCTGGCCGGTTTGAAGATAAGGATAGGCGTCCGCGGCTGAGACCGCGGTGATGCCGGCGCTGACTCTGAGCCCGTACCGGGTCTGACCATAGCGAATCCAATCACGATAGCCGGGGTCCCCAGCCGAGAAGATTACCGCAATCGGGATGTCGCGCAGCCTCGCGACCTCATTCATCATCGGAAGGGACTCAAGCGGGTGTCCTTGGTAGTCAACCGGGAAGACACTCTTGATGTCCTCTCCCATGCCAAGGATGACCGCGTCAACGCCCGCCTTCCACCCGAGATAGACCACATCCTTGCCGTACTCCTTGCCGTATTCGGGTGGGATTTCGCTGATGGCGCGGTCTGCCAAGCCTGCGCCGGTGACCCAGAGTCCGCAGATGAGTACTTTGAGGTCGCGGGCAAAGGCGTGGCGCATGACTGCGGCCATCATCGGGTAGAGCTCGGGCATCGAAGCCGGGTCGAAGTCCACCGAGATGAGCACGGTCTTGCCTGAAGGAAGCGAGTCAATAGCGTTGAACAAGACCTGGGCGCGCGGACCTGATGTTACCCCAAGACCGAGCGGCCTGATAAGCGGAAACATCACCAGCGCGGCCACCACGAGATAGATGATTCTCCGGTCAATCCGTAGTAGCGTCTGGAAGAACTTCACGACTTGCCTCCTCCGAGCCAACCGCGTTCAATGCCGAGGATGACTTTGAGTGACGTGGCAACGCCACCAAGGGCAACGCCAAAGACGATGGCACGTTTGGCCGCCATGTTCGGATAGGATAGAACCTGCTCGGCAACCGCGCCGAACCGTGCGGCGAATAGGAACCAGATTGTCAGTCCGAGCAGAATCCAGAACAGACCGAGCACCAGCATGCCGCGCCAGTTTTGGTTGCGGACTGCGAGGTAGAGTCCGACCGCAACGCCGATAGTTAACAGGACCAACGCGGGCAGACGGAAGGGTAAATTGGCGCCCAGCGGGACCATCCCGAGCATTACCACAAACGCTGCAATGAGCAAGAGCGAGGCCTCTTTGGTGCGGGCTCGGAAAGCCCGATACGCGGCCGACGCCATGTAGAACGCAAGAATTGCGAACATTGACGCGTTGAGCGGGACTAAGATGTTGCTGAAGATGACGTCTTGGAGAATCGTACCGCGCTTGATGCCCCAGCCCAAGCCGATGACCGCAGTTGCCACGAAGGCGACAATCGTCACGACCGAGTAGAACCAGCCCGGGCGCTGGCGCTGAATCTTGTCCGAGTGGTACATGATAAGGCTGCCGGTCCCGAGGATTAGGGCGAACGCGGCGACGATCCTAATCCAGCGGGTGGTCAGCTCGTAGTACGCGACCGACACCGGATGGGGCACAAAGAACTGAACCATCATTGTGACTCCCATGACCAGACAGACCACAAGGGGTATGTTGCGTTTCAACTGAACCTCCTAGCTCGTGGTGAACAGGTCAATAATCCGGCCGAAGAACCCGAGCGCCGGTATCTTAGAAAGCAGCAGCAGGGCTGAACCGAGCGTGACAACCGCGAGGATGATCATCTTGCCGTAGTCCTGCCCTTTGAGCGAACCCAAAAGCAGCGGTTCGCGCGAAAGGTAGGCCGACGCGGCATAGAGCTCCTCACCAATCAGCGTGTAGTCGCACGCGGTGATGAAGAACGGAAGCTGGAAAACTGAATCGGTACCGGCAATCTGGATTGCGCCGGTGGTCGCGCCGGTCTCGGCGAGAATCAGCGACTCGGCCCAGAACATCCCGAGAAAGAAGTTCGTTGCCGGTTTCTCGCGGACCATCAGGCCGTCAACCGCAGCTGCATAGGCGAACTGCTCTGATGTTATGAAGAAGACGTTGTCCGACTTGAACGCATCCGGACGACCGGCTTTGGTGTAGGCCTCTTTGACGACCTCGCGGGCTACGGTGTAGACAATCGGGTCGCGGTTCGGCACGAGTAGGGCCGAGTCGTACTGGGCGGTTTTCTTTGCCACTTCACCGAGGATGTTGATTGAAGCGATAGTCGCGATTGCCTCGATGCCGGCCAGACCGGGAACGTAGACAATCGGCTTGCCCATTTCGGTCGCCCGGCCGACTGCTTCCTCAACTGCGTCAAGACCAGCGATCCGGCGCACGAACAGGCTCTTGCCCTGGCGTGCGGTCTCGATGAAATAGATGACCAAGACGAAGAAGATGACCATCGCCACGAGGACGTTGACCCGGGCGGAGTTGAAGAACTGGGGCGAACTCATCACCGGCGGGGTCGGGTCGGACCATACCGTATCGTTGCCTAACACCGCCCCGACCCGATAGGTATATGGACGGCGGTCCTTGGTCGTCTCGTCGAGAAACACCGCCTGGTCAGGAGGCACGGTAGCGATGACCTCGGCCTCGGCGTTCAATTCGGTTCGCTCGACCACGAACGCCCCGGGTGAGGGGCCTGAGCCTAGTTGCCAGGTCAGGGTGATGCTCTTGCCTTGGTCATTCGGGGTATCAAACGCCCGGGCTATGGCTGGCGCAGACAGACTGGGAATCGCCGACTGGGAGTCGGCCGCGGGCGGTGACTGAGCGGTGAAGGTGAGAAACAGAAGCAATGCTGTCATGGGCTAGTTGCCTCCTCGGTTACTTGTCCTGCGTCCGTCTTCTGGGAGAGCTTCGCCGGGCCGGTTGCTCCGGGCAAACGCACGGGATGGAACCGCACCTAGGGCAGCCGCCCACGTACTTCTGTGCGGCCTTGGCCAGGTCAATCCCCTCAAGCGAAGCCAGCGACGCGAGCCAGGCGAAGACGTCGCCGAACTCCTCCTCGAGATTGTGCCGGTCACCCTTGCGCAGCCCCCGTGCGAGTTCACCGGTTTCTTCGACCAGCCAGCGGAAGGTGCCGTCGCGACCGCGCCTCCGGTCTTTGTCGAAATAGATGGCGCGGATGAGCTGCTGGAACTCGCGGACGGTCAGGGTTGACGCGGCACGTGGTCGAACGGACTCTGCGGGCACGTGGTGAGTATCGCCAAAAAGGCCGGCCAGTCAAGCAGGGCCGGGCCGCAGTTACGGGCATGCTTTCCGACACGGCGCTGAGCAGTGGCGTGGTCAGGCGCTTTTGGGTCGAGCGCCGGAACTCGCCCAGAGCCGATAGGCCTGCCCGCGCTTGAGACAGCCGACCAACGGCTGGGCGACGAGCGTTGAACGGCTCTCGGCTGATGGCTCTCGACCACTGGACCGCTGGGTCACGGGGTCACGGGACCACTCGCCATCTGCCATTCGCCTTTCGCCGTTCGGCACCTGACCACAAGGGACAAGGGGATAGAGTGACCGCCACCTGGTCCCCTGGTCACTTGGCCACTCTCCTTCATCCCTCTGCGATTTGCAGTCTGCAACCTGCAATCTGGAATCGTCCCTCGTTCGCCCTGTGCTCTCGGTCCTTCCTCCTGCTCCGCTCAGCGTTTCGCGCTCATCGTTCCTCGCTCTCCTCGTCGTGGTTCAACCTCGGATTCAGGGACCTCGGCAGCGCTTGACCTTCGGTTCGGGGCTGGCTAACATGATGCACTGGCGGTTACGATGAACCGGCGACTCTGTACGGCAGCCATCGCCTGCGTCCTCGCGGGCGCGGGGGTATCCTATTGTCAGTACTTGGAGGCGTCCATACCGACCGGGCAGGAGCCAATCGAGGTGATCTGGAACCCGACCGCCAACAAGGTCTACACCGCAGACCTCGTAGGGGGTACAGTGACGGTGATTGACGGCGCGACGAATCAGGTGCGCGCGACCTTGCCCGTGGGCCCGTACCCTGGTGGGCTAAGCTGCAATCCGAAGACAAACAAGGTATACGTCTGCTGCTTCGGGGACGAACCCAGCGACTACATCGTCACGGTGATAGACGGGAGCGGCGATAGCGTACTGAAGCGGCTTCAGCTCGATTTCTCCCCATCCTTGTCGGTGGTCAACGAGAGTATGAACAAGGTCTACGTGAGGTGCAGTGAGCCGACCGAGTGCATCGTAGTGCTGGACGGCGCAGCCGACACAGTTATCAGACGGGTCCGAACGCGACACTTGGGCGACATGCTCGTGCAGCCTGTGAGTAATCGCCTGTTCTTCTACGCCGACGGCGACCTAGACACGGTGAAGGTCCTGGACTGCGCGACCGACGAAGTCGTCACGCGGCTGCCGATTGCGGGTCGCCCGAGCTTCAGCAGGTGGAGTTGGAACCCGGTGACCGGCCTTGTGTACTTGGGCGGTCTTGGAGGCACTGGCGGTACCTATGTTCTGAGTCCAGCAGGCGATTCAGTCGTCG
>FWPV01006977.1_pt1 | contig 21023 bp, 18 predicted proteins | sample 2228371 | NCBI WGS metagenome assembly FWPV01 (sample SAMEA103939776, study PRJEB20133) | metagenome | reverse complement strand
CGCTGTCCACAAAAAAAACCAGCCGATGCGCTGGTTTTTTTGTGTCTGATGGGGCGTTGCTTCAGGGGAAGTCTTCTGCCTGTCGCCGATCCCCCGGTGGGCTGGGACGTGTGGGTCGGCCGATGGGGACCGGCGCGTCCCGCCTGTCATCCCGGCCGGCGCTGGGGCGGTCGTCGCGTTGATCGCCTCGTCGGTTGTCTCGGTGGTCGCGGTCAGGCCGGGGGCGGTAGCTTGGCGGCGCGTAAATCACCCGCGGTGGCGGCACATGGTAATAGTCGGGCGCGACAATGATGCGTGTCACCGGCGGCGCAATGTACTGCGGAACCACGTACTGTGGAACGTACTGAGGTACATACTGCGGCGCATACGAGGGCGGGGGGTTGGGCGGGTAGGTGGTGTAGGGCTGAACGGCCTGTGGTGCCGGCGCTGGCTCGGGCAATGCACCCACTGGGCTGAGCTGCAGGTCGACAAAAGCACCCGGGTCTCCGGCCAGACGCACGCGGTACTGGCGTCCCGCGTATTCGTACACCACATCAAAGGCCGCAGCGCGGTCTTCGTACACCGTTTGGGTGCTGCACTGGCGCACCACGCGGCTCTGGGTTTGGCCCCCGCCTTCGATTTTGTTGCCCAGCAAGGCGCCGCCGATGATGCCGATGGCCGTGGCCGCAGCCCGCCCGCTGCCGTCGCCGATGGCGTTGCCCGCAGCGCCGCCCGCGATGCCGCCCAGCAAGGCGCCCGCGCCCGTGCTGGGGCTGGATTCGGTGACGGTGCGGTCGGTGCAAACTTCACGCGGGATGGCCACGGTCTGCATCACCGGTGTGCTGCTGATCACGCGCCCGCGTTCTTGCGCGTGGCCTGACAGTGGCACAAGCAGCGCCAGCGCCACGGCGGCTGACAGTGGGTTGAATTTGGCGTTCATGAGAAGCCCTCTCCAGCAAAGATGCTCAGAGTGTGCGCCCGCCATGTCAAGCCACTGTGAAGTCTGCGTCAAGCGGTGTGTAACGCCGCCGTCACGCGCAGGGCCAGCGCCTCGGCCACGCGTATGCCGTCCACCCCTGCTGACAGGATGCCGCCCGCGTACCCCGCGCCTTCACCCGCCGGGTACAGCCCCAGCACGTTGGTGCTTTGCAAGTCATCGCCACGCGGGATGCGAACCGGTGCCGAGGTGCGGGTTTCCACCCCGGTCAACACGGCGTCAAAGCGGTCGAAGCCCGGGATTTTTTTGCCGAAGGCCGGGAAGGCCTCGCGCATCGCTTCGATGGCGTAGGCGGGCAGGGCGCTGTGCAGGCTGCCCAGCGTGACGCCGGGTTTGTAGGACGGCTCGACCTCGCCCAGCTGCTGCGAATCGCGCCCGGCCACAAAATCGCCCACCAGTTGGCCGGGCGCGTTGTAGTTGCTGCCGCCCAGCACATAGGCGTGCGATTCGAGGGCGCGTTGCAGCGCGATGCCGGCCAGCGGCCCACCCGGGAAATCGCGTTCGGGGTCGATGCCCACCACGATGCCGGCGTTGGCGTTGCGCTCATTGCGCGAGTACTGGCTCATGCCGTTGGTGACCACGCGCTCGGGTTCCGATGTGGCGGCCACCACCGTGCCGCCCGGGCACATACAGAAGCTGTAGACCGCGCGCCCGTTGGCGGCGTGGTGCACCAGGCGGTATTCGGCCGCGCCCAGCAGCGGGTGACCGGCGTGGCGGCCCCAGCGGGCGCGGTCGATCACGCCCTGCGGGTGCTCGACCCGGAAGCCGATGGAGAAGGGTTTGGCCGCGATGTCCACCCCGCGCGCATGCAACATTTCGAAGGTGTCGCGGGAGCTGTGGCCCAGGGCCAGCACCGCGTGGTCGCAGCGCAGTTCCTGCGTCTGGCCGCTGGCCAGGTCGCGCACCACCAGGCCACGCAGGGCGCCGTTTTCAATCTGCAGGTCGCTCACGTGCTGCTCGAAACGGATCTCGCCGCCCAGCCGCACGATCTCGTCGCGCATGTGCTCCACCACCTTCACCAGCTTGAACGTGCCGATGTGGGGGTGGGCTTCATAAAGAATTTCCACTGGCGCACCCGCGTTGACGAACTCCTGCATGACCTTGCGGCCCAGGAAGCGCGGGTCCTTGATCTGGCTGTAGAGCTTGCCGTCGGAGAACAGGCCCGCGCCGCCTTCGCCAAACTGCACGTTGCTCTCAGGCGTGAGCACCCGCTTGCGCCACAGGCCCCAGGTGTCCTTGGTGCGCTGGCGCACGCTGCGGCCCCGTTCCAGCACGATGGGTTTGAAGCCCATCTGCGCGAGTGTGAGCGCGGCAAAAATGCCGCACGGACCAAAACCCACCACCACCGGGCGCAAGGCCAGCGTGGCCGGGGCGTGGGCGGGGGGCACCCAGCCCATGTCGGGCGTGGCGGTGATGTGCGGGTGCCCGGCATGGCGTGCCAGCAGCGCGGGTTCGGCGGCTGGGTCGGTGAGCGCGAGGTCCACGATGTAGACCGCCAGCAGTTCCGCCTTGCGGGCGTCGAAGCTGCGCTTGAACACCTGCAGTTGAGCGATGTCGCCTTCGGTTATTCCGAGGGCTTGGGCGGCCAGGCGGGTCAGCGCGGCAATGGGGTGGGGCGGCGGGGCGCGGTCGGCCTCGGTTTCAGAGGGTGCGTCGGCGGCGCGGCGGTGTTCCACCGGAACGTCGGCCAGCGGCAACTTGAGTTCGGTCAGTCGGATCATGATGGCTCGTGGTGATCAAGCAAGGCCATATTTTAGTTTTGCCCTTCTGAGCTCCCGATGCGGCACCCCCAACTGGCCGGTTCCGGGGGGCTGTCACCTTGTGACTGACCGCTATGCACAATTGCAAAAAATCTTTACGATGTGTCTCCATCAGTGTCTTGTGTATTCGCCATGCTTGCATACGCCGCCAATGGGGATGTTGGCGCGGCGAAACCAACAGCAAAGGACTCGATGTGGTGAAAAAGCTCCTTGGCATGCCGGCGGTGCTGGCCACTTTGGGGCTGGCCTTGGGGTTCGGGTCCATCGCCCACGCCCAGTCGACGGCGGAGCAGATGAAGGCCCTGATCGGTTCAGGTGACGATGGCGCTGCCTACGCGCTGGGTCGTGCGGCGAGCGCCGAACTGGGCGATCCCTCATTTGATTTCTATTTCGGCATCGCTGCTGTCAGCGCCGGTGCGCCTGGGGAGGGCACCTTGGCGTTGGAGCGCTATGTGATGCATTACCCACACAATCGTTCTGCGCGCTTCCATCTCGCCCGGGGCTATTTTGTGATGGGGGAGGACCTTCGTGCACAAGACGAGTTCCTGAGCTTGCTGGACAAGGCAGAGCCCCAGGAGCGCAAACTGCTGCAGAGTTACCTGGACGCGATCCGCATGCGCTCCGGGCGCTATGCCCCTTTGGCTGGCTTTTTTGTCGAGGGATCGCTGGGGCACGACAACAACATCAATGGGGGCCTGGCGCCCGGGCCTGTCGGCACGGGACCGACATGGGTCATTCCCGCTGGCAGTATCCACGAACGGGTGGCGGGGCGCTTCTCGAGTTGGGCTGCGGGCATGCACGGCAGCCTGGCTGTGGGGCCCAGAAGCCTTGTGTACGGCGCTCTGTCGGCACGCGGGAGGGCGTACCGCGACGCGCTCTACGATCCGTTCGATCAGCAGCAACTGGCGCTGCAGGCCGGCGGCCAGTTTTCCTATGGGCGGCAGATGTACCGCCTGGGGTTTGAGCAGTCGCAGTTGCGTCTGTACGACCAGTCTTACCTGTCGTCAAAGCACCTGGTGGCCGAGTGGGGTGTCCAGGCCGACCAGTTCAACCACTGGGGCGTCGGTGCCCACTGGGGGAATGTCGATTACCGCGATGTCCTGATTCCGCCCTTCTTGGATGGCTCTCGGCCGGCCGAGCGTTCTGACAGCGCCATGCGCTCGCACCGTGCGGCGGGCATCAATGCCCGGTGGCGCAGAAGCTTTGAAAACCAGTGGGTGCCGGTCTGGACCAACCAGATCGTGCTGCAGGACGAGAGCAACCGACGCGGCAGGGGGGACCTCTCCAACCATGCGATAGGTTTGCGCTCCGACATCACCGCGCGTCCCCATGTCGATTGGGTCGTGTCGGCCCATGTGCGCTACATGCACCACCGTTATGGCGATCGTTATGCCGCAGGGTTGCCCTCTCGGCGGGACAACCAATGGTCGATGGAGCTGTCGGCCCGCTACCTGTTGACGCCGGAGTGGTCCCTCTCAGGCCATGTGTACCGCTGGCGCCAGTCGTCCAACATCGCGGTGCATTCGGTGAGCCAGACCGCGTACTGGATCAAGCTGCGCTATGAGTACAACTGACGGGCCAGGCACATCATGACTTTTCGACTGAAGCAACTGTCTGTGGCTGTGGGTCTGGCCTTTGGGTTGGTGTCGGCGCATGCCGCTGTGGGGCGCGTGCTGCTGGCCTCTGGCGACGAGGTGTTTGCAGAGCGGGGAGGCCAACGTGTGCCTTTGCGGGTCGGGGCAGACATTGAAGTGGGCGACGTGTTGCTGGTGGGCGAGCGCAGCGCGCTGCAGGTGCGCTTTCTGGACGAGTCGCTCGCATCCTTGCGTTCCAACAGCCGGATGCAGGTGGAGGCATTCCAGCACGACCGAAACAAGAGCGGTTCCGATCATTTGGTGCTGTCGCTCCTCAAGGGTGGTCTGAGAACGGTGACCGGCCTGATTGGCAAGAACAACCCGGACGGCTTCGGCCTCAAGACCGCCACCGCGACCGTGGGCATCCGGGGCACGCACTTCACGGCCCTGCACTGTGCTGCGGATTGTTTCAATGCCAACGGCAGCCCGGTCGCCGATGGCACCTACGGCGGTGTGACGGATGGCACGATAGGCGTGGGCAACCAGGCGGGCGAGGTCTTGTTTCGGCAGCAAGAGTATTTTTATGTGGCCAACCAGAATTCCTTGCCCTCGCGCCTGTTGCAGGTGCCCCGCCACCTGAGTGACCGCAACCTGGAGGCCCGAGGGCGTGCGGTGGAGCTCATGCCCCGTGCCCAGGCCTTGGTGGCGCCCAAACCACCCGTGCCCGCCGTCAGCATCAGCACCTCGCCGCTGTCGGTCACCCCAGGTGTCACCGAAAACAACCCGTTGCGGCGCAGAGGGTTTGATGGTTTCGATCGCGGGGCGGAGTACCCGACTGAGGTGCGCATCGATCCCCGACTGCCGCCGCCCCCACCTCCGCCACAGGTGGTGTTGCCACCACCGCCTGATTTTTCGCCAGCGCCTCCGCCGCTCGACGACCCGGACGATCTGCCACTGCCCCCGCCACCCCCACCCAACACGTCGGTGCCACCGCCTGCGACCACCGCTCCACCGCCTGTCACAGGCGTGCCGCCTTTCACTGCAGTACCGCCCCCACCTTCCATCACTGCGCCGCCACCTCCGCCGCCATCCACCGGGCCATCGATCATTTAGGTGTGCTCGGCGGCCTGTTTCCGAAGAGGCAGGCGATAATCGAGGGGTGAAGCCTGCCAGACCGCCGCTGGTGCAAGTACCGAAAGGTCGCACTGGAGGAACGTCCGGACTGCACAGGACAGCGCAGGAGCTAACGGCTCTCCACCGTGAGGTGAGGATCAGAGCAACAGAGACGAGTCCCGGGGGCGTGCCGCAAGGTAGACCACCGGGGGTGAAACGGGCAATCTCTGCGCGCAGCAATGCCAAATAGGCCAACAGTGACGTGGTTCCGCGGAGTTGGCGGGTAGGCAGCACCGAGCCGCTTGGGTGACCAGCGGCCCAGAGGAATGGCGGTCACGCGGGGGGCAACCCCCGCGCACAGAATCCGGCGTACCGGCAGACTTCACACTTTATTCATGGCGCCTCAAAAGCGCTCGTAGCCCATCATGAAGCGCCACTGGCCCACGGCCAATGGGCCCAGGGCCAGGCGCCCCAGGCGGGCGCGGTGCACCGCATCGGGCTGGAATCCGGCGGCCTCGCACCAGGCGCCCAGCTGACCCTTGCGCAGGCCTTTGGCGGCCACACGCAGGCGGGTGCCGGCCTCGTTCTGGCGGTTCACGCTGGCGCGCACCAGACGCTGCAGTGCCGCCAGTGCGCCAGGCGCCATACACTCTTTCACATCCACCCACAGCTCGTGTTCCACCGTGATGGCGTCGTCCACCAAGCGCCGCCAGATGCCACTTTCCTGCGTGAACACCACCAGGCCACTGGCGGCGGTGTCCAGTGGCGCGGCGCAGCGCAAACCGGCCCAGTGTTTGAGCAACAGGCGCTGTTTGCTGCGATCGTCGGCGCTGCGGTGTTCGGCGGCCAGCCACTCGGCCTTGGGCGCCTGTTCGATGTCGCAGTGCACGCCCACCGGCTTGTGCCAAAGTACCGTCACGGGTGGCAGCACCGTGGCGCGCGCATCGGCGGCCAGGGTGACCTCATCGGCGTCGCCCACGCGGTGCTGCGGCAACTCCACCACGGCGCCGTTGACGCTGACCCATCCGCCCTCGATGTAGCGCTCGGCTTCAGCACGCGAGCAGGCTTTGAGTTCGGCCACGCGTTTGGCCAGGCGCACGCCGCTGTGGTCGTCAGACATTGAAACCACCCAGACTGCGGATGTGATCGACGTGCGCTTGCAACGACCGTTTGGCCACTGGCCAGAGTCGCTCGGGCACGTCGTCGTAGGCCAGGGGCACCCAGTCGTCCAGGTTGCCTTGGGGCAGGGCGCGCATGGCGGCGGCCACTTTGGCCTCGCGTTTGAGGCGGTGGGCCTTGAGGTGGGCAATCGCCCCAGGCGCGTCGCCCAGCACATGGCCGTGGGCGGGCAGGATGAAGTCGGCGCCGTGTTGTCGGCAGAGGTCGGCGAGCTTGTCCAGCGAATCGAGGTAGGCCTGCATCTCGCCGTCGGGTGGGCTGATGACGGTGGTGCTGCCATTGAGGATGTGGTCGCCCGAGACCAGCAGGCCGTCTTCGAGCAACAGCAGGCACAGGTGGTTGGCCGCGTGGCCGGGGGTGTGCACCACCTGCAGGGTGTGGGTTTCGTGCCCAGCGGCCTGCAGCACGATCCGCTCGCCGTCGGCCAGTTCGCGGTCGGGCTGGAACTGGCTGTCGGCGCGTGCTGTCGCTCGGCTGGCCAGGCCCAGGATGGGCGGGCGCTCGGCGCACAGGGCCTGCAGCCGGCGCGCACCGGGCGAGTGGTCGGGGTGGGAATGGGTGCAGACGATGTGGCGGATCTGCCCGCCACAAGCGCGCCACAGGCGTTCGATGTGGCCGGCGTCGTCCGGGCCGGGGTCGATGGCCGCATACCCTGTGGCGGGGTCGCCGATCAAGTAGCTGTTGGTGCCCGGCCCGGTCATGAAGCCGGGGTTGGGCGCGGTCAGGCGCAGCACGTTTTTGAGCAGCGGCACGGGGGTGTCGCTCTGCCAGGCCAGCTCGTGCACGATTTGACCATCCGGCGACACCAGCGCCAGCTCGCCGAACTCGGGTTCGTGCTCCATGTGGCGCGAATCCTGGCCGTGTTTGAGGCCGGCGCGTGGGCAGCTGGTCCACAGCGGTTGTTCGCTGGCGCAGGCACTCAGCACCGCGTCCACCGTGGCATAGGCCTGCAGCCGCTCCAGCGTGCGGATGGTGGGGAAGATGATGAAGAAGCCGCCCGCTTTGTGGCGCGCCAGGGCGTCGGCGGGGCGCACCCACACGGGTTCGAACTGCTCGGCCTCGTCGGCCACCGGGGTCTGGCCTTCGGGCATGCGGGCCACCAGGAAGGGCACGTCAAATCGGCGCGGCAGGTCGCGGTCGGTGATCCAGTGGGCGAGCACAAACACTTGGTCGGCCGCCAGGGTGAGGCCGTGCGCGGCGCATTGGGCGGCGAAAGGGGCCTTGCGGTCCAGCGCGGCAATGTCCGCCGTGTCTGCCCAACGGCCATCGGCATGGCGGGCCAGCAGCACGCCCAGTTCCTCAAAACTTTCGCGGATGGCGGCGATGGCCTGCGTGAGGTGCAGGTCGCTTTGTGTGGGGCGGCGCGTGGACTGGCTGTGGGCAGTCTGGTCGGCCGCGTCGATGCCACCGCCCGGGAACACGTAGGCCCCGGGCGCAAAGCTGGCGGTGAGCGAACGCCGCGTCATCAGCACTTCGATGCCAGCGGGTGTGTCTCGCAGCAGCAGGACGGTGGCGGCGGGGCGCAGCGCGGCGGGTTCGCGTTGCGGGTGCAGGAGTTGGGAGGGGCGTGCCATGGTGGGTTGATTGTGCATGGGTGTGCGAAACGGGTTGGAACACTTGTTCACAAAGTGCTGTACATCGTTTGCAAACTGCGGGCTGTGCCGCTCTGACAATGGGGTGGCCCGCGCTTCAAGCGCGGCAGCTTCATGAACCAAGGAGGTGTTGAATGAACAAGCGGATACAGACCACGGCAGCCGTGTTGAGCCTGGCCTTGCTGGCCACCGGGTGCGCCAACATGAGTGAAACCCAGCAGGGCACGGCCAAGGGCGCAGGCATTGGCGCCGCAGCCGGTGCGGTGCTGGGCGCGGTGACGGGTGGCAGCAGTGGGGCCGCCAAGGGCGCAGCCATTGGTGCCGGCGTGGGCGCGGTTGGCGGTTACGTGTGGACGCAGCGCATGGAAGACCAGCGCAAAAAGATGGAGGCCGCCACGCAGGGCACCGGCATCAACGTCGTCAAAACCGAGGACAACCAGCTCAAGATCAACGTGCCGAGCGACATTTCTTTCGACGTGGGCCGCGCCGACATCAAGGCCAATTTCGCCACCGTGCTCGACGGCTTTGCACAAGGTTTGGTGGCCAACCCGCAGTCGCGCGTGCGCATCGTGGGGCACACCGACAGCACCGGCAGCGACGCCATCAACGACCCGCTGTCGGTGAACCGTGCCACCCGCACCCGCGACCACCTGGTGGCGCGTGGCGTGGCCTTGTCGCGCGTGGATGTGAGTGGCATGGGCTCGCGCCAGCCCATCGCAAGCAACGACACCGCCGAAGGCCGTGGCCGCAACCGTCGTGTGGAAATTTTCATGGCGGAGGCTGCACCGGCCGCCGCGCCAGCACCCACATCCACCGCCGCACCTGCACGTTGAACGAGGGCCTGGGGGCCGGCTGCGGTAAGGTTGGGGTTTTTGGAGACCGACCGTGTTGCGTGACCCCTTGAGCAAGGCCCGGCTGTGGCTGGTGGTGCTGGCCACCATCGTGTTGACGGCTTGTGTCGGCGCCCCCCATCCTGGCGCGGGCATGCAGGGGGCGGCCGCGCAACTGGGCGGACCGACCGCGCCAGCCCGGGCCTGGTCCGAGGCCATGGAGCAGCGCCGCGCACGTTTGGCCGATGGCTTGTCTTCGGCTGGCGTTGAGGTGCAGCGCACGCCCGACAACGCGCTGCTGCTGCGCTGGCCGGCCGACCGCGCGTTTGCGGGCAACACCGCCACCCCGAGTGCCGCAGCCGATGCCGTGTGGGGCCGCGTGGCCACCGCCCTGTTGGACGGCCCGGCGTGGCGGGGCCGGGTGCAGGGCCACAGCGACGCTTCCACCGCCGACAACGACGCCGCCGCCGCGCTGGCGGCGCAGCGCGCGCTCGGCGTGCGCGATGCCCTGGTGCAGCGCGGCCTGCCCGCCGCAGTGCTGGACGTGGAGGCCTGGGGCGCCCGCGCGCCCCTGGTGGCCAACGACACGCCCGAAGGCCGGGCCCAGAACCGGCGCATCGAGCTGTGGCTGACGGATTGACGCCGATAATGCGGCCATGCTGATCCGATTCACCAAGATGCAGGGCGCGGGCAACGACTTTGTTGTGCTCGACGAGACGCAAGGCCGCCTGGGCCTGAGCGCGGCCCAGTACCGATTCCTGGCCGATCGCCACTTTGGTGTGGGCGCCGACCAGATCCTCTCCGTGCGGCCCGCACCCATGGCCGGGGTCGACTTCGAGTACGTGATCCACAACGCCGACGGTGGCGAGGTGGAGCACTGTGGCAACGGCGCGCGCTGTTTTGTGCGGTTTGTGCGCGAGCGAGGCCTGACCAGCAAAGACGTGGTGCGCGTCAAGGTGCACGGTGGCGTGATCGAACTCCGCCTGAACGCCGACGGGCGCGTGACCGTGGACATGGGCGCGCCGGTGTTTGACCTGCCGCGTGTGCCTTTCGACTCCAGCCAGGCCTACGCCGAAAGCGCGCCCGAAGAAACGCCCGGCGGCAGCGCCTGGCCCCTCTGGACCTTGCCACTGCCTGGCCACGCGGCCGTGCCGGTGGCGGTGCTGTCCATGGGCAACCCCCACGCGGTGCTGCGGGTGGACGACGTGGACCAGGCCCCTGTGTTGGGCCTGGGGCCGCTGATCGAGGCCCACCCGGCTTTCCCCAGGCGCGTCAATGCAGGCTTTTTGCAGGTGCTGGACCGCGGCCACGTCAAGCTGCGCGTGTTCGAGCGTGGCGTGGGCGAAACCCTGGCCTGTGGCACCGGTGCCTGTGCCGCCGTGGTGGCGGGCATACGCCAGGGCTGGCTCGATGAGCGGGTGGACGTGACCACACGCGGCGGCCAGCTCACCATCGAATGGGCCGGGGGCGCGGGGCAGCTGGACGCGCCCGTGCTCATGACCGGCCCGGCCACCACCGTGTTCCAGGGCGACATAGAGGTCCCGGACCTGAATTGAGGCGCAAGCCAAAGCATGAACATGAACCCCATCACCGAAGACGACATCGCTGACTTTCTGCTCAACACGCCCGACTTTTTCGAGCGTCACGCGGAGCTGCTGGCGGCGGTGCAACTGACCAGCCCACACGGCCAGCGCGCCGTGAGCTTGCAGGAACGCCAGGCCGAGATGCTGCGCGAGAAGATCCGCGCGCTGGAGCTGAAAGCGGCGGAGATGATCCGCCACGGGCAGGAGAACGTGCTCATCGCCGACAAGCTCCAGCGCTGGACGCGCGAGCTGCTGCTGACCCGTGAGGCGGCCGCATTGCCCGGTGTCATCGTCGAACAGATCCAGGCCCAGTTCCAGGTGCCACAGGCGGCCATCCGTGTCTGGGGCGTGGCGCCCGAATGGGCGGGCCAACCGTTCGCTCAGGGTGTCAGCGCCGATGCCCAGGCTTTTGCCGCTTCGTTGACCACGCCATATTGCGGCGCCAACCCCGGGCTGGAGGCTGCGTCTTGGCTGGGGGATGCTCCGGCCGCCTCGCTGGCCCTGCTGCCCCTGCGTGCCAGCCCCGCCGACAAGGTGTTTGGCCTGCTGGTGCTGGGCTCCAGCGACCCGCAGCGTTTCCACGCCGGCATGGGCACCGATTTCCTGGAACGCATCGCCGAACTGGCGAGTGCCGCCCTGGGCCGATTGACCGCAGCGTGATGCCAGGCGATGGGTGCCAGCCTTGAGTTGCCTCCCGCCGATGCCCAGTTGATCGCCGGCTACCTGCAGCACGTGCGGGTGGAAAAACGCCTGGCCGAGCGCACCGTGGCGCTTTACACCGAAGACCTGAACAAACTCGCGCGCCAGTCGCTGGCCGCCGGCGTGGGCCTGTTGCAGGTGCGCGATGCCCACATCCGCCGCTGGGTGGCGCAGATGCACAGCGGCGGGCGCAGCGCGCGTGGCATCGCGCTCATCCTGTCGGGCTGGCGCGGCTTCTATACGTGGCTGGGGCGCCAGGGGCAGATCGAGGTCAACCCCGTGCTGGACGTGCGTGCCCCCAAGGCCGGCAAGCCGTTGCCCAAGGCCCTGGCGGTGGACGACGCGGTGCGGCTGGCCGACCACGGCAACGAAGACGACGCCCCCGAGCGCGAAGCGCGCGACCGCTGCATCACCGAGTTGTTGTACGGCAGTGGCCTGCGCCTGGGCGAGCTGGTGGGGCTGGACGCGCAACCCGGCCCGCAGGCGCGCGGCTGGATAGACGCCCAGGCCGGCGAGGCCCACGTGCTGGGCAAGGGCGGCAAACGCCGCAGTGTGCCGGTGGGCGCGCAGGCTTTGGCGGCCTTGGCCGACTGGCTGGTGCTCCGCGTGCATTGGGCGGGCGACGACCCGGCCTTGTTCATCGGCGCCCACGGCCGGCGCCTCACGCCGCAGCACATCCGCTTGCGCTTGCGCCAGCGCTCGCAGCAGGCGGGCCTGGCCACGCCGGTGCACCCGCACATGCTGCGGCACTCTTTTGCCAGCCACCTGCTGCAGTCCAGCGGCGATCTGCGGGCGGTGCAGGAGCTGCTGGGCCACGCCAACATCGCCACCACCCAGGTCTACACACGTCTGGATTTCCAGCACCTGGCCCAGGTGTACGATGCCGCCCACCCGCGCGCCGGCAAGACTGGCCGCAAACCCCGTTCCTGAACCTGGGCTTGCGGGTTAGCCCGGTGTCACGCGCGCCAGGCAACTGCCACACTTTGACATTTCATCGGTATATAAGGAGATATTCATGTTTTCACCGTCGCGTTCCCGTTTTGTGCGTGGTTTGCTCCTGGCCGGCGCGCTGATGGCCGGTGTGGCCGCGCAGGCCCAGGAGGCCATCAAGGTCGTCTACCACATGAGCGAAGGTATCCCCCAGGCGTCGCGCGCCATCCAGAACATCCGCAACCACCTGGCGGCCGACCCCAAGGCCAAGATCGTGGTGGTCACCCACGGGCTGGGCATCGATTTCCTGCTCGACGGTGCCACCAACCAGATGGAGCAACCCTTCTCCGGCAGCGTGGCCGATCTGGCGTCCAAAGGCGTGGAGTTCCGGGTGTGCAACAACACCCTGGTGTCGCGCAAGATCGACGCCAACAAGCTCCTGATGGAAACCAAGGTTGTGCCGTCGGGTGTGGCCGAGGTGGCGCGTTTGCAGGCACGTGAGGGCTTCGTTTACCTGCGTCCCTGACCGGTGGCGGTATCGGTCAGCCTGGGGACGCTCAGGTCGAATACACTCTGCGGCTGTTTTTCGACCACCCCCTGTCTGACCTGCCCGCCATGTCCCTGATTCCCGCCACCATCCTCACCGGCTTTCTGGGTTCGGGCAAAACCACGCTGCTCAAGCGGGTGCTGACCGAAGCGCACGGCCAGAAGATCGCCGTCATCGAGAACGAGTTCGGCGAAGAGAACATCGACAACGAGATTTTGGTGGCCGACACCACCGAAAACATCATCCAGATGAGCAACGGCTGCATCTGCTGCAGCATCCGTGATGATTTGCGCTCCACCCTGGCCGATCTGGCCGAAAAAAAGCGCAAAGGCGAGCTGGATTTCGAGCGCGTGGTGATCGAGACCACCGGCCTGGCCGACCCGGGGCCGGTGGCGCAAACCTTTTTCATGGACGACGAGGTGGCCGAGCAGTATTTGCTGGACGCCATCCTGACCCTGGTGGACGCCAAACACGCGGCCGAGCAGCTCAACGAGCGCCAGGAAGCGCGCCGGCAAGTGGGCTTTGCCGACCAGATCTTCATCAGCAAAGCCGAACTGGTGGACGCCGAAACGCTGGACGCGCTGACCCACCGTCTCAAGCACATGAACCCGCGCGCGCCCATGCGCAGCACCCATTTTGGTGAGGTGGCGCTGAAAGAGGTGTTCGACCTGCGGGGCTTCAACCTCAACGCCAAGCTCGACATCGACCCCGACTTCCTCAAGGCCGATGACCACGATCACGGCCACGACCATGGGCACGATCACCATGGTCATGACCACGAACACGGCGAACACTGCAACCACCCCTCGCACCAGCACGGTCATGGCCACCACCATCACCACGACGACGATGTGAAAAGCTTCGTCTACCGTGCCGACAAACCTTTCAACCCGGCCAAACTGGAAGACTTCCTGGGCGCCATCGTTCAGGTGTATGGCCCGCGCATGCTGCGCTACAAGGGCGTGCTCGACATGCAGGGCACCGACCGCAAGGTGATCTTCCAGGGCGTGCACCAGCTCATGGGCAGCGACCTGGGGCCGGTCTGGCCCGAGGGCGAGGCGCGCGTGAGCAAGATGGTGTTCATTGGCATCGATCTGCCGCGCGACATCCTGGTGCAGGGGCTGGATCAGTGCCTGGTTTGATCTCCTTGGGTGCTTGACGCGATGTTGTTTCTGTCCATACTGCGTGGCCTGGGATTCCGGTCGGAGCCTGCCGCGCAGGTGACGGCCAACAAACAGGGTATAACCTCAGGCACGCTGGAGCGGCACCAACCGGATGCCGTCCTTTCGACGACCGGTGTTCCGAGGAGAAACACAGTGAAAGCCGCCGCAAAATCGACCGCCAAACCCGCCACCAAGGCCAAGCCTGTGACGGCCGCCAAGACGGTCGTGGCCAAGCCAGTGGCGGCCAAGAAGGCGGCAGTGGCGAAACCCGTCGCCAAGGTCGCTGCGAAGCCGGTCACCAAAGCCGTCACCCAAGCAGCGGCCAAAGCAAAGGCGCCAGCCACGGCCAAGCCGGCAACAAAACCTGCAGCCAAGGGTGCCGCGCCCGCCGCCAAAAAAATGCCCGCCAAGACGCAGGCGGCGCCCGCAGCCCCGGTGGCTGTGCCGAAACCGGTGCCTGCGAAGGCCGCACCGGCCCCCTCCACACCGGCCAAAGCGGGGCCTGCCGCTTCGCCGGGCAAAGCCGCAGCGGGCAGCACCGCTGTGGCCTCCAAGCGCGCCAGCACCTCCGAGGCCACCATGCGCCCCGGCCAGGAAATTGCGGTGCTGGCCGTGGGCAAACGGGCTGCCAAAAAAGCCATGATGGCGCAGATGGCCCAGGCCGTTTCGCTGCCCACTCACGACCCGGACGCCGCCAAGGCGACCTTTTCCATTTCGAATGAACGTGCTATGAACACTCCCGTGCACACCCCTGTCCGCAAAGATCCCAAGCTCGCCAACAACTGGAAAGCCAAACCGGTGGACCAGCTCAGCGACGACGAGATCTTGTCGATGCCCGACAGCGAGTACATGAACGACGTTCAGCTCGCGTTCTTCCGCCTCAAACTGAGCAAGCTCAAGGCCGACATGTTGGCCAACGCCGGTGAAACCACCGAGCACCTGCGCGAAGACACCGTGGTGGTGCCCGATCCGGCCGATCGCGCCACCATCGAGGAAGAACACGCGCTGGAGCTGCGCACCCGCGACCGCGAGCGCAAGCTGCTCAAGAAGATCGAGCAGGCCATCGCCCGCATCGACGCCGGCGACTACGGCTACTGCGACGAAACCGGTGAAGCCATCGGCGTGGGCCGCTTGCTGGCCCGCCCCACGGCCAGCCTGTCGCTGGAAGCCCAACAGCGCCGCGAGCTCAAACAGAAGATGTTTGGGGACTGATGCGCCCCGGCACGCTGGCCCGCTGAGCGGTGGCTGACGCATGTCCAAGGATTCGCCCGGTGGGTTTCTGTCCAAGGTTGCGCAGCTGGTGCGTGGACCGGGCGCCAGCTGGGGTGACAGTGCGCAGCCTACGGGCCAGCTGACCGACAAACAGGCCCTCAAGGCCGCCATCGAGCGCAAGCGGCGCAACGACTTCGTGCGCAAGCGCGAGTTCGACATGCTGCGCGCCATCCGCAAGCGCGAACAGCAGAACGCGCAGGATGTGGTGGCGCGCCCGTCCTTCTTCCAGAGCAGCGTGCCTTCCGACAACGACGGGCGCGAGCAGACGATCAAGAAGATCGACGCGATCGAAGCCCAGATGTCCACCCACTGGTGGCAACCGGTGCCGGGCGACGACGCGCCGCGCAGTTCGCAGCGCCTGCAGGCCCCCCCCACCGACATCGCACCCCTGGGCGAAGTGGCGGCGCACCTGCAGGCCAGGCTGTACCAGACGGGCAACACCTGGGGCAGCACCCAGGATGGCCACACCACACCTTCGCAGCCGCACACCCAACCCGCCGCAGAAACCCACTGGCCGTTGCCCGGCGCCAGCGCGGGTGGCGCACCGGACAACCCGGCGCCCCACAGCCTGCCGGTGGCGTTTGGCGACGAAACCACGCGTTCCCAGCCCTTGCAAGGGGGCGTGGTGGACCCGGACGACAACGGCTGGCAGCTGGCCGCCTGCCTGCAGGTGGCGGGTGTGGAAGAGGCGGCGGTGCGTTTTGCCAACAACGACGATGCCGGTACCGAGCGCCATCTGGGGCAGGCCGTGGCCCACACCCCCCACGGGCCGGTGGCGGCTGATTTGCGTGTGCTGTTGCTGGATTTTTTCCGCGCCACGGGGCGTCGCGAGTCGTACGAGCGGCACGTGGCCGAGTGGGCCCGCCAACACGGCGACCCGGCGCTGCCCTGGAGCGCCATCGGCGACAAAACGCCCGTGGCGGCCGAGCCTTCCGACGAGGCCGCGCCCGGCGGTGGCACCCCCGTGGTGTGGACCTGCCCGCCTTTGCTCGACGTGGCCGCGGTGGGCCGTCTGGAGGCCCAGGTGGGCGCCAGCGCCGCCCACCTGGTGCTGGACTGGGGCGCGCTGGCCTCGGCCGAACCGGCAGCGGCACAACGCCTTCTGGTCTTGTTTGAACGGTGGGCCGACGAAGACATCGCCCTGGTGTTTGTGGGCACCACCAACCTGCGGCGTAGCCTGCGCGCCAGCACACCGTCTGGGCGGCGCGAGAACCATCCCGTCTGGTGGCAACTGCGGTTGGCCAGCCTGCGCCTGATGGGGCGCGCGGACGAGTTCGACCTCGCCGCGCTCGATTACTGCGTCACCTACGGCGTGACCCCACCGGACTGGGGCCAACCACGCTGCCGCTTGCAGCTGCTGGACCAGGTGCCGGCCAGCGCCCACGCGCTGCGTTCACGGGCCGCCGCCCCGGCCTTGGCGCCCGCCGGCAGCCTCACCGGTTCGCTTCAAGGTGACGTCACCCGTGCACTCAATGCGATTGCCCAGCCGGGCACCGGGCAAGGTGCGGTGGGGGTGGATTGTTCGGCCGTGACCCGCACCGACTTCGTGGCCGCTGGGGCCTTGCTCCAGTGGGCGGTGGCGCTCAAGGACGGCGGGCGCCAGGTCGAACTGCAAAACGTGCACGGCTTGTTGGCCGCCTTCTTCCACATCGTTGGCATCGCCGACGTGGCCCGTGTGCTGCCGCGCCCCCGCGCGCAGGGATAGGTATATTCGTCCCTCCGCCCGGCACCACGCCGGGCCTGCAATGGAAGTTGTCACATGGAATCGTTTCACGGAACCACCATCGTCTGCGTGCGCCGCCAGACGCCTGCCGGTGTGCAGGTGGCCATCGGCGGCGACGGCCAGGTCACGCTGGGTCACATCGTCGTCAAGGGCACGGCACGCAAGGTGCGCAAGCTCTACCGCGACCAGGTGCTGGCCGGTTTTGCCGGCGCCACGGCCGACGCCTTCACGCTGTTCGAGCGTTTTGAGGCCAAGCTCGAAAAACACCAGGGTCACCTGGTGCGCGCGGCCATCGAGCTGACCAAGGACTGGCGCACCGACCGCGTGCTGCGCCGTCTGGAGGCCATGCTGGCCGTGGCCGACAAGAGCGCCAGCCTCATCATCACCGGCAACGGCGACGTCCTGGAGCCCGAACATGGCATCGTGGCCATTGGCTCGGGCGGGGCCTACGCCCAGTCCGCCGCCAAGGCCTTGATCGACCACACCGAGCTGAGCGCCGAGCAGGTCGTGCGCGAGTCCTTGAAAGTGGCCGGCGAACTCTGCATTTACACCAACATGAACCACACGATCGAGGTGCTTTCGTGAGCGCCATGACCCCTCAGGAAATCGTTTCCGAACTCGACCGCCACATCATCGGCCAGGCCGGTGCCAAGCGCGCTGTTGCCATTGCGCTGCGCAACCGCTGGCGGCGCCAGCAGGTGGACGAGAAGCTGCGCCACGAGATCACGCCCAAGAACATCCTGATGATTGGCCCCACCGGCGTGGGCAAAACCGAGATCGCGCGCCGCCTGGCCAAGCTGGCCGATGCGCCTTTCATCAAGGTCGAGGCCACCAAGTTCACCGAGGTGGGCTACGTGGGCAAGGACGTGGACACCATCATCCGCGACCTGGTGGACAGCGCGGTCAAGATGACCCGCGAGACCGCCATGAAGCGCCAGCGCATGCGCGCCGAAGACGCGGCCGAAGACCGCATCCTCGACGTGTTGCTGCCCCCGCCCCGGGGCGACTTTGGCGTCAACCCGCCGGCCCCCGACAACGCCACGCGCCAGGTCTTTCGCAAGAAACTGCGCGAGGGCCAGCTGGACGACAAGGAGATCGAGATCGATCTGGCGCAGGCCGCACCTTCGTTGGAGGTGATGGGCCCGGCCGGCATGGAGGAGATGGCCGAGCAGCTGCGGGGCATGTTCAGTCAGCTGGGTGGCGGCAAACGCAAGACGCGCAAGCTGACCATCGCCGAAGCGCGCCGCCTGCTGATCGACGAGGAGGCCGCCAAGCTGGTCAACGAGGAGGAGATCAAGCAACAGGCCATCGAGAGCGCCGAGCAGAACGGCATCGTCTTCATCGACGAGATCGACAAGGTGGCCTCGCGCGCCGAAGGCAGCGGCGGCGAGGTGTCGCGCCAGGGCGTGCAGCGCGACCTGCTGCCGCTGGTGGAGGGCACCACCGTGTCCACCAAATACGGCATGGTCAAGACCGACCACATCCTGTTCATCGCCAGCGGGGCTTTCCACCTGGCCAAGCCCAGCGACCTGATCCCCGAGTTGCAGGGGCGTTTCCCCATTCGCGTGGAGTTGCAGTCGCTGTCGGTGCAGGACTTTGAGGCCATCCTCACGCAAACCCACGCCAGCCTGGTGCGCCAGTACCAGGCGTTGCTGGCCACCGAAGGGGTGCAGGTCGAGTTCACGCCCGAGGGCATCACCCGCCTGGCGCAGATCGCCTTTGATGTGAACGAGCGCACCGAGAACATCGGCGCGCGCCGCCTGTCCACGGTGATGGAGCACCTGCTGGATGAAGTGAGCTTTGACGCCACCAAACTGCAGGGCCAGACCGTGAACGTGGACGCGGCCTACGTGGATGCCCGCCTGGGTGCGCTCAGCCGCAACGAGGATTTGTCGCGCTACATCCTCTGATGCGCTCAGCGCGCGTTTGAAAACCATGCCCGCGTCACCCCGCGGGCATTTTTTTGTGCGGAGCGAGTTATATGTTTCGTAGGCGAAAAATTTTCTTTGACTTTTGTGATCGGGTTTTTATAATGAAATAATTCGCTACCGAAACATAAGGTCAGCAAGCCTTTTTTGTCTCTCACCCTCTATCTGACACGCACCAGGAGCCATCTCATGTACGACACCTTTGCCACCGACCGCCTGATCGATCTTTGGTTGACCGAAGACATCGGCGCCTTCGATCTCACCGCCCAGACCATGATCGAGGCCTCGGAAGAGGCGTCCTTCCACATGAACGCGCGTGAACCCATGACCGTCTCGGGCATCGCGGTGGCCGCACGTGTGTTCCAGCGCTACGACCCTTCATTGCGCATCAAGGTGCTGGTGGCCGATGGCGAGCGTGTGGAAAAAGGCGCCATCCTGTTGGAGGTGAGTGGTTCCGCTCGCAGCATGCTGACCGCCGAGCGCACCGCGCTCAACATCGTGCAACGCCTCAGCGGCATCGCCACCGAAACCGCGCGCTACGTGAGCGCCATCGCCGGCACCAAGGCCCGCCTGCTCGACACCCGCAAGACCACGCCCGGCCTGCGGGCGCTGGAGAAACACGCGGCCGCCTGCGGCGGTGCGCTCAACCACCGGCTGGGCCTGGACAACGGCGTGATGATCAAGGACAACCACATCGCCGTGTGTGGCAGCATCCAGGCCGCCGTGGCGCGCGCGCGGAAGGTGCTGCCTGTGCTCACCAAGCTGGAGGTGGAGTGCGACCGCCTGGAGCAAGTGCGCCAGGCGCTGGAGACCGAAGTGGACGTGATCATGCTGGACAACATGTCGCTGGCCGACATGACGGCCGCGGTGGAACTGGTGGCTGGGCGCGTGAAGCTGGAGGCCTCGGGTGGCGTGCGACTGGAAACCATTCGCGCGATCGCCGAGACCGGTGTGGACTACATCTCCACCAGCAAGATCACGCAGTCGGCGCCCGCCGTCGACATCGGTCTCGACGACGCACAGTGACACGGCCCACCCCCGTCGCTTGCCCGCTTCGCGTGGCCGCATCCCCCCTCAAGGGGGCGAGACCAGCCGTCCGGCAGAGCCGGCCCGGCGGTGTCCCCCGGTTCGACAGTTGCATGCGTCGCGGTTGCTGCGTTCGCTGCGTTCGCGGAATGGATAACTGATATGCCCATGGGTCTGTTCGTTCTGGTGGTCGGCCCGAGCGGGGCCGGCAAAGACACCCTGCTTGACGGCGCACGCGCCCACGCCGTGTGTGCCCAGCGCTTTCACTTTGCGCGCCGGGTGATCACCCGGCCGGCGGGGGCGCCGGGCGAAGACCACGACAGCCTCAGCGAAGCGGATTTCGCACGGCGCGAGGCACAGGGCGGTTTCCTGATCACCTGGCGTGCGCACGGCCTGTCGTATGGTCTGCCGTCCACCTTGCTCGACGTGGTGAGGACCGGCGGCCATGTGCTGGCCAATGGCTCGCGAGGGGTGGTGGCCGAGTTGGCGCGCCGTGTGCCGCACTTGGTGGTGGTGGAGGTGACCGCCGCCAACGAGGTGCTGGCGCAGCGCATCGCCGGGCGCGGGCGCGAAAGCAGCGAACAGGTGCTGCAGCGCCTGGCGCGCAAGGCGGACGTGCTGCCTGCGCACGTGCCCACGCTGCGCGTCTACAACGACGGCACACCCGCCGAGGGTGTCGAACGTTTTGTTGAACTGTTGTTGAGCCTGCACACGCCGTTGGCGCTGCGGCCGCTGCCCCTGCAAACACCCGAACCCCTGTGTGTGCTGCACCCCGATGACGCTGCGGTGGGTGGCACGCTGGAGGTCGTGGCGGTGCATGCTGAGCGCTGCGAACGGTTGCGTGTGCCCGCGACCATCGCGACCGATGGCACCTGGGTACCCCGCGGCCACATCGGGCTGGACACACGCTCCGCCGAGCGCTTGGGCGTGCAGCCCGGCACCGCGCTGCTGGTGCGCACGGTGGCACCAGCGCGTGAGCGTGCCCTTTTGCGCAAGAAGATTCGCGGCGAAGCCTTGGACGAACTGGCGTACCGGCACCTGCTGCGTGAGGTGGTGGATGGCCGCTTTGAGCGCACCGAGCTGACGGCCTTTCTCGTGGCGGCCACGCAAAGCCTGAGTGACGAGGAG
>FWPV01006971.1_pt1 | contig 21026 bp, 18 predicted proteins | sample 2228371 | NCBI WGS metagenome assembly FWPV01 (sample SAMEA103939776, study PRJEB20133) | metagenome | reverse complement strand
AGCCACACCATGGCGCAGCCAGCCCTGTCATCGGCACCGAGGCCCCCTTCCCTGTTCCTGATGATCCCGTTTGCGATTTCCAGGCTCTGCTTTGGGCTGGGAATCTTGTAGTGGGCATCCCAAAACGTATCGGCATGAGCAACAAGCAGAACACGACTTTTCCTGGTACCCTCAACATAGACAAACTGTTCCAGACCTGTTCCCCGCCGAATAGCCCCAGGGATAGACGCAAACTTATCAAGAACGGGGTCGGCGCTGCCAAGAGGCAACTCTAAAAAGTCCATCAAAACGTCCATATAGTTTTTGCTCATAGGCTCCTCCTTCTTTCGGCAATCAAGAAGCAAACCGCATCACCATGCTGCCCAACTAACTTAAGGTCAACAATATACCACGTTTCACCAAATGTCAACCATTTGCAGTCAAAGGTAAATCTCCAGTCCCAACATAAATAGTACTTTGAGTATACACGCCCGGAGTACACTAACTAATACTATCCGAGTACTCCGCACAGTACTCCGCAACAAATTCGCCCCTCCGACCGAGAAGACGCACCATGTGCCGGCACTAAACCGTGAGACATCCGAGCACGCACATGAGATTGCAAGACAGGCGTTGGCAAAAAAAATGGACCTTCTCCGACCAAAGTCGAGGAAGGTCCAAAATGACGCAGAGGAGGAGAAACTCTGCGATCTCCGCGCCTCTGTGGTGTTTTTAAACCAAGCCACCGCCGGGTCCGCCCAACTTCCGGCTAAATATCCAGCTCCCTCACATCCAGAGCATTGGCGTGGATGAACTCCCGTCGCGGTTCCACCTGATCCCCCATGAGGACGGAAAACATGCTGTCCGCCAGAACATCATCCCCCACCTGCACCTGAAGCAGCGTGCGTGTTTCCGGGTTCATGGTGGTCTCCCAAATCTGCTCCGGGTTCATTTCCCCAAGGCCTTTGTAGCGCTGAACCGTAAGGCCAGCCTTAGTTTCCTTGATGAGGTGATCCCACAGCTCGGGAAACGAGCTGAAGGTCCTGGAATGGCTGCCGTTGACGACAACATATGGCCTAGAAGCTCCGAAGCTGAAATCTCTGCTTCGGATTTTCGGAAAATCTCTCAGGGCATCCTCGACCATGATCGAACCGCCCTCGATGCCAACTTGATGCTTCGAGCAAATTGTCTCAACGAGTAAATCGGGAAATACCTCGTCATCCTTGAATAATATTTACTTTTTGATTCCATCACGCGGTACAAAAGCGGTCGGCCAGTGTACAGATGCCCATGCTGAATCATCCTACGGCATCATGCGAAAGAAGAAGGCGAGCAGAAGCGCCGGATATGAGTTCCTTCCACATCGGCTTCAGCGATGATGATCTTGTGGTAGAGGAGCTTGACCAGATTGAATTCTCTCCAATACTGGTTTTCAGAGCAGACATCATGGTGCGCATTTCCTGGTTTTCCAGCATGTTGCTGAAGCGGGCCTTGCCATTTTCCATAAAATACCCCCATACGGCCATGGCTTAAGAGGTGGGATGGGGATCTCCGTCAACGCAGCAACACTCACCGAGGCGTTAAGTGAAATGTCGTATCCCAAAATAGTTTTTTGCCCGCACTCAAGCGCACAATGTCGGTATGATTTTCTTCTCCCATGCTCCCCTTCTTCTCGTTCCTTCTCTCCTTCTCGGCCATTCTTCTCTCCGGGACTTATAAGAGCCGCAAAGGAGGTGTTTGGCTTTTGCTAGAGGCTTTGCTGCGATGTTTGCAAGGACGAGGTTTACGGCCAATCCGCTTCAGGGCAAGAGATGCATTTCGTCCTGTCTTCCCTCTAATCAGAGCGGTGAAGTTTCTTTCCTCTTGGTTTCTGCTTCTCTCTTTTCTATGAGCGCTTTCCGGGCTCTTTCAAAAATGGCCGAAGCCTCATCCACGGCAAGAATTCCCTGATCAACCTTAAGGCACAATCCAATCCGCAAAGCATGCAAAGCCTGAAGGTCATAGTCTTTGGGATTTTCGGCCAGGAGATGCTGCCATTGGGCTTCGGATGCCGGATCGTGGCAGTAGTTTTCAGTCTCCTCTCCCAGGACCGGAAGGATTCCGGTCCTGAGCAGGAGCACCAGAATGAGGGCCAGCTTTTTCATAAGCCGTTACCGCCTTTTCCCTTTGATTCAAGTATGTTTCAACATCGTCATTTCCGTCAGGGTCCACGAACACACAACCGACTCGTCGCCCCCGGACAGAGCGCACAAGTACGACTTTCTCGAATCGGGTATCATCGGCATCAAAGTCGAGGAGAAGTATCTCGTTTTTCCTGAAGATCTCTTCGCCTCGAAGCAGAAACCCAACCCCTGAGATGGAAAGGTCGATAAGCCGGACCGGCACGATGGGCCCTGCAGGATACAGTAAAAAAACATTTTTACCATTCAATAACCTTTGGAGCTATCCGTGTCACAAAATCATGTATAAAGTCTGCATCAAACAAACAAATTTTATCATTGAATTCCGTTATAATTTTGAAACATTCTTTAAAATCCTTTTCATTATCTATTTGTTCTAAAACATATATAAATGTTTTCTTTAATAAACTAGAAACCATCACATTTTTTAGAATTGCTATATGCTTTACAACATAACGCTCAAAGCATTCATAAAGTATTGAATCAAATATAAACCCAGGATGATAATCCAAACTCATACGAATTGAAATAGAATCTGGCATACCATATAAATAAAAAGAGCCTGTTTTCTTCCACCTCTCAACTATTTGTGGTTTACAAAAACTCTCTAAATACTCTTTGTCATTATCTTTATAAAATGCATTCGTTTTAAATACAATATCAAATAATTCATCAACAAAAACAATCATATCTTTACTCGCTATTTTAATGGAAAAACTTTTTTTGTATTCATGACTATCATGTGAAACAGGAAAACCAAATCTTATCTTATATGCATATCTTTCCAATTGTTCAATATTATACTCAAGCCTAAAAATCACGTCCTTACTTTTTCGGTCTCGACAGTTTAATCCCATCGAAAATGAATCGTTATTAACCTTAAACATAATAAAGAAACAAAAGCATTTATTTTCAAAAGTTTTGTCCATTTTTTTCTCCAATTATGGTTTATTGATTTAGAATATGTACTCATGCTTTCCTTAATAAGCGCATTATTTATAAGTTTTCAGGTAAATATGTATCTATTGAGTTAATCATATCATTAAATGGCATCATGCCGCGCTTTGAGGATATATTATCCTCATTCAACACGATATATTTTACTTCCACCACCTGCATGCCGTTCCGGGAAAATCGGCGGAAACTCTTCGATGTTCTCTGAACAGCACGTTGAGGCCGTACCCTACCGCCAAACGGATGACCTGGATCCGCTCCCAGTCAACGTCAGGATTCCGACGTCTGAGAACATCTAGAGCCTCCTCAATCCTATCCTCGAGAAGTTTTCCGAGAATCAAGTCTACCTCTTTCTCTATGGCAGCGTCTCACACGCCTTCCCGTCCCCATCCCGATCCAGCCGATGAACGTCCCGACCGAGCAACCTCAGGCAATGTTCAAAGCACGCCTGAGCTTCCTTCTGAGACCGGAAATCTCGGCAATCCAGATCGAGGTCGCAGGGACACGGACCTGTCGATGAAGGAGTGGAGGTCTCCGAGGAAAATCTTCCATCGTAATGCCTGAATTCCCACGGAGGAATGGGGTTCGGGTGGCTCCACAAGCCTCTACGGGCTTCTCGGGCCTGCTGCTCCAGCTCCAACCAAGACATGCATTGGGGAGAGTTGCAGTATGTGCGATAGACCCAGGCGAAACCGTTTTCGACGAGCATTTGGTTGAGGCTTGTGGGGGAACCCTCAGGAAACACTATGGCCACGGTGCGTCCGTAGCGGTCGGTGTCCACGGGCTCCACCTGGACCATGGTTCCAAAAACCTTGGATGAAGTGAATTGCTTTGCCCTCTGACCGAAATCCTGGTGCTTCTCGGGACAGTCGACACCGTAAAGCCTGATCCTGACGCCGCGCCCCTGGTGCAGAACCTCGATTGTGTCGCCATCCATCACCCCTACCACACGTCCAACCCATGCATGCACGGTGGAGGCAACGGTTAGGAAAACAAGCAAGACGATGACATGAAAACGGATAATGGACGAAATCATTGGCAACCCTCACAAAATTTTGTTGGGTTTAAAAATCTTGCGCAAAAATTGGGGAAGCGATGAATTAGCACACCCTATGGCGCCGTCCAGTGCGTCCTCGTTCATCATGGCTTGACCCATTGTGTTCATCCTGCGTTGCCGGACGCCATTGAGACAACGCTGCCCCACTGAGGGCAGCGCCGTCACTTTACAGTTTCAACACGAAAACTTTGAGACCGTATTTTTTCGCCTTCCGGATCATGTCCAAAGTCCCTCGACTCTTGCCGTCCCACACAGCGATCAAGGCCTCGCCATACTCGGCCATCTGGGTATTGCGCAGAGGGCCGGCGGCCCGGCCATGACGTTCCCAGTCCGCCGGGAAAACCGTGACGGGAATGCCGTGCTTGCGTGCCCAGGCCTCTCCCAGACGATCCACGCCACGAGCCCCGCCGCTGACGACTTCCGTAATGGGAAATTCGCTCTGCCTGACGGCTTCGGCAATATGTTTCGGGTCGGTGATTGATCTAGAGCCAGCAATAATGACGCGCATTGTGCATGACCTCCGTTTTGCGAGTGGCTGGGACATTTGATGCCACCCCAGAATGGTATATCCCTGCAAGTTCCTGGTTTAAGATGTTCCCTTCGAGACTGTTTATCTGGTTGCGTCGTCAGAATCTATTGTTAAAGGTCTAATATTTAGGTCATCTCCAGTGTTGTACTTGGTTGTATAGTTGTGGTTCGTGTCCATATTATAATTATACAACATATCTTTTCTCTTGATGCAGTCAAAAACGGCGCTTGGGACTACATAATTAGTGCACTCACGATAAGTGTTGTCCCCCCATTCATAGGTATTGTCTGCGGCCGAATTACAGGCATAAGCGAATGGGGCGAAAAACATTAAAAACGAAAACAGCGCAAAAACGGATGATGACATTCGCTTCATTGGTCATGCCTCCTTATTTGTGCATTTTTTGCGACATCCATAAAAATGCATCCAGTTTCCCACTTCTCTAAAATTCTTAGCCACAGACCATTCCAAAAACACGCATGCAACATCTGTTAGAACTTTAGTTCAGTCACATGTCGTGAAAAGGCCTCGTTCAGAAAACTCGATTTTTTCATTCTCGACGGTATCTCTTGGAACCGCACCTAGAAAATCAAACCCTTTCCAAAGCAATCGAAGTCCACGGAAGTTTTGGCTATGACTCCCCAAGGTTTCATCCAGCCATGAACGAGTCCTACATTCACCAAAACCCGTGATAGATCCTCAACAAAGTTCATGAATTCTACCGGAGCTTTTCCGGCAGTTCATTGCTCGATCTTGATTAAAATCTAACGTGTCTTCCGGTTTCCTTTCATGTTCTGCCTTGTAGCTCGCTTGTCAGTACCCGATCCAGCTCCACTACCAGACGCAGGGGAGGCTTTGTAAAGAAGACGCCCGTGCTGGGACCGGTATGCGGCCTCATGCCGCGGAGAAAAAGGTAAAAGGCACCGCCGAAGTGTTGGTCGTAATCGTAGTCGGCCAGGCGGGTTTTCAGGTACCGGTGCAGGGCGATGGTGTAGACCAGCACCTGAAGAGGATAGCGGTGGCTGTGCATGGCCTTTTCCAGGGCCCCTGTTTCGTAGTCTTCTATACAACTTCCCAGGTAGTTGGACTTGTAATCGGCGATATAGAAAAGCCCACCAGACCTAAAGACTAAATCGATAAACCCACGCATCAGTCCTCGAAGATGTCCGATGTGGAGTCCCTCGATAGAGCGTTCGTAAAAGGGTTCTCCCTCAACGATTTTTCGAAGGGAATCCGGCGTGAGAAGCCCAAGGGCGTAGTGAAACTCCAGTTCGTTAAGACGGTTACGGGCTTCGATTTGCCGAAGCGTTAAGCCTTCTTCCTTGAGCGGTGTCCTCAAGACCTTTTCCAGCCAGTGGGCAACCTTGGGCGTCCAGGAAAGATCCAGCCCGTGCCTTCGAAGGCTCTCCTCTACCACGGTTTCCAGTTCCGAGTCTGTAACCGAGGGAAAATCCAGGTTTTCCAAGATCTCGTGGAGGCATTCGCCAGACCTGGGTCCCCGGGGAAAAAGGAAAGCTGGCTCGTCGACGTTTTCGGCCAACGCCTGCCGGGAATCGGCAAAGACCGCATCGTAGTCGGGCTCATGTGGGTCGGCGCCTGAGATCAAGTTGGTATAGCTGGTGATCCGCCATTCGGGTTCCTTCAAGGCCCGTGAGAAAGTTCGTGCCGCAAGTTCACGGGAGGTCACCGTTTGGGGCTTGAGCCTTTCCTCGGTGTCCCAATGGACGTCTTCAACGGCAATGACAGTCGGCCTGGCACTATCCACGAGGTTTGCCACCAGCTCGCTGCGTAAGTCCTCTTCATTCATATCATTGAGATGGTTTTTTACTTTCGGATCCGTAAAGAGCAACCGCGCCAAGGCCGACTGGGAGGTCTCTTTGATATTACCCCAGGTGGTGACGCACATGTCTTTGGCACGGGTGACGGCCACATAGAGAAGGCGCATTCGTTCGGCAAGGTCTTCCTTTTCTTGCAACTCCCGGTGTTCCTCCAGCCGATCAGAGCCCAGGTCCACGCAAAGCTGAAGGCTTTCGGGGTCATGAAACTTCACTGCCTCCTTGTTGCCGGAAGGGCCATCCGACCATGGAAAGGGCAGGAACACCACCGGGTATTCCAGACCCTTGCTCCGGTGAATGGTCACGACCTGCACCAGGTTTTCGTCGCTTTCCAGGCGCAACTGCTCATCCTCGGCTGTCGGCTGCGATGCCCTTTTCTCCTGGAGCCACCGCACAAGTTTTTCCGTTCCCGAGTGGGTTTGGGAGGCCGCATGGAGGAGCTCCAAAAGATGCAGGATGTTGGTTAAGCGCCGTTCTCCTTCCGGCAGTGAACGCACATGGCCGATCACCCTCTCCCCTTTGAGAAGTTCGAGAAAGCCCCAAAGGAATCCGTATCGGCGCCACAAATCATGGTAGCTGGAAAACCGCTGCTGTAGGCTCTCCAGAAGCGCATCATCGGCATCCAGCTTTTTTATCATGGGCGCGTCCCACCCGAGCATTTCCGTGGCCAGCGCTGCCCGAAGGAGTCCATCATTGAAAGGTGTGGTCAGGGCGGCAAGGATCGTGAGGATTTCCTCTGCTTCCCTGGAGGAAAAGACGCTATCCCGCTGCAGGCTCACACTGGCGATCCCACGCTTGCGAAGGGCTTTCTGGATGATGTCCCCTTCCCAGTGGGACCGAACCAGCACGGCGATGTCCCGGGGCTTAAGGGGCGCATCACCGATCCAGGCCCGCTTTTCGAAAGCCAGATTGAGGAGCCGCGCGATCTCCCCGGCGCAGTCCGTAGCTGCAGCCTCACGCGCAGCTTGCTTCGGCATGGGTTTCGTATCGGAGGAATTTTGGCTTTTGGACCGCAGAAAGCGGATGCGAAACGCCGCAGGTTGGATGCCATCCAACTTCAGGGAATGGTCCTCGGGCTCTCTATAGCTTTTTACCGGATGGAAGGGGATGTCCTCATCATAGAAGAATGGCGACGGCGCCCGACCGAAAAGCCGATTTACGGCTTCCACCAAGGCAGATGACGACCTATAGTTGGTATCCATGGTATAAATGTTGCCCGTTCCCGCATCTCGGCGAGCCTGCATGTAAGAGAAAATGTCCGCACCCCGGAAGCTGTAGATCGCCTGCTTGGGGTCGCCGATGAGGCAAAAGGGCTCGGGGTTTTTGGGAAGGTTGTAGATGTGCCGAAAAATCCTGTACTGGATGGGATCCGTATCCTGAAACTCGTCGATAAGGGCTACCGGATACCTGGATCGAATCCGCTCGGCGAGATCCCTCCCGCCATCTCCGCACAGGGCCTTGTCCAGAACGTTCAAAAGATCGTCGTAAGAAAGGAGTCCGTCCTCTTTCTTTCGACGGGCCGTTTTCTCTTCGACGACAGCCGAAGCCTCCTGAAGGAATCGGATTCTTTGCAGACGAGTTGTCTCCTTGAGACGCTCGGCAAAAATGCCGCACTGCTCGAAGAACGGATGGGACGGCGTTGGGTGGCCTTTCCTGGTTCCCTTTTCTTTTAAAAGGTTGGGTGTGAAGCGCAGGAATCTTTCAGGGAGGTCGAGCGGGGTTTCTTCCAGGCCCGTTAGGGCGTCCATGGTATCCAGGGCCTCTTGGATGACTTTTTCTTTGTAGGACTTTCGGTTGATGGCATCTGATCTGAGGAAGATGTCCTCGATGTCTTTTCGATGCTTCTTCCAACCGCAGCGGACTGCCTGGAACATCTTGTCCAATTCGTTGAAATCGCGAACATTTGTCGAATTGAGCTGCGGCAGGATTCTCTGGACCGTGCTTCCCCGAAGAACCTGGAGCGATTTGAGCAGCCCGTCGGGACTGCCCCAGGTATTTAGAAACCATCTCGTTTGCGTTACTCCTGACTTGCTGAGAGCGTTCCGCCAGCAGTCAGCAACCGCCTGACGCCGGATTGCCTCTTCATCGGTTGTCAATTGGGGATGAAAGGGTGCGCCACTTTCAAAAGCGAATTCGTGGAGCATCCTTCGACAGAAACCGTGGATTGTGAAGATGGCCGCTTCGTCCAGACGGCTCGAGGCTATCCGAAGCTTTCTGGCGGCCCAGGCAAGGTTTTCAGGGCTCAGGTGCTCGGCCAGCCGGTCCAGTAGTGGATCGTTTTGCAAAACGGCCGCTGTGTCCATTCGGCGTGCAAAGTATTCAGTGGCTTCCCGAAGTTTCGCCCGAAGCCGCCCCCGCAGTTCCTCGGTGGCCGCGTTGGTGAAGGTCAGCACCAAGATCTGACCGATGTTCAGATCTTTTTTTTCCAGAAGGGTCCGAAGGAACAGAAAGACAATGTTGTAGGTCTTTCCTGTGCCGGCGCTGGCCTCAATAAGGCGAACGCCGTCTAAGGGAAGCTTCAGGGGATCCAGAGGTTGCATGCAGTGTCCTCCGCCGTTTGGGTCGTGTGAAGAAAAAAGACATCATGATCTCAAATGCTTATTTCGAACCATCCCCAAAATCATTTCTTTGAAGACGCCTGCAGAATGGGATCGTAGACGAGGCAAGCGATCCGGGAAAAGTCGGCGTCCAGAGGTTCCTTCCCTCGAAACGCCATGGACACATAGGCGTCGAAGCCCTCCCCCTTCTGCTTGTAATCGTCCTTAAAAGTCTTGGCGCAAGAGGCCCGAAATTGGTCCGGATTCTTGCCCTTGGAGGTTTCGGAAGCCCATTCCCAACTGGTTGTCGGAAAGAAGGGAAGCGGCCTCTCGTGACCCTCCCTCCAGAGATCCAGAAGACGATTTAGGTGTTTCTGAGGATTTTCTACCTTTCCTAGCTTGAAGATTTCATCCTTGCCCACATGCACGCTTTCAAGGGCCTTTCCAGGGGGTTGAGCGGCGCAGAGCGCCAGATGGCGGATTCCGAGGCTGATCCGATCCTTGCCTTTGATGTCTGCAGGCCGCCCTTGGAGGTAGCCTTTTTCCGACACCTTGGGGATCCATCCCCGTAAGCGGATACCTCCAAGATCCAGGTCCACCTCCACCGGTTGGCCGGCGCTTCCCTGTTCTTTGCGCATCTTGTCCCACATCTCCTTTGTGGATCGGAAAATCTCCCAAAAACTCACCCAACCGGCCTTCTCCTGCGGAAGTTCACCCCGAGCGCGAAGGCGCTCATAGGTTGCTTTGGGATCCGCCCCGACAAGCAACGCCTGAAAGATTTCCATTTCCACCCGGTATCGGTCCAGCCCTGCCACCACGAAGGGCTCTTCGTCCAGGATCGGGCCTTCCTCCCGGTAGAGAGTGATCCCCAGCACCTTTTCCAGGAACCAGCGTGAAGGGTTTTCAAAAAAGCGCAGGAGATCCTCCAGGTTGACCTCATCGAAGGCGGGGAGCATCGCGGATGTCTCGAGCTTGCCGTTGGGAAAGAACGGCGGTGTCTCGATCCGTTCCTCCGCTCGGGCGGCTTCCAGCCACTGAAGGTCGTAGGAAAAGAGCCTGGAGTCGGATTTGTCGTAGAGCCGATGGCTGAAAGGCTGAAGTGGGTGATGCACCGTGATTTCGGCAGACGGAGGCCGCCCGTCGGAAAGAACCCAGGATCCGTCCACGTACTCAAGCAGTTCCGACACCAGGATGCTTGGAACCCTTTCGCTGTCGTCCCGGATGTCCCGGCCCACGTAGCTCACGTAGAAAACGTCTCGAGCCGCCAGAAGGGCCTCGAGGAAAAGAAACCGATCCTCCAGATGGCGGCGTCGGTCGCCGGCCTGAGAGTTCCGGGCCATGAGGTCGAACTGAGGAGGGTGATCCATTCGGGGAAAATCCGTGTCGTTCAAACCCAAGAGGCACACGACCCGAAAAGGAATGGCGCGCATGGGAACCAGATTGCAGAACGTGACGCCTCCAGAAAGAAAGCGACGGATGCTTGGAGCCGATTCCAGAAGGCTCCTTAGGTGGGCCTGCACCACCTGGATGGAAACTGGTGAGGTGATGCCGGCCAGATGCGTAAAGGCATGGGACTGGTCCAAGGCCTTACGGAACACACGAAGGGTTCCCTGCCATTCACCTTCCGGAAGAAAGAAATCGTCCGAAAGCCTGTTCAGAAGCTCCTGCCAGCAAGACACCGAATGGTCCTTCTCAAGCATTCCTTGCCAGTAGCAGATTCGGTCCAGAAGATCCTGAAGCTTTCCCAGGCATTCGGCCGAAGCTGCTTCCACGTGGGGATAGGAGAGCACCTCGCCGCAGAATGCCTCGCAGGGCGGCAAGGCGTAGCCTGCAAAGAGCCTGTCGAGACCCATTTGCCATGTGTTGGAAGGATTCGCCGGAAGTCCCCACTTTTTCTTTGCCTCCCCGTCCAGGCCCCACCGAATGCCCGTTTCTCGAACCCAGGTGCGAATCAGGTTCAGTTCGTCGGGGTCCACATCGTACCGAGCAGCCACGGCGGGCAATTCCAGTAGGGACAGCACATCGGAGGCCGTAAGGCGCCAGCGGTGAAGGTTGAGCAACTCCAGGATCTTTTCCAGGAAGGGATCTTCCAAGGGGGCTTTGCGTTCCGACAGGTTCCACGGGATGCGAGGAGTGTCCCGAGTGCCGAAGACGGCCTCCACGTACGGCGCATAGATCTCGATGTCCGGTGCCATGACCACGATATCTTCGGGCGCGAGATCCGGCACCTGTTCCAGCATATGGGCGATCCGGTCGTGGAGTACCTGCACTTCTCGCATGGGGGAGTGGCAAGCGTGCACCTGCAGGGAACCGTCCAGCTCGTGGTGGATTTTCTTCGTGTTAGGGTCGCGCGGACGGCCATCGGCCACATGAAAGATATCGTATTGGAGGCATCTGAGAAGGGAGTCGCGAGCGGGTTCCTCAAAATCATGAACCTCTTCACACGGTATGTGCTCCTGGATCTTCAGAAGGCTCTCGAAGAAAAATTTTCCGGACTGAGCCCACGATCCCATGAGGGGGTTGACGTCGTCTGCAAAACCGGACTTTAAGGACCCGGCGTGGGCTTCCCGGTGGGTCCGCTGTTTTTCCGTTTCCACGTCGCCCCAATATTCTGTGCTTGGATTGGGGTAGTATAGGGTGATAGGCAGATACGATGCCAAGTGACAAAAGACTTCCAGGTGAACCGGCGCCAGGTGGCTCACGCCGAAGAGGCTCACCCGGGATGGAAGGACTTCTGGCCGTTTAGGAGCCTTGCCGTTGCCAACGAATTCCAGAAATCGGGCATGAAGCCGGGCCAGATGCTGATCGGCTCTGTTTTCCACCAGCCGCCGCCACAGCACCGGCTGCCAGCCTTCCCCTTCTCCTTCTTCCCAGGAAAGAAGCATCTTCTGGCGATAGACCAGGTAGCGGTCGAAGACGGCGGCGATTTGTTCCGAAAGGTGGTAAGCTTTGAGGCCAAAAAGGTCTTCGGAAACGTAGTGACGCAAGTCCGCAAATTCCTGGCGGTCCAGGAAGTCAGGAAGGAGTCTGAAGATCTGCCAGGTGAGCACCGGGCGGCTCCAGGCTTCCAGGGCAATGTTTTCCCCCAACCACGCCTCGTAGCCAATTCGGACCAGATCCGCCGCTGTGAGAAACTGGATGTTGGCCGAAATGCCCACCGTCAGGGCCAATCGATGGGTGAGCCACCGGGCCATCCCCATGTCCTGCACCACCACGGTTTCCGGCACAAACGGATCCAAAGGCTTTGAAGACAGGTCGGCTTTGAAGGCATCGAAGAGCTTTTCCGTCCGGTTGCTGTGCACTGTTCGCCACATGGTTTTGAGCTCCCTGGGAAGTGTCGGCGTATGATCCCGTTTATCAGGGAATTGGTCGTGGACTTCTTTTTTCATCGCAGGGCCCTTGGATTCGAAAGAAAAAGGCGATCATAGAGCCCTGAGGTGCGCCGGGTGGGCCGGGAGACGGCGGTCTCAAGCAGCTCGGCCGAACCCCAGATCTCCACATGCGATCTTGCCCGGGTAACGGCCGTGTAGACCAGTTCCCGGGTGAGAACCCTGGAATCTTCGGGCGGAATAATCAGGGAAACCTCGTCAAATTCCGATCCCTGGGACTTGTGGACCGTCATGGCGTAGGCCGTCTCATGCGGGGGAAGGCGATGGGGCCGAACCTTCTGAAGGCTGCCATCCGGAGCCCGGAACCAGGCATAGAGGGTTGCGTCCTTTTCATCTGGCCAGAGCAGCCCCACGTCGCCATTGAAGAGCTGAAGGTCGTAGTCGTTTCGGGTGATGAGGATGGGGCGTCCCTTGGTGTGGCGGGATCCTGTCACAGGGAGCCTATTCCCCCACAAGGCCTCTTCCACAATCATATTGACGGCGACCGCCCCCGTCGGGCCTTCCCGTAGAGCGCAAAGAATCCGAAAAGAGTCCAGATAGGCGAAAGCTACCTCGATTCCAGGCAAATCCGCAATGGGAGCGAACCGCTTCCGGGCTGCCTCGTGAAGATCTTTGGAAAGGCTTTTCATGGTAAAGGACCGAAGCCGAACTCCCTTCAAGCTGCCGGAATCAGTGTTTCCATCAGTGCGCAGCCTCAGAAACGGCGCCACTGCGTCCCCGTCCCGGATGGCGGCCGCCAGTTTCCCGATGCCACCCTTTTCATCAAACCGATAGCTTTTCTGAAGAAATATCGTGCAGTCATCCAAAGGAGTGGAGGCTTTCGACGAGATTGGTGTTTCCGGCACAATGCTCATCCCGGTGGCCTCCCTGATCCTGTCCCGCCACTCGGCACTGTAAGCGGGAGTTCGGCCTCGAGCGCACAGATCGGCAAAGACGCTTCCGGCTTCCACGGCTGCCAGTTGATCCTTGTCTCCGAGGAGGATCAGCCGCGCGTGGGAAGGAAGCGCCGAAACGGTTCGGGCCATCAGGGCAAGATCGATCATGGATGCCTCATCGATCACCAGGACGTCGACGGGCAGGGGATTCTCCGGTGTGTGGCGCGGCACGGAGCGCCCTTCACGAATGCCGATGAGCCTGTGGAGTGTTACCGCTTCCCGTGGAATATCCCGAAAGAAGGGACCGTTTTCCGGAAAAGGCGGCCACTTTTGGAGCGATTCTGTGATGCGAGCCGCCGCCTTTCCCGTAGGGGCCGCCATGGCCACCCGAAGACGCCGCTCGGGATGAAGGGCTTGAAGGATCGCCAAAATCGCCTTGACGGTGTGAGTTTTTCCTGTTCCCGGTCCGCCGGAGATGATGCAAAGCCGCTTCATGGCCGCTACAGCGGCGGCGGCTTTTTGCCAATCCACGTCCTCGGTTGAGGTGGAGAATAGACAGTCCAGCAGGGGACGAAGCCGCGCCGGTTCCACGTCAGTCCAGTCTTTCGCCAGGTCTAGAAGGCGCCTGGCCAGATCTTCTTCGAAAGCCCAGTAACGGGTGAGGTAGACCCGGGTGCCATCGAGGACCAGCGGGGTGAGGCGCAACTCGTGAGAGGGAAAAGGATTTTTCGGATCCGCAGAGACTGCCTCGGACCAGCGAAGCTCTTCGACCCATTCTTGTAGGGATGGAGTGGAAATCCCCCCGGCTTTTCCCAAGGAATCGGCGAAAAGCCTTCTTCCTGCGTAGTGGGAAAGATCAACACAGACGTCGCCTTCCGTCAATCGATGGCTTGCCAGGGCCGCAGCGAGCAGCACCGTATCCTTCTGGTCACCGCAGACCCGCCTTACCCATCGGGCGAACTGCCAGTCCAAGCTCCTCAGTAACCCATTTTCTGCCAGTTCCTTCAGTTGATCCAAAATCATGGCTTGCCCCTGACCCACACCGATTTTTCGTCAACCGCTTTGCTGTGATGAGTTACGGTTCTTCCATTTCCTGCCCAGCAACACGCATTAGCTTGTGCCGCATATCCTCCCGTTCATCCATTTCCCGAGGAATATCTTAATGATATGATTACTAATATCTGACCATAGTGATTTAATGATATTGGAAACTTCTATAGCTTCGCTCTCTTCAAGGGCACTAAAATTAAGAGATCTAATAAAATACTTCAAGATCTGTTTCATAAAGTAATTGGCTTCCTTTTCGTCCACAGTGACGCTATCTATGAACGATAGAGCACCATTTTCGGGTGTGTTCCACTGGTCGAGAGAATGATAGAAGTCTGACATGTAGGCGGATGAATCTAGCATATCCTCAAGGCGATCATAGGTTTCAGAGAAAACATCTCTTAAATATCCTTTTGAGCCCATGTACTCTACTATGATGAAATCCAACAAAGGAATAAGGCCACATGAGGGGCACTTTGTCTCATCCAGGCTCAAACATGCTACGGATGACAGTCTCGATCGGTTGGTCCCTGGGCGAAGCCATGGACTGATAGCCAGTTTGGCCAACTGGTCTTTTGAGGAGTGCAGTTCGAGACTAAAAAGGAAGTCACGGTAGTGCTCGTTTAAGCCTTCTTGCTTCCGCTTACGCATTTCCTCGTCCGGATCGTGGATACTGACTTCTATGCTATAAGCGTGAGGCTCCGTTTTCAGCTGCTTGACCCAAAGCTCGATGTTTCGTTCCATGCTAGATACTTCCTTTCAATCGAAGCGACGGCCATAAGGCCGCCGTGCGTATCGTCAATCCCTTAAGGGTTGCACCGGACCGTCAGGAAGCCGCTTAATAAAGCGAAGAACCGTATCGCGATGCTTTAATCCCAAGGGCGTCAGCAGTTCGGTTCCGTGCTCGCCAAGAAGCTCCACGAGAACCTTCTTGAGTTCGACAACATCGCGCACCAGGTCCTGGTATCTCTCTCGCGTTTGCTCCAAAGATTCTTCCAATCTCCGGACCTTTCTATTTGCCTCTTCAAGCACTTTATCGGCGCGTTCCTTTGAATCTTTTAACTCTCGGGCATAGAGCACCAATTGATTCCTCTCGACACGAATGGCTTCCAGCTCTTCCAGCAATTCCTCGATGTTCACACGGGACGGATCGACCTTTCCCCGCAATTGACTCCTGCGGTTCTCGATATCCCGGGCGTACTGGATCCATTGATCCCTTTGAGCACGAACGGATCGCAGCTCCTGCTCCAACCTGTTCGTGTAGGCTTCGAGATCAGCCTTGGACTCACTGCATTCCTCAATTCCTCTGCGGTAGCCCATCAAAGCCATCAGAAACGGATGCGGAAACATGGCTCAATCCTCCTATTCACTTCTCGTTCGGCGGTTGAGGGAACCACGGCGATCCCCCGCTTGGAGTCCTCGATCCATCCGGTAAGGGTCGTGACCCATCCTGGAAAGCTCCTTGGGAAAGCAGGAAAAGTGCATGAGTCGGCCTTCCCACACCAAACCGGAACCGATAAGATGCCTGCCTGCCAGACGCACGTCCTGTCCGTCACCCGGGGATTTGAACATTTCCAAGGGTGCTCCAAGGACTGAATCCCACCAGTTGGCGATCGAAGCCTTCCGTCGGCGGACCTTTTGCTCAGCAAAAACGACTTCGAAAGCAAAGCTCTTCAAAATCTTGGCGAAAGACTTTCTAAAGAGTTCAGTGGATCCCAGGATCTCACAACCCAGGACTCCTTGCGGTCCGTAGAAAACGGCGCCTAGTTGAGCCTCCAAAGGACGCAGGGTGCTCAGATAGCTTTCCATGAGCTGGTCGACCCGAGCCCTGGCTGACCGGAAATCCCTTGTTTGAGACTCGGCACCCACCTCCTTCAAAGATTCATCCACTTCCCTCCAGACAGCATACTGGTCACTAAAGAACGTCCTTTCCCCGCGAAGACTTTCGGTGACACTTACCTTCTGGGTTGCCCGTGACCTCGCGCGAAAAACCGCTCGACCCGCATCGAAGTCCCAACGGCGGGAATACCACCGACCTGCCTCCATGCAGGACACCGGAATGGTGATCTTTTTGCCCGGAAGGATAAGGATACTGGTGTTCACGATCCGGTTCTGTTTTCCTCCGATCAGCTCCTCACCGTCCAAAATGAGAACCGCCGTCTCGCCCTTGTTTTCAACCTGAAGAAAGGGGACCTGTCCTGCATTGCTGGTTTCGGTGATGTAAAAGAATCCTGCTTCCAGAGCTTCCTCAACGAGCAGAACCCTTGGCATTGGCTGGGAAAAGTCAGCCTCCGAAAGGAGGGGGACCATTCCCAAAGCCATGTGTGTTCTCGGTTCGTCCAGGTTGAGCCTTTCACGGAGAATACCACCAAGTGTGATCGCTTTTTGCATGTTCGCCCTCCTTTCTTTCAAAACCCAAAGGCATCCTAACCACTCAGGGAGGGAAGTCCTCCCGGTCACAAAACGCTCCCTTTCTCGCCTAGCCTCTCCCAGCATCCGGCAGGCGCTGCTGCGATGGTGATGTATCTACAACGAGCCCCTGTCATTTCCTGTCAGATGAAGCGCCATTTTTTTGAAACTTTTTTCCCTTGGAGTATCTAATGGTTACATGACACGAGGTGGTGTGGAGCGGCTGTATGTTGCAATTTTTTTTAAGCTGAAAGCCTTACGGGCCGAATTCAATTGTAAAGGCAAGGGATCCTTCAGGGGGAAGACTCGCGGGGACACCCATGGAAAATGTGGACTTTTGGCATCTTTCCTTGTGGACGACCAGTTTGACGGCCTGTTTGTTTAAACCGGGAGGAGCAAGATGGCGGGAGGTTATTTCCAACAACTGGAGAAGCTCTTGAAAGTCGTTGAATGCCTCGCCAAACATCGAGGCGCCAGAATCGAGGATCTCCAAGACGCACTTGGCTGCGACGAGAGAACGGTCTACCGCTGGATCAATGTCCTGGAGGACATGGGATTTCCTATCGAAGAAGTGGGAGAAGACAACAATAAAAAACGATATCGACTCATTGACACTTACGTCAAGAAAATGCCGAATATATCGATTCCCGATTTCCGCTTGACCCTTTCGGATATTCTGCTCCTCCGACTGATCTTATCCCAGGACCGGATCACCTTAGGTACTCCTTTGAAACAACGCAGAGATGATATTGTTAAACGTCTTTGTGCCACTCTCACCGAAAAAGAAAAAAACCTGGTGACAGCCATAGAAAACCTGGTTGTGCCCAATCGAAAGCCGCAAAAGGATTATTCTGAGAAAAAAGAAATTATCGATGTTTTGACTGAAGCCATTCTTCAAAAAAGGCGATGCAGTGTAGGGTACTATTCCTTTTCCAAGAAAAAATTCTCTCGCTTTCCGATCCATCCCTTGCACTTCTTCGAAAGCCAGGGAGGCCTTTATGTCATGGTGCAGCTTGTTAAAATGGACGAGCCGGTAAGCGACGTGGTGGACACTCTGCGGGTTTTGGCCGTAGAGCGGATCCACGACATCGCCATAACCAAAGAAACTTTTGAATACCCAAAGGGCTTGAACCCCGTTGATCTGCTCTCAAAGGCTTTCGACGTGGTATGGAACCAGCCGGTGAGAATCAAGGTGTGGTTTTCGGACAATGCGGCGCCTTACATTAAGGAAAGAGCGTGGCCGGGGAAGGTACTTCAGTGTGAGGAGCAGGGTGATGGAAGTCTCATTTTTGAGCTCGAGACATCCGGTTATGGAGATGTAAAACGCTGGATCCTATCGTTCGGAAGCGATGCGGAGGTCTTGGAGCCTGATAGTCTTAGAAAGGATATTTTGCAAACCTGCCATGAAATGCAGCAGAGATACACACCAAGGCTCGCCTCAGGTCTCCAAGCTGTGCAAGGCCCCTCCGAAATGGAGGTGTGTCAATGGGCCGGAGCGGCATCCTGACCACAACCATGACGCGAAGGAGAAAAGAGATCGGGAACTTATCCAAAAATGCTTTTTAGCCTTTGGTGTCACGCTTCAGAGCGGATTTAAATTAACCTCACTTTCGAGTTATGGGGGACGAAGGGAAAAAACCGGCGGCTCTTGATACTAAGTTGCACCGTGATCTTATGAACTCTATGCGTTGTCCTCTTGTACAAAGCTCACTGTCCCGCTCCCTTCATCCGCCCATACCCATGGTCTCTCCCAGGGATGACAACATCTGAACTCCATCTCTAAAACTCATAAACCTCTCCGCAAGCTTTCAGCCAAGGACACCTATTGTTTTCATTTCCCGCACCCAACTTCCCCAACCGGGAGTGTGAGCAACCTTTCCACGATGAACTCAACCTTCATCCCGTCCCCGCCTGTCTTTCACCCCTTACGTTAGTTCCAAGATTTTATGCCGGTCCTCTCGTCCAGACGACGGCTCGTTTCGGCGAAAGGTTCGCTGGCGACAAAAGGTCGAAGGCTTGTTTTCGTATCAGACACTGGCGTTGGCCTGGATAAGCGACATTCTCTCAGCCTCAAAAGCCACACAGAAAAAAATAAGGTGCATTCTGACAGGAAATGACAGGGATGCTGTCTAGGATGCGCTGCAGAAGTTCGAGGTTGTCAGGGTATCTGAACCTCAACCGGAAACGAGGAGGAGGTCACGAGAAGAGAATGGTCGGGAGGTTTGAGGAGGGGAGAAGCCATTGCGGTATGGAAACCCTATAATGGGCGAGAGCATCAGCGAGTCTCCTTTCATGAATTTCTCCAGAAAGTGGCTAACAACCTCCGAGCTTGCGCGTTTTTTCTTAAGAATGGAGCCAGGCTATGTGGATTTTTACCGAAGATGGTTTTCTGTCAGCAGTACGACATCGAAGTTTTCCGGAAAGGCTTCTTGTAAGGGCCCGCTTAAGAGAGGATCTTGTTCGCTTTTGCCGTGCGGCGGGTGTTTCCGAAAGTGAGATCCAAGAAAATGCCGCCTACGATTACCGCTTTCGAGTAGAGGTGCCCGAAGACGTTTTCATCAGATTCATGGTGCAAGCCGTAACAACTTTACATTATGACAATTTTAAGAATCGAGCCTGCTGGAACCCGGACGATCCTCCCGAGGTTCGCAGCAAAAGATCTTTTGCCTACCATGAGATCTGGCATCAGCTCAGGGAAATTCAGCGTTGGGCGGCTCTGGAACGGAGGGACGAGGACCTATGAAATTCCCCGAGAATGAGGACCCCTCTGTGGAGCGTTACGAAGCGGCGCTTCGTCGTGGGATGGATAAGATCGTGGTAGTGCCTAGACCGTGCGCCGCATGCGGTCAACTCATGCGCACGAGAGTTCCTTTCCTATTGGCGAGCACAGCGCAGTGTCGTGCTGAGGAGGATGCCCTGGAAATTCTTGATGCGGAAGATTGGCTCGTGCTCTGTGAAGATTGTGCGGCGCGCTTCGATTTGTCCACCTTGCGCCCTGCCGAACGTCATGCCGCCAAAGTCACCAAAGGGTCTGCTGCTAAAGAAGAAATGGCGGACAACGTGGTAAAGCTTTTCAATGATCCGGAGCGTGACCTCTTGGTCTATTACAGTGAATGTGCCCGCTGTAGAGTGCTCATTCCAGAAATGGAAATCTTTACGTGGTTTAAGCTCTCTCGAGTGGTTCATGTGCATAAGTATTTTGTTGAAGAACTAGCAGAGATTGTGTCTGTGGAATTCTGTCGGGAATGCTCGGAAGTGTTAGATTTTAGAAAAATAATGATTTGGATGCGGGGAAAAAGGGTCTGTCAGCTGTTTTCTTTCAACTGCGTCTTCGAGGACGGATGGCAAAAGGTGCAGTTAAGGCAGCGGCTGCTCTAGGAGCCTGCTCCCCAAAGGGCTTCGATCTCTCGCCAAGCGACCTACTTCGATAAGCCTTTGCGACCGACGGGCTTTGAGGTAGCATAAAAAGTTTTGTGTAAAATTTTAAGTGCTACAAAAAAGGCGCTTTTCCTTTAAAGAGGGGGTGACCACCAAACACCTCGAAGAAAGGAGAAGCGCCTATGAAGATCGAAGTCACTGTGCCTGAGGTCGTCACGATTTTCAAGGAAATTCAGACTCAACCCGAGAAGCTATTTGAGATGATTCGACTGGACGTACGCGAGTTGGTCGGTCGGTATTTGTCCGAAGTGATGAAAGCCGAACTGACCCATTTTCTAGGAAGAGAGCCTTATGAGAGGAAGGGGGTGCCAAGCGACACGCAGAATTGACCCCCTGGTGACATTTGGAACTGACCCCCTCAGGTGGGTTGATGAACGGCTGAGCCGACTGATGCGGCGGGAAGGTGTGGCCGGTCGGCGGCTGTGGCTCCTGGATGCACGCATGTGGCGTGATGATGCGCCGTGGTATATCGCTTACTTCCGGAGGTTTTTAAAACGATGAAAAAGGTTTTCGTTCACAGTGTCGGGGAAGATTTCCAGAAGGACGATGATTTTGTTTATTTGGGCGTTGTGGGCAGCAGATCCATCCCGCCTGCTGATATTGCCTACATACACAACAGCCTGGAATGTTTTTTAATTCTCTCGGAAATTGAGCTTGATATACCAAGAAGGAATTACATTATTGTCAGCGGCGGTGCTGTTGGTGTTGATTCTTATGCGGAATCCTTCGCTGAAAAGCATAACCTTGATTGTATTGTTATTAAGCCGGATTGGAAGAAATATGGGAAAAAGGCCGGT
>FWPV01004171.1_pt1 | contig 21029 bp, 16 predicted proteins | sample 2228371 | NCBI WGS metagenome assembly FWPV01 (sample SAMEA103939776, study PRJEB20133) | metagenome | reverse complement strand
ACGCTCCTTGATGTTGCCTCCGGTTGATCTGGATGATCTACTAGATAATTACCTTAAGCAGGAGGGTAAATATGTGTTGTCAGATCCCTACCTGACGATTATTTTCCCCCGGCCCCGGGTACCCCTGGGACCCTGGGCCGCTTCTTGGCCTTCCCGGCCGATTCCTTCCCTGACCGATTGACTTGTCTCTGTTTTGGGATTATACTTCTTTAAATACTCTCTAATCTGCCAATGCTTCCTCTTCTCCATCATATGTCGAAGGTTTTAAGATCGGCCGCACTGCTTCTGAGCCTGTCCCTGGGCTTCTCTGGCCTGAGTCTTGATCTTAGGGCCGTCTCGGACGACGATCGAGGGTTGACCATCTCCCTCAACCTTTCATTGGATTCGCTGCTGCGGCAACCAGCCCAGGAGGTCTACCCTCTGTCGGCCAAAGGTTTCCTCCATCTCTCATTGCCCGGCGGCGGCTACACCTCAGAGCCCGGTCATCCCCGGCTGCCCTTCGTCACGGCCGTCGTCGAAGCCCCCTCGGATATGGCTGGAGTGGAATTCGTCGCCTTAGCCTACCACGACCTGAGCCTCGACCGGCCGCTGCTTCCGGCTTCGCCCCCCTTCCCCAAACTGCCCGGGTTTGCCCCCGAGTTCGATCACTTCCTGCCCAACTCTCTGGGCCAAGTGTTGGATATCTCGGCGTCCGCCGGCCCGGCCCGAGGCCATCGCCTGCTGGCCGTCAGATTCAATCCCGTCCACTACAATCCGGCGAAGAATCTTCTAAGGATATTCCCCCATATCTCGGCCAGGATCCAATTCCAGAGGGTGAAACCGGAGCCAAGCCGCCGGGCGACGACCTCGGCCTCCTGGGAGGAATTTCTGGACCGGCTCTGTCTGTGGCGACCGGCCAAGCCCAGTCAAGCCAAAGCCTCGGATATCTATCTCGACATCTTCGCCGGACACTCCTTCATGGGCGCCGCCGCTCGGCTGGCCGAGTGGAAAGCACGGTTGGGCTTCAAGGTCCGGCTGTGGGACGCCGGCGGCTGGACGGCCCAGGCCATCAGGGACACTATCCGAACCCGCCAGCCCCTGGCCACCTATGTGCTGTTGCTCTCAGACCCTAATGCCGGCGGCCTGGATTCCCTGCCGGCCTCGGCCCCAGCCCAGTCCGGAGGGTTTCCCACCGACCTCTACTATGCTGAGACCGATGACATAGGGTATCTTCCCGATCTCTTCGTCGGCCGGCTTTCGGTGAGGACGCCAGCCGAGGCCGAGGCCCTGGTGGACAAGATCATCTATTACCAGAAAGGCGATTTCGGCACCTGGGGCACCGCCTGGCTGAACAAGGCCCTGTTCATCGCCGGCTACGACGGCTACTTTCAGTCCCTGGCCCAATCCACCAACCGCTACTGTTACCAACTCCTGAAACGCCGGGGTTACACCGAGGTGGACACTCTGGTCATGGCCCAGGGCGAGGAGCAGGATAGGATCATCTCCAAGATCAATCAGGGCCGGGCCTGGGCCATCTACACTGCCCACGGCAGCCCAGTGGCCTGGAGTATAGGCGGTATCTCCCAGTTCACGGCCGATGAGGTGGTCGCCCAGGTCCACAACCAGGGACGGCCGGCCTTGGTCTCCGGCCATTGCTGCAACAGCGGCTATTTCCTATATAACTACAGCGATTGTTTCGGCGAGGTCTGGCCCAAACTGCCGGACCGGGGAGGAGTCTACTATTTCGGCTCGGTGCCGCTGACCTACTGGGACGAGGACGACTGGCTGCAGCGCCGCTATTTCGAGGCCATCTACGACAGCGTTCCCGGGACCCCTGGCCTCTATCTATTGGAGCCGGGACGCTTCACCCAATACGGGCTCTACTGGATAGAGCTCCATACCGCCACTGTCCGCAAACAGTACTATTTCGAGGCCTACCACCTGCTGGGCGATCCCTCCCTGACCATCTGGACCGCGGCCCCCCAGAGTTTATCGGTGGACCATCCCCAGCTCCTGGCTCCCGGCAGCCGCAGTTTGAGCCTGCGCGTCTTCTCCTCAAGCCAGCCGGTCTCCGAGGCCTCGGTCTGCGTCTGGTCCCGGCATTTCCCCGAGCAGCACCTCACCAGAAAAACCGACCAAAACGGGATGGCCGTGGTGATGCTGGATACCGCGGCCATCGAGGACACCCTGCTGTTGTCAGTCACCGCCGCCGGCTACAAACCCTATCTCTCGCAGACCCTGGTGCTCAGCCGGCTGCACTCGAAGGCCTCGGCCACCAGCATCCCGGTCGGCCGGGAGTCGGCCGTCACTTTGACGGTCACCGATCCGGACTCGGGCGGGGCTCCGGTATGTTCCCTGGATATCTATGGCTCCTACAACGGCGGGCTCTGGCAATGGCTGGGGCAGACAGATGTCCAGGGCCAGGCCCAATTGCTGCTTGCGCCCGACCAGGGCGGATATGTCGCCCTGCGGGGACGTCTCCCGGGAAAGATTCTGGCCGACACTGTCCAGGTGCTGGCGCCCCAGCAGTATCAGGTAAACCGCATATATCCCAACCCCTTCTCCTCAACCGCTAGCATCGAGTTCCAGGTGCCCGAGGGAGGTCCGGTGGAGATCCGGATCTACAATATACTGGGCCAAAAGGTGAGGACCATCGCTGTCCAGGCCGCGGCCGGGTTCCAACAGGTGGTCTGCTGGGACGGGCGCAGCGATGACCTCAGGGACTGTCCCTCGGGCCTCTACTTCGCCACGGTCGGTGCCCCGGGCCGAAATCTCTCGTCTCCCCAAAGGATGGTTTTTATACGTTAGACGCCCTTCGACACGAGAAGCCCGATCCCTCCCCGGATCGGGCTTCTCTCGACAACTCGGTCGGGCTCTATCCGTCCCTCAGCCACTCCAGAGAAAAAGGTCGGCCGCTTATTCGCTCGAACCATTCCTCAAACGGCCAGCGCCCCGAGGGAGCGATAACCTCCTCCTCTATAAACCTTCCGAACTTCCTCGGCTTCTCCATGACATCCTGGACGCGGTGCCTTTTGATGAAGACCTTTCTCAACATGCGGTTGGTCAAGTCGCCCAGGAAGTAGTTGTGGAGATAGACCGGATGGGTGGTGTGGTGGATGCGAAATCCCCAGGGGGCCTCCCGGGCATAGGGCGGCTCGCCCAGAATGCGGCCCTGAAACTCCCAGTAGAGCCGATCGACCTCCTGGCCGCCTCTGAGATCCCGGCGATATAGTTCCTGATCGAAGAGAATGCTGCTGATGGCGGTGAAGGTCCTGGCCTGCTGAAACCTCCGCAGCCGTGCGAAGTTTCGGTCTGCGTCGGCCCGGCGCCCGACGAAGAACTGGCCGTAGACCGCCGGGTGCAGCAGCAGATCGCCGAACAGGTTGGCCAAGCCCTCGGCTATGATCCCGGATACCCCCAGGTTCATCAGATAATCCCTGGGGTCCAGCCTGAAGGAATGGAGGGCGTGTCCGGTCTCGTGCAGCAGCACCCCTAGTTCATAGTAGCGCCCCTCGACATTGGCCAGGATTCTGGAGTCGCCGCCGGGCACGATGGTGAAGTTATAGCCCCATTCCGATTTGTGCCGCCGAGGGAAGATGTCGTAGGTTATGTTGTACTGGTCCAGGCGGTAGCCCAGACGGTTGAACAGATCGTGGAGAGATTTATACAAAGAGGAGATATCCACCGGCGTCTGCAATTGCGGAGCCAATTGTGTCTCCATGTAGGGCAGGTCCCAGGGCATGGGTTTGTCTCCGCCCAAAAACCTCTGTCCCAGACTCTCCAGTAGTCGCTGGTAGTTTTCTCTCAAGGGGGCCGCCTGCTGTTCCCAGCCGATGAAGATCCGCGGAGAGATTTCGTCCCTCTCCAGCCGGTAGGCCACGAAGTCCTCGGCTCCGTAGAGGGCGGCGAACTCCCGCCGCATTTCGATGAGATCCAAAAATCCCGCCTGGAGCAAGGGCCGGTTCACCTGGGCCCGGGCCAGAAAGGCTTGGCGGCGCAACCCTCGGTCCGGGCTAATGCGCCATATCCGATCTATCTCGGTGGCGGACACGGTTCTCCCCTCCAGCCGGCAGCGATGTCCGTTGAGCACCTGGCTCAACTCCAAGGTCTTCTTCCTTATCCTCTCGTCCAGCCGGTGGAGCCGCGGCGTCAATTGGTAAGGTTTGAAATGGCGCCTCAATATCTCCAGCCGGCGCCGCCACCGAGGTGAAAGCCTCTGGCCCAGCAGCCTTTCGACGGCTCGGTAATTCTCCCGGTCCTTGAGCACGGCGATATACTCGGACTCGGCCTGGTTCACCCCGAAATCGAAGCCGGTGGTGTACTGGACCCACTCCCGCCGGCTCCACTCCGCCTCCCGCTCTCTCAATAGCCTGGCTATCCTCCGCACCCTTTCCCTATCCTCCATGATCCTATCCCCTCTCCCCTTAGGTTGCAGTCTATTGAATGATATGCTATCATAATGATATGTCAGCCATCAAGCCCAAAAAAGTGGAGTGGCTCTACCTGTTCTTCATCTTGGGCCTCTCCACATTGGTGGTCTTGAATCTGAGCCGCCTCCCCCAGTGGCCGGTGGTGTTGTGGATCTATGGGCTGACTTTGGCCTCATATTTTCTCATAGTGCTGCTGGACACCCGCTGGCCCTACAAGTTCTTCGAACTGCTGCGGCGCTGGGCGCCCTACGCCGGCATCCTGCCGGTCTTCCAAAGCCTGGGCTACATCACCCATTATATCCGGCCGGATCTGGACGACTACCTGATAGCCATCGACCACCGTCTGTTCGGCGTCCACCCCACCGTCTGGCTGGAGAGCCTCACCCATCCCCTGATGGTCGATATCCTGGCCCTGGCCTATTCCAGTTACTATTTTCTCCCCATCGTCCTGGCCCTCTTCCTCCACTTCGACGACAAGCATCACGAACTGGAGCATCTCTTCTTAGCCGTGACCATAGGCTTCTTTCTGTCATATGTAGGCTATCTGCTGGTGCCGGCCATCGGCCCCCGCTTCACCCTGGCCCAACACCAGGCCGGGCCGGTCAAGGGATGGCTGTGGGCCAACCAGATACTGGACGTGCTCAATGCCGGCGAGTTCAACAAGCGGGACTGCTTCCCCTCGGGCCACACCGGCATCACCCTGATCGTGCTCTACTACGCCCACGCCCACCACCGGAAATTATTCCTCATCCTGCTGCCCATCGGCGTCCTGTTGATACTGGCCACCGTCTTCCTGCGGCTTCATTATGTCATCGACATCCTAGCAGGCTTCGTCCTGGCCGCCCTGGCCATCCTCATCGCCGAGATCTGGAACCCGCATTTTTTGAGGAACCCGAGAAATCATACTCAAACCTGAATCCTACCTGCCGCCGATATGGCCCCCCTAAAACTTTTTGGGAGAGCGCTCTGGCGAACCGATCGCTGGGGCAATACCTTCTATCCCCTAGATCTGCACCAGTGTCGTGGGGAGACGTTGGAATACTTGGGACGATGGGAGGAGGCCCGGGATTGCTACCTTAGATGCCTTGCCTGGCTAGAGATCGCCTCCGATCCCAAAGACCTTTGCTCCTGTCTCTATAGCCTGGGCCGCGTTCAGAGGCTGAAGGGCGACTATGCTTCCGCCAGACAGTCAGCCGAGAAGATGCTCGGCCTCTCTGAGTACAATCCCGCCGAGCGGGCGCGGGCCTACGAACTTCTGGCCGTCATCGAGACCCAGTTGGGCCGATATCCCGCCGCCCTAGATTACTACCGACAGGCCGCCGCCTTGGCTCCGGAAGAATCGAACCAGCTCCAAATTGCCTACTGCTATTTGGAGACAGGCGACTACCTGCAGGCCGAGACCCAGTTCAAGGCGGTTCTGTCCTCGGCCAAAGCCCGCGGCGATCCTCTGAAGGCCGGTGCCTGTTTTCTCAACTTGGCTATCGCCCGCTATCGCCAGAGGGATCTGGAGGAGGCCTTGGATTATTTAAACCAAGCCCGGGGCCTATTCCACAGCATCAAGCACCTCCAGGGCCTGCGCATGCTCCACAATTATTATGGCATCATCTTCTCCGAGCGGGGGATGACCGACCAGGCCCTGGAGCACTATCATCTATCTTTAAAGATCTCGCGCCAACTAGGCGACCTCATGGGCCTGGCCGAGACCTTAAACAACTTGGGCAATATCTATCTGGAGCAGGGCCAATATTCCTCGGCCGAGAAGTATCTGGACGAGGCCCTGATCCTCTGCCGCCGCATGGAGCATCCGGAGGGCACCCATGTGGTCTCCACCAATTTAGGCATCATCTGCCTTAGAACCGGCCGGCTGCCGCAGGCGGAAGAATACCTCGAGGACTCCATCGCCTTCTTCCGCCGTGAAGAGAATAAATATCTTCTGTCCCAGGCCCTGCGCCAACTAGCCGAGCTGCGCCTACTCCAGGAACGGCCCCGAGAGGCCGAAAGACTGGCGAACGAGACCATCGACCTGGCTCGACAGATATCCCTCTCCGAAGTAGAGTTCGCCTGTCAGATACTCCGCGCCAGGTCGCTGGCCGACACCGGCCAGGCCCTATCTTTGCTGTCGTCCCTGCTGCCGGGGGCCGATCCTGAGCCGTCGGCCGAGATCCGTTATTGGATTCAGCAGCTGGCGCCCAGCCGGGAAAATTGTCTGGCGGCGCTGGAATCGTTGGAGTCGCTGCCGCCCCCGCCCCTCCCCAGAAAGATAGATAACCGGATCGAAGAATTAAAGCGCTGGCTAAACAGCCCATCGCCGTCAGGACAAGGGGGCTCAGGCAAAACCTGAGCCCCCTTGTCCTATGATCCGCCCCGCGCCGGAATTTAGATCTCCGCCTCGTACACCCTATAGGTCTTGTACACCCTGGCCCCCACCGCCTCGGCCAGCCGGTTCATGGCCACATTGTTCTCCAACACCCAGGAGAGCTCGCCGGTCCGGTAGCCCATAGCCAGGCCGTTCTCGAACACCCGGGAGATGAGCCCGGCCTCGATGCCCCGGTGCTGGTATTCTTGGATCACCCCCGCGGTCATCACCCGCCCGTGGGTGATCTTCCTTCGGCCCAGGAGAAATTGCAGGATCTGCCAGGGTCCCATCCTTCCGTTAAATTTTTTGATGAGCACGTTATAGTCGGGCAGGGCCCAGAGCGCCCCCACCGGCCGGCTTCCGTCGAAGGCAAAGATGACGAAACGGGGCTCGATGATGGATTTGAAGTTCTTGGCCAGATGGTCGATCTCCCGCTCGGTCAGGGGGATGAAGCCCCAGTTCCTGGCCCAGGCCTGATTGTAGACCTCCTTGAATATCTTGACCTCGTCCTCGAACCGCCTGATATCTATATGCCGGAAACGGATCCCCTTGCGCTCTATCCGTTCCGCCAGCATACGGATGCGGCGCCGGTCCATCTTCTCCACGTCGAAGAAGTAGGCGTAGAGGTCCATGGCCTTGGACAGGCCGCCGCCCTCCAGAAGTCTGGGGTAGTAGGGCGGGTTGTAGGTCATCTCGATCACCGGCGGGCTGTCGAAGGCGTCGATCAGAAGTCCGGCCGTGTCGTTGGTGGTGAAGTTGAACGGCCCCCGGATGATCTCCAGGCCCTGCTGTTTGAGCCAATCCCGGGCCGCGCCCAACAGGGCTGAGGCCGTCGGCTGGTCGTCGATAGATTCGAAGAACCCGAAGAAGCCGCACTTCTCGCCGTGGTAGGTGTTGTGGTTGTCGTCCACATGGGCCGAGATCCGCCCCACCGCTTGCCCCTCTCGCCAGGCCAAAAAATAACAGGCCCGGGCATGTTCGAAGAAGGGATTGTGTCTCCGGTCCAACATCTTCCTGAGGTCGCCCAACAGGGGCGGCACCCAATGGGGATATCCCCGATAGAGCGACCAGGGCAGGCGCAGGAAGATCTCCTGATCCCTCCCGGTCTCCACCGGATGCACCTCTACCCTGTCCATTTCATTCCTCTTCTAATAATAAATTGCAGAACGGCCTCGAGTCGTCAGCCACTGCGGACGAGGCCTCCCTGAAAAACTGCTGAAGAGACAAAAACTATCTCACCGGCCTCCCCAGCCTCTGCCAACGGATCCGCCGCCACCAGCGCCAGCCGATATCCTCCGCCTCTGTATCCCAGGACCAATAGATCAACAGGGCCTTGCCCACCACCGACGACACCGGCAGCGGCCCCCAGAACCGAGAGTCCATGGAGTTGTCCCGGTTGTCCCCCATCATGAACAGGTGGCCCGGGGGCACCACCACCGGCCCGAAATCGTCCCTGACCCAGGTGATCTGGAGAAACTTCCTCTGCTCCCAGGCCCTCTGATACTCTGTACTCCAGACTCTAGCCCCGGACGTGGGTAATATCGTCTGCCGGGCTTTATGTATGGCCTGAGGACAGAACTCTCGGCGGCCGTTGATATAGAGATCTCCGTTTATCACCGCTACCGTATCCCCGGAGACGGCCACGCACCTTTTTATGAAATCCCGTCCGTCCAGAGGATAGCGAAAAACCAGAACCTCGCCCGGCGTGGGCTGTTTCAGGGGCGGCAGTATCCGGCGCCCTCCGGGGCTGTAGAGGCCGTAGAGCGACTTCAGGGCGAAGAGATAGTCGCCGGCCATCAGCGTCTCCTCCATGGAGCCGGAGGGTATGCGATAGGCCTGGATCACCAGGGCCCGCAACAGTAGGGCCACCAGGACCGCCGACAGCAGGGATGCCAGCCGTCGGCTCCAGGGCCGTTTGTTCCTCCAGCCGGGAAGTCGGTCCATGTCGGACGGCCTAGGCGACGGTCAGCAGTTTGCCCAGACGCTCTATCCTCAGCCGCTTCCAGAAGAGGTGCAGGGGCAGGCTGTCCCCACTGTCCCACGACCAGAAGATGAACAGCGGCCGGCCCTGGACATACTTGCGGGGCAGCGGCCCCCAGAACCGGGAGTCGAAGGAGTCGTCCCGGTTGTCGCCCATCATGAACAGGTGGCCCGGGGGCACCACCACCGGCCCGAAGTTGTCGCGGAACGTCCCCTCGTAGGCCAGCTGTCCCGACTGCCAGGCCTGCTGGAACAGGGAGCGATTGATGAGGACGGTGTCCACCACAAAGATGTGGGGATCGCTATGCCGGACGTACGGCTCCTCCTGGGGCCGGCCGTTGATAAAGAGCACCTTGTCCCTCAGGGCCACCGTGTCCCCGGCTTTGGCCACACAGCGTTTGACCAGGGTCTTGCCGTCGAACGGGCTCTTGAAGACCATGATCTGGCCGGGTCTGGGCTCGATCAGAGGAAGTATATAGACATCGGTGAAGGGTATGTGGACGCCGTAGGTGAACTTGTCGGCCATCAGCCGGTCGCCCGGCAATATGGTACGCTCCATGGAGCCGGTGGGCACCTCGTAGGCCGCCAGCAGGAAGGGGTTGATGAGAAACTTCACCACCAGCACCGCCCAGATCAAAGGCCACAGCCACTCGTGCCAGAGCCGCTTGAAGGGCGGCATCTGTTTCTTCTGTTCCTTGGTGAGCCTGGGCTGGGCCAGCCACTCTCGGTAGAAGGCCACCAGGGCGTTGCTTTTTTTCTTGGTCTCTTTTGCCATGTTGACTCGGTCGTTGGATTAAAGGTTGATTTGTCTCATACGGCGTAGGCCAAAGGCTTTATGTTGTGCCCCTTCCCCTCAGTGCATCTTGTCCCACCAGTAGCGCACCCCGACCACCGTGTCCTTCTCGTTGACAATGAATTTCAGCCTCTGGTACTGGTGCCGGCTGACATCGGCTCTGGAAATCTTCCCCGGCAGGACCTCGGCCAGGGCCTTGAGGTCGCCCTCCAATTCGGCGCACTTCTTCTTGTGGATGTCGATGGTGGTCGACTGGTTGATGGCCACGAACAGCAGGACGGCCACTGTCCAGCCCAGGACGGCCACGGCGACCAGGAAGGCTGTTTTCCAACCCATCTTCATTGCTTTGCCGCCTTGTCTCGGACTTGTTACGTTTTCGATTTCTGCCTTCTGATTTCGTTTTCTACTCCTCCTCCCCCACCCTGAGCACCGCCAGGAAGGCCTCCTGGGGGATCTCCACGCTGCCCACCTGTTTCATCCGCTTCTTGCCCTCCTTCTGCTTCTCCAAGAGTTTCCGCTTGCGGGTGATGTCGCCGCCGTAGCACTTGGCAGTGACGTTCTTGCGGAAGGGCTTGACCGACTCCCGGGCCAAAATGCGCGAGCCGATGGCCGCCTGGATGGCCACCTCGTACTGCTGCCGGGGGATGAGTTTGCGCAGTTTGGTGACCAGGGCCTTGCCCCATTCGTAAGACCGATCGCGGTGGACGATGGAGGACAGGGCGTCCACCGGATCTCCGTTGATCAGGACGTCCAGTTTCACCAGATCCGACTCCCGGTACTCCAAGAACTCGTAATCTAAACTGGCGTAGCCCTTGGACAGGCTCTTCAGTCTATCGTAGAAGTCGAAGATGACCTCGGACAGGGGGAACTCGTAATGGAGTATGGCCCGGGTGGGGTCCAGGTACTCCAGTTTCTTGTAGAGGCCGCGCCGGTCCTGGGAGAGCTTCATGATGTTGCCCACATACTCGGCCGGCAGCACCACCTCGGCGGCCACGAACGGCTCCTCTATCTTGAGCAGGTGGTGTTCCGGCGGCATCTCGGCCGGGTTGTCCACCACCAGCACCCGACCGTCGCTGGTGTGCACCTGGTACTCCACATTGGGCACGGTGGTGATCAAAGACAGCCCGTGCTCCCGCTCCAGCCGCTCCTGGACGATCTCCATGTGCAGCATCCCCAGAAAACCGCAGCGGAACCCGAAGCCCAGGGCATTGGAGCTCTCCGGCTGGTAGGTGAGGGCGGCGTCGTTGAGGCGCAGTTTCTCCAGAGCCTCGCGCAGCTCCGGGTACTGCTGGTTCTCGGTGGGGTAGAGCCCGGCGTAGACCATGGGCTTGACCTGCTTGTAGCCGGGCAGGGGCTGGGATGCCGGCCGGGAGGCGTCGGTGATGGTGTCGCCCACCCGGGCGTCGGAGACCGTCTTGATGCCGGCCACCAGATAGCCTACCTCGCCGGCCGATAGCTCCCTCCTGGGGTGCAGGCCCATCATCAGGGCGCCGACCTCGGCGCACTCGAACTCCTTTTCGTTGGAGAAGAAGCGGACCTTCATGCCGGGCTGGAGCGTTCCCTCGACTATACGGATATAGGGCACGGCCCCGCGGTAGACGTCGAAGATACAGTCAAAGACCAAAGCCCGAAGCCTCTCCTCCGGATCACCCCCGGGGGGCGGTATGCGGGCGATCAGGGCCTCCAGCAGCAGGTCGACCCCCAGCCCGGTCTTGGCGCTGACCTCCAAGATATCTTCCTGGGAGCAGCCCAAAAGTTCGGTGATCTGCTGGCGGCAGCGGCCGATCTCGGCCGAGGGCAGGTCCACCTTGTTGATCACCGGGATGATGGTCAGGTCGTGGTTTACGGCCTGGTAGAGGTTGGCCACGGTCTGGGCCTCCACCCCCTGGGTGGCGTCCACCACCAGCACCGCGCCCTCACAGGCGGCCAGGGAGCGGGAGACCTCGTAGCCGAAGTCTACGTGCCCTGGGGTGTCTATCAGGTTGAGGACGTACTCCTGGCCGTCCCGGGCCCGGTAAGCCATCCGCACCGGGTGCATCTTGATGGTGATGCCCCGCTCCCGCTCCAGGTCCATGTTGTCCAGCACCTGCTCCACCATGTCCTTCTTCATGATGGTGCCGGTCATCTCCAAAAGCCTATCGGCCAGGGTAGACTTGCCGTGGTCGATGTGGGCGATGATGCAAAAGTTTCGGATGCGGGACTGGTTCAACCTGCTTTTCCTTTACTGCAGAGGCCGCCAAGCCATCCTCTGCGCCTTTGCAGTTGAATAAAACTCTCTGACTAAACTGGTTATGATTTTACTTCAGAGGGCATCCCTTGTCTCGGCGCCCTCTGCCGCCGGCTTACGATATCGAGCCGGCAGGCTAAGTTCATCAAGTCTATCTCCGCGCTCTCTGCGGTTAAGTCCGACTATTAGCCTGGTAGGCCCCGGCCGCCCTGACGAACCTCTCGAAGATCTTTCGGTGCTCCGGCATCTTCTCCACCAGCCGCTCCGGGTGCCACTGGACTCCCAGGATGAACCCGGTCTGGGGCGAGCAGGACTCGACGGCCTCGATCACCCCGTCCGGAGCCCAGGCCACGGCCTTCAGTTCCGGGGCCGTCTCTTTCACCGCCTGGTGGTGGACGCTGTTGACCGAGAGCTGGGTGGTCCCCAGGATCGAGGCCAGACAGGATTCGGGGGCGAGGCTCACTGAGTGCACCGGGTCGTTGGCCAGATCCTCGCGGTAGTGCTCCAAGTCCGAGCCCTGCTCGTCGGCGATGTCCTGGTACAGCCCCCCGCCCAGGGCCAAGTTGATCAACTGGTGCCCCCGGCAGATGCCCAGCATCGGCATCCGCCTTTGCCGCGCCTCTTTTATTATGGCAAATTCGAACTCGTCCCGCAACGGGTTGAAGAATCTGGCCCGGGGGTGGTTCTGTCTCCCAATGTGCCTGGCCTCGATGTCCCCTCCGCCGATGAGCAGCAGGCCGAAGACCAAGTCCAAAGCCTCGGAGACGCGCTCGGGCATGGCCGGCAACACGATGGGGTAGCCGCCGGCTCCGACCACGGCCCGCAGATAGGGCCCGGTCAAGATATGGTGGAAGGATTCCTGGTCCGGGCTGCGCAGGGCGGTCATTCCGATGACGGGGCTCATATGGTCCCTCCATAGCGACTATAGCTCTCGGCCGCCTCGGCGATCTCGGGCCGGGCCAGATAGCTCTTATGATAGGACTCGGGCACCATCTCCAGAGATCTGGCCACCAACTGCCAGGCCTTCTGGCTCTCCGGGGCCGCGGCCTTCCCCTGGCTATGGTAGATCTCGGCCAGTAGGGTCCGCATCGATCGCTCCAGATCGTTGGCCGAATAGTACTCCTCGTCCTCCACCTCTACCGGGGATCTCAGGGCATCGACCAACAGTTCCCGGGCCTGGCCGAGGAGATCCTCTCCTCTTGAGGGATCGCTTCTATATCGGGCCATTTTTATCATAGCGCTGAGGTACTGGTTGCGCTGGCTGTTGAAATTCTGGATCTTCAGACACAGGGCCACGCTCTTCTCCAGGGCCTGTTCGGCCTCGGCCAGCCGGCCCTGCTGGCAGAGACAATGGCAGAGCTCCGCTAGAATGCTGGCCTCGCGGCTGAAACTTTTCACCTCTTGCACCGCCGTCAGTGCCTGTTGGTAATAGTCCTCGGCCTCGACCATCCGGCCTCGGGCCCTGGCCAGCCTCCCCAGCCCGGCCAGGCCGAAGGCATCGCCCAGCCGGTTGGCGATAATTTTATTGACCTCCAGATATTGGAGATAATATTTCTCGGCTCTGGCGAAATCCCCCAAACTGTAGTAGATCTCGCCCAGGTTGTTGAGGGAGATGGCCAGCGACAATCGATCCTCCTGCTCCTGGGCGATCTGGTAGGACCCCAACTGATACTTCAGGGCGCCGGCCAGGTTGTTCATGGTTTTGAGCAGCCCGCTGATATTGTTGTAGACCGAGCCCAATCGGTCCCTGCGGTCCAATCTCTCCAGGATCTCTATCTCCTGGTCGTAATAGCGCACCGCGCTCTGATGTTCGCCGCCGGCCCCGTCCACCAAGGCGATGAGATGATAGAGCTCTGACCAGGCCAGATCCAATTCGTCTCTGTCCTGTTCCCCGCGGCCGCCCACGGCCTCCAGCACCGAGCGGGCCCCGTCGACAAATCCCCGGGCCTGCTCCAAAAAACCCTGGCGGAAATAGACCAGGGACTGGAGACGGTGGAGGCGGAACATGTCCAGCGAGGCCGGCCGATGGCCGATCTTGATCAAAGCCTGCTCCAGAGATTCCAGGGCCTCGGCGTAGCGGCACTGGCGGTAAGACATCTCGGCGCGATATCTGAGCCAGGCGGCCTGCTGCTCTTCGTCCTTGGCGAACTCCCGGGCGATCTCCAGCGCCTGATGGGCCTGATCGTTCCTCCCGGAGACCATGAGGTGTTCAGCCAATCTCAGGCAGGCCCCCAGACGGGCATGGTTGGAGGCCGCCCCTTCGAACTCGGCGATGATGGCGGCGGCCTTGGGGTCCTCCCTTAGCCGGCCCAGTCCGGAGATTTCGCTGTTTTCCATTATATTCGGTTAGCGGCTCGGTCTTTTGTCCTGTATTCTATGATATCACAATTCCCTGCCCGGGCGCAAGGGAGTGTGACGGCGGGTCTCTTGACAGGGTGCCTTCTGTCGTGCTAATATTTTGAAGATAAGTAATAAAAACACAGGCATCCGAAACCTTGTCAAGGTCTTAAAGGCCTTGGGCGATCGGCTGTCTCCCAACATTTGCGGCATCTGTCCGAAGCCGGCCTGAGGAGGCCAGCCGGCAGGCCCGCTGGGCCACCTACCGAATGACACAACAGCCCAGTGCCAATACATGCCGGCGCTTTTGCGCCACCTGTACCGGTGGGCCAACCAGGATCAGACCTGCAGATGCAAACACCTTCGGAGGCATCGGGTTAAAAGAAAAAACTGCCATCGCTCTGTAAACGTATCGGAATGTGGATCTGACAACGGACGTCATTTATCATAATCTATCTTTGGTAACTAAATAGTTCAAACCCAATGGAGAAGGCCATGGATCAACAGCCCTGGGAAAACAAACTGACGGATGAATCGCGGGCCATAATCCGGGAAGAGCGGTTGCTCCCGGAGGGCCTGCTCAACCGGCTTCACGCAGCCTTTCCCCAGTACTCTAACCTCCGCGATGGACGCCCTGCTTTATTCCAGGAGAAAAACCAATATGTTGGGCTCGAAGGGTTCCGGGAGATAGCCGATACCTTGGGCAAGAACGGCATTAAACTCGGGGACATCGAGGAGCGGGAACTTTTCATCAAGGTCTACCGTTTCATGGTCACCCGGCATATTCTCAATCAAATCGACTGGGTGAATTACGACAAAGATCCCCTCTTCCATTTGGTCTTTCCCCAGCCAGGGATGATACGTCCCGACGTGGCCAAGGCCTACCTGGCGGCCAACAGCGAAGAGGAGAGGCAACGTATCGTAAGGGACTACATCCGGGAGACCAACCCCCACGACGGAAAGCAGAAGATCAACAAGCCGTTCCTTCGAAAACAGGATGGGTCCCTGGAGATCGTCGAGGGCAGCCAGCATAAGTACCCGCAGTGCCAGTTGATATTCGACGTCCAGACTCAGAACTGCTTTGCCTTCTGCACTTATTGCTTCCGCCACGCCCAGGTGCGCGGGGACGAGGACATGTTCGTCCAGAAGGACATCGCCCAAATCCACGAGTATCTCCGGCAGCACAAGGAGGTGACCGACATCCTCATCACGGGCGGCGACGCTGGCTACCTGTCCGCCGAGCGCTTCGAACAGTACATCGCGCCCCTCATCGAGGACCCGGCCCTGCTCCACATCAGGACCATCCGGCTGGGCACCCGAGTGCTGACCTACGATCCGGAGTTAATCCTGAGCCACAGATACAAGGGCCTGTTGGATCTTTTCCGCAGACTGCGCGACAACGGCATCCAGCTGGTCTATATGTCACATTTCTCCACCCCCCGGGAGATCCTCAATCCCGCCACTGTGGCCGCCATTCGCAGGCTGCAGGCCCATGGCGCGGTGGTCAAGAGCCAGAGCCCCATCATGAACAAAATCAGTCTCTTCACCGACCAGAATGGCAAGGTGGACGTCGACCGCACCGCCCAGAACTGGATCGACCTGGGAAACCTGCTGGCCATGCTGTCGGTCGGGTTCCACTCCATGTACTGCGCCCGACCCACCGGCGAGCACCATTACTTCACGGCGCCGCTGGCCGACATCAATCGAGTCTTCAGCAAGGTCTACCGCTCACTGGCCTCGATCAACCGCCCCTCTCGGTACATCACCATGACCTCCTCGGCCGGCAAGATCTCCCTGCTGGGCACGGTCGAGGTCAACGGCGAAACCCTGTTCGCACTGAAATTCAACGAAGGCCGCAACATGGAGTGGATGGATAAGGTCTTCCTGGCCAAGTACGACGAGAGGGAGAACATCATCGCCAATCTCAAACCCTACAATGCCGACAAACACTTCTACGAAGATGAACTGGAGGTGATCGAGAATAAATTGGAGGAGGTCTTAAAGAAACCGGCCCTGGGCCAGACCTCCGGCTGCGGCACGGACCGTTATGATCAATAAAATCGTCGCCACTACTCGTCAAGCCGTTTCTGTCATTTTCGACGGTGCCACGGTGATGATCGGCGGGTTCGGCGAGGCCGGCAGCCCCATCGAACTAATCCACGCCTTGATCGACCACGGGGCCAAGGGCCTCACCGTCATCAGCAACAACACTGGCAATGGCCACGTCGGCCTTGCTGCCCTGATCGAGAACCGTCAGGTGGTTAAGGTAATCTGCTCCTTCCCCCGCACCGCCCAGTCGGTGGTCTTCCCCGAACTATACCTAAGCAGCGAGATCGAGCTGGAGCTGGTGCCACAGGGGACGCTGGCCGAGCGTATCCGGGCTGGCGGGGCCGGCATCCCGGCCTTCTACACCCCAACCTCGGTCGGCACCCTGCTGGCCGAGGGCAAGGAGACCAGAGTCTTCGACGGCAAGACATATGTCCTGGAGCGTGCCCTGACCGCTGACTTCGCGCTGGTTAAATGCAGCGTCGCCGACCGGTACGGCAACCTGCTCTACAACAAGACCGCTCGTAATTTCTCGCCGTTGATGTGCATGGCCGCCCGCCACACCATCGTCCAGGCCAGGCGCATTGTCGAGCTAGGAGAGATCGACCCCGAGGCCGTGGTGACCCCGGGGATCTTTGTCAACACCGTGGTGGCAGTCCCGAATCCGGTCAGCGAAAACTGCCTGCTGAAGGAGAATGCGAGGTACCCATGAGCGACCTGGCAACCAAAGGTTGGACCAAAGAGCAGATGGCCCAGAAGGTGGCCCTGAGTATCCCCGATGGCTCATATGTTAATCTGGGAATAGGGCTGCCGGAGCTGGTGGCCAACTACATACCAGAGGGTGTCGAGGTCCTGTTCCACACTGAGAACGGTCTGCTGGGGGTCGGCCCCCCGCCCCGGCCGGGCGAGGAGGACGACGAACTGATCAACGCCGGCAAGAAGTATGTAACTGCAGTCAAGGGCGCCTGCTTCTTTCATCAAGCAGACAGTTTCGCCATGGTGCGGGGAGGACACATCGACATCTGCGTGCTGGGAGCTTTTCAGGTATCGGGCTATGGCGATCTGGCTAATTGGTCTACCGGCGAGCCCAACGCCATCCCGGCGGTGGGCGGAGCCATGGACCTGGTCCAGGGAGTGAAGACCATCTTCATCATCACCCAGCATACTACCAAAGATGGTGAGCCCAAGATCGTCAAGAAGTGCAGCTACCCGCTGACTGGTAAGGGCGTGGTCAACAGGATATTCACCAATTACGCAGTGCTGGACGTGACCAAGGACGGACTCCGCGTCCAGGAGATGGCCCCGGGCGTGGACTTCGAGTTCCTCCAGAGCGTCACGGACTTCCCGCTGAAACATTGAGATGCCGGCTCAGGAGATTAAAAACATGTCAGATAGGAACATAGGTGCTGTTAGATCCGAGGAGGAATTGTACCGGGAGGCCTGCCGCTATCTGCCGGGCGGCATCAGCCGCAACATCGTCTTTCACAAGCCACACCCCTACTATGCCGCTTATGCCTCGGGGGCCTACATCACCGATATCTACGGCAACAGCCGGGTGGATTTCGCCAACAACATGGCGTCGCTGATCCACGGACACGCCCACCCAGTGCTGGTCAAGGCCGCCTGCGAGCAGATAGCGCGCGGCACAGCCTACACCATCGGCACCCAGGCCGAGATCAAACTGGCCCAGCACCTCTGCGAGCGGGTGCCCAGCTTTGACAAGATTCGTTTCGTCAACTCCGGCACCGAGGCGGTGATGGCCATGATCAAGGCGGCCCGGGCATTCACCGGCCGTCCCAAGATCGCCAAGGCCGAGGGCGCTTACCATGGCTCCTACGACTTCGCCGAGGTCAGCCAGGCCTCTGGACCCTCTAACTGGGGCGACCTCGACGACCCGGCCCGGGTGCCGCTGGTATACGGCACACCCCAGGGAGTGCTGGACAACGTAGTGGTCTTCCCCTTCAATGACGTAGAGCGCACCCTGGCCATCCTGGATCGGCAGGCCGAGGAGATCGCCTGTGTGTTGATCGATCCCATGCCCCACCGTATCGGCTTTCTTCCGGCCAGCGAGCGCTTCATCACCGCTCTGCACGTCTGGACCCGCCGAAACGGCGCCCTGCTGGTTTTCGACGAGGTAATCAGCTTCCGACTGGAGTATGCCGGTGCCCAGGCTCGTTACGCTGTGACCCCGGACCTGACCGCTCTGGGCAAGATAATAGGCGGTGGGTTCCCAGTGGGTGCCTTCGCCGGCCGCGACGAGATCATGGAGAACCTCGATCCCCGCAAAAGCCCGCTTAAGTTCCCCCTATCCGGCACTTTCTCGGCCAATCCTGTTACCATGAGTACTGGGCTGGCAGCCATGGAGTTGTATGATCCCGAGGCTGTCGCCAGACTGAACGCACTGACCTCAAAGGCCATCCAGCAGGTGGCCGAGGCAGCCCGGGTGGCCGAAGTCCCCATCTCCATTACCGGCGGCGGTTCGATCTTTAAGATCCACTTTCGGAACGAGACCCCGGTAAGCTATCGCCAGGCGTACGAGGACGAAAAGATTAAGAACATCATCGCTGCTTACATCGATCACCTGTACCATAAAGGCGTCATCATCGTCTACTCCTGCTCCTGCATCCTTTCCACCGTGATGACCCAGAAGGAGATAGACATCCTGGCCGAGGCGGCCCTCAGCGGCTTCCGCCATGTCAGACCGATGCTGGACTGAGACGGACCATGCGCGACGTTTTCATTTGCTCGCCGCTCCGCACCCCGGTGGGCAGGTACGGTGGGGCGCTGTCTTCGATCAGGACTGACGACCTGGCGGCCATACCCATCAGGGCTCTTTTAGAGGCGAACCCGACGATCGATTGGTCAGCCACAGACGATGTGATTCTGGGATGCGCTAACCAAGCTGGTGAAGATAACCGTAACGTGGCCCGGATGGCCCTGCTGTTAGCTGGTCTGCCGGAGTCGGTCCCCGGAGTTACTGTCAACCGTCTGTGCGGCTCGGGCCTGGAGGCCATAAGCGCTGCGGCCCGTGCCATCCAGGCCGGCGAAGCAGATCTTATCGTCGCCGGCGGGGTAGAGAGCATGTCCCGGGCACCGTTCGTCATGGCCAAGGCCACGGAGGCCTTCTCCCGAAAGGCCGAGATCTTCGATACTACCATCGGCTGGCGGTTTGTCAATCGAGAGTTCGAAAAGCGGTTCGGTACCGATCCTCTGATCGATACGGCCGAGAACATCGCCCGTGAGTATGCGATCAGCCGCAGTGACCAGGATTTGTTCGCCTATCGGAGCCAGGAGAAAGCCCTGGCCGCCCAGCAGAGCGGCGCACTGGCCCGCGAGATCGTCGCGGTCAAGGTCCCCCAGCCTAAGGGCGAGCCTCTAGTTGTCGATCGGGACGAGCATCCCCGCTCGGTCACCCTGCAGAAACTGTCCGAACTGAAGCCCGTATCCCACCCCGGGGGCACGGTTACGGCTGGCAACTCCTCGGGCTTAAACGATGGCGCCGCTGCTATGCTAGTGGCCTCGGAAGATGCGGTAAAGAAGTACCGTTTGACACCATTGGCCAGGATCATGGGGACGGCTTCTGCTGGAGTAGCTCCGCGGATCATGGGTATGGGGCCGGTGCCGGCCACCGAAAAACTACTGAAACGGTTGGGCCTGACGCTGGACAAGATGGACCTGATAGAACTGAACGAGGCTTTCGCCGCCCAGGCTTTGGGCTGCATTCGGAAAATGGGGCTAGCCGACGACGATCCGCGTCTCAACCCGCTGGGCGGGGCCATCGCCTTGGGACACCCGCTGGGCATGAGCGGTGCACGGCTCGTAGTCACTGCCTGCCACCAGCTGAAGGCCGGCGGCAAGACGAGAGCCCTGTGCACCATGTGCGTCGGGGTGGGCCAGGGGATAGCCATGGCCCTGGAAAGTCCTTGAACCCTAGAAAACCCGGTTTAGGCTACGCGTGACGCGTGGCTTTTTTTGTCTTTATAGCCCCCCTGCTAAAACCTCTTTTCAACTTGACGCGGCTTTTTAAGGATGGGGTCTGTATCTGCTTAAACGTTTGATCTCTTGTCGGAAGACTTCATTCGGTGTCCGGTGACCAAGGATTTTTCGGGGTCGGTCGTTGATCTGGTTGACGATGGTCTCTAGCTCTTCGTCAGTAACATTATCGAGGTCTGTGTGGCGCGGCAGGTATCGCCGCAGTATGCCGTTGACGTTCTCGTTGCTGCCCCGCTGCCAGGGGGAGTAGGGCTTGGCGAAGTAAACCTTGGTGCCGATGGCCGCGGTCACCCGCTGATGGTCGGCAAACTCCAAGCCGTTGTCAAAGACGATGGTCCTGCGCGCCCCAGGCGGCAAAGGGCTGAAAGCACGGTTGATTAGTCTGGCCCGTTCCCGGGCTTGGTTGGTCTTGGGTCGCAAGACTACCAGGAAACGGCTCTTCCGCTCCACCTGGGTAGCCAGGCGCTGGGAGTGGCCCTTATAGAGCATAGTGTCGCCTTCCCAGTGGCCGAACTGGCGGCGAGCCTCGACCAGCTTGGGTCTTCGGGCGATATCCACCCGGTGGGGTATGACTCCTTTTCGGTGCTTCCGGCCGTTTCTCTGGTGCCGGATGCGGTGGGCCCGGGGCAGGTATGGCCTCAGGTTGAGCCTCCGACCCTCCAGGCTGTAGATGAACTGATAAATGCTCTCCTTGGTCAGAAACCGCTCTTTCTGCCGCCGTAGTTCTCCGGTTATCAGGTCCGGGGTCCAGCCATCCTTGATACGGACCAGGACATGATCTTTCAGGTCGGGGAAACGATCCAGGTAGTGTTGCTTACGGCTCAGGGCTTTGCGTTTGTCGGCCTTCCGTTGGGCCGTGTCTGGCAGGTACTCGTCAAAGTTCTGGTG
>FWPV01004812.1_pt1 | contig 21033 bp, 9 predicted proteins | sample 2228371 | NCBI WGS metagenome assembly FWPV01 (sample SAMEA103939776, study PRJEB20133) | metagenome | reverse complement strand
GGCATCACCTTAATCGAGTTCCCTGCCGCCAATGCCGCCGAACTGGAAGCGGAATTGACGGCCCGGGCGCAGCAGAGCGATGTAGGCATGGATGCGATCTTGTTTATCGCTGAACCCCTCGCGGTGACACCGGCCAATTTTATGGTGATCGGCAAATTCGCCGACGAACACAACGTGCCCGTCGGTGGAGCTTTGATGTCGCTCGAAGGCCATGAGTCTATTTTTGGTGTCACCGTTGATGCTGTCGCGGCGGGTAAACTGGCTGCTCCGTTAGCCGACAAAATTCTCAAAGGCATGCCGGCCGGCAGCATTCCCGTTGTCTCGGCGGAGAATTTCGTGCAGATCAACTATAGAGCGGCTCTGGCCAGAGGATTGACGATACCCGAAAGTGTGTTGGCGCAGGCGGATCAGATCATCCGTTAGCCGTTTAACGTGTCGAGAGGTGAAATTATGTCGGTGTACGAGGCAAAGCCCAGGACTTCCCGCAGTTTGACATTTGTATTGACCCGCGTCTTCCCGCTGTTAGCACTAGCCGCCTTATTGCTGATTTACCTCTCTCAACTGATCTCTTTCACGCAGGTAGGCAACCGTATGGTGGCGAGTGAACAACAGCTTATAGCTAAGGACGTCGCCAATACAGTTGTCGGCTCTATACGGGTGATGTTTGATACATTGGAGACGGCTGCCAGACTCACCGATCTTGCTTCTGTCTCTCGACAAGACCAGAAAACGCTCCTGGCAAACCTGTTGGGACGGCAATCGGCGTTTCGGCAGATAGCCTTTTTCGATTCACAAGGCCAGGAAGTGACCCGTGTTTCTCGTTTGGCCCAGGTTATATCGGGGAATCTGGTGGCGCACGTCGAGACCGACTGGTTCACGCGGATTATGCAGGGGAATAGCTATATCGGCCCGATCTACGTGGACGAAGTGACAAGTGAACCCCTGGTAATGATGGCCATACCGGTGCGCAATATTTTCGGTGATTTTCAGGGCGCGCTGGTGGCCGAGGTCAACCTCAAGTTCATGTGGGACTTGGTGAGTGGGTTGAAAGTCGGCAAGACGGGCCTGGCCTATGTGGTAGATAAACAGGGCCATCTGATCGCTTTTCGGGATATTGCGCGTGTGCTGCGTGCCGAGAATCTCACTCACCTGCCTCTGGTTGCGGCATTCGTTGCCGATGCCATACCTGCCGATGGGACTGTGACAAAGGGCTATCGCGGAATCGATGGACGCAGAGTTATAGGCACATGCTTAACGCTCGGTAGGCCGAATTGGGCCATCGTCATTGAATTGCCGGCCCAGGAGGCTACGGATTGGCTTATCCGCCGCATTCTGTTCTCGCTGGGCCTGGTGATCGTCATCACGGCTGCCGTCAGTGGTGGGACAATCTTGATTGCCCGTCGTCTGACCGTACCTCTCTTGGCACTGACGGCTACTGTCACTCAGATTGCCGAAGGCAAGCTCGACTTGCAGGCTGCGCTCCAAGGCCCGACCGAGGTACTCGATTTGGCGCGTGCTTTTAACCGGATGACCGCAAGACTGCGCGAGACATTGGCCGGTTTGGAGCAGCGGGTGGCCGAGCGCACGCTGGCTTTGGGCGCCGTGGCGGACGTGGCGCGTGCTACGACATCGGTTCTGGACCTCGATCGCCTGTTGCCTCAAGTCGTGGATTTGGTGCAGGAACGCTTTGGCTTTTACTATGTCGGTCTGTTTCTTGCCGATGAGGAACGGCGCTATGCCGTGTTGCGTGCCGGCACCGGTGAAGCCGGGCGTGCCATGCTGGCCGAAGGGTGGAAACTGCCGATAGGGATGGGTTCGATGATCGGCCAATGTGTCGCCGGTGGCAGATCTCTGCTCCGCCAGCAGGTTGGCGACAGCGTTGTGTATTTCGAGAACCCCTACTTGCCGGACACACGTTCGGAACTGGCCTTGCCGCTTCGTTATGGAGAGCGTACCATCGGCGCGATGACGGTGCAAAGTGTTGAAATAGAGGCTTTTGATGAATCTGCCATTGCGATCTTGCAGAATATGGCCGACCAGGTAGCGGTAGCCGTGGAGAATGCCCGCCTCTTCAGCGAAATGCAGATGACGTTGAACCGTGCGCAAGAAGTGCAGCGGCGCTATCAAGGGCGCGCCTGGCGTGAATACGTGAAAGCGCGTGCGGTGCGCGGCTATGAGTGGCGCAAGGGTGCCGTGTTGACGCTAGATGCGGAACCGTTACCTGAGACCCGCCCCGTTTTACAAGAACGCGCGGTAACGATGGATGAGAAAAAACTTTTGCTTCCTCTTATTCAAGGGGATCAACTTGTCGGCGTTTTGGGATTTGAGAATGAAGAGGGGCGCAAAACATGGCGCGCCGATGAGATCGCTTTGCTGGAAGCGTTGGCGGAGCAACTGTTGTTGGCGGCCGAGAACCAGCGGCTCTTGGATGAAACGCAACGTCGTGCGGCGCGTGAACGTCTCAGCCGCGAGATCACGGCGGAAATGCGGCGTTCCTTGGATATCACCACCGTTTTGCGCACGGCACTTCGGCAATTCAAGGAATCGCTCGACCTCACCGAAGCCGAGGTATGGGTCGAGACCGGTGCTCCTGAAAGCAAAACATAAAAATCATTTATAGAGGCCAATATGTGGACGCGCATAAAACGTTACTTTACCCTTCCGGTTTTTCCCGATGAGGAGAAAACGCGTGTTGCCCGCTTGCTGGTCACCATCCTTATCGGCACATCTCTGACTACTATGATGGCATTGGGCTTTGTGCTGGCCTCCTATGGCCCTCCGAAGGGATTGGCCGAGGCCGCCGTGTTTGTCGTTTGGGGGCTTATCTGTGTCTTTGCCGTGGCCTCTTATGGTCTGGTCCGTCGCGGCTACGCAACCGTGTTGGCGGCGGGGTTCATCTTACTGATGTGGTTAGCCGCTACTTATTGGATCTGGGCCATTGAAGGTTTGGGGGCAGGGTATACCCCCTATGCCTATCTGCTCATTATCGTGATGGCCGGCCTTTTGCTAGGTGCATCTGGTACTCTGGTCTTTACCCTGCTATCGCTTGTGGCCGTTGGAGTCTCCTATTACCTTGAGTATACAGGGCGATTCTCCGGTCAAGTGCTCATTGAACCCTTTGATTTCATCATATTGGTTGCGGTCTTGGGCTTGATCGGCGTTTTCCTGCGCTATGCCATGCGCAGCATGCAAGATGCAATCGTTCGTGCTCGTCGGGCAGCGCAGGCCCAGGCTGAGGCCAATCGTGAGTTGGAAGCCATTCGGGTCTCTTTGGAACAGCGGGTGGCGGAACGCACGCAGGAGTTGGAATCCCGTTCGATCCTGTTAGAGGCGGTGGCCCACTTGGGTCACCGGGCGGCTGCATTACGTGATCTCGATGAATTGTCACACCGTGTACCTTTGTTGATTTCTGAACGTCTGGTGCTCGAGCAGGTCGGCATCTTTCTGCTGGACGACACGAATACCCGGCTGATGCTGCTGGGAGCGAGTAGCCCGGCCTTACAGCCGCTGCTTCAGCAGAGCTTTGACCTGACAGATGATTCGTTGGGTGTGGTTGGTGTGGCGCTTGCCCGCCGTCAAACGTGTCTGACAACGGCTACCGGCGATCAACCGCCTTTCTTTGCCTCTACTTTGTTAGCGCGCCCAGGAGCAGAACTGGTGTTGCCGTTGATTGCCGGCGACCGTTTAATCGGCGCGTTGGATTTACACAGTGCCGATAGCGCGTTCTTTACCGAACAGATGGTCTCGGTATTGGAATTGTTGGCAGACCAGGTGGCAATTGCCATTGAGAATGCCCGGCTGTTTGCGCAACGTCAGGCTTCGCTCGAGGCCGAACGGCGGGCATACGGTGAAGTGGGTCGTGAGGCATGGGAGGAGATAGCACGCATCGAGGGCACGCTGCGCTTTGTTATTGATGAACAGGACGTGTTACGCCCGGCCGAGGGGGAAAAACATCCGGCCTTACTTCAGGCCCATCAAAGTGGCCGACGGGTCACCGTAGCCGACAATACCATAGCCGTGCCGATTCAAATACGGGAAGGCGTGAACATCGGTGCCATCCGTCTCCATAAACCGGTGTGGCATGAAGATGAAATCACCTTGGTTGAAACGTTAGCCGAACAACTGGGCGCCGCCCTTGAAAGTGCGCGCTTGTACCAAGAGACGCAACGCCGCGAGGTACGGGAGCGTCTCACCCGTGAGATTACCGAGGATATCCGTCGTTTTGTGGATGTACAGATGATTTTGCAGTCTGCTGTGACCAATCTCGGTGAGGTTCTGGGGGTGCCACGGGCTTATGTGCGCCTGATGTTGGAAGATAAAGACTTGCCCGCCGCGGCCTATGCTGAGCCGGATATAACCTTAGAACCATCCCCACCGATGAATTCCCCTGCCCAGGGAGTTGATCGGGAATCAGGAGGAGGACACCATGAGTCGTAAAAAGTCAACTCCCCATGTTGCCCGGCCGGTTGCCTTGCCGCAGAAAGAGCAGCCGACAACGCCACTGCCGGACGATCCATCTGTGTTACCCGCCCGGCTACGCGAAGCCGGCGACATCTTCCACCGGCTCATTGAATCCTCTCACCTGGCCGTTTGCCTGGCAACCTGGGAGGGCACCCTGCTCTATGCCAATCCGGCCTCCGCAGCCCTGCTCGGTCAAGCCGCGCCGGAAGCCTTAACCGGGCAGTCCCTCTTCACACATTATCCGCCCGCTTTGCAGTCTCGTTTGCATGAAGAAATCCTCCCGCAGCTTTTAGCGCATGGCCACTGGCAGGGTGAACTGGCGGTACTTTCGAGTGGCGGCGCGGTGATTCCTACCCTGGAAACCTTGACCGTGGTTGGTGAGGCGCAGGAGACGCCGCGTTATCTGGCCCGGCAGGCTATGGACATCACGGCGCATAAAGTAGAGGAAGAGGCCCTGCTGACCGACCGCTTACTTCTGAACGCTTGGCTCGACAATGTGCCCGATCACGTCTACTTCAAAGATCGGGAGAGCCGTTTCCTTCGTATTAGCCGCGCCAATTCGGAGTGGCTGGGTCTTGCGGACCCTGCGGAAGGGGTGGGCAAGACCGACTTTGACTTTTTCAGCAGTGAACACGCCGAACAGGCTTTCGCCGACGAACAGCGGATTATCGCTACCGGTCAGCCCATCGTGAACCTGGAGGAAAAAGAGACGTGGCCGGATGGGCATGAGACCTGGGTTTCGACAACCAAGATGCCGCTGCGGGATGCGACAGGACAGATCATCGGCACTTTTGGCATATCGGCCGATATTACGGCCCGCAAACTGGCCGAGTTGGAGCGCGATCGTGCTTTGCGCGATTTGGAGGCACAAACCCTCCAACTCCGCAACGCCATCGAAGATATGACCCTTGTGCAAGAGACCATGGCTACCTTGACCGCCGCCCTTACTTTCGAGGAAGCTATTGACATCCTGTTGTCCGCCGTGGTCAAGGCCGTAAAAGCCGACCGTCTCAGCATGTTCCTGATCGAGGATGAGCAGATTACACGGGTGGGCACCTATCCTATGACCGAATCCCAGCGTGCGCGGATCGGTGAGGTGCTCCCCTTGACGGATTACCCGTTGATCCGTCAAGTGATCGAGAGCCGGCATCCCCTGGTGTTGGCCGGTGATTCTCCACAACTACAAGAACATGCACGCCGCAGTTTCGCGGCGGCCGGCATTAAGATGCATGCCACCATCCCTTTGATCGGGCGTCAGGGAGTTTTGGGCACATTGTCGGTCAACTACACCGATCCTACCCGTACCTTTACCGAACGTGATATGCGGATGTTGCAAATGCTGACCAATCAAACGGCCTTTGCGTTCGAGAATATCCGCCTGCTGGAACAAACTCGCATACGTGCCGAGCGCGAGCGGATGGTACGCACGATCATTGACCGGATTCGACGCAGCACCAACCGTGATACCATCGCCCGTGTAGCCCTTGAGGAGTTGGCCCAGATGTCCGGGGCCGTGAAGGGAATGGTGCGTTTGGGTACCCGTGACCAGCTCTTGCGCGAGCCGGAAGTTGTGGCTCGACCGGACGAAAAGAATTGAATTGCCGGGCCGCTCACCGACTTGGGAATATAGGGTGGCGGCCGGCCAGATGGCTAAGCAGAAAGGACATAGACCGATGCCATATCAGATGACAATGACAGAAGACGCCATCTTGAAGATCACTATTCCTGCGGTTCTGGAACATGGCGAAGTGGAGCCATTGATCGCCGATATCACCCGCTATGTGGCCTCCGCTACCCCGGATGCGCCGTTGCGTATCCTGGTGCTCATCAAACAACACGGCATAAAGTTTTCTCCCGTGGCCCGCAAAACGCTGGCCACCCTGAACGCCGATCGGCGTTTGGGCCTGGTGGCGATCGTGGGCGCCGAGCGTTATGTGCGGGTGCTGATCGGCTTCATCCTGAAAGCGACCGGGCGTAACAATATCCACTTTTTTGCTTCGGAAGAGCTGGCCATGGCCTGGCTACAACCTTAGGAGTGTAATGGTCTGAAGGGGACAGCGCCGTTAATCAAAATTCTGCCACAGAGCACACAGAGTTTTTTTCCCCTCTGTGTCCTCAACGGCTATTTTTAGAGGAGTCCCTGGGTGGGATTCCACACCGGTACCGAACAACTACGCGACTCAATGGTTGCCGGACTATTCTCGAAGGGAGGCATTATGGCATACCGATTAGGGATGGGAAACGATGGTATCCTGAGGCTGGCGTTCATCGGCGACACAAACGATCAAGATGTCGAGGCGCTGGCTGCGGATATCACGCCTTTCTTGGAGCATGCCACGGCGACGAACCCACTGAATATCTTGTGGGACGATAGTCGTGGAGGTAAAACCACCGCCGAGGTGCGCAAATTCTATGCCGACCTGAACCGTGATCCCCGTATCGGAAAAGTGGCCATCTTCGGCGCACGGCATTATGGACGTGTTCTGGGCGAATTTGTTCTCAAATTCACCGGACGCGATAATATTCGTTTCTTCGATACCCAAGAACAAGCCCTCGATTGGTTGAAAGGCTGAAAAACAGGGTGGGTGAGGCAGGGAAAAGGATTCTCTATGACCGAGATCACATTCGAAGCATATAAACAACTGGTCGAGACACAAGCCCGGCAACTCCTTGACTTCGTGCGCTGCGCGGTGATGGGAGACTTTGAAGCAACTTGTGCACTCCCGGAGGGTGTGCCGGTGCTCACCGATCTTGCTGTCGGCATTGAGATGCTTGTTGATGACATCCGCGATATGCGCGCCGCGCGAGACCGCTTGCGCCTGGTTGAACGCCAGAGTCGCGCCTTGCTCTCCATCGTGCAATCGGCCGCTTTGGGGGATTTTGATGTCGAAGTTGCGGTGCCTGAAGGCGTCGAAGAACTTGCGGAGCTGGCGGTAGGCATTGAGATGATGCTCGATGATATCCGCACGATGTTGGAGACGCAGGAACGTGCCCGGACGGAAATCGAAGCCTCCAAAAAGCAACTTGAAGTTTTGCTCGAAGAAATGCGCGATGCGCAACGCCGTTATGTTCAACAAGAGTGGGGCGGTTACACCTCCGCTACGACGGGCTACGCTTATGTGGCCGCCGAAGAGGGCATACAGCCGCTCGCTGCTGACGCGCAAGCGACACTGCCATCCCCCCTGGCCGAAGTGGTCGCCCATGACACCGAATATCTCTGTGCGGAAGATACTGCCGGGCAAACGGTGGCCTTGCCTATCACCTGGGCCGGCGAAACCATCGGTGTACTGGGGCTCACTCGCCCGCCTGGACATTTATGGCACGATGACGAGATCGCCATGTTGCGAGAGATCGCCGAGCAGACCGGCTTGGCCCTGGAAAACCAACGTCTCTTTGATGAAACGCAGCGTGCGCGGGCATTGTTGAGTAAACAAGTGCGCGAATTGGACTGTCTCAACGATGTCGGGCGCAAGATTGCCGAATCGCCGACGATCCCCGAGCTTTTACAATGGACTGCCGAACGTATCCCGGCTGCCATGCAATATCCTGAGATATGTCACGTGGCGATTGAATACGCCGGCCAGTTTTATGGCCACATCGCGGCGATTGATATGGCCCGTCAGATGGTCCACGGTTTGCGTATCGGTGACGAGCTGGTTGGACGCCTGGTCGTGGCCTATAGCGAAGATCGCGCTTTTCTCGATAGCGAAAGTGCTCTGTTGGGCGATGTGGCCCGTCGTCTCACCGGCTATATCGAGAACCGTCAACTGTTGGAACAAACCGAAGTCCACGCAGCGCAGGAACAAGCCCTGTTTGAAATTGCCGGCATGATCGGCGCCAGCGAGGACCTGGCGGGATTGTTGGCCACCCTTCCACAGATCGTGCCGCCGTTGCGCCGTTTAGCTCCCGTAGATGTGCTCTCGATAGCGACCTATACACCGGGCGAAGCGGTAGTGACCCTCTTTGCCGTGCCCCTGGAGACCGATGTTCCGCACTTTAGCCCGCCGGGGACGCGCCTGCCGCTCGATGGTTCTGCTCCCGGTTGGGTCATCACGCACAATCGCCCCTGGGTAGAAGCTGACATGCGGCGCAAGCCGACTTTCGCCGAGGACCGGGATTTGTTGGCGGAGGGTGTTATTTCGCGGCTACTCTTGCCCTTGCAATTTGGTGATCAGGTCATAGGCACGTTGAATATGGCCAGCCGGCAACCGCGCGCCTTTACCCAAGAACAAATCGCCCTTCTCTCTCAGGTGGCAAGTCAGATTGCGCAGGCTATGGAGCGTGCCCGCTTACTGCAAAACACGCGCGCCGCCCTGGCCGCCGAGGCCGAAACCCGCCGTAGCTATGAGCGGCGTGAATGGCAAGCCTACCTGCGGGAAAACCGTCAACTGCGCCAAAATGCCTTCGTGTATGATGGAGGTCAGGTGGCTATGCAGCGCGATTTCTGGCGACCGGAGATGGTGCGCTCGTTGCGCGAGGGGGCGGTGGTGACAACCCACGACATGCAGAGCGAAGCCGCAGCGACATCTGAGAAACCGGAGACGGCGGCGACCGAGAAACGGTTCGGCCTGGCCATTCCCATCGAGATGCGTGGCCAGGTGATCGGCGTGTTAGGTATTGAAGACCCGGAGGGCAAATGGCGTGGTTCGGTGGATCAATTGGCCCTCATTCAATCCGTTGCCCAGCAACTGGGCCAGGCCCTGGAAAATGCGCGCTTGCTCGAAGCCACCCAACGCCGTGCTGCCCGCGAGCAGCTTGTGCGCGAAATCACCGACACCATTCGCGCCGCGCCCACCATCGAAGACGCGGTAACGCGGGCCGTTGAACAGATTGCACGTGTTTTGAATGCTTCCGAAATGGTCGCGCGCCTGGGGCCGGAAACTCTACTGGTCGCGCGCAAGGAAGGAGAAAATGCATGAATAAAGTGACATCCAACGTCAATGTGGAGCCTGAAGACCTGGCGATGGCCGAACGGCAATGGCGCCTGCGTTTCTTGCGGACCGTGGCATGGATTGCGTTGGTCGCTTTTAGTGTGCTATTGCTAGGGTATGCAGTGGCCAGCTTTTATATCCCCGGCTATCCCATCGCCCTGGTGATTCTGAATACGATCGTTGTCGGTGTAATGGTGGGTGTCTTGCGTCTGTTGGCGCGTGGCAGGCTCGAATGGGGAGCGCTCCTGGGCCTGACGGTGGCCAGCATAGCCGTTTTTATCGGGGCTTACTTTCTCAATGGGATGACGGGGCCGGCCGTCTTGATTATGCCGGTGCTGGTGTTGATTGCCGGCGAGGTCGGTGGACGCCGTTATGCTGTGCTGGGCGGCGCGATTTATCTGATGCTGTACATCGTTTTTACTCTTCTGGAGACCACCGGCGTATTGTTGCCCTATCCATTGCCTAAATCGTATGCTTGGGCGACCTGGATTCTACTCTTTGCCGTTGGCATTGTGGTCATGGTGGCCACGAATGATCACTTCGTCACGTTCATGCACACCATGGTAGAGACTTCCCGTGCCCGCGAAGAAGTCGTAAGGAAGATGAGCGAGCAAGCCCATGCTATGACGGAGACTGAACGGGCGATGGAAGTACAAACCGTGGAAAGTGCCCATCAAATTCAGGAAGTCGCGCGGGAGTACGTGGCATTTCTGGAACGCATCGCTGCGGGCGACTACACCGCTGCGCTGAACATGGAAGAATTGGCCAGGCGAGGCAACGTAGCGCCGGACTTGCTCAGCTTGGGTGAATACCTTAACAAAACCGTTGCCAGTTTGGTGGCGGCCCTGGCCGAGGCGCAGCGGGCTCAACAAACCTATCTGCGCCGCTCATGGGAAGATTTGATGGAAACCAGACAGGTGCCCGGCGGGTATCGCTATCGTGCTGCCGCGTCCCGCGATGCTGCTCGCGTTGAGGTTGCCGAAGACGCCTGGCTGACGCCGATGAGCCGCGTGGCCGAAGCCAAAGAAGTGGTGGTGGAGCAGGATGTGTTGGCCGTGCCCCTGGCGGTAGGAGGACGGGCGCAACTGATCGGCGCGCTGGGCGTGCGGCGTGACGAGCCAACAGAATGGGACGAGGATGAATTAGCTTTTGTCACCACGCTGGCCGATCAACTGGCCCAGACGCTGGATAATCTGCGACTGCTGGATGAGACAACACGTCGTGCGGCACGTGAACAGATGGTCGGCGAAATTACCGGCCATATCCGCGAAGCCGTAGAGATTGAAGTGGTGTTGCAACGGGCTTTGGCCGAGCTCGGTCGCGCTTTCGCCGCCGAGCATGGCCTGGCCTACTTAGCCTTGAAGCCACAGGAAGAGGAACAAGTATGACAGGTGCATGGTCAGAACAGAAAGCGAAGTTGGCTGCGGCATGGAACCGCTTTGTCACCGTTGATGTGCCGGATGAGGAAGAAGCACGGCTGGGACGGCTTTTTTGCGTGGTGATGGTCTTAACGTTTGGTCTCTCTCTCGTGCTGGCATTGATTTTGGTGAGCGCCGTCGTGCGTGGTCTGTTCCCCATTCGCTGGCAAGGCTGGCTCATCGTCGCTTTCTCCCTGCTTTTTCTGCCTATCTCCGCCTTCAGCTATCGCGGCGCCAAACAAGGGAATGTTTCTTCGGTATCCCAAACGTTTGTGTGGCTTACTTTCATTCTCATCGCCCTGGTTATCTTATTCTTTGGCGGTACGAATTCCCCGGCCTGGCTCCTTTTCTTCTGGCCGGTGACGTTGGCCGGCCTGTTTCTGCGCCCGCTCAGTGGCATCCGTATGGCTTTCGCCGTTTTGCTCTACCACGGCTTTCTCACGATTCTCTGGCGCTATGTCTTTACGACCCCGCCATCAGGCTTATCTATTGAACTCTTTTCCTTTTTGACACGGGCCTTTGGCTTGCTGATGCTGGTCGGAGCAGCCGGTTTCGTCAACTACCTCAGCACAAATAGCGTGCGTCAAAGTTTGGACCGCATGCGGTTGATCGGCCAGGACTTGCGCGGCACGCAACGTCTGTTGGAGCGGCGCGTTGCGGAGCGCACGGCGGAACTGGAAAAACGCGCCAGGCAATTTAGGACCATCGCCGAACTCAATCGCGCGCTCTCTTCCATTGTGGATTTGCGCTCTTTGCTCGACACCGCGGTCCGTATGATCGCTGAGCGGCTGAACTATGACCATGTTGGCCTGTTCCTCATTGATCCCAATAATCAATGGGCTGTGTTACAGGCGGCCTCTTCGGAAGGCGGGCAGCGTATGTTGGCGCGCGGGCACCGTCTGCGGGTGGGCCAGCAGGGCCTGGTGGGCTATGTGGCGCAGACGGGCCTCCCCCGCATTGCCTTCAGCGTGGGGGAGGACGCCGTGTGGTTCAATAATCCCGATCTCCCCGACACACAATCGGAAATGAGCCTCCCCTTGATCGTTCGAGGGCAGACGGTTATCGGCGTGTTGGATATTCAGACGAACAAACCCGCCGCTTTCACCGAAAACGATGTGGAGATGTTGCGCATTCTGGCCGATAACATCGCGATTGCAGTTGTCAATACCCAGTCCATCGCCGAGACCAATGCTGCCCTTGCACGCCTGGAGCGTTATCAAGAACAGGATGCCTTGCGCGCTTGGCGTCAGGCCCTGACCAGACGGAGAATGCGGGTGAGCTACGCCTTCGATTCGGGCTTTGTCAACCCAACGGACGTCACCACCGGGCCGGACCTGGGGGACGATGTTTTGACCGAAGTGACGACCCGCGTGACCGCCAGCGGAAAGCATGTCCTGTTAGCTCCCATTCGCATTAAAAATTATAACGTCGGTATCCTTTCCTTTGAAAAGTCGACACCCTGGGCAGCGGACCAAATCCAATTAGCGCAGTCCGTGATCGAGCAACTGGACCTGGCTTTGGATAATGCCCGCCTGTTGGAAGAGACGCGGCTGCGCGCCCAGCAAGAGCGCGCCCGCAGTGATATTGTGGGCCGCATCCGCGCGATGACCAGTACCGATGCTATCTTGCGCAATGCGGCGCGTGAGTTGGGCATGGCCTTGCAGGTTGAGCGTAGCCGCATTCAACTGCTGCCCCCTGCCGAGAGTCGCCGGGAGGAGCGCCCTTAAGGGACTAGCATGGGGAAGGGGGGTAACCGAACCCGTGGTACAGCCCCGATAATGAAAATTCGTCAACGGGTTCTAACGGGTTTCCTAACTTGCAACCTGTAACTATTTTTAGAGGAGGTTGTTCATGTCACAGAAAGGCATGAGCTTGCGTTGGCGCATGATACTGATTATTGTGGGCATCCCTTTGCTGCTCGTGGTGACCCTCTTCGGTTATGTGGTTAATCGGTATCGTGACGCTTACCGACAGGCCTATTGGGAAAAAGGTGACTTGATCACCGTTCAACTGCAGGACACGCTCGAAACCATTACACCCTATGTGCGGACGTTTGAAGAGGTGCCGGGGCTGGCGGCGCTCTTGCAGAAGAATGTCGAGAACAACAAAGAATTCAACTTTATCGCTTTGGTGGACAAGACGGGCAGGGTGCTTCAGCATTCTACACCGGCATTCAAAGGGGCGACGCTTGACGATCTGGCCGGCTTGGATAGGGCCAAGCCGGTGGAACTACGCCATACAATGTCATTTGGCACGGTTTACCTCATTTCGCGCGCTATCCCTATGCCCAATGATGCGAGCAACTACCTCTACATCGTTGTCGGCGAGCGGGCAGAAATGGTGAATCCTCCCTTGACGGCCTTGTTCATCGTGGTCTTCCTCGGCGCGGGCGGCCTCATTGCCCTCCTGTACTTTTCGATCCAGCGCTTTATCCTGCGGCCTCTCACACAGCTGGCGGAAGGGGCGCGTATAATCGGCGGCGGCAACCTGACCCATACGATCCCTATCGAACGTAACGATGAGATCGGTATGGTGGCACAAGCGTTTAACACCATGGCTTCCCGTTTGCGGGAGCTGGTGGACAGTTTGGAGCAACGCATCCAAAGCCGCACCGCTGCCCTGGAGCGCAGGTCCACGCAGCTCCAATCAATCAGCCTGGTGAGCAAAGAAATAGCCCAGTTGCGCAATCTCAGTCTGCTTCTGGAGACGACCGTCCGCACCATTTCCGAGAGGTTCGGTTTCTACCATGCGGCCATTTTCATCCTGGACGACACGAAAACATGGGCCGTTTTGCGGGCGGCTTCTTCGGCGGGTGGGCAGCGGATGTTGGCGCGTGGTCATCGCTTGCAGGTTGGTCAGACGGGGATTGTGGGGCTTGTGGCCGGCTCAGGCAAACCGCGCATCGCTCTCAACGTTGGCGAGGATATGGCTTGGTTCGGCAATCCCGACCTGCCCGAAACCCGTTCGGAGATCGCCCTGCCGTTGCTGGTGGAGAATGAAGTCATCGGTGTTCTCGATGTGCAGAGTGATGTTGCCGGTGCCTTCACCGATGAAGATATCAGCACATTGCAGTTGTTAGCCGATCAGTTGGCCATTGCCCTGAACAACGCGCGCTCCCTAGAGGCGATGGAGGCAGCCTTGGCGGAAGTCCATGCCTTGCAGGTTGAATACAGTCGGCAGGGATGGGCGCGCATTGCTGCCCAGGTACGTCCGCTGGCCTACGAATATGACCATGTGGATGTCAGTCCGGTTCCGCCGCTGCCGGTACCCGTTGAATTGCGTACGGGGCAGGTATCGCATGCGCAAATCGTGGATGGTGGCGTGCCGGTGATGATGGAAGCGTTGCGTGCCGGTGACCGCCTTCTGGGATATTTAGGGCTTGCCGATTCGCGGCGCGTCTGGTCTGCCGAAGAACTATCGCTGGTCGAGAGTGTGGGCGAACAAGTGGCCTTGGCCCTGGAAAATGCCCGCCTCTTTGAGGAATCGCAGCAGAGCCAGCGTCAACAAACCCTCATCAGCAATGTCTTGCAGGTGGCCTCCACACCCGATCTGGATTTCGAAACCGTGTTGACCGAGATCACCCGCATTCTGGCCCAGGCATTGGATATGGCCGTCGGAATCTACACCTTCCCGGCGCCCAACTTGCCACGCCTTCAACCCCATGCCGTGCTCAGTCCAAGCGGGGAACGTCTGCCCTTTCCTGATGGCTTTCTCTCTTTGCGTGAAGAACATTCCATCTTTCTCCGTGGATTGCAACATGTGGAGTTAGGCCCGCTTCAACTTGTCTTGGGCGATACGGTGTTCGCTCCGGAGGAGGCCGAGCTATTGTCCGCCTATGATCTCGCGCGGGCGTTCTACGTCCCCTTGGGGAGTGGGAGTGCGCAACGTGGTTTCATTGTGCTTTTGCAACCGCGCGCCAACGTGCTGCCTCTTGACCCTGAAACCCGCGACCTCATCCGACGCCTGGCCAGTCAAATTGAAGTGATCCTGGACAACTTGACCTTGACCGAAGAGACACAGCAACGCTCTGAGGAATTGCGTTCTCTCTACAATATCTCTCTGGCCCTGAGTGAATTGCTTGAACCGGATGACGTGCTGGACGCCATCGTCCAACAGGGCCTCACCCTTCTGCGAGCCGATAGTGGTGGCTTTTTCAGCTATGACGCCGAAAGCGATACGCTCGTGCTGACTCTCAATTATCCGCCAGATATGGAAAACATGATCGGCTACCGCTTACGGCGCGGCGAAGGTCTGGTCGGCAAAGCCTTGGCGGAGCAGCAAACACTTTTTATCGAAAATTATAACGTATGGGAAGAAAGCATCCCCGGATTGCGTGACGCACGTTTCAACGCGATCATGGCCGTGCCCCTGATCGGTCGTTTTGGTCCTCAGGGCGTGCTGAGCCTGCGGGCGTATGAAATGACCGCTTTCAGTGAGCGCGAAGTGCGGCTGGCCAATCTTTTTGCCCAGCAGGCTGCCGCAGCTTTGGACAATGCGCGATTGAACAAGGATGCCCAACGCCGGGCCGAGGAATTCTCCCTGCTATCTCAAGCCGGCATTGACTTGTTGCCCATTCGGGATATGGAACGCCTCCTCGATCGCGCCGCCGACTGGACCCGTCGCATCTTCGACGTCCCGCGCGCCGTCATCTTCTTGCGTCATCCCGATACCGGCGTCTACATGGCCGGACGCAGCGTGGATGCCGCCGAACATCTCTTGTCCGTGACACCGGACAACCGTCCGAGTCCTGGTGGCCTGACAGAGACGATCATGGAAACACGCAAGGGGATCATCGTTCAGGATACTCGTCTTGATTCTCACCCCAGCAGTCGCCAACTGGCCGAGATTGGGCTACTCTCGCGTATGGGGGTGCCGCTGCGCGTCGGCGATGATATTGCGGGCGCGGTGTTTGTTTCGGGCAGTGCGCCCAATCAGTTCAACGAGCGCGACCTGAATATGTTGGAGTTCCTGGCCACGCAGGTTTCCTCGGCGATCCAGAACGCCCTCCAATTCGGCCGCACCGAACAAGCGTTGGGTGTGGTACGTCGGCAGGCGCGCTATCAGGCCAATGTCTCCCAAGCTACGGCGCTGTTGACCGAGCGGGGTACCGAGGCGGTGGGCGATGTGCTGCGGCTACTCGGTGAGGCCGCCGGCGCCGAAGGGGTACTCTATATGGCGTATCACAGTGAAGAGACCATGGCCGAGATCGGATTGGGCCAGAGTTACTCGTTCTGGCAGACACAGGCCCTATGGACGGCGGCCTCGCTGCCGCCCGATAAATGCGAGATTGCGTCGGCATATCGTATTCCTTTGGAAGAAGTGCAGTCCTGGGCCGATCAACTTATCGGCAAACCTTATCTCGTGGTCCAATCTGCCGCGCTCTCTTCGACCGAACGCGAGCTTCTCCAGAGCCTCGGTTTCAATTCGATCCTCGTCTTGACCGTGCGTGGGGATGCGCTCTACCCCAACATCATCTTGGTAGGCCGGGTGACTGCCGAGGCGGCCTGGTTGGAAGAAGAGATTGTGGCGTTGCAAACGGCTGCTGCCGCCCTCTCCAATACCATCGCCCGTGAGCGCGTCTTTGAAGAAGTACAGGCTTCACGTACTGAGACCGAGGCGTTGTATCGCGGTAGTGCCGAGCTGAATCTGGCGCAAACGTATGATGGCATTCTGAACGTGGTGCGCGCCCACACCGTTTTGGGCGAAGGGGCTCAGCATATCACCATGCACCTCTTCGACCGTCCCTGGAGAGAGGATGAGGCCCCCACTTATTCCGAGGTTGTGGCCCATTGGACGACGGACGGCCCCAGTGCCTTACGCCAGCGATTCTACATCAATGAGTTCAAGCTGGCGCAAGAACTGGCCCGCAATCCCGGCATGACCGTCTTCGATGACGTGGAACACGATCCGCGTTTCTCGCGGCGTGAGCGGGCCTTGTTCTCGCGCATCTACCATGCCAAGAGTGTCGTTTTTGTGCCTTTGATCGCCAGTGGACAACGCATCGGTTTCTTGCATGCGATGTATCCGGAGGCGGTACGCTTTTCCGAACAGGAACGCCGCCGTTTGGAGAGCTTGACACAACAGGCCGCTATTGCGGCGCAGAACCGTTTGCAACTGTTGACCATTGAGGCGCGGGTCAACCGCGAGCGGATGATCCGTGAAATCACCGAGCGCATTCAGGCCGCCCCGGATGTGGAGGGCGTGCTACAAGCGGCGGTGCGCGAGTTGGGACGTGCCTTCGGCACATCGCGCAACCGGATTCAATTCCGTCCGCCACGGGCTGCCGAAGAGACGAACCGTGAAGATTAGACCTGAAGTGTTTGAAACACGCGGCGTTGCGGTGCGTATTGGACATGGGCCCTGTGCGTCGTACGCTCTATGTATAGTGAACACACTTTGACGGTGCGAATGGCTGTTTGAGGTGACGATGATGGACGAACAGAAGAACAAAAAGCAACGAACCCCGGCGTGGACGTTTCCGCCTCGGCCGGAGGGTGAGTTTGTGGAGAATGAGCCTACCCAGGACGAACAGGATGCACATCAATCTCGATCGGATTCTGTAGAGCACGATGAACAAGCGCGGCAGTACGCCGGGCAGTGGGAGACGTTGAGTGCGATTGTATCCGCACTCTCCGAAACCACCACCGAAACCGAGATACTCGATGTATTCGTCCTGGCAGTGCACGACAGAACCTCGCTCACGGCCTGGTTGCTTTATGATACCCCTGAAGAGCAGACGCAGAGCGATGGGGCGGCGCCTAAAGTGACCGCCAAGATCGTGGCTTCCTGGCGGGCCGGCGGCATTCAGACCGCTGACCCTCTGCTTAACCGGCCGCTGCCTTCTACCTATGCGCCGTTGGTGCGCGTGTGGCGGGAAAAGCCGGGCGGGATTTTCTACACCACCGCCGACGAGCAAACGCCTGACGTGGATGGCGATGTGCGCACCTGGATGGCCGTCCGCGGCATCCAGACGTTGATGGTGCTGCCGTTGATGCAGGATGGTACGCTGGAGGGGGTCATTGTGCTCCAGTGGAGCGTGCCCTATGTTTTATCGCCGACCGAGCAATTCGTTCTGGAACGTTTAATGCGCCCGACTGCGGCTTCGGTGGCCCGGCGGCGCGTTTCTCTGGTCGAAGAGGCCGTCCGTTTCGAAAATGAGCGGCGCGCTGCGCAACTACAAACCGCCGCCGAAGTGGCCCAGGCTGCTTCTTCGATCATTGACCTGGATGAGCTGTTGCCCCGCGCGGCAGAATTGCTCCGTGAACGCTTTGACCTGTATTACGTCGGCGTCTTCCTGGTGGATGAATCCAAACAATGGGTGGCCCTGCGGGCCGGTACGGGTGAGGCCGGGCGCATCATGTTGGAGCGACAACATGGTTTTGCCGTGGGGGGCAATTCCATGGTCGGACGCTGTGTGGCCGAGGCGGCTCCGCAAATTCCCCCCAGTCTGGAGATGGCCAAACGTTACGTCAACCCCTTGCTGCCCGAAACGACGGCCGAAATTGCCTTGCCACTCATCAGCCGCAATCAAATCATCGGTGCGATGTCAATCCAATCGAGCAAAGTGCGCGCCTTTTCCGCGACCGACATCACCATCCTGCAAACTGTGGCCAATCAGTTGGCTAATGCGATCCAAAATGCGCAATTGTTCGATCAACTCAACACCTCCCTCAGCGAAAGCGAAATGCAAACCGTCGTCAGTTTGGCGATCAATGAGGCCCAGTCCGTCGAAGAGATCGTGCGTGCTGCAACGCGGGTGGGCCAATTCCTCGGTATGGAGGGGGTGGCTCTGCATCACTTTATCCGTTGGGATGAGGACGGCTTACCGCTCGTCGAGGATGTCTATGATTTGATCGCTCACGAGACCGACCAGGAACTGCGCTTTACCGCCAATGTGGCCGTCAATCGGGTGATGCTGGATTGGTTTCTCACCGATGTACGCAGGATATTCGTATGCAAAGACCTGGTGACGGATTTACAAATGCCCGATGCCGCGCGCGCGGATTTGTTGGCGCAGGGTTACAACGGTATGATTGCCGCACTGCTCGGCACCCCGAATCGCCTGCTCGGCTTCTTGATTCTCTACAGCTTACAGCCGGCAGCCGAGTTCCCGGCGCGTTATATCCAGGTCTTTGTGCGTACCCTGGTGGATCAAGTCTCGACGGGCTTGGATCGTTATACCCTGCTCCGCGAAAGCGAGCGCCGCGCCGCGCAAATGGCGACGGCCTCGGCGATTGCGCGCCATGCCACTTCTATTCTGGATCAAGAGAATCTCCTCGCCGAAGTCGCCGAATTGATCCATGAACGCTTCCAGCTTTCCCATGTCGGTATCTTTATGGTGGATGATTCCGGGCAGTGGGCCATCTTGCGCGCTGCCACCGGCGCAACCGCCCCTAAACTGCTGGAGCAAGGTCAACGCTTGCGGGTAGGGGGTGATTCTATGGTAGGGATGTGTGTGGCGACTGCTGCCCCCCAGGTGGCGATGACTCTCGATAAAGCAGCGTACTCTATAGAGCATGACATCCTTCACCAAACCCGCTCGGCGATGGCCGTGCCGCTGATCAGTCAGAACGTCGTCATCGGCGCTATTGCTATGCACTCGGCAGAAGTGGCCGCCTATCCCAAAGAAGACGTCACCATCTTCCAGACAATGGCCGACCAGGTTGCGACGGCTATCGGCAATGCGCGGCTCTTTGCGCAATCGCAAACCAGCCTCGAAGAACTGCAACGGCTGCAACGACGTTACGCGGTCGAAATGTGGGATGGGTATGTCGAGAAACAGGACGTCCTTGGCTATACCTACGATCTGAACAAAGTCTCCCCTATCCCGATCGAACAGACGGCTATACGATTCGATTTCCCGACGGACAAGCTCTTTATGCGCAGTGGGGAGGAGCCAAGGGATGGGGCTCTGCTGGTCGCCCCCTTTGACGTTCGCGGTGAACCGGTAGGCTTCTTGAGCTTTGAGGAACCCGACGCGCCGCGCTTGTGGAGCGACGATAACGTTGCCGTCGTCGAAGCCGTCCGTGAGCAGCTTTCTCTGGCTTTGGAGAACCGCTTGTTGATTGACCAATCCCAAAACGCCTTGCGTGAGGCCCGTCAACGCGAGCGGGAAGTGCGCTTCCTTCAAGAGGTGGCGGCTTTCTTGAATGCAACGGAGAATGTCGTGGCTTCGCAAGAGGAGTTGCGTGAGCATCTGCAAGCCTTTATCCCTGTAGATTCGCTTTCGATTGTGGGATTTGACGGCGCTAAAGCCTTGTATTTTTTGGGAGAGCAAACCGCCAGTGCCTTGCCCGCCGAAGAACGAGGGGGCGTCATCACGGAACATAAAACCGCCTATGCCCAGGTCGTCCAGACCGGCGAGCCTTTGCTGGATGATGATATCAGTCGGAGGCCGGTGGACTTCTGGGAGCATGAATTCCTGCTGATGGCCGGCCTTCTGTCCCGTGCCGTTATGCCCCTGCGTCTGGGTACCCGCATCTTGGGGACGTTGAACCTGGAGAGCCGTCAAGTCGGGGCGTTCTCGCGGCCTGAGCTTATGCCCATCCTCTTGCAAGTGACGGCACAAGTCGCCTCGGCTATGGAGCGGGCGAACCTGTTGCAACGTGCTCAGGAAAGTGCCGGTGAATCGCGCACCCTCTACGAAGCCACCAGTGCCCTGGCCGAAGCGACCAGCTACACGGCCGTTTTGCAAGCCATTGTCGAATATACTGTCGCTTCCCAAAAGGCCGCGGCCGAGATTCTGCTGTTTGTGGTTGATCCAGAAACCGGCGCCGAGCATGACCTGCTGGAAATCGTCAGTGCGTGGAGCAACGTGCCTGCTCTCAAGGCGCTGGAGGTCGGGCGACGGATGGCAGTGACGGAAATCCCCGCGTTCAAAGTGATGACGCCTGGCCGACAGTTATATATCTGCGAAGACTGTGCTCGGGCCACGGACCTGCCGTTGGCCGTTCGCAACTTCTATTTGCAGCAAGGTGTGCGGGCCTTGCTCCTGGCGCGTCTTTCTACAGGTGGCACCAGTGGGGGTGGGGAGATCGGCTTGATCCAGATTCGCTTTGCCGAACCATACCATCCTTCCGAACAAGATGTGCGTCTCTATAACAACATCGCCGACCAGGCTACCGTTGTGCTCTCTAACCAGAAGCTCTTACAACTTTCCGAAGCCCGCACCAAGCAATTGACCGCCGCCGTCGACTTTGCGAACATTGCCACCGCCCTTTCCG
>FWPV01006846.1_pt1 | contig 21034 bp, 22 predicted proteins | sample 2228371 | NCBI WGS metagenome assembly FWPV01 (sample SAMEA103939776, study PRJEB20133) | metagenome | reverse complement strand
TGGTGCCAAGGTTGACTGGGTATCATCTACCGGCTCTGCGGTAGTGAGTTATGCGCTTGGCGCCCAGAAAGGCGACCAGTGGGTGGTGGTCACCATAACCGGGCATGAACTGCTCGCTCCCTATGACGAGAAGGGGTGGTCAGCCATAGCACGCACCCTGGAGTTTAAGAAATAGTCACCATACCAATCCCCCGGCAGCCCTGACGGCTGCCGGGGGATTTTGCACATAAACAACGCCTCTGCCGGAAAAAGACGGAGAGACACCCGGATTAGGTGATCTATGGTGTGCCACCGTGAAAAGCTCAGTGTGGAAACACTGGGAAATGCCCATCAGCAAAAGGTAAAATCTTAGGAAGGGAACATGTTTCAAACTCTAATAATGCCGATGATATTACAGGCATTGCTCACGGGCGGCGTTTACGCCCTGCTTGCAGTGGGCTTCTCTCTCATTTTCGGCGTTGCCCGCATGCTGAACCTGGCCCACACCGCCTTTTTTATGCTGGCCGCTTACGGAATGTACTACTTCACCTACCGGGCGGGGCTGGGGCCGGTGCCAGCAATGCTCGTCTCGCTAGTTTTGACCACCGGCATCGGTGCATTAAGTTATAAGCTGTTCGTCGACCGCATCCGCGAACATCATGTGGCGGTGTTGCTGGTCACCATCGCCCTGGCAATGGTCTTCCAGGAATTCATGCTTCTGGGCTTCGGTGCCCACTTCAGGGAATCGCCACCGCTGATGTCCGGGGTATGGCAGGTCTTTGGCGTTAGGATCACATACCAGCAGCTGCTGTCCGTCGGCATCATGCTCCTGGTACTGGCGGTCGTCTGGCTGCTGCTGTCACGGACAAAAATGGGCATTGCCATCAGGGCCACAGCCCAAGATACCGAGATCGCCGGACTGATGGGCATAACTGTGCCCACCGTTCTCCTGGTTACCATGACCATAGCCACAGCACTGGCTGCCATTGCCGGCGCCGTGATTGCCCCGCTGTGGACAACCTTTCCCTATATGTGGCTGAACCCGTTGGTCATGGTCATGGTCATCGTGGTGCTGGGCGGACTGGGTAGCATAAAAGGCAGCATCATCGGCGCTTTCATCATAGCGACTGTTGAAACGCTGATAGTGTTCTTGGTGCCGGCAGGCGCTTTCCTGAAGCTGGCTTTCTCGCTGCTAATAATGGTGATCGTCCTCATAGTCCGGCCGGAAGGGCTATACGGAGTCGCCTTTGAAGAGGAGAGACTGTAATGATCAGACGGTTACTCAAGGACTTCCAGGGAGACGTCATCGCCATCCCGGGTAGGCTCATTGCCCTGGTCTTTTTCCTGGCGATCTTCATTCTGCCAGCTTTCACCCAGGACCCCTATATCCTGCGCATACTTATCTTCACCAATATCTTTGTTATCTTTGCTGTGAGCTGGGACTTTCTCTCCGGATACACCGGGCAGGTAAATTTTGGCCATGCCCTGTTTTTCGGTGTGGCTGCTTACACCGCAGGAATGTTAAACCATTACTTCAACCTACAGCCATGGGCCACCATACCGATAGGTGCTATAGGGGCAGTCATCATCGGTGTGCTCACCTGCTTCCCGGCGCTGAGACTGAGAGGCCCCTATCTCTCGCTGGTAACGCTAGCCTTTCCGCTCATTCTGCTGGCCGTCATAAAAGCTTTTCCTGATGTCACCGGCGGTGAACATGGCATCTCCGGACTTGCCCGACTTTCCGAGTCCCGGGTAACGGAGTACTACATCTCGGTAATCGTGATGACCATATCGGTATTTATAATGTGGAAGCTTACCGATGCTAAAAGCGGACTGGTAAGGACGGGGATCATCCTGCACGCCATCCGCGAGGACGAGATCGCCGCCCGCGCCACAGGCATCAATACCATAAACTATAAGATACTGGCTTTCGCCATAGGCGGTTTCTTTGCCGGAATAGCCGGAGCGCTATATACGCATGTCATGCGTATCGCGGGACCCTCGACACTGGACATGACGCTGTCCTTTAACGCAGTAATATGGTGCGTCTTCGGCGGTATCGTCAGTATCTACGGACCGGTATTCGGAGTTTATTTCCTCTACCCCTTGCTGGAAGGGCTACGCGTCATGCCGGAAATCAGATTTCTGGTGTTTGCCGCCATCATCATAGCAGTGTTGCTCTTCATGCCCGAGGGCATTGCCGTCTGGATAAGAGACAAGATGGAACGCGAATGTCCCCGCTGTAAACTGTCAAACGTCGCCTGGCGGCATGAATGCCGGGCATGTGGCGCCTCACTACACTGACCTCTGCTGCCTATTAGACAAGATGGCGGGGGTCTAACGACCCCCGCCACGGCTTTTGCCTCATTTTGCTACCTGTATTACAGTCCCAGATACGTCTTCCTTATGGTCTCGTCCTTCAACAACTCGTCGGCAGTGCCATGGGCAATTATATGCCCCCGTGACATCACATAGTTCCTCTTTGAAAGGGCGAAGGCAAAGCTCACGTCTTGCTCCGCCAGCAGGATAGTCACTCCGAGGTCATGGTATATCTCCTCAATTCGTTTAAACAGGTCTTCCTTCAACTTGGGCGCCAGGCCGCTTGACGGCTCGTCAACCAGCATCAGTTTTGGCTGGCGCATGAGCGCCCTGCCGATAGCCAGCATCTGTCTCTCACCCCCTGACAAGGTGCCCGCTATCTGGTTCTCCCTCTCTTTCAACCTCGGGAACAACTCATACACCTTGGCCAGCCCGCGCTCAACTTCCTTTCTATCCCTACACAGGTAAGCACCGGCAAGCAGGTTCTCTTTCACCGTCATCTCCGCAAAGGGTCTCCCCCTCTCAGGGCACAGGAGTAGCCCCCTTTTAGCTATCTCGGAGGCAGAAAGTTTTTCGATTCTCTCACCTTCAAATTCGATGGTGCCAGTAAAAGTAATATCGCCTTTCCTGGTCCCCTTGAGCACCTCCTTCTCCCAGTTTATCAGCCCGGCAACAGCCCGTAGTAAAGTAGTCTTACCAGCCCCATTGGGACCGACCAGCCCCACCAGCTCGCCCTTCTCCACCTTCAGGCTGGCATCATCGAGCACCATAGCGGTATCGTAGCAAACCGTCACATTCTTAATCTCTAGCAACGAGCACCTCCTTCCCCGTATATGCCTGAATGACCACAGGGTTCTTGGCTATCTCCTCTGGTGTACCCTGCGCTATTACTTCACCAAAATTGAGCACTATCACCCTGTCAACGATCTTCATCAACTCGGCCAGCTTATGCTCGATGATGAGCATAGCCGGGCCCTCACTGTGAAGCCTGCCGAAGCGTCCACCTTTGTGGAGCCGCTTCATCGACTTGGCCACCAGCTCCGTCTCCGCAGGGTTCAGCCCTCCAAAAGGTTCATCTAGGATTAGCAGTTCAGGTTCTGTTGCAATTGCCCTCGCCACCTCGAGGCGCTTCAAATCACCGTGGGACAGGATAGACGCCGGTTCAAGCGCCAAGTCAGCAATGCCGACAAATTCCAGAGCTTCTCTAGCTTTAGCCTCAGCCCTTTTCACCCATTCGCCGCGCTTTCTTATCCGCGGACAGAGACATCCCACCATCACATTGGCAATGATGGGTAAACGGCGAAACGGCTTGACCACCTGGAAGGTACCCACCAACCCGCGCTGGACTATTTCCCATGGGCGCCGTTTAGTTATGTCTTCGCCTTTAAAAATGACCCGCCCTGAATCGGACTTCAGTATGCCCAATATGCAGCGTACCAGGGTGCTCTTCCCGGCACCGTTGGGACCGATCAGCCCCACTATCTCGTCCCGACCGATCTCGAAGCTAACGTTATTTACCGCCACCAGCCCACCAAACCGCTTGGTAAGGTTTTCTACCTTAAAGAAAGGCCCCATGCTACAGTTCCTCCTCCCTGAGTTCACGGCGTGATACTTTGCCCACGTCCGTCTTGGGGACCTCGCCCCTGAACTCAACTATCTTGGGTACTTTATAGTGTGCCAGCCTTTCCTCACAATATTTGATGATATCCTGCTCGGAGACCTTACCCCTCGCCTCGGTCTCCAGGACCACTATCGCCTTCACCTTCTCTCCCACTTCAGGGTCCGGGACACCGATTACGCCGGCCTCCTTGACCTGAGGGTGACTGGTGATGACCTCTTCGACCTCGCGGGCAAATACCGCCAGTCCCTTGTACTTTATCATATCGCGCTTTCTGTCGTAGAAGTAGAAATACCCCTCCTCGTCCATCCGCACCAGGTCACCAGTCCGCAGCCATCTCTCCCCATTGATGTTGATGAACATTTTTGCAGTCTCTTGCGGCTTGTTCCAGTAGCCTTTAGCCACCTGAGGACCTTTAACGGCAAGCTCACCGATCTCGCCCACGGGCAGGAATTTATCACTATCGGGGTCAAGTATACCTGCAACTGTATTGGGCAACGGTACCCCGAATGAGCCAAGTTTGGGTCTTCCGTAAGGACTTACTATACCCACCGAACTGGTCTCCGTCATCCCCCAGCCTTCATGAATCCTGGCGCCGGTCCTCTTCTCCCATCCTCTCGCCGTATCCTCGAGAAGGGCATCAGCACCGGAGATGAGCACCTTCAGCCTCTTCCAATTTACCCTATCAGTGCGATGGTAGTCTCTTAGATACTCGTAGAGAGAAGGAACACTGTAGAACATGCTGGCATTGTAAGCTTCTATGGAATTCAGAATGTCATCCAGGTCAGGTGTGGTAAATATCACCAGTGTATAACCCTGGCACAGCCCGCCCATCATGATCACCGACTGTCCATAGATATGGTAGAAGGGCAAATATGCCAGCACTGTCTCTTTTCCTTCCTGCACCACGTGGCTCCAGAACTTCTCAGCTATAGTCCGTGCTGCCACCATATTGTAATGGGTTATCATCGCTCCTTTGGGTAGCCCGGTGGTACCACCGGTGTAGGGAAGAGTAACTATGTCCTCTTTCACGTCAAACTTAATCTTTGGCGGATTCGGGGGGTATTTCTTTATCAGGTCCTGAAGCCTGTGGAAACCCTCCTGTTCATATATCTCAGCCGGTGGTGCCGCCATCTTCTGGTATACTGCCCGCAATACGCTCTGCCCCAAAAACTTCTTCATAGGGGGCAGGTATTCCGCTATATTAGTCAGGATAACAGCGTCCAGCTTGACCCCAGTTCGCTCAACATTATCGTAAAGGATGTCCATGCAGATAATCATCTTGGCACCGCTGTCTTCCAGCTGGTGCTTTATCTCGGGGCTCACATATACCGGGCTTATGGCGGTCACTGTAGCACCGGCCTTGACTGCCCCGAAATAGGAGATAATAAACTGGGGGGAATTCAACAACAACAGGGCAACCCTGTCTCCTTTCTTTACTCCCAGATCACAAAGCGCTGTGGCCACCCTGTCGACATGGTCCCTCAGCTCCCTGTAAGTTATCTTCCTGCCATAGAAGACTACTGCAGTCTTGTCTTTCCACTTTTCCGTCGCTTCATCAAATGACTCAGCTACCGATTTTTCCGGTATTTCGACATCCGGAGGTAGACCTGGGGGATAGAATTTCAGCCACGGTCGCGATTCATATATGGCCTTGTTCGGATCAGTCAATTTGAACCTCCTTCTATATCTCCATATCCGCACATCCTATGTGGGAGTAGCTAAATTATACCACAGTCACCCGCGACTGCAATACACACAACACGTAAATACCCGTGCAAAAATATCACTCACCCCGGCGGAAATCCGCAGCTGCCCTTTCATCAGCAGCGTACCTGTCCCGCAATCGCTCCAGGACAGGGCGGATCACTTCATCGGCAAAGCCACGTCTGTGCAAATGGTCATAAAGCCTTTGGCAAAACTCTTCTTCTGAAAGTCTGGCAAGGGCACGGACCTTTTTCAATCCTGCCTCATAGGCCAAAACTTCTTCGTCCAGCGATTGTATTACCTCGCCTACCACCTCCGGTCCGACCCCCTTACGTCGTAGTTCAAGACCTATAAGCCTTGCGCTCCTTGGCTTGAACCTAGCCCTGTTATCCGCCCAGTAATGGGCAAAGGCTACATCGTCAACAAGCCCTCTTTGTCCCAACAGTGCTAGAACCCTGTCCACCACAATCTCCGAAAACCCCCGTCCCAGCAAACGCTGTCTCAATTCAGCCCGACTCCTGGGACGATAGCTGAGCAGACGAAATGCAGCAGTAAGACATCGTTCCACAGCCTCAACCTCAAGTAGCTCCTGGAGTTCATCGTCAGTTAGAGACCGCCCCATGCTGAGGTTTAACCTGCTGGCCACTTCAACACTTACGCTGAACGAAAGCGTGTTATCAATGCAGACCTCCACCTTCCCACCTCTACTTTTAAGAGTGGTGACCTCCGCCATCAACAGCTGCTCTCCTTTCCCGAATAACAGGAGCTGCGCGATCAAAATTGTTAACCAGTTAGCTTTGGTCTAATCAAGCGCCTCTCTAGATACATCGGCACCCAGCACAACAGCTCCCTGAGCTACTGATCTTATCTTCTTTTCAATCTCAGATGCCATGGCAGGGTTTTGCCTTAAGTATTCTTTGGCATTTTCTCGCCCCTGCCCTAATTTTACATCGCCATAGGTGAAAAATGTTCCCGCCTTCTTGACTATCCCCAGCGCTACACCTAGGTCAATCAAATCACCTTCCTTGCTTATACCATGTTTGAACATTATGTCAAATTCTGCTGAACGGAAAGGTGGTGCCATCTTGTTTTTTACCACCCTAGCTCGCACCCTAGTACCCACTACTTCGGAGCCATGCTTGATGGCATCGATTCTCCTTAAGTCTATCCTTACCGAGCTGTAAAACTTCAGTGCCCTGCCACCCGGGGTCACCTCGGGGCTGCCGAAGACTATACCCACTTTCTCTCGCAACTGATTGATGAATATTACCGCTGTATGCGATTTACTTATCGCCGCTACCAGCTTTCTCAGTGCCTGGGACATCAGCCGTGCCTGCAGGCCGACATGTGCGTCCCCCATCTCCCCCTCTATCTCAGCCCTGGGCACCAAGGCAGCTACGCTGTCGATAACTATGACATCGACAGCCCCACTTCTTACCAGCTCCTCCGTAATGCCTAACGCCTCTTCACCATTGTCTGGCTGAGCTATACGGAGTTCATCAATCTTTACACCGCAGTTAGCCGCGTAAGATGTGTCCAGAGCATGCTCGGCATCGATGTAAACGGCGATACCCCCCAGCTTCTGTGCCTCGGCAATGATATGCTGCGCCAGAGTGGTCTTTCCAGAGGCTTCAGCACCGAAAATTTCAGTCACCCGACCTCTGGGTACACCACCTATACCCAGAGCTAAGTCCAAGCTCAGTGAACCAGTAGGAATAGCCTCAACGGGCATCTTTGATGACATCTCACCCAGCTTCATTATCGACCCTTCGCCAAATTGCTTCTCGATCCGGCTCACTGCTAACTCGAGCGCCTTCTCCTTGTCCGTAACCATGTATCTGCCCTCCAACATGTTCACAGGTAATTGATCTGCCCCTGTCACGCATAATAGCACACGAAGACCGCCGAGACAATACCACTGTGTCAGAAGCTGTCGCTAGAAGGGCGGTAGCAGGGGGAGGCTGCGCTTATGCAGACTCTTTGCAGCCATATAGTCGATTTTGTCCTTAACCTCTTTCTCCGCACGCCCGCTTATTAAATACCGGTCAAGCACCTCATAGGTGACCCCCATCTCACCTTCGTCTGTCTGTCCCTCCCACAGACCGGCAGACGGCGGCTTGTCAATTATCTCCCGGGGTATCTCCAGATGCCTGGCTAACTCGTACACCTGCGACTTCACCAGATTCCCCAAAGGCATAATATCCACCCCCCCATCGCCATACTTGGTAAAATAACCGACCGAAAGCTCGCTCCTGTTGCTGGCACCCACCACTAGATAACCGAGCCGGTTAGCGAAGTAGTAGAGTGTGGTCATACGTAGCCGTGGCTTTATGTTCCCAATCGCCAGACGAACTGAGGACGGTCCGCCCTCCAGCGGGGGTAATACCTTAACAAAAGCGTCAAATGCACCGTCCAAAACCACAACCTCATAGGGTATCCTGAACTTCTTAGCTATCAGTTCGGCATGCTCCTTATCGGTCGGGCTACTATGGCAGGGCATAATGAGCCCCAGACAAGCACCGGGACAAGCACGTTTGCACAGCACTGCCACCACCGAGGAATCAACCCCACCGCTCATCCCGAAAACCACGCCTTTGCTCGATGCCTTCGACACAGTATCCCGTATCCAGTCGGCAACCTTGGCGGCCAGCTCGTCAGTCCCCATAGTCATGGCTAACCATACCTCCTAGCGTAATGCAGCGCCATTATACTAACCCTTTTTTGGCCATTCAAAAAGCACACCACCATATACCATATCCGTCCTTGACTTCGAAGCGATTCCCAGTTAAACTGATATTAACGGTAAAAAGAGGACGCAATGCCCATTTACGAATATCTGTGCCCGGAATGCAAATGCAAATTCGAGGTGAGGAAACCGTTTGACCAGGCCGGTAGTGAAACGAATTGCCCCAAGTGCGGCAAGACTGCCAGCCGGCTATTTTCCCGCTTCGCGTCCTTCTCTAAAGATAGCGCCGGTATCTCCTCACCCATTGCAGGCGCCGGGTCTTCCTGCGATAGCTGTAGCGCTTCAAATTGCGCTAGCTGTGGCCTGTAGAATTCAAGTCAGCGGCCATACTTAAAGCACGCCGACCTTAGACCCACTACCTGAAAGCTTCAAAGCACATATACTCCCGATTATGACCAGCATAGAGACAGCCAGCACTGCGCCAAAGACGAGTAGCGCCGCATCGTAGAAAAAACCTTCGGGGAACAGCTTGATAAGATAGTCCTCCGCCGGGTCCAGCATCCAATACTCATTACGAAAGCTGGCGATATGAAACAAATAAAATAATTGGTCGAAGCCGAGCCAGCACCACAGAGCCAGAACCAACATCAACCCCAGAGTCAGCGCACTACCTGCAAGCGCCCCCTGTACCAATACAGGCCATCCTTGCTTAAATAACAGTGCTAGTACCGATACACATATGACTACTGCTGCCAAGCTTGACACTTGCACTAGATTATTTAGATGTACTAGACCCCTTACATCCTGCAGGTGGATTAGCTCCTTGTCGTTAAAAAGTGCACCCCTTTTTTCTCCTACACTCACTACCACCTGCGCTTCATCCACCCGCGAGTTGAAATAGTCAATCAAATGCACAGCTACCGCCCTCAATTCCGGTCCAGATATGCCAGTGGCCTGTTCTATCTTATATTTGTTGAAACCGTATTCGTAGAGCCTCACCTCGCTCACCGCCCACCGCAAAGCGCTGGTCAAAAATAGTACTGGCACGCAAAGTACTAGCAGCCAGAACATAAGATTGCATGCTATCCGCATCTTTGCCTCATCTGCTCCAGCGCAAGAACCATTGATAGCAAAAGGGTAATAAGAATGTAAAAAGCCTTCATAGATTATATTCTAACAGCCAGCCAGATTGAAGGTTCCAGCCGCACAAATAGCTGTCGGCCGATAGAAAAAATGTAGAATCAGCCCCGATAAGCGACAAGAAACACCCTGTGCTATAATTTTTTGCGGACTACCGCTCTTTTGGAACAAGGTTACATGTTTACCCACTTACACGTCCACACAGAGTACAGTCTGCTTGACGGTCTCTGCCGCATCCCACAACTTGTTGCCAGGGCAAAGGAGCTGGGGATGACCAGCCTCGCCATAACAGACCACGGCAACATGTATGGCACAATTGACTTCTATATTACCGCCAGAGAGGCTGGGATCAAGCCGATAGTTGGCTGTGAAATCTACGTGGCCGAAACCGGCTACCGGAATCGTAACAGCAATGAAAAGACGCCCCATCACTTGACCCTTCTGGTGAAAGACCAGAATGGCTATCGAAATTTAATTCAACTGGTGACTAAGGCCAACCTAGAGGGCTTTTATTACAAGCCCAGGGTAGACAAAGAGCTCCTTGCCCAGTACAGTGATGGACTGATAGTTCTGTCAGGCTGCATGCAAGGTGAACTAGCCCGCCTGATTCTAGAAGGACGCCTGGAAGAAGCCGCCACACAAGCCAAATGGTACAAGGAGACCTTCTGCGACTATTATCTAGAAATACAACGGCACCCGATACCCGAACTCGACCGCATCAATAAAGGACTATTGTACATCGCTGAGCGGTTGCGTATCCCTGTGGTAGCTACACATGACGTCCACTACATTAACCGTGAAGATGCTGCCTTACATGACATTCTGCTCTGCATCCAGACCAATACTTCCATCCACGACCCGAAAAGGCTAAAAATGTCAGGTGATTTCTTCTACTTGAAAAGCCCTGAGGAAATGGCCGAGCTTTTCGCTGACTTGCCCCAGGCGATAGAGAATACAGAAAGAATTACACAGATGTGCACCCTGGACATGGAATTCGGCCGCCTCAACCTTCCGCAGATTGACCTGCCACCCGGAAAGACATCTTACGAGTACCTTGCTGAACTTTGCTGGGAAGGGCTGAAGCAACGGTATAATCATATACCAACCGAAGCCAAACAGCGCCTCGCCTACGAACTAGATGTCATCCGACAAACAGAATTTGCAGACTATTTCCTCGTTGTCTGGGACCTCGTTGCTTTCGCCAAAAAACGCAACATCCTTTTTGGTGTTCGCGGTAGCGCTGCTGCTAGCTTAGCGCTTTACTGCCTTGGCATAACCTCCATAGACCCCTTGGAGCATAAACTGGTGTTCGAACGGTTCCTCAATATCGAGCGTCGTGAGCCTCCAGATATCGACTTGGACTTTCAAGACGACCGCCGTGACGAGATGATAGCCTATGTCACCCATAAGTACGGAGCCGACCATGTAGCCCAGATCATAACCTTTGGTACCCTTGGGGCAAGAGCTGCTTTAAGAGACGTAGGTCGGGCATTGGGGATGCCATATGGCCAGGTAGACAGGATAGCCCGCCTCGTCCCGACCAGGCCGAATGTTACATTGGACCAAGCTTTGGCCGAAAGCCCGGAGCTGCACGATATATATCAGCAAGACAGTGTTATACGCAACTTGATAGACACCGCCAAGAAGTTAGAGGGAATAGCTCGCCATGCCAGTACTCATGCTGCAGGAGTGGTGATCTCTAAAGAACCATTGACCAACCATGTGCCACTACAACGAGCTACCAAAAACAGTGAGCAGGCCATAAACATGACACAATTTTCCATGGAGAGCATAGCACGGCTCGGACTGCTGAAGATGGACTTTCTGGGACTAGCAAACCTGACTGTACTGGCGAAGGCGCGAGATATGATTATGAGGACGCGTGGTATTTCTATTGACTTGCAGAATATCCCCCTGAATGACCCCTCTACCTTCCAATTGCTCGCCTCCGGAGAGACCAGCGGTATCTTTCAGCTAGAAAGCGCCGGTATGCGCCGCTACATAAAAGAGCTCGGCCCCACCAGCTTCGGCGACATCGCAGCCATGGTAGCCCTGTACCGTCCCGGCCCCATGGAACATATTCCAACTTTCATCAGGGCAAAACAGGGTGTTCAGGAGGTTCGTTACCTCCATCCTTCGATCAAAGAAATACTGGAGGAAACCTACGGCGTAATCGTCTATCAGGATCAGGTGCTCCACATCGTACGTGCCTTGGCAGGCTATAGCCTGGGGCAAGCGGATATATTCCGCAAGGCGATGGGGAAAAAGACTCCGGAGGTAATGAAAAGGGAGAGACAAAATTTCATAGCGGGTGCGGAAAAAAATGGCGTCCCGGCGCACGTTGCCGCGGACATCTTCTCTTTGATCGAGCCGTTTGCTGGCTACGCATTCAATAAGGCACACAGCGTGAGCTATGCTTTGCTTGCTTACCAGACCGCCTTTCTGAAAGCTAACTATCCACTGGAGTATATGACCGCCTTTCTAAACACGTACGTTGCACATCAGGATAAACTGGCTTCGGCGATAGCCGAATGCCGTCGCTTAGGCATCATGGTACTGCCGCCGGACGTCAACAGGAGCGAGATTGAGTTCAGCATTGAACAAACAGATACAGGTAAGAAAGCCATCCGCTACAGCCTAACAGCGATTAAAAACCTCGGCCGTAGTGCTATTGAACCTATCGTCAAAGCACGCAAAGAAGCAGGAGCTTTTACTTCTATCGCTGACTTCTGCCGCCGTGTCGATTTACGAGGCATTAACAGGAAAGCGCTGGAAAGTCTGATCAAAGCCGGTGCTCTGGACTGTCTAGCTCCGAGAGGAAGCTTGCTCTATGCTATGGATCGCATTGTTTCACTCGCACAGCAAGAACAAAAACTCAAAGAATCAGGACAAGCAAGTATGTTCGACCTATGGGGCGACACAGTTCCGACTCCGCTTCCTAATTTCGACTTAGAGTACTTTGATGTCAGCCTTAAAGAAAAATTGGAATGGGAAAAAGAGCTTCTGGGCGTGTATTTTTCGGAGCATCCACTCGCTGCAATAGCCCCAAAACTAGCCAAAACAGTCACCGCCCTTTGCGGAGAGATCGATGGCGAAATGGCGGGAGAAAAAGTCGTGGTTGCCGGAATGGTTACGTCTATACGCCAGCTGCTTACCAGAGACATGAAACCTTTCGCCATTGCTACGTTGGAAGACCTTGTTGGTACGGTCGAGGTCACAGTCTGGTCGGACATCTACAGCCAAACCAGAGAAATATGGCAGGAGGGACACATCCTGCTCGTCGAGGGCATCGTGAGAGTAAAAGATGACCGCGTCAGTATTAACTGCCAGAAAGTGCGTCAATACCAAGAGGGAGACAATACTGGCGTGGCGAATTCGTTGCCCGGACTATCGATCCAGCCTCAGACGACGCCACGAAAAATAATCATCAATATCACCCCAAGTGACAATGCTGAGGAGGACATCAAGCGACTCGAGCAGGTACTCGCTGTCCTCAATCGTTATCCCGGCAGAGACACTGTTTTCATCGCCATTACGGCAGACACGCAAACCATAAATATGAAACTGCCCAATAGAGCCGGCTACTGCCCCGAATTGGCCCTGGAAATAAGCAGGGTACTGGGAGACGAGAGTGTCAGGATCGAGCAAAACGCAACTAATTCCTGCTGATCCAACTCATGGATAAACCATTTAATTCCAGTCACCAAACTCTTTCCTTCCACCACGGATAAAAGCTGGGCATGTCCGTGCTGGGCTTCATGGTGAAACTTGGAGTCCTCTTTTCCAGAAATGACACAGCGCCTTCGCGCGAATCGGGTTGTTGAAGCATCCAAGCAAATGCTTTCGATTCTACTTTGTTAGCTTCCATCGGATGGTCCGCAGTCACCATTTTCCACAGAAGCTGTCTGGACAGCGCCACCGCAACTGGCGAGGTATTCCTGGAAATATCAAGGGCGATCTCACGTGCCTTCGAAATAAGACTATCTACTGGAAGCACCTCGCTAACAAGCCCGCAGGCAGCAGCTTCTTCTGCCCCTATGATTCTGCCGGTGATCAGCAACTCCGCTGCTTTGCCAAGCCCTACAATACGCGGCAAGAACCACGTGCTGGCACCTTCTGGAACCAGCCCGCGCCTAGTAAAGACAAAACCGATTCTAGCATCGCGTGACGCCAGGCGAATGTCCATCGCCAAAGTCATTGTAATCCCCACTCCCACCGCCGGTCCATTGATAGCCGCTATCACCGGCTTCCTCAAATTGTAGATTAGCAAGGTGATTCTGCCAGCAGGGTCCCTGTAGTCTTCAAGTCCAGCAGGCACCGGTGCAGTAGAACCAGAGGGCAACATCTCCCCCAGATCAGCGCCGGCACAGAAAGCACGCCCGGCGCCGGTCACGATCACCACACGCACATCATCGTCTGCGTCTGCCCTGCTGAACACATCAACGAGTTCTTCGCACATCACCGGAGTAAAAGCATTGAGTCGCTCAGGTCTGTTTAGTGTCACTGTCAGAATATGGTCAGACAGATCACACTTTATCTGCTTGTACTCCATTGTATCCTCCATTCTCCCGGATTTTGGCTGTCAAATTGTCAAGGCATTAAAAGTACCCGGCACCTCTGACCTTTTCCAGCTCGAGTAACCTCCTCTTCAACCAGATACCACCACTGTAACCCCCCAAGCTGCCATCACTGCTGATTACACGATGACATGGTACCACTATTGGAAACGGGTTTCGAGCGAGGGCCTGCCCAATAGCCCTGGCAGAACTGGGTAAGCCCAGAGCACGTGCTACCCAGGAATAGCTCCTTACTTGGCCTCTAGGTATACTTTTCACCATCCCGTATACCTTCTCCTGAAACCAACTGACTCTACTAAAATCCAGTCTGCAATGGAATTCAACTTCTCTGCCGCAAAGATAGTCTTTTATTTCCTCAACCAGTTCTAGGTGCTGCGGATGGGAAAGTTCCTTAACAGAACAACCACTTCCATTAAGCTGATCAAGCACCATCTCCTTGGAATCCTGTGGCAGGATCACCCTCCGCAGCCCAATGGGTGACCAGACCACCGCCATCCATCCTAGGGCAGTCTCAAAGAGACAGTAAACGAGCTCCCTCTGTGCCAGCGCCACTGATTCAGGAGAACGCATTTATCTCTGAAGGCAAGTTTAATTTGTAAGTTCAGCCAGCTTGCTAGCGTATGCCTTATAGGTCTTCGCATCATAAAGAACGAAGTAGATTTCTTCCAGCGAGGTGTCATGTCCTCGCAAAAAACTGATCACTGCCTGCAAGGCGACTCCTGCCGCCTCAGTCACAGGATAACCGTAAGCGCCGGTACTTATAGATGGGAAAGCGATACTTTTCAAACCGTAATTGGATGCAAGTCGCAGACTTTCTTGATAGGCGCTGGCTAACAGCTCAGCTTCACCTCTATTGCCGCCACGCCATACTGGACCCACCGCATGGATAACATATTTTGCCTTTAACCTGCCTCCAGTAGTCACCACCGCCTTGCCTGTCTCCAGCCGGCCTATCTCTGTGATAATACGCCGGCACTCTTCCATAATGGCAGGGCCACCAGCTCTGTGTATGGCCCCGTCCACGCCCCCACCACCAGCCAGACCAGAATTAGCCGCATTAACAATGGCGTCTGTTCCCTGTTCAGTAATGTCCCCCTGGATCAACTTGATCTTCGTTTGTTTAACGATAATCCCATTACTGTTAAGCAACATCAGCACCCCATCACTATTACGGCAACTCTGGCTCAATCAGTCCGTAATTGCCATCATTTCGCTTATAGAGCAGACCGACAGAACCGGTCTCAGAATTGACAAAAAGGAAGAAGGAATGGCCTAGCAGCTCCATCTGCTCTATAGCTTCGCTCACAGACATCGGCTTTATTGCAAAGCGTTTGACTTTTACTAATTTAGGCAATTCCTCGCTGTATCCGCTTTCCGGCACTTCTACTTCTTCAGCTACTCCCGTATGGATAGAAGGGTTTCGAACCGGAGACAAACCCCGACCCTTTTCATACAACCTGCCCTTGTAACGCTCTATCTGACGATCCAGTGCCTTGACAGCGCTGTCAACTGCTGCACGAATTGTTCTCGCCCGCTCTTCACCCCGCAACAATATACCACCACTGGTCAGGGTTATCTGAACGTTGAAGCGACAGTCGGGAGACTTCGCCCTTTCCTCCACAATCTCCACTTTCCCCTCAGCGATGGTTGGCATGTGACGTACCAGCTTTTGTAGCTTTTGGCGCACGTAGTTCTCGACCAAAGGTGAAATAACCACATTTTTACTGAAAATTTGTAACTCCATTATCCCTCGCTCCTTGCTCAAGCTTCGCGAGCAAAAGTCAATCCCCATACAGACGCAGCCCCTGCAGCCTTGAGGGCGTCGGCACATGCCTCAAGAGTGGCCCCAGACGTGCAAACATCGTCAATGACTATGACAGCTTTTCCTGCAATTTCGTCGCTGCTCTTGCAGACAAAAGCACCTCTAACGTTTTGGTAACGCTCTGACACAGAGGCAGCCCTAACCTGTGGAGAACTATCTTTGACTCGATGCAACACACTGCCCGGGGCGGGAAGGCCAACCTTCTTGGACAATTCACGAACCAAGAGCTCTGACTGGTTATACCCGCGTTCCTTAAGCCGGCGTGAATGGAGTGGCACAGGCACCAGGACATCGCCTGGAATGCGGCTGCTGTCCAGATAGTCAGCCATTAAGACACCCATAGGCTGCAAAAGCGCCCGGAAATTACGATATTTCAGAGCGTGCACAGCATCCCTTACCACACCCTCGAAGCGAAATGGGGAGCGTATCCCGTCTATCTTAGACTGCCATCCCCAGCAGCTGGGGCACAAGAACCCGGTTGGTTCGCTCTTACCGCACTTCTGACACTGGGGCGGCAAAATACGTGGCAGCGTCTGAAAGCATCCCACGCAGAGAAAATCACCCTCCTTCCCACAGCCGATACATCGGCGTGGGAACAACAAATCAGCAGCCGCTTTTGCTATCTGTTTCGTCGCAATAACAAAAGCAAACACTAATAATAGAAGCTCAAGGTCAAAGGCAAGGCCCTGACAGGCTACAGGCGAGAACGAGGACTGGGTCCCGTCCCGCTAAAGATGGGCTCATTCAGATATACATCGCCATTTCTGATCTTAATGTTGTAGCCGCAATCAGGGTTGGTACAAACCCAAGCCTTGTAGTGAATGGCTGCTCCCTGACTACCGAAATCAGACAGCGGCACTAAATCACCGACCTTACACTTCAAGCATTTGGGGAAGGAACTATTTTCCACTTTTCCACCTCCTCCAAGAGAAAAAGTATACAATAATACTCCCACACCGAGCAAATTTTTCCTCTTTACAAAGTTGAACCTGCTTTGCTAAACTCTATTATGCCTCTTAAGGAAAAGAGTACGAGGGAAAAGCAACAATGGGCAGCAGAGATTACCGATGGCGGGAACCGAAAAAACCCAAGAAAGGGAGCAAGAAGATCATCACTACCGCCAGCACGCCACAGATAGAAGTCGAAGTCATCAGAAAGGGGAAAAAAACACCCTCCTCAGAAGAATGAACCGGACTCCGGTTTACTTGCAACTCCGCAACACCAAAAGGCTCTCCGAACGGGTTCAAGAGGCGCTGGATCTATTGCGAACTTGCCGGGTCTGTCCCCACCAATGTGGAGTCAACAGGCTGGACGGTGAGACAGGTAAATGCCACACAGGCAGATGGGCTATTGTCTCAAGTTACGGTCCGCACTTTGGTGAAGAAGCACCGCTGGTCGGATTATACGGCTCGGGAACGATTTTCTTCGCCAACTGTAACCTGAAATGTATTTTTTGCCAAAACTACACCATTAGCCAGCTTGGTGAAGGGTTTATGGTGACCAAGGAAAGGCTAGCCACGATCATGCTGTCGCTCCAGCAGAGAGGCTGTCATAACATTAACTTGGTGTCACCGACCCACGTAGTCCCTCAAATACTGGAGGCTGTAGAAATTGCCATAAGTTCCGGGCTCACCATACCCTTAGTATATAACTCAGGCGGCTATGACTCAGTTCAGACCCTTCAACTCCTGGAAGGTATAGTTGATATCTATATGCCGGACATGAAGTATTCCGATGATAAAACCGCAGAGAAACTTTCGGGTATAGGAGACTACACATCGATAAACCGGGCTGCTGTAAAAGAGATGCATAGACAGGTCGGCGACCTGCAGATAAACGAGCAGGGAATAGCAGTTCACGGACTGCTGATACGCCACCTTGTACTGCCTCACGGATTGGCCGGCACAGAAAGCGTGGTAAAATTTATCGCGGAAGAAGTCTCTCGCAGTAGCTATGTCAATATAATGTCCCAATATCATCCCTGCTACAAAGCCTTTGAAGTACCAGAGTTGTCAAGGCGTCTGTCAAGAGAAGAATTTCTAGAAGCGATCAAGCAAGCACAAAAGGCAGGACTACACAGATTGGACGGGATCCTCGGGGCACCAGTAAATACTACATAAAAATATGATGTACCAAGATACTTTACTTGGGTGAAGAAACAATTCTGGAGGTTATGGAAATGCCCGAACTGGCTTATCTCACCGCTATTGTATACGGTCATGTTCAAGGGGTCTACTACCGGGCTTTTACTTCGAGAGTTGCCAAATCCCTGGGACTGAGAGGCTACGTGCGCAATCTACCCAAGGGAAACGCTGTGGAGATCCATGCCGAGGGCGACAGAGAAAAGCTGGAGGAACTGCTGCGGCAGTTAGAAATCGGCCCTCCGGAGTCTCTGGTTGAGAGAATAGAAACGACCTGGTCAGCCTTCACAGGCCAGTTTTCGAACTTCGAAGTTAGATTCTAGCATGTATATGGTGCCCGTCTGAATATCACCCACTGGCTCGAGCCGATGCCAGACACACCCTCATCGTTGGGTCAGTCTTCCAGCTCAGCCTTCCCAAGCCTGATGAGTTCTAGGTAAGTGCTCTGAACACCGGCAGCCCTGGCAGCTTCAACATCAACTTCATAGGGCTCACCGATAATAATTCTCCCGTACTCTTCAACCCCTCCCTGCGTTGGATCATCGCTTTTACCAAGAAACTTTTGTCGAGCATCCACTATTCCCAAGTCGAATGGCAGAGTGAAGTACAGGTCAGCGATGACTTGATCGATCCCCAACTCGTATAAAGCCCCCCAGCCACCGGAGGAAGCAGTTTTGTACTTGCTTACAGGCAACAAACTTAAAAGATTGGGTATGCTGAAATAAGGGGTGCCGCCAACCAACTTAAAAGGTGCTACACTTATTAAATAGTCACTAGAAAGCACAACATTCGGCACCCAAAAAGTAGTGACGGCAAATGGGTGGGGTAACGGGTTTTCCACTTCAACCCAGATGCAGTCTCTGACATCCAGCATTAGCACCCTGGGAAAATCGTAGCCCAGCGTCTGATAGATCGGATATATAGACTCTCCAGAAGGGTTCCCTTCCAAAATAATAATATCGGCGTCACTGACCTTCTTGATACTCTCTATTATGTGACTTAAGGTCTCTCTACTGGTGCTGACAGGATAAGGTATCGGCGAACTCGCATTAGGCTTGATCAGGACTCGCCTCGCCCTCGACACCACAGGTGGTGGTGAAAAAACAAATTCCGATGCCTTCAAAATCACTGACAACTACCCCAATGCTACATTGCACTCGCAGCACAACCAAGACAGGTTACACAATATCCTCACTGAGCATGATAACTTCAACTTCATCGCCCGGCTCAACCTTTTCTGTGGTCTCCGGTATTACTGCGATACCATTAGCTTTCACCATCGAAGTCAATATGCCCGACCCCTGAGGGCCGGTCAGCCTTACAAAGTATCTGCTGTCCTGTCTGGTCACCGTCACTCTAGCAAAAATACGACGATGGTCCTTGTTTACCAGGGTGTCTTCCATCACTGCCATAATCCTAGGTCGAACTAAATTAGCTGCCCCCATCATTTTGAGAATTGCTGGACGCGCAAAGATCTCAAACGTTATCATCGAACTTACCGGATTACCGGGCAACCCGAGATGGGGTACCGTGTTCCCATTTCGCCCCCGGAATACCCCGAAAGCTAGCGGTTTCCCCGGTTTCATACGTACTGTCCAGAAGGACACGTCTCCCTCCGCCGCAAGCACCTGCTTGACGACATCATAATCACCTACGGACACTCCTCCAGAGGTGATTAACAGGTCACATCCCAGTCCAGTGCGCACAGCCCCGGACAACTGCCCCACCTCATCAAGCGCAACACCCAAAAGCTTGGGGATGCCACCACATTCCATAACCTGAGCAGCAAGGCTATAACTATTGCTATTATAGATTTTGCCCGCCGGCAAAGCTAGACCCGGGGCAACCAACTCATTCCCTGTTGCCAGTATGCCGACTACAGGTCGACGAATAACCGGTACCGCCCTTCTTCCTATCGAGGCCAGCACCCCAATGTGGGCCGGCCGGAGTAAGGTACCCTTGCGGACGACGATTTCACCGCTTCGTATATCTTCTCCGGCCCGCCTGATATTTGACCCGCGTGGCAAGCTGGCCAGCACACCGATTTTGCTTCCCACCCGCAGCCTGTCCATACACGCAGGCTCATCAGTATATTCAAAGGGGACTACCGTATCGGCCCCATCCGGCAGCGGTGCTCCGGTCATTATCCTCACTGCCATACCGGGGCCAATCTTCGCCTCAGGCACCTGCCCTGCGGCAACCTCCCCTATAATGCGTAGAAACACCGGGGTTTCCCTACCCGCAGTCGCAACATCATCAGCCCTGACTGCATACCCGTCCATAGCCGAATTATCAAAAGAGGGAACGTTGATAGGAGCAATAATGTCTTCAGCCAGCGCCTGTCCCAAGCACTTAAGTAGTGGCTTGTTTTGGCGATCCAGTACGTTCACTGTACTCAGGATCATATCCAAAGCTTCGTCCACACTGGCCATCCGGTGGCTTGTCCTCATATCAACATAAGACCTCAACTGTCCATTCTGCACTCTCAGCCCAGGGAAGGAGAAAGGTTTGGGCCGAAAAAATAAGTCCCACCCACCGCACACCACTTATGACCACATACGTCACAAGCCAACCGAAGAGTAAACCTACAAATCCAGACACCTATTTCATCCACCCAAATTCTCTTGGCAGGCAACGATATCGTTCACGCACTACTTTCGGCAGGATACAATGCACCCGGAATGGTGGCTGACAGACTATCTACCCGCAGAAATCCCAATTACCCCTATTCTGAAGCAACCCTTATCATTCCGTCGCTCGACCATCGGCAGCTGAGCCAACAGCACCGACCTTCTTAGCAACATCGTCTAGCCCTCTCCTCCCTTCACAGTAATATTTTACCACTATAGTCAACCAGAATAAGAGGCGGATTTGATGCAAAACTTAACAACTGGATAGTGGAAGGAAGGCACCTTTTTAAACCACAGCATAGTAGCTGTTAACTCGACCTAGGAGTCAATAGCTCCCTAGAAAGGAGGTGATCCAGCCGCACGTTCCCGTACGGCTACCTTGTTACGACTTCGTCCCAGTCACCAGTCCCGCCTT
>FWPV01006968.1_pt1 | contig 21040 bp, 16 predicted proteins | sample 2228371 | NCBI WGS metagenome assembly FWPV01 (sample SAMEA103939776, study PRJEB20133) | metagenome | reverse complement strand
CCTTCGTATTCACCGGAAACAAATCCTGATGAACTGGTATGGAATACGGTAAAACCCAAAATCGGCCGCTCTTTTGTTGCAGGCCCTGATATGCTGAAAAGCAAAGTTGTCGGCGCATTGTGATTGCTTCAAAAATCGCCACATATCATCAAGGCGTTTTTCGACCATCCGGATTTAGCATATGCGGCATGCTAATGTAAACATACTTATGAACTGCTTAGTAACTATACAAATATAATGTACGTATTCCATTTCTATGCAGACCATCACAAATATATATACCAGTTCCTCACAAAAGCCGCCGATGAGTTACCCGTGTTCTGTACGGAGTGGAATGATTGCGGTCCGTTTCAATACAGCAACCACAATAAGGCCGAAGGGCAGAAGTGGGTCAATTGGATGTATGCAAAAAAAATCAGCTGGTGTTATTTTGCATTCGCGCAGGGTAATTCTTATCCGCAAAATGTTTTTAACGACTGCGCCTGCGACCAGAATATGGGCATTAACGGTTCTCTCACCAAAGCGGGTAAAAATCTGAGAGACTGGATCAATACGCCGCCGAAATTTTTTCCTGTCAAGGACTCACTATATATTGTAACATATGGGCCAACCGGATCAATATCCGCGACCACGACCACTCTGAGGGTCGAAACCCAGGTCAATTCCACCGTCCGCTACAGCACTTCCAACGTTCCTTACAGCCAGATGACAAACGAGATGTCCGGCTCCGTCATACGGTTGAACTTAGCGATCTCAGGGATCGCGATACTTGCAGGTATTATGTGTGCGCGGCTAATGAATCCGATACTCTAAAAACAAATCAACTGATCAGTTTCTTGGTTATGCTCCCCCATCCGGAGTGCATCGATGAGTTTGAGAATGCTACAGTGACGTCCAACTGCATGGGGCCGTGGAGCGTTAACGGATCCGTTTCACAACTTGAAAGCCAGACTCCAGGTTACAATTCATCAAGATGCGCCCACGTCACCCTTAATGGCGGCAATGCCCAGATCATATTAAAAGCAAAGGATTCCAACAGAAAGTCCGACCTGTCCCATGTAATATCGATTTCTTTTGCCTACAAAAGCAGCAGTGAATGTACCTTCAGAGTCGAAACCAATCCCATGGATCCCAACAGCCCCTACCACTGGGTTAATTTGCCGGCCCCCACAGATTGGAAATGGCACACAATTACATGGCCTGAGTTTCAAAACCCCGTAGGGGCAGGCCTCTCGACCTTTCTGTCGTCAAGCAAATTACCTGGAACTTTGCAGGAAGCTCCAAAGGCGAATTCTGGCTTGACAGCCTGACATTCTATGGGATTTTTCCCGATTTTAAATACGTTCCACCCGTTATAGGTATCGAAAGGTCGACGCCGGCCGCTGTACAGATCCGGTCCAAAGCATATCAAACAGGAAACGATCTCTTCCTGCAATATGCACTTTCGGGCACGTGCATGCTAACGGCAACCCTATTTGATCTTCAAGGGAAGTACATTACGACACTAGCGAAAAAACAACGACAACAAGGTAATTACTCTGAACGTATCAAGCTTCCGGCAATGGCTACAGAAGGTCTTTATGTTGTAAAATTCAATGCCGCATCCGGACTTGGGCCGGTTAGAATAATTACCATGAAGCGGTAAATGATAGGTAATTTGATTTTTAGGGAGCGTGTCAAATCGAAAAATATTCGCAGAAGCCTGGTGTGCAGGCATATATTCGCTGAAAGTTGTAATACGCAGTTCTGATGGTTGATAAACATGATCGCACAGATAGTCACGGCGTACGGTAACCCGACCGTCAGGAGCAGCATCGCACGGGATGCACGGCGGCATAAGATCGGCCCGCGTTTTGTATCGAATTAATTGAATTTAAGCATAGTTGTAGTGCTAAAAGGTTTCCGAACTATCACCCACACGCTTTTCCCCCGCGATTTGCAAAGGTAAATGCCGCAAGGCAATTGCAACGTACGGCTGAGATATTGTCCAAGCATATGCAGATGCAGGTTGGAGATTATGGTTTTTCCTATAACCTGGCCCCGCATATTATACAAAATTGTTTGACCCGAAAGTGTACTTGTCAGTTTGTTCCTGAACGTTTTTGCGGTACTTACGTTGCGGTAGGCTTTCCACATGTTATTTGTGATATCATCCCAGCTTTTCCCCTGTCGTTGCCAATCCGCCGAGAAATCCCATCCCCTTGCCTCCTTGATGGCGATGATCGCCAGGCTGTAAAAATGTGTATCAGTCATCCATCGGTCGCAATATCCGAAAAAATCCGAATGATCCCATAATTCCATCGCACCCATGAGTCGTGCGCTCAGCGCTTCTGCGATCCATGTATGACTCGTGCAGCAGCGCCGGTAACTTTCGCCTAACGGAAGAGTATATCCGGATTCGCAGCAGTACCACAGTGAAGGAGGCGTATGTTCGTAAGGCCTCCAGCCCGGCGACTTGCTCACGGGCTCGCCTTTCCATATTCCCTGATGTCCGGTGTAAACGTAATTGGTATCATTCGTAGCCCAGCAAAAGCCTCGCGAAGTCTGCATGTCCTCGCCGAACTTAAGCTCTGGATATGTTTTCGTAGGAGCCGCCATCGCGGCGTCGCCGAGCATGATCCCCGAAAAGATAAGAGGCCACTTGCGGCCTGAACCGTGCCCTTCGCGGTTAAATAATCAAAAAATATTGATCTTGCCGGATGGTAACCGGATATGTTTTTCTGTGTTTTTTTCTCCGCTCTTTTTGCGCCTCCAGGCGTTCTTTGCGTTTTATTTACTATTGATATGATTTATGAATAAATGGGTTGACTGAAAAGATATACAATAACAGTAAAAAAAAGGCCATTATTTTACAAACCCGACAGGTTTGGGCAAATAGAATTTTCCTAATGCAATGCATTTAAAAAACCATTATAATTAACAAAGACTTAAGCCTTCTCTGCATAAATCATGCCAATGGAAGGAATGTTGTTCTAATGCATAAAATGGGTTAATAAAAAGTCATTCCTATATTTGCCTGCAGTCCGATTGCTTTATTATCGAAAGTATATTCCGTATTCTTCCCGCCTACATAAGCGCTGATTACTAATCCCATGAAGAACTCATATATAGTAGTATAGAAAAGTCCGCCGGAAAAGATCATTGATATTTGCGGTAGATTGGTTACCACATTAAATGTACCGGTCAAACCGGAAAGATATAAACGGTCTACCTGTGTAAATACAGCTGCATAAAACCTGGAATAGTTATGTTGTTCATACAAATTGTTACCCAGAAGGAATTCTTTTTTAGTTCCTGTATATTTGGGAGTTTGAAGCGCAGCGGCCTGGAGAGACGCCGGCATTTGGGACCGCATATTCTGCTGTGCAATCAAAGGAGGCATAAAAAGATAGATCATGGTATCTCTGAAGATATTTTCTTTATATCCGGAACTGTTGAAGAAAAAGGAAAGAGTTACCGACAGATTTTGAGGGAAATCCAGAAAATTGAACTTTTTTCCTACGTCAATGCATGCTTTGGTCTGAACCCCGCCTGATTTGTCTATAAAAAGCGTATCGTTCGAAGCCATAAGCATATAATTGTTCGCCGCCTCGGAGAATGAAAGCTCTCCCGTAATGTCAAATCCTATAATTCTTGTGGATACGTCGTATGCAAAAACAGGATGAGCATGGTTTTTTGCCCATAAAGAAAGCGCCATTTCGGTATTATTGCGCAGAAACTCGAATTTCAGGGCAAGTGCGAGGCTGTCAAAGACAGTAAGGCTTTTAGTATCCAAAAATCCATACAGGTTATACTCTGTGCCGAAAGGTACATGCATTTTAAGACCGTAAGTACCTTCCCTGTATCCGATTTTCGGGATGAAAAGCTTTTTCTCTACATTTATCAGGTCGGTAGGGTTCCAGAGAATACATCTTCCCCATTGTAAAACCTGTTTTCCCATTCGCCAGTAAACAGTTTTTCCGATATTACCGTCGATAAATAATTCGCGCAGAAGAACCAGAGCCGAACCGTAGGTTGGAAAATAGGGCAACTCAAGGTTCAGAAATCCTTTGTTGCTGCGTCTGAGTCTTATATCAAGCATAAAATTTCCGACTATAAAATTCGACATATGGATATTATTGCTGTCGCGGTCACCGTACCAATGGCGGTTTACGTCGCCTAAAAAAGCTCCGTTGACGACTCCGTTGAAGTAGGTGACTTTACGTTTCTTTTTGGATGGTTTCGGCGTAGTATTGACAATCTCGGACGGATTAACAAAAGAAGATGTATCGGAAAAAAGCTCCTTTTCGTCTATTATCAGATCTTTAGACCAACCGTCGCTATAAAAGAAAAACAGATAAACAAAACAAACTAAAATAAAAGTATGCATAAAGGTTTTATTTGCTGAGGTTTTCCAGATATGCCTTTGTAAATATCCTGTCGTTCAGCTTTTTAGTGGATATTCCCGAAATTTCCACAACGGTTTTGTTTCCTTTTTCGACTTCGTCCACATATATCTGCCTGATCGGAACGTATTTATTGTCTACCTGAGTGTATTTAACGTAATAAATCGTCAACATCAACGTTCCCGAAGTCGAGTAATTTTCCTCTTTTAGCAGCAGGAAATTGTCGGTTCTGGAATAATAGACTTTACGTTGATAATCGACGTCTTTTATTTTCGCTCTGAGGGGAAATTTATACACCGGGATGCTACCGAGCATTACCTTTTCGATGATTTCATTCCCTTTTTCATCTCTGACACCTTCGTAAAATTCAGTGAATTTGCGGTTCTCGAAATTTTCCGCATGAACATTTGACCCTCCGATGCTTTCATCCCGATTTACATGCTGGAAGGTTCTTGTATTGGGACGATACATCCATAAATTATCCCCCACCCGCAGATATCCGACACCCTTCTCGGTTTCGGGCGCAAGGAAAACCAGCAGAAAGGCATTGTCCCTGTCCCGGCGGTACCACATCGCTTCTATCTCCTTAACTCCTTCCCCGGCTTTCTGTTGCGTCAACACCACTCTCGCACGCGCGTCCGTGGTCATGGTCAGATTGTTCTCGTAGGCTTTGAGTATGGTTTCGACCTTGACCTGAGCCGCAAGAACGGCGGTTACCGAAATCACTAAAATGGCCGCCCATCGAATCATTTTCATCCCTTTCATACGTTTTTTCGTTCATCCTCGGCAAGAAACAAAAGCGACAATACCTCACTCGTAATGCCGGAGCGCTTCCGACGCCGACATTTCTGCGGCCCGGCGCGCCGGAAAATAAGCCGTCACTACCGCTATTGTTATAATAAAGATAATATACCATGCGATAGAGCCAATGGACGGTGAAAAGTTCAACCGGTTATTTACCAACAACATACTAAGAGGATTATCTTCGGCATTGAACGTTATCCCCGAAAGTATAAACATGACCACAAAAGCTACCGCAGTTCCGGCGAGCGCCGAAAAGAGGCTCAGAAAGAACGTTTCGCATAAAAATGAATTGCGTACGTCGTTTTTCTGCATGCCGATCGCACGTATTGTCCCGATTTCTCTTGTTCTTTCCCTTATTGTCATACGTAAAGTATTGACGACTCCGATAAGTATGATGAAAAAAAGTATCAACACCGCGCTGAATGTCATGAGGTTCAGCGCGGCCTCGAGTTTTATAACGTCGCTTGCTCTTTCATACATCGACTCCACATCAACAACGGTCCCTTTAAACGAAGTGGATGCCATTTTACGAATCTGTCTTCTTGTTTCATAGCTCGAACGGGCGCGGTCGAGGAGCAGCCATTCAGGGTCGAAAGCGATGGAAAGCGAGTCTTCCTTTTTCGGAATGTAGGCGTTGGAAAATCCGGAAGCATCAACGGGCCAGTCGGAATAGTACGCATTATAGAAAGCTTTCTCATTCAAAAGCAGGATGTTGAAACCTTCCATGGACTTTACCGGTTTAAAGATCGCCTTTACTGGATGAATCAACGTTACTTTTTGTGAATCGTATTTGGAAGCGTAAGAAAATACGACAGTGTCGCCTATCTGAACTCCGAGAGAGTTTGCGGCGTCTTCTGAAATCAGAAGCCCCTCCTTCTTAAACGCCGTAGCTGCGTCTCCATTTACAATAGGCAAAGAGTCGATTAATATGTTTCTCGACGCCGTGTCGCTTTTATAGCCCAGCATACTTGCTTCCGTTTTTTTCGTCTTAATTTCTTTCGTCCGTCCCCTGTTCTTAAGCCTTGCCTCCATTGTACCGAAAATTACCGCCGTTTTTGGTTGAAGAGCTTCATGGAGGGCGTCGGCCGCTTTGGCCGCATTCTTTTTCGCATCGGGTACGGTTAGATAAAGCGACGCTATGTCATGAGGCCCGTATCCTGCAAGTCGTTTGAGGTTGTCAAGTTCCAGAAAAACCGGAAAAGTCATGAACGTATTGGCGGGTTTGAAAATTGCGACAACCGATAACCGGGCGACCTGGTGCTGCCCGTGAATATCGCTGAAACGCACCCGCAGCATATCCCCTTTTTTTACGTTCAGGTATATCGCTTTTTCCTGCGACACAGCCACAGGATTTTCTATTTCGGGGTTATTCAGGTCCGAAAAGTTTCCTTCGATTATTCTGAAATTACGTTTGTACTCTTCAATATCCTTTTGCTTTATCCGGACCGGTTTATTGACGTTTATTTTTTGTTTGAAATCCACTCCGACCATAAAAACATTGTCGGATTTTCCGTTTCCGACGGCCCTTGCCAGTAAACCGAATCCCTCCTGTATATGGGTAATGTCGGCAAGGCTTTTTTTTACTCTGTCAATCATCATTTCGCCGTCGTGAAATACCTGACGGGACATGTTCCCCTGTTCCGAAAATACCACACTTACATGACCGGCGACGTATACCACGATTTTATTCAGCAATACGTCCGAAATACCGTGCGAGAAGGAGCCGGCTATTATAAGAATCATGGTTCCGAATGCCATTGCGATACCCAGAAGTATATTACGTCGCTTTTGTCTTAGTAAATTCCGGAGGCTTATACTAACAATAACGTTCATGCGTCTTTTCTCCCTATTCCCTCGAAACGGCGTCGAGAGGGGTTATGTTTCCGGCCAGCTTGACGGGGTATATCATTGAAATAAGCGTGACAAGAGCGAGTTGCCCTGCTCCGAGCGCTATGTCGGCGACCGATAAAAACGGACGGAAGGTATCGCCTCCGTAAAGCAGTTGCATCATGTCGTTGTCGGAAGAAAAACCGCACAACGAAAGACATTCGACTGCAATTATACCCGCTATGATACCCGCTCCGCCGAATACAACGGAAAGAATAGCGGTTTCCCCGAAAAACATTGCGCTTATAAATCCTTTACGCGCCCCGATTGCCCTCATCATTCCTATTTCGGAACTTCTTTCCAGCGCAGCCATCGAAAGCGTATTGACTATTATTATGACCGCCACGAAAAAAAGGAACATAACGAACATAAAAAGAGCCGCCTTGATAAGCATCGCCATACTCCCGAGGGCACCTATCGCCTTCTTCCAGCTTATTGCCCGTACTCCGAGGTTCTCACTCTTTAAAACCGAATTCAATTTTTTATAACCTTCGTCAAGGTTGGTGCGCGGTTTAAAGAACACCAGTACCATATTGTATGCGCCTGCATCTATATCGATCGTTTTCTGCTCGGCTATTTTAGATCGTTCGATTTTTTCTGGTAATTGAATTTTATCGTCGTTCTTTACAATAAAGGAGGCGTCGGCGAACATATCATCAAGCTTTTCATTTTCCATTGCCAGAAGAGCCGACCGTTCCGGCGAGATCTCAACGCTCCTGTCCGATACGGCAAAATATCCCATACACCGGCGATAGTTTTCTATATCGATAAGTATGAAATTACCCCACACCTGGTTCAGCGCTTTAAATCTGACCACCCCCTTTATTCCCACCCGTATGTCACTGCTCGAATTATCGTCGTTGGAACCCAGAAGCACAAGACTGTTTTTTACGCTGAGATTATTGATGTTTTCTTTTGCTTCGGCAGAGAGGTTTTCTGGATGAATCGTGTCGTTTTCAGGCACAAACCATATATTCATATAATAATATATTCCGTTGCGTGCGCCTCTAGGAATGAGTGCTCCCTTTTCATCATCAAGAGGGAGTCTGCCTTCAACGGGTTTGATGTTGTCGGGAAATATCCGGCGGTACTTTTCGAAATCTATTCCCAATAAATAAGCGCTTCCCATATTTCCACCATCCTCGTTAAGAATAAGCGCCGAATTTTTTCCTATGGGAAGATATTTCTCTACGAATTCCTGCTTTTCAAGTACCTTTTTGATGTCCGCTACGTTATAAATGGGCTCAACCGCCTTACCCGTCATTTCCAGGAAAACGTTTTCGTATCGCTGTTTGTCTGATATAATCACCGCTTCTCCCGTGAAGCTGCCTATGATGTTTTCTTTGAGGCCTTTCTCCATGCCGGAAACGACTCCGTTTCCTATTGTCATAATCAATGCGCCGACGAATAATATCACGCCTATTATCAGGCTTTTGCCTTTATGCCTGAATATATTGCGCCACGCTATACGGATTATTAGAGACATAAATATTTTATGCTTCTTTTACTATTTGTCCGTCTTTTATTCTGATTACTTCAAGCGCATATTGTAAAACGTTGGCGTCGTGTGTGGAGAAAATGAATGTTGTTTTTTCGGTCCGGTTCATCTCATTCATTAGATTCAGGATCTGGGCGCCGGTTACGGAATCGAGGTTGGCCGTAGGCTCGTCGGTCAGTACGATATCCGGAGAGGTAACCAGTGCACGGGCGATCGCCACTCTCTGTCGTTGACCACCCGAGAGCTCCGCCGGCCTGTGGTGCGCGAACTCTTTAAGCCCGACCGCATCGATGAGTTTTTCGGCTTTCTTACGGATCTCCTTTTTCGAATGTTTTTTCATAAGTAAAAGCGGGAATTCCACATTTTCGATGGAATTGAGAACCGGTATGAGATTGAATGTCTGGAAAATGAAACCGATTTTATGAAGTCTTAGATCGGTAATCTCTCTGTCGTTTAATTTGGATATATCTTTATCTCCTATCACCACGCTTCCCGCCGTGGCGAAGTCGATACATCCGATTATGTTGAGAAGCGTTGTTTTACCGCTTCCGGAAGGCCCCACTATTCCCAGAAGAGTACCTTTACCAACAGTAAGATCCACGCCTCTAAGAGCATGAACCGTCGTCTTTCCCAAAGCATAATCTTTTTTCAATCCGTTGATTTCGATAATGTTCAACTTTTCCCTCCGGTAAAAAAACAGTAAGGGGTAATAGTTTATAGTAAGTAAATCGTCGCTTTCTCATTTCGGAAGCACCGAACGTACCGCTTCCGCGCTCGTGTATTTCGGCGTCCATCCGGTTGATTTAAGCTTTTTATTACTCAAAGTAAAATCCATCAAATAAGCCCTTATCCACGACGGATGAATGATCGATCCGAAGAAGCGCCATCTTATATAGCTTACGAAAACCGCCGGCCATAAAGAAACCTTTACAGGCGTTGCTCCAATAATTTTATGAAACTCGCTTGTAAGGACGTAATCGTCCGGTACCACATTATAGGCTCCTTTCATCGGGATTCTAAGCGCCTGAACAAATGCCGAAACCGCGTCCTCCTCCTGAATGTATTGTATTCGGGGATCGAGTCCCGGAATTCTTATCGCGTTGCGGCGGAGTTCATCGAGAGTGATAGTGCCGTTCGGCCCTATTATAGTACCCATGCGAAAAAGAGTTAGAACTGTATCCGACTGCGAAATAGTTTCGGATAAGATTTTTTCGCACATGCTCTTTGTGTTCCAGTAGTAAAAAGATGATTTTCCCTTTCCCAGAGGAAAATCTTCGTCTATATCGTTTTTCCCTTGTACCAGAGCCGGATCGTATGCGGCGCAACTGCTTGCCTGCAAAAATCCGCGCACTTTATTCTCAACGGCCGCCCGTGCTACATTTCTGGCGCCGTTAAGATTTATGTCGTCGCGTATTTTTTTCGGTATTTTCGCCGGCCATTGCACAATACATGCGGTATGAATCACGAAATCGTGACCCTTCATTGCCTGTGTTATTTCAGGTGAACGGATATCCATTTTAAGGAATCTGACTTTTTCAGGCAGAGAAACTCTCGGAGACTGATTGTCTATACCTGTTATATTCTCGATCTCAGTTAAAGCGGATAAGCCGGACGCCAGAACGCTTCCCAGATAACCGCTTGTTCCGGTAATGAATATTTTCAGACCCATAGAGGAACCGTCCTCCCTATATACGGTAATGTATTAATACGCTTAAACGATAAATCCGACGGCGATTTTTCCATATAGTAAATCATCACTCCACATCTTCTTTTTTCCTGTTGTCCATTCAACATTACTTATAATTTTTCTTTTACTAATAATAAAACGAAGCCTTCAGGCCGAAGAACCAAGCTTCAGCGGTAATAGATTACTATTTGTAAACCCTTAACATGCATTAAAATCGTTCATCACCCACATCCGCTCGATCGTTTTTTTAAATCCTAAACTCAGAATGAAACAAAAGCTCCTATGCTGATATTATTGTAAGGTTCAAGACGATACAACGAAGTCCATTGATAGCCGTAACGCACGTCCCAGAGAAGAGCGGCGCCTTTTGTAATCTCCAGACCGATACGATAACCCCAGAAAAGAAAAGGCGTCTGCTCGAAAAATTCGTCGTAAACCGGTTTACCGGTCTTTCTGTTGATATAGATATTTCCTTTTTTCGTATATACTACCACCGTACGGTTTATGTTGGTCTTATAGAAATAGATCTCCGCCTTATTCACCTTCGGTATTCTGTTCAGAAGAACTTCTCCTATATAACCGTGCGCTTCGAATCTCTGATCGAGGGCTTCGTCTTTACCGGCCATCAACTGATATCCTGCTTCGGCCTTAACCAGATCGAACAGGTTTACAGAAGCTAATCCGTAAACGCCGTCGAGAGATACGGCGGAAAGTTCGTCCGATTTCACCCTCGGAGGATAGGGATATCTAATAACCCTTTCGTCAAGATAATACTTGTTGAAATAGCTCGGAGTGAATTTTCCTTTCACGTGCCGGTATTCGATCTGAGCGGTGAAAACGCCGCTTGAAAGTCGCACCCCCGGCGCTCCGAATCCCCAGCCGGTTCTGCTTCCGCTGTTGAACATATTCGAGTCGACTACAACTCCCGCCTGGCCGTATAAATCCAATCTGAAAAGGTTGTTCTTAAAAATAGGTATACCGATATCCCCTCCAAGTATCGCATAGCCGCGGGTAGAATCGCGATAGACCGTATCGGGCATATTATAAGGGACGTTTGCCCCGTCCACTATGCCTTGTGCGGTATCCCAGAGGATATGCGCCGAATCCGTCGCATTTTCAGCCTGAGAAATTGCCCAGTCCCAATCAACTCTTCCGTTGTTGTTTTTATCCCAGAGGTTTCCGGTAAAATGCCACTTTCCGGCGGGCGCGAATTCGTTGATATCCATCGCATAAGTAGCGCCTACGGACAGCGAGTTTACAAAAGGCAAGTTTGTGATTTTAAGCGGAGTTGCGGCGATTCTGGCCGCAAAAATCCCGCCGTTGTCGGTAAATTCCATAATATCCGCGGCCATTGTCTGGAGGGTGAATCCGATCGGCCCCAGCTCGTTTAAATACAGCTGAGCGCCCAGAAGCTTGTCGTCGGGATAGTGCAGAAGGTTTGTAAAACGGTCTACAATGAAACCGTAACCGAGAGTAACGTTGCTTATACCTCCGATTTTGGCGAAAAAAGGATCGCTTTCGTTGTTGAACCGAAGGTATTTTATTTTACGAAATATCGCTTCCTTCCAGTTGCGCTCGTCGAAATTCCATCCTTTATCCGAAAAGTCGCCCTTCTCGTCAAGGAAGCATTCTATGTCAAGACCCAGCCCGAATCTCCAGATCGGAATATCCGGCGACACCGAAAGCCTTACCCACTGCTTACCGTCTACAGTAACGCTTCCCGCGGATACTTCCCATGAAAGTCCTGTTAAAGCCGTGCCTTTTTCTTTAACCGGCTCTTCTTTTTTCTCTTCATTCACACGCGGCTGCTCTTTTTCAGAAAGCCCCTCTTCTACCTTCTCTTCCTGCACAGGAACCGCTTGTTGAGGAATAGGCTCGTTTTGACCGCTCGTGGCAGGAGAAGCTTCCGGGACGGTAGTCGCGGGAGGTTCTGCAGCTTTTGATGCGGGAATTACATCCGCCGGAGGAATAGGAGGAATTGTCATAGGCGCCGATGAGGGCGCCTCGGAAGTGTCGGCCTGCGCAAGCAACCATGTCTCATATTTATTGACCTGTAAAAGCTTGTCGCTTCGACTCTCAGCCGACAAAACCGTAAACATTAACAGTTGACATATTATTGCAAATGTAATTACGGGAAATCCGGACTCCTGTTGCATAAGGCCTCCTTAATTATTAAGAAGAAAATATCAAAAACGACCTGATGAAATCATTCATCGAAATAAAATAAATATAATTTTTAAAAAAATAATTAATTTGAAATATTAGAATTTTCCCAAAAATTTCACTATTTTAACTTTTTTAATATTTTGAAATAAATTAAATGGTTCAGGGGTATTTTCGTGAGAATAGTGAAATTAAAAAATATCATATCTGTAAAGAACGCTCCCGGAGTCGATTATTTAACGATTTTCTATAAATATATTGCTTTGGATATTAGTTTTTACCGGAGGTATTCCCCTCTTTAAGCGAAAGGATGAGCGTATGAGAAGAACTGCATTTACAATCGGATTTATTGTTGCCGTGTTAATTGCGGCCACTTTCTCCGCGGAGCCGGCGTAATGCTCTATATGCTCTTTACTTACACAAAGGCCGACACCGCCGACGCCGACGGGAAATATGTAATTGACAGTATAGACTCCAGAAACCTCTCTATGGCATATTTATATATCGCAACGCCCGGGTATGGCGTTAAAACGATAAAAATACCCAATACCATTGTGGATACTGGAACTATAGATATATCGCTTACGGATGTGGTGATATCGAAAGATTTGATTAATAGAACAGAGCAAATATCAATGAAATCCGGCAATATAATATTGACCGGGTTTAACACCGGAGGAATCGTCAGATTATACGATATGAAAGGGGTAAAGATGTTCGAAGCCAAAATAACGGAAGCCGTAACTTATTACCCTAAGATTAAACTGCCCGGCGGTTCATATATATTTGCCGTAGATAGGAAGAAGACCGGTAATTTGTTCAAGCAGATTATTATCCCTTGAATTTTTTTCAAAGAATAACGAAAAAAGAGTGTATCTAAACTGAATTATTATATTTTTTTTAAAAAAAGATTATAAGAGGAATCATGATTGGTAAGAAAGATGACGGAATTCCGGGGAGGGAATGATATGAATAAAAGAACCTATTTAGGTATTGCCGTAGCGTCACTAATGCTTATTTATTGTTCAAAAGACCATTCGGCCGATTACGCTTTGCTCTTAGAAAAAGGCGCCGTTAATTTATCGGTGAGTCTCGGTAAAACAGGCGCTATCGGAAAGAAAGAGACTATCTGCAATATGTCTGAAAAATCCTCCCTTTATATCTCGATGTCGTCAAAAGAACATGGATGTATTTTTGATACGGTTCCTCTGGCCGGAGGAAGCGAGGACATAGTAATCCGGAAAACCTATTCCAATATGGCCGCATGGACGGAAAATGAAGCGGTTCAATGGACATTACTTGTCGAATCACGCGATAAGCTGGGAAAGATACTTCACTCTAAAGATACGACATTTACACTTGAACCCGAAGATACGGTCAACATACCTTTACTTCTGGAGGCACGTTATTTAGTTATGTCGGCTTATTTTTATCCGATTCGCGACAGCGTAACCCGGTGTGAAATTATTATAGATAATTTGACGGATGAGAAAGGAGACGTTTCGTTCCAGAAGCAGTCGCTTATCGGCGATACGGTGGAAATTTCAAACCGGTATCTGTCGGCAAGCCCGTCGGGTATACCACACACTGTTTCGCTCAACGTTTACGGGGTCATCAACGGTACAGAGGTATTATTATACAAGGGAGATACGACTATTACGGCGAAATCCGGAGACGACAGGAATTACAGGGTCAATCTGAAATATGCGGGCGAAAATGCGCTGTTGGCGGCGACAAGCATGAACGCGATAATCGGAAACCTTAAGAAAGGTAGCGGAACAACCACCGAACCGGTTACGATTCCGGAAGGGCTTTTGCTTTGGAATAAATTGGGGTCAAAATACGAGGTGGAACACAGCGAAACGGGACCGAACGGCTTCTTTGACAATAAGGAAGGAGAACTTACCTTCGAACCTTTCTATCACGGATGGGGCGTGAGGTATCCCTATTTAGGACCGGGTAAGAACCGATGCAAAATAGCCTTTGATTTCAGCAAATCGAATTTTACAACCGAACAGGGGTGTATTGAGTTCTGGTGGAAAGCAGGGTATACCGATAATACGAATACAAGCTACGCAGGCTTCAGAGCTTTCTTTCAGACCGCCGATACTATAATACATCCTCCCTGTCCTATGCAAACCTCGACTTCAGGTTTTTTGTATATGTTCAACAATAATTTCTATCCGGATGGGGTGGAGGATATGTCATTTTATATCGGGACCGCCGACACGTCTAAAGTAAAACGTGCGGCAACATCCGCGACCTATCATGCGTTTACTGAAAATGAAGTAATTCACTGGGCCTGTACCTATAACGTTAACGGAATCAACAATTCCGACACAACGGCAATAATATTCAGAAACGGTGTTCCCATTGCTGCCACTAAAGAAAAATGGCTCGTCGGTAAGGTAAGAGCGTTCTGGCTCGGCGCCAACTCTTTTACGGTCTGGCTGCAAAGTGTAAGGGAACTGGCCTACGGGCCGGCCAATGGAGTATACGACAACCTCAAAATATGGAACTATGCAAAAACCGATTTCTCCGACCGTTTCTCTGAATAGGCCGGAAAATAATACCATGGCGGTTAGCTGATCTGTTTCGGCAATGTGAAGGGGGAAAGGTCGAAAGACGTTGTTGTAATGGTCTTTTTATAGGAATGGTTTGATCTGTATCAATCGAAGTCTTTTGAAAGGCTTTTTGTCCCAAGGATCGGTCATATATATTTTTCCATCAGGATAATTCCAAATAATTATATCCGGAAAGATCATAATAACTTGCCGATGAAGGAAAGGATCGTATGGTATGAAGCAACGGCTGATTTTCCGAGAGTTCTTGAGAAAGAGCGTCTTCTTTACTTTTAAAATAAAATATGATCTTTTGACTTTCCTTTCGGTAAATTTTGCCGTTTTCGCCGTTTTCTGTTCGTTCAGCGTATTTTCACAGAATTGGCAGGTATTTACACTCGACGATTGTATTAAGACGGCTCTCGAGAAGAGCCCTGTCTTAAAGGGAGCACAGGAGAAAACAGCCGAATCCACGGCAAAGGTAAAAGAGACAAAAACCTATTTTTTCCCAAAGTTAAGCGCTTCAGCCAGTATTACTCAGCTTGATGAACCGCCCTATCTTGATATGACTGCCTGGTACAGTGCGATAGCCGGCGTGGATTCGCTTATCTGGTATCTTGGACTTAAGGATCTTATTGCCACCGGAGACTCCACTATACATCGGTGGCTTGCGGTACAGCAGGAAAGTAAAGCCGGAAGCACAAAATACACCCTCGGAGGCGATAAGATATACAACATGTCCCTCACTTTGGTACAACCGATTTTCATGGGATTTAAAATCCTTAAAGGCAATAAGGCTGCACAGAACGCGCTTATGGCGGTTAAAGAAAATGAGGCAAAAACGAGACGCGAAGTCGTTCTCGAAGTCAAAAAACTTTTCTTTACCGTTTTACAGACGCAACAACTTGTGGTCGTATGCGACACCGCCATCCGCCAGCTGGAAGAAATAGTCCGCGACCTCGAGAATTACAAGGAAACCGGCTTTGTCGGAGAGCAGGAGGTTATGAGTGCCAAAGTTTATCTTTACAATGTACAACTGATGAAAATCAAGGCTGAAAACGGGGTCGTCCTTTTAAAATCGGCTCTATGCAATTCAATGGGGATCGATTGGAATACACCTATAGTTCTTAACCATACTATGGTGGAACCCGCGGATATCGGAGTCTCCGATTTAACCTCCCTTGTTGAAAAAGCGCAAAAAAATCAATCTGAAATAAAAGCGCTCGAATACCACAGGGAAGCGCTTAAAAATATGGTTGATTTTGCGAAATCAAACTACTACCCCGCTATCTATGCAATGGGAAACTACAGTTATAAAAATCCCAACCGGCAGTATAAGGATGAATTCTATACATGCTGGGATATTACGCTAGGGTTGAGAATGAATATATTCGACTGGGGTGAAACCCGTCATAAAGTTTCGCAGGCAAAATCGCAGATGTATCAGCTCGATTACGGATTGGCTCAGCTTAAAGGCGGTATCGCATTACTAGTCGAAAAAAACTATCTTGCGGTGGTTGAAGCTTTCAAGAAAATCGATCTGAGCAAAAAAGCAATGGAGACCGCACAATTGGGTTTCAATATCACACACGATAAATTCCAGGTGGGTATGGCAAAAAATTCCGATCTTCTCGAATCACAACGTCTGCTTACTCAGGCCAAGATCGAATTCTACAACAGTGTCGCGGCTTACTATATGGCCCGTTCAGAACTTGAATATCTGTTTGACAATTAAGTAAACATAGTGAAAGGATGTCGGTAAAGATGATAGGCAGCGGTCTTTTAAAAATCAACCCAACGATTTTGCCGGTATTGAATGTGCTTTTTTGTATAACATTGATAGGAGGATGCAGGGATGAAAAGACGTATGAAGCCTTTAAAACCATCGACGAAATCGTTGTTCCGGTGAAAGCGGCGGCAGTAAAACGGGGCGCAATCGAAGAGTATTGCAAATTTACGGGAACACTTGACGCAGTAAAACGCGCCTCCATCGCTCCCTCGATGCCTGCCAAAATCGATAAGATTTTTGTATCCGAAGGTATGAACGTCACGGAGGGACAGGCTCTTGTCAGAATGGACGACAAACAGCTTTTACAGGCTAAAATACGTTACGATGCAATGAAAGCAGACTACGACCGCGTTAAAACCCTTCGCGAACGCGGCTCCGTAACGGCGCAACAGTTCGACCAGATGCAGGCGGCCTACGACGCGGCTAAAACCGCTTATGATCAGATGAAAGAAAGCACCTACCTCAACGCCCCGTTCTCGGGAACTGTAATCGGAAAATATTACCGTGACGGTGATTTTTTTACGTTCTTCCGTACCGGCCCCGATGAAGTTGTGGCGATACTTACCATAGCGCAATTAAACGAAATGAAAATAGATATCAATGCCCCTGAAAACGATTACGTTAAGATAAAAACAGGCCAGATCGCTCATATCAAAGTAGGGGTATTGAACGATTCATCATTTGTCGGTAAAGTATCAATAGTTACTCCCGCACTTGACATGTTAAGCAGAACGGCAAAAATTACAGTATCGATCGGAAACCCTTCGGGTATTCTTAAACCGGGAATGTTCGCTTCGGTAAAGATAATAACCGTCTCAAAAAGCAACACACTTCTGGCGCCTTCGCAGGCTGTCGTGAAAGTCGACGGCAAACCTACCGTATATGTGGTTCCGTCGGGTACTCCTCCGTTTGTATGCAAACCAATACCAAAAGCGGTTACAATAGGATTGTGCAATGAAGAAACCGTCGAATTGCTTGATGGTGTTAATGATGGTGACTTTGTCGTCGTCGAAGGAAATTCGGCACTTGACAAAGAAACTAAAGTAAACGTGACGGTATTGGATAATTAGCCGAATACGAAAGGAATAACCAGATGAACCTGCCGGAATTTTCCATTAAACGGAAAGTGACGTTAACGATAATTACTCTTTTGACAGTATTGTCGGGTTTAGGAGCATTCTTTACGCTCGACTTCGATTTAATGCCCCAAATGGAACAACCGGTATTGACTATAATCACCGAGTATCAGGGAATGTCGGCCGAAGACGTTGAAGAAATCGTAACAAAACCTATAGAACAGGTGATAAGCGCGGTCAAAGGCATAAAAAATATTTATTCCACCTCTTCCGAAGGTAAATCGACGATTGTCGCACAATTCGAATGGGGCTCCGATCTAGACGCAAAAACTCAGGATATCAGGGACATGATCGAACGAATAAGAAAATATTTACCTTCCGATATGGGTAATCCTCTTATACTCAAAATCAATCTTTCTCAGATGCCCGTACTTTTATATGCAGTAACCGGTATGAGTAACACCAACGAACTACGGAAATATCTTAACGATAATATATCGCCCCAGATAGACAGGACGGACGGCGTGGCTTATTCGATGCTGATGGGGGGGCTTCCGCGCGAAATCCGGATATTGCTCGACAGAAACAAAGTGGAGCATTACAAGGTCAACTCTCTTCAGATCATAGGAGCGCTCAATTACGGGAACATGAACATCGGCGGCGGCTATATTAATTCGGGAAACAAAGAATATCTGGTCAGAACAATAGGATTTTTCAAGGATATCAAATCAATAGAAAATACCGTAATTGCCGCATCCAAAGGCGCACTGATCCGTATACGGGATATCGGCAGGGTCGAAGACGGTTTTGAGGAAGGAAGGAACATTCTGCGCGTTAACGGCAGGGATGCGGTTCTTCTTGCGGTATCAAAGCATGACGATGCCGCTACGGTCAGAACGATCGGAAAAGTAAAGAAAAAAGTGGACGAAATTTCCTCTACTTTACCTTTAGGAATAAAATTTCATACGATTTACGATCAAAGCCAGCTGATCGAACAGGCGTCCCAGAAGGTTATGAAAAATATAATCATTGGCGGTATACTGACTGCTGCCCTGATTCTGATTTTATTTCGGAGCTGGCGGAAAGCATTTATTATTGCAATGGTTTTGCCTCTTTCCATTTTTACAACCTTTCTCGGATTGAAATTTTCAGGAAATACTCTGAACATGATTACCCTGAGCGGCATAGCGCTTTTGATAGGCCCTGTTTTGTTCGGTGCGGTATTAATGGTTGAAAATATTTTTATCCATATTCACGAAAGCCAAAACAGCCGGAGTGCCTTACAGAGGTGCGCTTCTGAAACGGTAAAGACCGTAATAACCTTTACGCTTACGACAGCGGCGGCTTTACTGCCTATGGCGCTTGGCGGCCGGACCGCAGGCCAATTGACGAAACCTTTTGTTTTAACGTTTTTTTTCGCTCTTCTTTCGTCTCTTTTCTTTTCGGTTACGCTTGTACCGATGCTTGCTTCGTTGTTATTTGTAAATAAAACTTCCGCAATAACCAATCAAAAACAAACCAACGGAAACAGTTTATTCGACAAATCTTATTTAAATGTGCTAAAATGGGTTTTGTCCCGGCGCGAAGTCTTTCTAGCTGCCGCCAGTCTGGCTTTCGTCGGAGCAATGATGATAATTCCGAGCATAGGTTTCGAGTTTATGCCCTCCGCCGATTACGATATGGCTTTATTGAAAATAAAGATGCCGCCGGGCGTCGGCCTGGCCGAAACCGAAAGAGTGGTTTCCGCCATAGAACAAAAGATCCGTTCGTATGAGGGATCGAAATTCGTTCTTGAATCAGTAGGACCGCCTTATTCGATATTGGGTAGCGCGGCTTCGGGACCGTTTTTTCCTTCAGACGTCAACGAGGCTACACTTATGATCGGACTTAAGGATAGAAACGAACGCCGGGCGCCGTGCGCTCAGGTAATCGCCGAAATAAGGAAAGCGTTTCCGGTTCTTCGGGGAGCGAGCCTCGAGTTTATCGATTTGAGTGGAGACAACAGCGGCGGCTCTACTTCACAGATCGAAATAAAACTGTTCGGTAAAGACCTCGGCATACTCAGGCAAAAAGCGGAAGAAGGAGCGGATTTCATCAAAGACGTCGCCGGTCTTAAGGATATAACCGTATCTTTACGCAGCGGTAAACCGGAACTGAGAATATTGCCGGATCGCGATAAAGCCTCGTCTATGGGACTCACTGCAGGAGAAATAGGAAATGATGTGCGTCTGTCCAATCTCGGCCAGGTTGCTACACGCTACAGGGATCGCAGCGGGGACTACAATGTACGTATAATTCTCGACAGTAATTACCGTACGGGAATCGATGACATGCGTCTTATACCGGTGGTCTCGAGGTTCGGAGGAGCTACTCCTGTTGCCAACATAGCCGAAATCCGAACAGGCGAGGGATACGGCACAATACAAAGGGAAAAAAGAACCCGCATGGTAAAGATAACCGCAAACATTCAGGCCAAAGATATTTATTCGGTTGTTAAAGAAGTAAAGGCAAGACTTGATAAACTCGATTTACCTTCGGGATATTCTATCGAGTATGGAGGATTGTATAAATATATGGCCGGAACCTTATGGTATCTTTCTTTTGCTATTGTCATTGCAATGGTGCTTATATATATGATCTTATCCGCATTCCTCGAATCCTTTCTGCAGCCGTTAGCCGTAATTTTACCTATTCCCGTCTGTCTGGCCGGTGCGGCTCTTATTCCCGGCCTTTTCGGATTGAGGTTTTCGGCGCCGGTTTTCATGGGACTAATCATTCTTACGGGAATTTCCGCCGCAAACGGTATTATAGTCATCTACAACGTAAATCGTCTGATAAGAAAAGGCGCGGAAAATAATGAAGCCGTCATTTCCGGAGCAGATCAAAGCCTAAAGCCTGTTTTTGTCAATTCGCTCATCACGGCTCTGGGCGTTTCTCCGATGGTCTTTGCTGCGTATAAAGGGACGGAAATTATGAAACCTATCGCTGTAACCGCCGGCTACGGTACGCTCATTTCCGCGCTGGTAACGGTTTTTGCAGTGCCGGTAGTATATAGTTTGTTGGTACGCACGTCGTACGGGAGTATAAAAAATGTCAAGCGCGCGGGAAATTAACAATAGGCAGAGAATGACATGTACAATATCAACATATATATCATATATATCCATTCTCCAAAGAGAATAAAATATAC
>FWPV01006965.1_pt1 | contig 21045 bp, 16 predicted proteins | sample 2228371 | NCBI WGS metagenome assembly FWPV01 (sample SAMEA103939776, study PRJEB20133) | metagenome | reverse complement strand
ATCGGGGTCGACTGCGACGGAGGAAGGCAGGAGGAGGCCGGTGCGGGTGGGAACGGCCGGGTTGTTGTGGGGCGAGTTGGCGAGGCTGCGCGTGAGGCCGACCTGGCCGATGACGAGGTCGGCGGTTTTGCCGAAGTCGAACTGGCGGGCGTCCCAATAGGCCAGGATGCGGTTGTTGCCGGTGTCGGCGATGTAGAGGTGGGGGGGCTCATCGGGATTGGAGGGGTAATGGAAGGCCATGGCCGGCCCGATGCCGAGCGGGACGATCTGATTGCCGGCGATGACCTGGAGCGTGCCGCCGCTGAGCTCGCGGCCTTCGAGCATGTTGGGCGAGCGGAGGCCGAATTCGATCTGGCCGTAGAGGGCGTCGGCGGGCAGGGGGAGGTGGTTATCCGCGTCGTACGGCAGGCCGAGGACGCGATGGTTGCCCTGATCGACGATGAACATGCGGCCGGCGGCGAAGGCGCCGGCGACGGGAGAGCGGAGCGATTCGGCGTTGGGCTCGGCGAACTGCCAGCGGTTGGGCGTGTTCTGGCTGAAATTCTCCTGGCCGAAGACGGCGCTCATGCGGGGAGAGATCTGTCCCTGGACAGGATCTTCAGGAGGCCAGCTGGAGACGGGGTCGTAGCGGACCACGCGGTTGTTGTAGGTGTCGGCGACAAACAGGTAATCGCCCTCGCACCACAAACCCTGGGGACCGCCGGCGAAGATGACCGTGGAGCCGCTCTGTCCGAGACGGAAGCCGAAGGTGAAGGGATTGACGGCGGCCAAAGGCTCTGAGCCCGCCCGGGCGATGTAAATGCCGAGGAGGCGGGAGGCGGCCTGCCCGTTGGAGAAAGGCGGCTGCCAGACGAGGACGCGGGCCAGGTCGTCGGCGAAGAAGAGATTTCCTCGCGAGTCGAAGGCGATCGGACCGCCGAAGCGGATGCTGTTGCGGAGGAGGCGGTCGCCGCGGGCGGGGTCGGCGCGGCCGGCGTTGGGGGTGGCAGTGACAAAGTCAGGCTGGCCGAGGACGAGGTCGGCGGCGATGTCCCTGGGAGAGGCGCCGGTGTTGGAAGGACCGCGGACGGCGGCGGCGGGATAGCGGAGGATGCGGTGGTTGCCCGAGTCGCTGAGCCAGAGGTTGCCTTCAGAATCGAACGCGATGGAGGCGTTCTGGATGCCGTTGGTATTGGCGCCGTTCGTCCTGATGGTGGAGGCGGTGGGCGGGGCAGTGGCAGTGGAGCTGCGGTTGGGGAGGTTGGTGCGGAGGTTGGGCTGGCCGATGACGAGGTCGGCCCGGATGGATTCGCTTTCGGGCTGTTCGAAGGGTTTTGGAAACCGGAGGATCCGGTTGTTGCCGGCGTCCATCACGAAGACATTGCCCTGGGCGTCCACGGCCACGGAGGTGGGCGCGTAGAGGGAGCTGGTGAAGGCCCCGGCGGCCGTGATGTTGACGGCGGCGCTCGAGTGGAAACTGCGCTGGCCGAGGACGAGATCGGCGGGCCGGCCCGTTCCGGCGAGGCTGGCGTCGCGCCAGGCCAGCACGCGGTGATTGCCCGTGTCCGCGATGTAGAGGGCGGGAGGGGAGAGGCTGGTATCGACGGCGACGCTGTTGGGTCCGAACAGGCTGGCGGGCTTGGCCATGTTGGGGGCGAGAGCCGCGGGGGCGTTCAGTTCGTTCAGGCTGCGGGGCTTGCCGGGCTGGCCGAAGACTTTGGCCGGCAGCGGATTGAGCGTTTGCGCGAGCGCAGCCGTCCCCCCCAATGCCGCCCAGACGGACGCACAGAGAATGAATCGTTTCATCGCACGCACCCTCCCTTGGGACTTGAACACTGCCTACATTATGAACGGATTTCCTGTCACACGCTGGAAACCAACGTTCCAACAGGGCCAGTACGGCGGCAATGGTACACTCGTACTTGAGCACGAACGGGGGCAATCCGGGAAAGCCGAAGATCTGCGCGGTCAGCTACCTGAACACGGCGCCGCTGGTGTGGGGGCTGCTGCACGGGCCCCAGAAAGACGCGGCCGATCTGGAGTTCGCCGTTCCCTCGGAGTGCGCCCGCAGGGTGGTCGGGGGCGAAGCGGATCTCGGCATCGTTCCGGTCATCGAAATGGACCGGCACGGTCTGACGCCGGTCTCCAGCCTGTGCATTGCCTGCCGGGGGCCGGTGCGGAGCATCCTCCTTTTCACGCGGAAGCCGTGGGAAGAGATCGGGACGCTTGCCGCGGATGCGGGCTCGCGGACCTCGGTGGAGCTGGCGCGGATCGTGTTGCGCGAACGGTTCGGGGCGGCGCCGCGCGTGGAGGCGATGCCGCCGGATCTGAGCCGGATGCTGGCAGAGGCGGACGCGGCGCTTCTGATCGGGGACGCAGCGCTGGCGGTGGAGCCGGAGGCTTCAGGGCTGGAGTGGCTGGACCTGGGCCAGGCGTGGCTGGAACTGACGGGGCTGCCGATGGTGTTCGCAGTGTGGGCAGGGCGCGGCGGGGCGGCCATGGACGGGGTGGAAGAGGTGCTCGAGGGCTCGTTTTCTTACGGCTGGGCGTCGCTGGACGCTATCATTAAAAGCGAGGCCGATTCGAGGGGCTTTTCCAGAGAGCTGGTGGCCGGTTATTTCGAGCGCAACGTCGTTTTCCGGATGGGAGCGGCGGAACGCGCCGGTCTGGAGGCCTATCTCGCCGCCGCGCGCAGGCTGGACGGCGCGGAGAGGGCCGCACGAGGGATCGCCGATGATGACGCAGAAAGAAGCCGCCGAGCTGTTCCGCAGCGATGATCTGATCGGGATCGGGATGGCCGCCGACGCGGTGCGGCGCAAGTGGCACCCGGAGGGCGTGGTCTCCTACATCATCGACCGGAACATCAACTACACGAACTTCTGCACCGAGTATTGCAGCTTCTGCGCCTTTTACCGCCCGATGGGGCACAGGGAAGGCTACGTGCTCGATACGGAGACGATCTGCGCGAAGATCCAGGAGACGATCGACCTCGGCGGCACGGGCGTCCTGATGCAGGGCGGATTGAACCCGGAGCTGAAAATCGAGTGGTACGAGGAACTGCTGCGCGCCATCAAGCAGCGGTTTCCGCGCATCTGGCTGCACTGCTTCTCCGCGCCCGAGATCTGGTGCATCGCGGAGACAAGCGGGCTGACGATCCGGGACACGATCGCGCGGCTGAGAGACGCGGGGCTGGACTCGATCCCCGGCGGCGGCGCCGAGATCCTGCATGACGACGTGCGGCACAGGATCTCGCGGCTGAAGTGCACGTCGCAGGAGTGGGTGGACGTGCACATGACGGCGCACCGCCTGGGGATGAACACGACGGCGACGATGATGTTCGGCTGCGGCGAGACGATCGAGCAGCGGGTGCACCATCTGGAGGTGATCCGCCGCATCCAGGAAGAGACGGGCGGATTCACGGCGTTCATTCCATGGTCGTTCCAGCGTGAAAACACGTCGCTCGGGCGGTTTGTCAAGGAAGAAGCGACGGGCGTGGAATATCTGAAGACGCTGGCGATTTCGCGCCTTTATCTGGAGAATATTCCGAATATCCAGTCGTCGTGGGTGACGCAGGGGCTGAAGGTGTGCCAGGTGGGGCTGCGGTTCGGCGGCAACGACGTGGGCTCGATCATGATCGAGGAGAACGTTGTGAGCGCGGCGGGGGCGCGGAACCGGGCGTCGGAGGAGGAGCTGCGGCGGATCATCCGCGACGCAGGCTTCATCCCGAAGCAGCGGGACACGCTGTACCGGACTTACTTCCTGAACTGAGCCGCCTGTGCAGCGGCGGCGCGGAGAGCGCTCTCGGCACCGCCGGCGTGCAGCAGACCGGGGACGAAGAATTCGCGCTGGAGGCGCTCTTCGTCTTCGCCGAATTCATCCGCCGAGGCTTCGAATCGCGCGGGCGCGCCGGCGATGGCGGCGCCGAACAGCGCCCACCAGCGGGCCTTTTCAGTGGCGCGGACTTCAGCGGGCTGTTTCGTGCGCCGGACGATTTCCTCGATCGCGGCGGCCACGTCCTGCACGCGGGCGGCATCGTCGCTCAGGTTGAAGGTGAGGAAGTGGCGGTGGGAGCGGTCGCGCGGGGCCTGCGCGCTTCCTGTCTGGAAGGCGTCCAGCAGCAGCACCGCCCTGCCCGCGGCGCGCAGCGCGCGGAACTCCTCCGTCTGCTCCGCGGCGGCCATGCCGGCAGGGTGCAGCAGCAGAACGGCGGGCGCGCGGCCGTCGAACCACTTTGAAGGCAGATCCGCGAAGCGCGGGCGGCTCTGCCAGTGAAAGGCCGTGCGAAGCCGCTCGCGGGCCTCTTCCGCGCTCATCTGGCGGGCCGCGGCGCGTGCCATGCGCTTCCACTGCGGGAACAGCTCCTCGAAAGACAGGGCCCCTTCGGGCAGCCTGCGGCCGTGGAAGACGAGCATGTCCTGCAGCCTCTCCACCGTGGCGTTGCGCTCGCGCCACGGGGCGCGGTCCGGCGCGAGATGTTTGCGGAAGAACTCGTAGACGGCCTCGCGGCTCTCTTTGTGGTAGTTGTGCGGGGCGTCGAACTGGACGGCTTCGATCAGCTCCGGCTTTCCGTACAGCTCCCAGACTTTCCGCATGGCGGGAAATTCCACCTGAGGCACTTCGCGGGTCCAGTCGCCGGTGGCGGAGACGAGAAGAAGCGGGCGGGGAGCGAAGAGGGCGGCGATCTCGATGTTGTTGGTTCCGATGCGGAGGCCGGGCGCGTTTTCGCAGACGCAGCCGCCCTGCATCAGGCCGCTGACCATGTTGACGGGAGCAGCAGCGGCGATGCGGCTGTCGACGGCGGCCAGCAGGAAGGTCTGCGTGCCGCCGCCGCTGGCGCCGGTCATGGCCAGGCGCTGCGGATCGGCATCCGGAAGGGACTCGAGAAAATCAGCGGCGCGGATGGAATTCCACAGCTGCAGACCGAGCGGCGTGAAATTCCAGAGCTGGTATTCTGGCCCGGTGAAATCGTGCGGCGCCTGCACCGTGTCGTTGTAGCCGACCATGTCGTAGGCGAACACGAGAAAGCCGTTGCGGGCGAAGTTGGCGGCCAGCAGGGGCGTGGAGCAGAGCGCGCTGTTTTCCAGCCGGCCGTAGGGCCAGTGCCCGTGCGGGTGAAGGATGGCGGGATGGCGGCCCGGCGACTGCGGCCGGTAGAGGTTGCCGCCGAGCCAGAAGCCGGGCAGGGTCTCAATGGCCACTTTCTCGACCGTGTAGCCGTCGCGCACGACCCGGCCCGAGAACAAAACCGTCAGGGGATGTTTCGGCGGGGCCGGCCACAGGCCTGCAGCCGCGAGGATCTGGCGGCGCAGGACCTGCTGCCGCGCCTTCCAGGCATCGAGGCTGTCCGGCGCAACGAACGTGGCGCGCGTGTCCGTATTGGGAGTGTCCGTGTTGCGCCGGTCGGCGCCGGCGGCGAGAACAGAGAGAGCGAGGAGCAGGCAGAACCGCATGTCAGCGGATTGTATCGCCGTCGGGGACGAGACGCCTGCGGAAGTCGTGGAACTGGAGGCGGCAGAATCGGCAGTACAGCAACGGCGCGCCCAGCCAGCGCCAGAGCGTGCTGAGCGGTCCGCGGTACATGCTTTCGATGGGATCGCGCTTTGCGAGGACGAGGAGGTCCGTCGTCCCGCAACGCGGGCAACGGGCGATGCGGGACAGCTGCGGGTAAACGAGCGTGATGGGCGCGGCGGCTTCAAAGCGGCAGACGGGGCAGCGGTAGATGGCGGCGTGGCGGAATCTTTCGAGGAAAGACCGTTTGCGCCGCACGAGGGGCTTCTGTCCGCAAACAGGGCACTGCTGGAGTTGAATGGCCGCCATTTCTGCGTCGAAGGTTGGAGTCAAATTCCCCACTATACACGGTACGCCCCGATGGGGACGATGACACGGCGGACGCGGGCGTGTAGGATATGCGAGAACTGATGGCGTTGCAATCCGTCCTTGTTCCGCTGGCTGTGCTTCTGGGCGCGATGATGCAACCGGCGGCCGCAGCGCAGGCGGTCCTGCGCGCGGGCGCGGCGCAGGCGCGGATCACGCCTTCAGAGCCGCAGCCGCTGGCCGGGTATTTCCGGGAAAGGCTCTCCACCGGAGTTCACGACGACCTCTGGGCCAAAGCGCTGGTGCTCGACGATGGCGCGCAGCGCGTGGCGTTGGCGGTCTGCGACGTCATCGAGGTTCCGGCAGGCGTTGTGGAGAGGGCGCGGCGGCTGGTGCAGCAGCAGACGGGCATTCCGCCGGAGCGGGTGTTTATCAGCGCGACGCACACGCACACGGCGCCCGGGGTGGAGGGCCGGTTCGCCGAATGGCTGCCGGGCCGGATTGCGGAAGCCGTGGCGGCCGCCGCGAAGCGGATGCAGCCGGCGCGGATCGCGCACGCGGCAGGCAGCGAACCGTCGCTCGTGTTCAACCGGCGGTTTTTCATGACGGACGGAACCGTCGGCTGGAATCCGGGCAAGCGGAATCCGCGGATCATCCGTCCGGCGGGCCCCGTGGACCCGCGGGTGTCGGTCATCACGGTGGATTCCGAAACCGGGGCTGCGATCGCCACGCTCGTCCATTACGCGCTGCATCTGGACACGGTGGGCGGCACGGAGCTGTCGGCCGACTATCCGTACACGCTGGCGCGGCTGGTTTCCGGGGCGCGGGGCGGCGGCGTGACGATGTTCATGATCGGCTGCGCGGGCAACGTGAACCATCTCGACGTGGCGGACGCGCGCCCGCAGAAGGGGCACGGGGAAGCGGCGCGGATCGGCACGGTTCTCGCCGGACAGGCGATCCGCACAATGGCGGGGCTTGAACCTGTGCGCGAACCCCGGCTGCGCTCGGCCAGGACGGTGCTGACGCTGCCCGCCGCGCCCCACACGGCCGAAGAGCTTGCGTGGAGCCGCGCCGTGGCAGCGCGGTGGGACGGGGGCGAGAACCTGCCGTTCCTCGACATCGTCAAAGCGCGGCGGATTCTGGATCTCGAATCGCGCAACAATGCGCCGTGCGAGGCGGAGGTGCAGGCGCTGGCCGCGGGCGAGGACATCGCCTGGGTGGGCCTGCCGGGCGAGATCTTCGTGGAGCTGGGACTGGACATCCAGAAGGCTTCGCCTTTCAGGCATACGGTCGTGGTTTCGCTCGCCAACGGCAGCCTGGGCTACTTTCCGAACCGGAAGGCATGGGGAGAGGGCAATTACGAGGTGGTGACCGCGCGGTGCGCCGAATCCAGCGGGGAGCGGCTTGCGGAGGCCGCACTGCGCCTTCTCCGGGAGTTGAAACGATGAACCTGACGCGAAGATCGATCCTTGCCGCGCCCGCCATGCTCCGGGCGCAGAACCGCACGGAACGGCTGCGCGTGGCCGTCATCGGCACGGGCAACCGCGGCGCCTTTCTGCTGGAACAGCTGCTGCAGCTCGAAGGCGCCGAAGTGGCCGCCGTGTGCGACATCCTGCCGGAACGCGCCGATGCGGCGGCGACGGCGGTGGCGAAGAAGGGCGGCGCGGCGCGGACCTTCACCGATTACCGCCGGCTGCTGGACGAGATGAAGGATCTTGATGCGGTGATCCAGGCGACGCCGGACTACACGCACCGCGAGATCGACATCGCGGTGCTGGAGCGCGGCCTGCACCTGTACGCCGAGAAGCCGCTGGCGCTGACCGTCGAGGACTGCCGCGCGGTGCGCGACGCAGCCCGCCGGGCGAAAGGCGTGATGCAGGTGGGTTTCCAGCTCCGCCATGATCCGGCGCGCGCGGCGGCGATGCGGTGGATCCACGGGGGCAGGGCCGGGCGCGTGCTGCAGTGCCACGGCATGCGGCATGGAGGAGACCTGCCGCGCAACATCCCGTGGTACTTCGACAGAACAAAATGCGGCGATATTGTTGTTGATCAGGGCATCCATATTCTCGACCTGTTCCGCTGGGCCATCGGCAAACCGCCGCTGCGCTGCTACGGCGACGGCGGAACCACGCTGTTCGTGGACACGCCTCCGGGACGGACCGTTATGGACCACTACAGCCTGATCTTCGAGTTCGAAGGCGGGGCGCAGATCAACTTCAGCCATCACTATTTCGATCCGCCCGGCTTTACGGGCATTCAGGAGCGGGTGTTCCTGAGCGAAGGCGCGGTGGACCTGATCCGGGCGGAGTTCCAGCCCCGGCAATCGAGGGAGAGATTGAAACTGGAAGTGCCCGATGCGGGCAAGGACTCCACGCTGCTGTCTCTGGCGGCGTTTCTCGACAACGTGCGGCAGGGAAGGAAGCCGCTGAACGACGTCGAGAGCGCGTTCGAAGCCACGATCGTCGCACTGATGGGGACGCGCTCGATCTACGAGAAGCGCGTCGTCACGTGGCAGGAGATGGCCGGCTGAGCGGAGCTCGGCGGACGGGCATCACAGCACGCTTTCCAGCCATTCCCAGGCCCTGCGGCGCACCGGCTCTGGAAAATCGTGGCCGCAATCGGGGAACTCCGCCATCAGGCGGCCGCGGGGAAACTGCGCGCGCACGGCATCGAGGCACTCGCGCACGCCCGTGACATCGAAGTTGTCATCGTGCAGGGGCGCGCTGACAAACACGGGGCGCGGGGCGATGAGGGCGAAGACGTCGGTGAAATCGAACGGCATCCGCGCCGGATCAGCGCCGAACTCCCGGGCGATCCGCGGCATGTAGCCGGCATGGCTCCAGCCGCGCAAATCGCCGCCCATGTAGCGCCGGAAAGACGTGAAGCCGCAGCTGGTGACCACGGCGGCCACGCGCGGCTCGAAGGCGGCCAGAAACAGCGCATTGTGGCCGCCGAGGGAGTGGCCGACGGCGGCGATGCGGCGCGCGTGGACGCCCGGCAATGCGGCCAGCAGGCGCAGGGCGCAGGCGTGGTTGAAGATGCCCTTCATCGTGGCGCTCGCGTAGCCGCGGGCGTAAGGGTCGCAGCGGTATTCGCCGAAGTTCGGATAATCGGGCGCGAGAACCGCCCAGCCGCGGAGGGCGAGTTCTTTCGCATAGTGCAGGCTGGGCCTGCCGCCGAGACCAACCGGCTCGTCCTTGCCGATTCTCGTCGTCTGGTGGAGGCAGAGCGCCGCCAGCCGCCTGCGGTGCGGGCGGTCCGGCAGGAGGAGCCAGGCGGGGACAAAATCGTCTGGTTCTGTTTGAAACAGGACGTGGCGCCGGGTGTAGCCGGCTTCGCGCCACTCGCCGTCGGCGCGCCAGGAGATGGCGCCGGGAATGCGCGGCAGCGGCCCCATGACGCGCTCGAGCTGGGCAAGCCGCGCGCGCCGCTGCGCGGAGGCCAGCTGGAGCAGAAAGGCGCGGCGGGAAGCGCTCATTTCCGCCACGATACCCGCGGCGGCGCGCGCAGGCAAGCCGGATCAGGGCGGAGGCAGCGGGATGCGCTCCACGCGGCGGGCGTGGCGGTTCCAGATCCATGCGGCTCCGTCTTCGGCGCCCGCGATCCGCGCGCCCCGCAACCAGTGATGCTGAGGCGCGATTCTGCGCCAGGCGCCGCGCAGCTCGAACAGGCCGTAAGGCTCGTCGAGGCGCTCCTGTCTGCGGCTGCGGTCCAGCGGCAGCAGGCCCAGGATGCGCTCTCCGGCGAAAGCGAAGCTCGATGCGCCTGGCAGGCTCCGCAGCTGCGGCATCGGGCGGATCTGCGCGTCCCCGCTGGCAAGATCGACGTCGGCCAGCAGACCGTCTTCCGGGGCCAGCAGCCGGACCCGCCCGGGCGCAGGCGCCGCAAGCGAGAGGCGGGCGGCGTCGCGCAGGACGCGAAAGGGGCCTTCGGCCGGCAGCCAGAACCGCGGACCTGTGCGCGGTCCCGCCGCGCGGTGCAGCAGCATTCCGGCCGGTCCCGGACCGAAGCACCAGACCGAATCCGGCGCATCGGCGGCCAGCAGGCGGCAGCGCCGTTCCTCCAGATCCTCGCAACGGCCATCGCCGCTGCCCTCGAAGCGGCAGAGGAAGCGGCGATCCCTGCCGAGCGGGAAAGAAGCCAGAACGAGAGCGTGCAGCGCGCCTCCGGCGTCGGCTGCGAAATCGAGCACCTCCGCCTGGCGCGCCGCGGGCAGGGCGCGGCGGACATCGATGCGGACCGGCGCGGCGGACTCCGCGAGCACGAGGAGCGCGGGCGAGCCGGGCCGCCCGGTCAGCGCGACGGCGCGCCCGTGCTGCCATTTCAGGGCGGAGGCCGGTTCAGGAATGGGAATCGCGCCGGAAAGCCACGCCGCGAGCGCGAGCCACGCTGCCACAACTGCAAGGCTAGCAGGCAAGGGCGCAGCTGTTGACAAGGGGAGGAGCGATGCGAGACAACGGGGGTTCGGAAGCGGGAAGGGCTCCCATGGACTATACCTACCTGGACATCGCCAAGATGATCGACCACTCGCTGCTGAACCCGACGCTGACGCGGCAGCAGCTGGAAGAGGGCATCCGTCTGGCGCTGGACTACGACGTGGCCAGCGTCTGCATCCTGCCGTACGCGCTGCCGCTGTGCGCGGCGATGCTGAAGGGCAGCAATGTGCGGGCCAGCACGACGATCGGGTTCCCGCACGGGGGGCACACGACGGAGGTGAAAGCGGCCGAGGCGCGCCGCGCGCTGGCCGACGGCGGCGAAGAGCTCGACATGGTGGTCAACATCAGCGCCGTGCTGAGCGGAGACTGGGACTACGTGCGGCAGGACGTGAAGGCCGTGATCGACATCGCCCATGCCGCTGGCCAGAAAGTGAAGGTGATCTTCGAGAACTGCTATCTGACGGATGCGCAGAAGATCCGGCTGTGCGAGATCTCGAGCGAGCTGAACGCGGACTGGGTGAAGACGAGCACCGGCTATGCGCCGGGCGGCGCCACGCTGGACGACCTGCGGCTGATGCGGAAGCACTCGGCGCCCCATGTGCAGGTGAAAGCGGCCGGCGGCGTGCGCACGCTGGATGCGCTGCTGGAGGTCCGCGCGACGGGAGCCACGCGTTGCGGCGCCACACGGACGGCGGAGATGCTCGACGAATGCCGCCGGCGGCTGGGCCTGCCGCCGATTGCGAGGTCCGGCGCCCCCGCGCCTCCGGCTGGCTACTAAGGGCTTCAGCAGATTAAAGAATACCGCCGGGCCTGCCGATGGATGAAGGGATGGCAGACCCGGTCCAGACCGGTGCAGAGTGGGCGGCGCCCGCGGCCCTGGCTGCGCCTTCCAGCCTGGCGGCCCCATGGATGGATTCGCTGGGCCGCGCCACCATTCTTCTGGTGGATCACGTGGAGCTGAACCGGCAGCTCATCAAAGGCATCCTCAAGGCCGGTCCCTACCGTCTCCTGGAGGCGCGCTCGCAGGACGAGGCGCTTCGCGTGCTGGAACAGGAGCATGTGGATTTGGTGATTTCCGAGTGGATCGTCAGCGACGGCAACGGCCGGCCCGCCAGCGGGCTGGAGCTGTGCCGCAAGATCAAATCCAACCGCCGCACGCATCTGATCCCGATCCTGATCGTGACCAGCGTCCAGGGGATGGAGAATGAAGTCGCCGGGCTGGAGTCCGGCGCCGACGAGTTTCTGGTCAAACCCCTTCAGCCCGCCGTTCTGAGAACGCGCATCCGCTCCATGCTCCGGCAGAAGAGGATCGTGGATTCCCTGGAAGAAGCCGAGACGATTCTGTTCGCTCTGGCGCAAACCGTCGAGCAGCGGGACAAGGAGACGGGCAATCATTGCCAGCGGCTGGCGGCTCTCAGCGTGGCGCTCGGTTCCGCCATCGGGCTGCCGGACGAGGACCTGCTGGCGCTGTACCGCGGCGGATTCCTCCATGACATCGGGAAGGTGGCGATCCCCGATGCGATCCTGTTCAAGCAGGGCGAGCTGACGCCGGAGGAATGGGTGGTCATGCGCTCGCACACGTGGAAGGGGGAAGAGATCTGCCGCCCCATGCGCTCGCTGAGGCCGGTGCTGCCGATCATCCGCAACCATCACGAACGCTGGGACGGCTCCGGATATCCGGACGGACTGAAGGGCGAGGACATCCCGCTGCTGGCACGCATCCTGCAGCTGGCCGACATCTTCGACGCACTGACGTCGCAGCGGAGCTACAAGGAAGCGTACTCCGTGGACGAAGCGATCCGGCAGTTGCGGCACGAGGCGGAAATGGGCTGGCGGGATCCCGAGCTGGTGTCCGTGTTCTGCGAAGTCGTGCGGCTGCCCGTGATGCAGTGGCATCCGGGACTCGCGCAGCCGGAGCGCGCGGAGATGCCCTCCGCCGAGCAGGAGACGATGCGGGAATCGCTGTTGCGGATGTCGCAACAGTTGATGAAGTGAGGCGGGCGGGCGGTTTCAGCGGGGGCCGGAATCTGTCAGGGAACGGCTGCGGGAAGCGCGCGGGCAAAGCGTGCTGAATCCTGCCGCGGGGTTGCGGCAGGGAACGGCTGGCGCGACGGGCAGACGACAGTGATTCGCGGCTGCCGCACTTCCGATTCCGAGCAGCGCACAGAGATCGGCCGCGGAATTCCGCTGTGCTGGTCGAACCCCGGCGCCAATCCCGCCCGCGGACGGTGATCGAGAGAGCCGCTGTGCCCCGTCAGAAATGCCGCATGGATGAACATCGCGGCGGATTCCGAGTCACGATGGCAGATCGCAACAAGCTCTTCTGAACCGCGAATGGAGGCGGCGCCAGACGCCGAGAGTGAGCGGTCCCGACCGTCCCCCGTACGTCGAACTGCTGCGCCGACCGCGTCGCAACCGCTCGTTCCCGCGGTCCTTCGGACCGCTCCACTCGCGGCTCTGACCTGCGCCTGCAGAGCGCTCCGCTGGCGGTTCCGGCATCCGGCTCTGACAGGCGCTATTTCTTCTCGGGTTCGCCTTCGTCCAACAGCCGCATGCCTTCGAAGGTCTGCGGTCCCAGCAGCCCCGCCTGCGCGTACACGCGCAGTTTCTGGCGCGAGTCTTCGATATCGAGGTTGCGCATCGTCAGCTGGCCGATGCGGTCCGCCGGAGTGAACGCGGATTCGCCCTTCTCCATCGTCAGCCGTTCGGGCTTGTACGTCAGATTCGGGCTCTCAGTGTTGAGGATCGTGTAGTCGTTGCCGCGGCGGAGTTCCAGCCACACGTCGCCCGTGATAGCCTTGGCCACCCAGCGCTGCAGCGTTTCGCGGATCATCAGCGACTGCGGATCGAACCAGCGGCCTTCGTAGAGAAGCCGGCCGAGGCGGCGTCCCATGTCGCGGTACTGCTCGATGGTGCCCTCGTTGTGGATGCCGGTAACCAGCCGCTCGTAAGCGATCCACAGCAGCGCCATGCCCGGCGCTTCGTAGATGCCGCGGCTCTTCGCCTCGATGATGCGGTTCTCGATCTGATCCGACATGCCAAGCCCGTGCCGTCCGCCAATGCGGTTGGCTTCGAGCACCAGCTCGACTTCGTCGTCGAACCGTTTGCCGTTGAGCGCCACGGGCAGGCCTTCTTCAAAGGTCACGCGCACCTCTTCCGGGCGGATGTCGACGTCTTCGCGCCAGAAGGCGACGCCCATGATCGGCTCGACGATCTTCATGCCCTTGTCGAGGTGCTCAAGGTCTTTGGCTTCGTGCGTCGCGCCCCAGAGGTTGGAGTCGGTCGAATAGGCCTTCTCCTTGCTCATGCGGTAGCCGAGGCCGGCGCGCTCGAGCAGCTCGCTCATCTCCTTGCGGCCGCCGAGTTCGTCGAGGAAGGTCTGGTCGAGCCAGGGCTTGTAGATGCGGAGTTCGGGATTGACGAGCAGCCCGTAGCGGTAGAAGCGCTCGATGTCGTTGCCCTTGAAGGTCGAGCCGTCGCCCCAGATGTGGACGCCGTCTTCCTTCATCGCGCCGACGAGCATCGTGCCGGTGACGGCGCGGCCGAGCGGCGTGGTGTTGAAGTAGTGCAGGCCGGCCGTGGAGATGTGGAAGGCGCCGCACTGCAGCGCGGCGAAGCCCTCGTGGACGAGCTGCTTGCGGCAATCGATCAGGCGCGCCTTTTCGGCGCCGCACTCCAGCGCGCGCTTCGGGATGGCCTCGTAGTCGCTTTCGTCGGGCTGGCCGAGGTTGGCGGTGTAGCAGTAGGGAATCGCGCCTTTCTCGCGCATCCAGAAGACGGCGGCGCTCGTGTCCAGGCCGCCGCTGAACGCGATGCCGACACGCTCGCCGACGGGGAGGCTTTGCAGAATATGACCCATGTTGGAACCCTGCTGAGTGGGATGAATCGCTCGCGCGAACCTTTCATTGTAGGACGTCCGCGCCGCCCCGCGCCCCTGATAGGATGGCAGGGATCATGCGTGTGGCGATTGTTGGACTCGGATTCATGGGACTGACCCATCTGAAGGCGTACCGGCGCATCGCGGGCGTCGAGGTGACGGCCATCAGTTCGAACGATCCGCGCGTGCTCGCCGGGGATCTGTCGCATATTCAGGGCAATCTTGATACGGGCGGGGAGGCGGTGGATATTTCGGCGCTGCCGCGCTACGCGGACGCCATGGAGTGCATCGGGAAGTGCGAAGCTGACGCGGTCGATCTGTGCCTTCCGACTTCGATGCACGCACCGGCAGCCATCGCCGCCCTGCGGCGCGGGCTTCATGTGCTGGTGGAGAAGCCGATGGCTCTGGATGCGGCCGAGTGCGATTCGATGATCGAAGAGGCGCGGAAGGCGGGGCGGATTCTGATGACCGCGCAGGTGCTGCGCTTCTTCCCCGCCTATCTGCCGCTGATCGAGGCGGTGCGCACAGGCGCGCTCGGGACGGTGCGCCACGCTCTGTTCCGCCGCCGCTGCGCCGCGCCCAAGTGGGGCGCGTGGCTGACGGACAAGAAGGCGAGCGGGGGCGGGGTGTTCGATCTGCTGATCCACGACGTGGACATGGCGCTGGTGTGCTTCGGCATGCCGGCGGCCATCTCGGCCACGGGCCACGAGGATCTGGGCGCGGGCATCGACATGGTGACCGGGCAGTTTCACTACGAATCCGGACTGACCGTCACCATCACCGGCGGCTGGCACCTGCCGTCGGCATATCCGTTTTCCATGGAATACACGGTGGTGGGAGACAACGCCGCCATCGAATACAGCTCCGCAGGGCGGCCGCCCCACTGGTACGGACGTGAAAAAGATTACGAAATTCCGCTCGAAACCAAAGACGGTTATCAGGCGGAAATCGAGTATTTTGTCGAGTGCTGCCGCGCCGGGCAGGCGCCGGAGCGCTGCGCGCCGGAATCGTCGGCCGCGGCCGTGCGCCTGGCGCGCCTGCTTGACGAGGCAAGATCGAAGAAAGGAGAACCCGTTCCATGCCGCTGATCCGCGACCGCGAAATCGGAATTTTCTTCTGGGCCGAGCCCGACGCCGGGGCCACGCTGCGGGCGGTGAAGAGCTGCGGCGTCGTCTCCGGACAGCTTGGGGTGGACGGCAGCGTCGTGCTGAACGATGAGACGGCCGCCCGCTGGAAGGAGGCGCTGCGGAAGGAGGATTTCCACCTCTTCACCGTGTTTGCGGCTTACGAGGGCGAGAGCTACGCCGACATTCCGACCGTGCAGCGGACCGTCGGCTTCATTCCCCGCGAAACCCGCGCCGCGCGCGAAGTCCGGACGCGGGCTGTCATCGATTTCGCCGCCGCTCTGGGCGTGAAGAGCTTCGGCTGCCATGTCGGCTGCATTCCGGCGGACCGGAACGACCCCGACTACCGCGACGTGCTGGAACTGGTCCGCCGCATCGCCGACTACGCCGCCTCGTACGGGATGACGTTCTGTCTGGAAACCGGGCAGGAGCCGGCTGAAGAGCTCCTTGCGTTTTTTGAGGACGCAGGACGCCCGAACCTGAAAATCAACTTCGATCCGGCGAACATGATTCTCTACGGGTCGGGCGAACCCATTGCCGCCTTCCGCCTGCTCCGCAGGCACGTGGTCAGCTGCCACGGCAAAGACGGCGACTGGCCGGACCCGTCGAAGCCGGGTTCGTTGGGCACCGAACGGCCGCTGGGGGAGGGCTCGGTGAACATTCCGAAGTTCATGGCGGCGCTGCGCGAGACGGGCTTCACCGGTCCCATCTGCGTCGAGAGCGGCGTTCACGGCGAGGAGCAGCGCTGGCAGGCGCTCGCCCGCGCCGTGCGGATTCTGGAATCCCTGCGCTGACGGTTCTGTGCCGGCAGGCATGGCGGCGGCGCGCCAGAGATGCTGACGCCGCGGGGCGGGCCGCTGCAGGTTTCAGCGGTGGCCTGGCCCCTGCAATGAACTTCCACTCTGAGCCACTTCTTTTCGAAAGCCTGCAGGCCGCCCAAGCCGCAACACTTCGGCGTCGGCGCGGGCGGCTTTGCGGGGCCGCGGGCCATTCTGTTAGCTTGCAGGGTGGAAGCGGGAATCCATGAGTCCTGAACAGCAATCCCGGAAAACCGTGCGCACGCGCCGCGTGGACGAAGTGAACTCTTTCGACGAGCTGCTCCGCCACTGCCTGCCTGCCTTTGGCGGCGCCTATCTGCGGCGGATCTACACGATTCTCGACAACGCGATCGGCATGGGCTGCCCGATGACGGTGGCCGTGGCCGGACCGGTGACGGTGAGCGGCCAGCACCAGGCCTGGCTGATTCCGCTGCTCGAAACAGGATGGGTGGCATATGTTTCGACCACCGACGCCGTGTGCTACCACGACGGGCACCGTTCGCTGAGAGGCCGCCGCGACTGCGTCTTTGAAGTGCCGCTTTTCGGCGACGACGGGGCGCTGCGCGAGCAGCGCATCATCCGCGTGGCCGACATGGCCTTCGACGAGGACATTCTTTTCGATCAGGACCGCTTCCTTTCCGCGCTGCTGCGGCGCCCTGAGTTTCAGAAGAAGATGTCCGGCACAGAGTTCCGCTACAAGCTGGGCCTGTGGTACGGCGCCATGGAGAAAGCCGGCGGCGTGGAGCCGGGGCTGCTGTCGACCTGCGCCCGCATGGGCATCCCGGTGTTCGTCGGCGCGCCGGGCGACGGCAGCGTGTTTCTGAACTCGATGAAGCTGTGGGCGATGCGCGAGGCGGGGCTGATCGAGCGGCACGATCTCGAGCTGGACCTGCATCTGGAGGTGTTCGAGAGCTGCGCGTTCCACCGCTGGGGGCTGTTCGAAAGCGACGCGAGAGCGCTGGCCACGCTGATTCTGGGCGGCGGCGTGCCCAAGAACTTCAACCTGCAGCCCGAGCCGGCGTTGGGCCAGATTCTCGGGCTGCCGGACATCCGCGGCTATCTGTTCGACGTGCAGATCGTCAGCTCGCCGGTGACGGACGGCTCGCTGTCCTCCTGCTTCCCGGCGGAAGCGGTGACGTGGGGAAAGGTGGACAAGGACCACTACCAGCAGACCACGGAGTCGATGCAGTGCGATTACTCGATCGTGCTGCCGCTGCTGGTGAAGGCGCTGCTGGAGAACCGCGCGCGGTATGAACGTCTGGCTGAAGAGATGGGCGCGGAGGCGCTGTTCGAGAAAGAACCGAAGGCGCGAGGCTATCTGCGCCCGCGCGAGGGCTACCGGCTGTTCGACCGGCGCGCGGAGCTGGTGGAAAAGCTGAAAGCAGCGCTGCGCGAGCAGCGGGAGTGGCTGATGGAGTCGCTCGAGTATCCGCTGCCGCCCGCGCCGTGAGAGTTTGCCTGCGCACGGCATCGCAGAAGAAGATGGCCGCAGGGAACAGTCGCACGGATCGAGGCTGATTTGTCCAGGATGCAGGCTTCACTGAAGGGCAGACGGGCGCTGGCGGGCGCGTGCGGCGCAGCTGCTCTGGCACTGGTCTTGGCCGCCGCCGGGGCGCAGACCGAAGCGCCGTCGGCAAAGCGTCCGGTGTTCCGCGACGCCGCTGCGGATTGGCCTTTCCGCTACGTCTCGAACAACAGCCTTTACGGGCGCAAATGGTTTCCGCAGCCGATGTGCGGCGGCATCGCCGTGCTCGATTACGACAACGACGGGCGGCTCGACATTTTCTTCACGAACGGCGCGCGGTTTCCGGAGCGCAGGCGCACGGACGAGTCGTTCTACAACCTGCTGCTGCGGCAGAAGCCGGACGGAACGTTCGAAGACGTCACCGAGCGCGCCGGGCTGCTGGGAAAGGATCTCGACTTCAATTTCGGCGTGGCAGCGGGCGACTATGACAACGACGGCTGGACGGACCTGTTCATCACGACCGCAGGACGGAACGTGCTGTACCGCAACATGGGCAACGGCACGTTCCGCGACGTCACCGCCGCCACGGGCATCGGAACGAAGCCGCGGGATCTGCTGAGCGTCGCCGCTGCGTGGTTCGACTACGACCGGGACGGGTGGCTGGATCTGTTCGTGTCGAACTACACGTTTTGGTCGCCGGAGACGGACCACCGCTGCGCGATGAGCGACATGGACCTGTATTGCGATCCGCGCCGGTACGCGAGCGTGCCGCATCAGCTGTTCCGCAACCTGGGCAACGGAAAGTTCGCCGATGTGACGGAGAAGGTGCGGCTGCACGAGGCGCCGGGCAAAGGCATGGGCGTGTCGATCGCGGACTTCAACAACGACGGGTGGCTGGACGTGTTCGTGGCCAACGACACGGACCCGAATTTCCTGTTCCTGAACCGGCAGGGGAAGTTCTTCGAGGAAGTGGGGCTCCAGCTCGGCGTAGCCTACAACGAAAACGCGCAGGCGGGCTCTTCGATGGGCTGCGACGCGAAAGATTACGACAACGACGGGCTGGTGGACATTTTTTACAACAACCTGCGCTCGCAGATCTGGGGCCTGCTGCGCAATACGGGAGAGGCGTTCGAACTGGTTTCGACGCCGACGCGCATCACTTACCTGAGCCGCCCCTATTCAGGCTGGAGCAACGGCTTCATCGACTACAACAACGACGGCTGGAAGGACATTTACTCGTCGAACGGCGACGTTGATGAATTTAACGAGCTTTCCCCGCAGAACGACACGCTATTCGAGAACGTCGAGGGGCGGCATTTCATTGACGTGTCCGCGGAACTGGGGCCGGATTTCATGAAAAAGGGCTTCCAGCGCGGCTCGGCGTTCGCGGATCTCAACAATGACGGGGCGATGGACCTGATCGTCACCTCGCTCAACACGCGCCCGCGCATCCTGATGAACAGCGGGGGAACGGGCAACCACTGGCTGCTGCTCGAACTGACCGGGAAGCGGAGCCCGCGCGACGCCATCGGGGCGAAGGTGAAAGTGACCACGCAATCCGGGCGGACGCTGTACAACCACGTGGCGGTCAGCGTGGGGTTCATGGGATCGAGCGACCGGCGCGTGCATTTCGGCCTGGGGCGCGAGAACCGCGTCCGCAGCCTCGAGATCACGTGGCCCAGCGGCGTGCGGCAGACTTTGGAAAATATTGCGGCGGACCAGATCCTGAAGATCACGGAGCCGGCCGCTCCCGCACCCCGGCCCGCGCCTCCGAAAGCAAGGCCCGCGAAATGAGATAAGCTTGTCTGCCGTCATGGCTTTTCTGCTGGATGATCTGGCGGGCTGGAAGCGGCGCTATGGCGAAGATCCTGCCCCGCTGGTTGAACTCCTGAAACGGCTGACGGACAAGCCGCTCGCGGAGCCGCAGGATCTGATCCGCCTGCACGAGGACGCGCTGTTCCTGCGGGCGTATCCGCACAGCGAGGCCGTGGCGCGCGCCTGCGACGAGCTGCTGTGCGGCTTCGGAGCGCGCATCGCGGCGCTGGGAGAACCGCCGGCGGAGATGGAAGAGCCGGAAGTGTCGGGCATCGCAGGCACGGCGGTGACGGCGATTTTCAGTTATGAAGCTGCCCGCTCTCTGGCGGAGCGCCACGGGGGCGCCATCGAGATCGCCTGGGAGGACTGTCCGGAGCCGGACCGCTTCGGACCTCTGCTGGCAGCGATTCTGCCCGAGGCCCGGGAAGAGTGGCCGGTGGAGGCGCACTTCCCTGCCCGCGAGTGGATCGATGGCGCACGGAAGCCCGGCCAGACGGCGATTCAATGGCTTCTTGAGAAGCTGGAGCGGCTCGAAGGGCCGCCGGCGCGCCGCGCAGAACTGTACGATGCCGCTCGGGTGATGCTGCACTGGCGGCTGGGCGAATCGCGGGCAGCCCGCACGCACACTCGGCGCGGAGCGGCCACGTTCTTCCACACCGCGCCACTGGTGCGCCGGAAGGACGTGTACCTGAAGGCCGAACTGAAGGCGCCTGCCCTTCCCGTGCGGCGATTGACGGCGGCTGAGGCGGGAGAGGCTCTGGCCCTGATCCACGACACGTCAGCCGTTCGCTACCGGGAATTGTACGGGTTCAATTTTCCGGACTTGCGGCACGTTTTCAGCATCGACGCCGGGCGGGGGCTGGAGATTGTCTGGTTCGGGGTTGAACCGCAGGCGCGCCTGCCGCTGCGCGCGTATCATGCGGGGATGTTTTTCAAGAACGGCGTGCCGGCGGGATACGTGGAAGTGCTGTCCTTTATCGAGCGCGCGGAAGTGGGATTCAACCTGTATTACACGTTCCGCGAGGGAGAAACGGCCTGGATTTATGCGAAAATCCTGCAGGTCTGCCGTCAGATGCTGGGCGTGACCGTGTTCTGGATCGATCCGTATCAGATCGGGCACGACAACGAAGAGGCCATCGAATCCGGCGCCTTCTGGTTCTACCGCAAGCTGGGCTTCCGCCCTGTGGACCCGCTGCTGCAGGCTTACACTCTCAGGGAAGAAGCCCGGCTTTCCTCGAGGGGAAACGCCCGCACGCCGAAACATCTGCTGCGGCGGCTGGCTGGCGGTCCGATGGTCTACGAGCCGGCGGACGCCCTGCCCGATGAATGGTCCAGTTTCCACATCCGGCGCCTGGCTTCCGCTGAATGGCCGAAGTCGGTGCGCCGCCGTTTTGAGACGCACCTTGAACTGAAGCGGTCCGGCGACGAGAGCCGTTACTTGCGGGCGCTTCAGCAGGACGACGCGCTGCGCGAAGAGCTGTTGCGGCTCGGCTCGGAGTGAGCCGGCGGCTATTTTCTCAGGTTCGTTTCGAAGAGCCTGAGGATGCGGCGGTACTCGTCGGTCCAGCTGGACGCGTTGACAAAACCGTGATCCTCAACGGGATAGATGGCAACCTCCCAATTCTCTTTGCCCAGCTCAATGAGCTTCTGCGCCAGCCGGACGGTGTCCTGGAAGTGCACGTTGGCGTCGGCCATGCCGTGGCAGATCAGCAGGGCT
>FWPV01006962.1_pt1 | contig 21055 bp, 14 predicted proteins | sample 2228371 | NCBI WGS metagenome assembly FWPV01 (sample SAMEA103939776, study PRJEB20133) | metagenome | reverse complement strand
AACAGTCCCCCGGCGATGGTGACGTTCTCCAGAACCTGGCGGGAGCCGGGATTGATCTCCAGACTGACCTGGGGGTGGATCTTCTTCCCTGCCAGGATCTTGCTGACGATCATGAGGTCCCGGAAGGAGGAGTTGCTGCAGGAGCCGATGGCCACCTGCTGCACCGGCAGCCCTTCCACCTCGCTGACATCCTTGACATTATCCGGCGATGAGGGGCAGGCGATCTTGGGCGTCAAGGAACTCAGATCCAGTTCGATGACCGTGGCAAAATCCTTGGCCCGGGCGGCGGGTAGGGGCCGGAAGGCGGCCACCCGGCCCTGGCTGGCCAGAAACCGTTTGGTGGCGGTATCCGACGGAAACACCGAGGTGGTGGCGCCCAGCTCCGCCCCCATGTTGGCGATGGTGGCCCGGTCCGGGACCGATAAGTTCGCCACGCCCGGGCCGAAGTATTCCAGGATCCTGCCCACCCCGCCCTTGACCGTGAGGCGGCGCAGGAGTTCCAGGATCACATCCTTGGCGGATACCCAAGGGGGCAGTTTGCCGGTGAGGCGGACGCCGACGATCTCGGGCATGATGAGGTAAAACGGCTGCCCGGCCATGGCCAGGGCCACATCCAGGCCGCCGGCACCGATGGCCAGCATGCCCAGGCCGCCGGCGGTGGGTGTGTGGCTGTCTGAACCCAACAGCGTCTTGCCGGGGATGCCGAAGGCCTCCAGGTGCACCTGGTGGCAGATGCCATTACCGGGGGGCGAAAAGTAGATGCCGTAACAGGCGGCAAAGGATTGTAGAAAGCGATGGTCGTCGGCATTCTTGAAGTCCGTCTGCAGGAGGTTGTGGTCCACATAGCTGACGGACAGTTCCGTGCGCACCCGGGGCACCCCCATGGCCTCAAACTCCAGGCAGGCCATGGTGCCGGTGGCGTCCTGGGTCAGGGTCTGGTCGATCTTCAGGGCGATCTCCTCGCCCGGCGCCAACCGGCCGGAGACCAGATGGGCTTGGATGATCTGTTCGGTAATCGTCGACATTGCTGGTATCCTACACACTATGAATGAATTGTTTATTTTATAAAATTACCCACAGAGAGTAAAGTCCAACCCTCCCTGCGGCCCCAGTGGCGCTGCAGGACAGGCAAGACCACGAGGTGTTTTCGGCACTGAAACAAAGGGGGGCGGACGGCCCGCCGACTCCTCCCCGGCGGTGTGGGGCGGTATTGAGCCTGTGGCGGTCGAGGGGGGAACGTGATACAGAGAGGAGGCCGGCGGTCATTCCCCGACCCTCCTCCCGGAATCCCCCCATGGGCGCCAGCCGCGGCGGCCCGGCTAAGTTTCCAAGGCCAGGTCTATGAGGCGGTCCAGCAAGGCCGGGAACGGTAGGCCGGCGGCAGCCGCAGCTTGGGGAAAGAGGCTGGTGGCGGTCATACCGGGGATGGTGTTGGTCTCCAGGACATAGATGTCGGTTCCCCGGACGATGGTGTCAGTGCGGCTATAGCCCCGGCAGCCCAAGGCCCGGTGGGCGGTGAGGCCGCACTCCTGCACCCGGGCAGTCAGTTCGGGGCTGATCCGGGCGGGAACGATCTCGCTGCTGGCCCCGGGGAGATACTTGGCTTCGTAATCGAAGAAGTGATAACCGTCCCCGGGGATGATCTCCACCAGAGGCAGGGCCTGGAGATCGTCGTTACCCAACACGGCGCAGGTGATTTCCAGCCCCTGCACGTACTCTTCCACCAGGACCCGGTGGTCCAGGGCAAAGGCCTTGTCCAGACCGATGTCCAGTTCGGCGGGGCTGCGGGCGATGCTGACGCCGATGCTGGAGCCCTCGTTCACCGGTTTGACCACCGCCGGTAAATCCACCGCGGCAATGATGGCGTCAAGATCTCGAGGGGCTGACCGGTCCAGAAAAACGGCTTTGGGGACCTGCAGGCCGGCCTGCTGGTAGAGCTTCTTGCTGAATTCCTTGTTCATGGCCAGGGCGCTGGCCATGACGCCGGAGCCCTGATAGGGCACCCCCAGCAGATCCAGCAACCCCTGGATGGTGCCGTCTTCCCCGAAGCGGCCGTGCATGATAATGAGGGCCACATCCAGGTTGTTGGCCTCGGCGATCAACAGGCCCAGATCACTGCGGGGATCGTAGCGCCGGATGTCATATTTGGTCTTGTCCAGGGCGGCGTACACCTGGTCGCCGCTTTTCAGGGATACTTCCCTTTCTGAGGAGTTACCGCCGCTCAGGAGAGCCAGCCGGATTTTCTTCATTTCCGCCTCCATAAGCAATCAGGTCTGCGAGGTCTGCGGGGGTGTGCTGTAGGTGGGCAAAGATTTTGGCCTCCAACACCAGGCTGCGTTCTTCATTCTGTTGCAGGCGGGCAAAGATTTTGGCCTCCAACACCAGGCTGCGTTCTTCATTCTGTTGCAGGCGGGCCAAGATCTCTGGGGTGCGCCCATAACGTCGGCGCAGGTCTGCGAAGCGGTGCCGCAGGGAGACCACCTGGTCATGGAGCACCCGCTTATCCGCGTAGTTAACGATCTCCACTTCCCGCAGCGGCCAGGGTTCAGCCGGGTGGCGGCTGAGCCAGACGTGCTCCCGGACGATCTCCGCCACTGCCGGGTAGCCCTGCTCAGCGAGCCACTGAGCCCCGAGCTGGGCATGCTGACCACCGTTGGCCAGACAGGCGGTCTTGGCGATATCGTGCAGCAGGGCGCCAGCCTCCAAGAGAGGCAGATTCAGTCCCACACCGACGGCGTGCAGCTGCCGGCCCAAGATCAGGGCCACATCCCGGACCCGCAGGGAGTGGGCCCGGATATTGGGGAGCATGTGGTAGTGGGCCATCAGACGGTAGCAGGTCTGCTGATCAGGGCAGAGCGCTGCTGGCGACGATGCGCGAGATTGATGCACACATCCCTCCGGACAGCATCCGGTCTGGCCCGGCGGCAACAGGGCGGTTGCAACGTTGTCCCGCCGCCGGGACGTAGGGGGGCCTCGGGGCCCCTCCCGCCGGGGAGAAAGTTGCGCCGATTATAGAGGAAATTGCTTCAGGATGCAAGCCTGCCCGGTCCTGAAGGCAGCCTGGCAAGTTGTTGAAAAAGTCCTCCCCCAACCCCAACGGCAGCTTTTGGCTCCGCCAAAAGCTGAATTTAGGGATATCCTCCCACCACCAACTACGGCAGGGAGTTTTTCAACAGCCTGCTAGTGCCGCCTTCCGGCGCGGATCGGCACCGGCTGCCCGGGCAGACCGCAGTTCACGGGGCTGGGCCCAAGCAGACCGTCTGCCAGGTGTCCAGGTCAAGCCAGACCTGGGCCCAATCCCAGAGCTGCTTAGGGGTGATCGCAGCCAGATGGTCGATGACCTCTTCGTAAGAGAGGTAACGGCCGAGGTTGATTTCGTTTTCGGCTAACCGCACCATGCGACTATCACTGTCCTCGGCGCTGAAGAAGAACGATGCCCGGGTGTACTCTAGGGCGGCCTGGAGTTCGGCCGCAGAAACCGGTTCTTGGCGCAGCCGGCGCATCTCCCGGTGGATGGTGGCCAGCAGGAGCTCCAGGTTGTCGGCGTTCACGGCCGCAGTGATACCCAGCAGTCCGGTGTCGCTGAGGCAATGCAGGAATGAAAAGATGGAGTAACACAGGCCGAGTCGTTCCCGTACTTCCTGAAACAGCCGGGAGCTCATGTTGCCGCCCAGGATGAGGTTCAGAAGCACGGCGGCGAAGCGGCTCTGTTCGCCGGCGGCCGGGCCGGGGCCGCCCAGTACCAGATGGACCTGCTCCAGATCCCGGACATAGTGGTGATAGCCAGGTTGGCCGGACACAGGCTGGCGGGGCGGGCAGGGGGCATGGTCGGTCAGATGGCCGAAAGTGGAACGGGCCAACTCTAACAGGCTGTCATGGTCCAGGCGGCCGGCCGCGGCAATGACCAGCCGGGAGGGTTGGTAATGGATGCGGCGGAAGTCCAGCAGGGAGGACCGGGTGAAGGTGCTGACATTTTCGGCCTGTCCTAAGGTGGGCCGTCCCAGGGGGGAATCTCCCCAGAAACACCGGCTGAACAGGTCGTGGATGTGTTCATCGGGGCTGTCCTGGGCATGGTCGATCTCCTGCAGGATGACCTGTCGCTCTCTATCCACCTCTTCGGGGTCGTAGAGGGGGTTAAGGACGATGTCGCTTAGCAGGTCGAAGAGCCGGGGAAGGTGATCGGCCAGCACCTTGCCGTGGAAACAGGTGTTTTCCCGGGTGGTGAAGGCGTTGGTGGCCCCGCCCAGCCGGTCAAAGGCTTGGGCCAGGGCCAGGGCGTCGTGCCGGGGGGTGCCTTTGAAGGCCATGTGCTCCAGGAAGTGGGCCACGCCGTTTTCCGGCGCGGCCTCGTCCCGAGAACCGGCGGTGAGCCAGACCCCCAAGGAGACGGTATGGAAATGGGGCAGCGATTCGGTCACCACCCGGACGCCGTTGGGCAAAACCGTTTTTCGGAACACGACGATCGGCGATCTTAAAAATTCAGGGTGCTCAGATCAAGATCCAGCACGGCCTTGCGGGACAGCCGGATTTTGCCCTGTTTGTCCACATCCAGCACTTTCACCACGACCTCATCCCCCTCTTTGAGGATGTCGGTCACCTTCTTGACCCGCTGTTTATCCAGTTCGGAGATGTGCACCAGGCCGTCGGTGCCGGGCAGGATTTCCACGAAGGCGCCGAAATCGACGATTTTCTTCACTTTGCCTTTATAGATCTGGCCCACCTCCGCCTCCGCGGTGATTTCCCGGATCATCTTGATGGCCAGGTCGGCGGCGTTGGAGTCGGGAGAGGCGATGTGAATCCGGCCGTCGTCTTCGATATCCACTTTGGCGCCGGTGACGGCAACGATGTGCTTCACGGTCTTGCCGCCGGGGCCGATGACTTCCCGGATCTTGTCAGGGTTGATGGTCAGGGTGACGATCTTCGGGGCCGTTTTCTTCAGTTCAGGCCGAGGGGCGTCGATGACCTGGTTCATTTTCTGCAGGATGTGGAGCCGGGCCTCTTTGGCCTGGTGCAACGCCTGGCTCATGATTTCCCGGGTGATGCCGCCGATCTTGATGTCCATCTGCAGGGCGGTGATGCCCTCGGCAGTGCCGGCGACCTTAAAATCCATGTCCCCCAGGTGGTCTTCATCGCCCAGGATATCAGACAACACGGCGACGTGGTCCCCTTCCTTGATGAGCCCCATGGCCACTCCGGCCACCGGGGCGGAAATGGGGATACCGGCGTCCATCATGGCCAGAGAGCCGCCGCAGACGGTGGCCATGGAAGAGGAGCCGTTGGAGGAGAGGATTTCGGAGACCACCCGGATGGTGTACGGGAAGACTTCCGAGGGCGGCAGGACCCGGGACAGGGCCCGTTCCGCCAAGGCGCCGTGGCCGATCTCCCGTCGGCTGGGCCCCCGCAGCATCCGGGTTTCACCGACGCTGTAGGGCGGGAAATTATAGTGCAGCATGAAGGCCTTGAAGGTGTCCCCGCTCAAGGTCTCGATGCGCTGTTCATCCGAGACGGTGCCCAGGGTGGCGATGGCCAGGGCCTGGGTCTCACCCCGGGAGAACAGGGCTGAGCCATGGGTCCGGGTCAGCAGCCCCACCTCACAGGAGATGGGCCGGATGTCAGTGTAGGTCCGGCCGTCGATGCGCCGCCGTTCCTGGACGACCATCTGCCGGACCAACTGTTTCTCCAGGTCGTTGAAGATGCCGGATACTTCCCGTTCCCGGCCTTCATAGTCCGGACCCAGCGCCGTTAGGACGTCCTGCAGACAGGCCTCCAGCAATTGGTGCCGCTGCTGTTTCCCCGGTTCCTGGATGGCCTGGAGAATCCGCTCCCGGGCCAGGGCCGCCACCCGCCCTTGCAGGTCCACATCGACGCCGACTTCCGGGATGGGCCGCTTAGGCTTGCCCACTTCTCGGGCCATCTGTTCCTGGAGGGCCAGGATGGGCTGGAGGTGGGTGTGGGCGGTGAACAGGGCCTCGAGGATGTCCTCTTCCGAGGCGAAGGCGGCGCCGCCTTCCACCATGACCAGGGCTTCTTTGGTGCCGGCCACGATGAGATTCAGGCTGCTCTCCTTCAGTTGGGCAAAGGTGGGGTTGACGATCAGGTCGCCGCCGATCTTGCCCATACGCACCGCGGCGATGGGCCCCTGAAAGGGGATGTCGGAGATGGCCAAGGCGGCGGAGGCACCGTTCAAGGCAATGATATCCGGATCGTTATCCGTATCCACGGACAGCACCGTGGCGATGATCTGCAGCTCATGGTAAAAGCCCTTGGGAAACAACGGGCGGATGGGACGGTCGATGAGCCTGGAGGTCAGGGTTTCTTTCTCACTGGGGCGGCCGATTTCCCGCCGGAAAAATCCTCCGGGAATCCTGCCGGCGGCATAGGACATTTCCAGATAGTCCACCGTCAGGGGCAGGAAGTCGATGCCTTCCCGCAAGCGATCGGAGGCCACGGCGGTCACCAGGACGCCGGTCTCGCCGTATTTGACGAAGACTGCGCCGCTGGCCTGGGCCGCCATTTTACCGGTTTCAAAGCTTAATGTTCTCCCTCCGACCTCTACTGCAAAAGTTTGGGGCATAAGTGTCTTCAGACCTCCTACAAAGTGGGACATTAGCGCCGCAGACCCAGGGTATCGATGAGACTGCGATAGCGATCAATGTCTTTTTTCTTTAAATAATTGAGCAGACGGCGCCGTTGACCCACCAACTTGATGAGGCCCCGCCGGGAATGATGGTCCTTGGCGTGGGTCTTGAAATGATCGGTGAGGTAATTGATGCGTTCGCTCAGCAGAGCCACCTGCACTTCCGGGGAACCGGTGTCAGCCTCATGGAGGCGGAACCGATTGATGATGTCGCTTTTCTGTTCAACCGTTAATGCCACTGTTTCCTCCTTGTTAGGTATCATGGTTGTCTGATGCAACGTTGGCAGGGTGCGGCACCGCCTGCCGGCATTGACCCACGGACTGGTCCGGGCCGGCATGGAAGACACGCACCGGCTGCAGCCTGCTGCCATCGCTGGTCCAGGTTGCCACCGCCACCAGGTCCTGACGGCAGACGATCTTGACCAGATCGCCGGCTGCCGACACCGAGGGGCTGACCGCCACCGCTTGACCTTGGCGGAGTTTGGCGGCGGTTTCAGGGTCAACTGCCACGGTGGGAAGATGGGGGAGGCAGGCAACCAGGGGGATGATCTGCGCCAGCAGGTCAACCGGTTCGGCACCGGCCGGCGGCCAGGGAACGGCCTGCTCCAGGGTAAAGGGTCCCACCGCCAGGCGGCGCAGGGCCTGCAAGTGGGCGCCGCAACCCAAAGACCGGCCCACGTCGGCGGCCAGGGTGCGGATGTAGGTCCCTTTGGAGCAGGTGACGGTGAAGGTTGCCAGGGGCAGGGCGATGCTGTCCACCTGGAGGGAAAGGATGCGGATCCGGCGGGGGGGCACCGTGACGCTGAGCCCCTGCCGGGCATAGTGGTACAAGCGCCGCCCCTGGACCTGGACGGCGGAATACATGGGCGGCGTCTGCCAGTGGTCGCCCACCAGCGCGGTCAAGGCCGCAGCCACGTCTGCCGGCGGGGGCAGAGAGGCGGCGCGACCGGTAACCGTACCGGTGGCATCCTGGGTGTCAGTGCTGACCCCCAGGCACATGGTGGCCTGATAGGTCTTGGGCAGATCCGCCAGGAAAGGGGCCAGTTTGGTGGCCTCCTGCAGCAGCAAAGGCAGGACGCCGGTGGCAAAGGGGTCCAAGGTGCCCAGATGGCCGACTTTTTTCACCCGCTCCACCACGCGCACCTGGGCCACGATCCCGAACGAGGTGGGACCGGCGGGTTTGTCAATGACCACTATGCCGTGCAGGCCCGGCCTCATTTGGACTCCTGGGAATCGTCGTCGGGCGGGCCGTCCTGGTGCAGGCGACGCAGGATGTCAGCCACCCGCTCACCCCGTTGCCAGGATTCGTCCATCTGAAAAATCAACTCGGGCATGATCCGCAGGATCTGCTCCTGGGCCAGCTCCTGTTTGATGAACCCGGCAGCTTTGAGCAGGGCCTTCTGAGCCAGCCGGCTTTGTGGGGCATCGGCCCGGCTGAGATAAAAGACCTTGGCCCGCCGCAGATCGCGGCTGACTTCCACTGCCGTGACGGTGATCTCATGGAGGCGGGGGTCGCCGCTCTTGCGGAGGAGAATCAGGGCGATTTTCTCCCGCAGCATCTCCCCCACCCGATCACATCTCTTCGTATGTGCCACTCCTGTGCTCTTTCTGTCCGGCGCAGCTCCCGGACGAACTGCCGTCGGATCACCAATGCCAGAACTCCACCTGGGAATCAACTATCTGGACCAGGTTCTGGTCCTCGATAAATTGGATGATCTTGGCCAGGCGGGAGTCCAGGTGCTGGGAATCATTGCTGACCATGGCCATACCCAGTTGGGACTTCTGCCATAAGTCATGATCATCCACTTCTGCCACCGCGGCATCAAAGCGATGCCGGATCTTCTCAATGAGGCCTTTGATGACCTTGCGCTTGCCTTTCAGGGAATGGTTGTCAGGCAAGTGCAAGGTCAGGCGCGCCAAGGCGATAATCATGGCAGCACCGGCAGTTAGTCTGTCGGTTTGGCGGCCGCCACCGGCTCCAGCTGCGGTTTGACCTCCCGAAGCTGATACACCTCCAGAATGTCTCCGGCCTGCAGTTCATTGAATTTATCCAGGCCGATGCCGCATTCATACCCGGCCAGGACCTCTTTGACATCGTCCTTGAATCTCTTCAGGGAAGCGATGCGGCCTTCGTAAATGACCTTATCCTGGCGTTTGACCCGGACCAGGGCGTTGCGTTCCACTTTCCCTTCCTGGACGAAAGAACCGGCGATGGTGCCGACCTTGGAGATGGTGAAGATCTGGCGGATTTCCACTTTGCCCAAGGGCTGTTCTTCGAAGACCGGCTCCAGGAGACCTTCCAGGGCGGAGTGCACGTCGCTGACCAAATTATAGATGATATCATAGAAGCGCACATCCACCTGTTCCTGTTCGGCCAGGCTCTGGGCCTTGGGGTTGGCCCGGACATTGAAGCCGATGACGATGGCGTTGGAGGCCGAGGCCAACATGATGTCGGTCTCGGTGATCTCACCGGCGCCGGTGTGAATGATGTTGACCTTGATATCCTTGCTGCCCAGTTCGGAGAGGGCCTGGGTCAGGGCTTCGATGGAACCTTGGACGTCGGCCTTGAGGATGAGGTTGAGCTCTTTGACCGTGCCTTCCTGGAAGCGTTCGTAGAGTTTTTCCAGCGTGACCTTGCTGAGCTTGGCCATGGCGGCTTCCCGCTGCTTCTGCTGGCGCATCTGGGCCACCTGTTTGGCCACCCGTTCGTTTTCCAGGACGATGAACTCATCCCCAGCCTGGGGCACACCGCTGAAGCCCTGGACTTCCACCGGGATAGAAGGCGTGGCCTGTTCCACCCGTTCGCCCCGGTCGTTGAACATGGCCCGCACCCGGCCGTATTCCAGGCCGCAGACGAAGACATCGCCGGTCTTGAGGGTACCGGATTGGATGAGGACGGTGCCCACAGCACCCCGACCTTTGTCCAGCTTGGCTTCTATGATGCGGCCCCGAGCCATGCTGTCCACCCGGGCGGAGAGCTCCAGGATTTCCGCCTGCAGCAGGATCTTTTCCAGCAAGGCATCGATGCCGATGATTTTTTTGGCGGAAATTTCCGCGAACTGGACGTCGCCGCCCCATTCTTCCGGGACCACTCCCCGGTCGGCCAGTTCCCGTTTGACCCGATCCGGATTGGCGTCCGGTTTGTCGATCTTGTTGACCGCCACCACCAGCGGTACATTGGCGGCCCGGGCATGGTTGATGGCCTCCAAGGTCTGGGGCATGACTCCGTCGTCCGCGGCCACCACCAGGACGACGATGTCCGTCACCTGGGCGCCCCGGGCCCGCATGGCGGTAAAGGCCTCGTGGCCGGGGGTGTCCAAGAAGACGACCTCGCCGTTGTCCAGGGTCACATGGTAAGCGCCGATGTGCTGGGTGATACCGCCCGCTTCGTGTTCGATGATGTGGCTCTTGCGGATGGCGTCCAAGAGAGAAGTTTTACCGTGGTCCACGTGGCCCATGATGGTGACCACAGGCGGACGGGGACGCAGCTCGCCCTCTTCCAGGGACGGCAGACCTAGGATGTCCTCCTCTTGCAGGACCGAGCGTTCCGCTTCATAGCCGAACTCGCTGGCCACCAAGACGGCGGAATCGTAATCCAGGGGGTGATTGATGGTGGCCATGATCCCCAGGCCCATTAATTTTTTGGCCAAGTCGCTGAACTTGATGCCCATCTTTTTGGCCAGTTCGCCCACGGTGATGGATTCGCCCACTTTGATCCGGCGCTTGATGGCTTTGGGGACGGTCAATTCGGTCTTGGCCATCTTGCGGACGGTCTTTTTGACCCCCTTCTTGCGGGGCAAGACGCCCACTTCCGCTTCTTTGCCGGCGTAGAGTTCGATGCCTTCCCGGATTTCTTTTTTCCGGAAGGCCTTTTTGGCGGCCTCGTCCTCGGCCAGGCCCGGTTTTTTGGCCCGCTTCTTCTTGACCTTGGGCTTTTTCTCTTCTTTTTCCACCGGGGCTGCCACTTTTTCTTCTCTTACCTTGGCCACTTCCACGACCCGGGGAGCCCGGCGGGCCGGAGCTTCGGCGGTTTTGGCAGCCGCGGCCTTCTCGGCCGCGGGTTTTTCCTCGGCGTCCGGCAGGCTGATGATGCGGGCAGGGGTGTCTTTCTTGGCTTTTTTGGCCCGCTGCCGTTTCAGGGCGGCAGAGGTGTCCGGGGTTTTAGCAGCGGTCGTTTCCACGGCCGGTTCTGCAGGCGCTGCGGCGGCCACGGTCGCAGGTTCCTGATCAGGCTCTTCGGGGGTGGCAACCGGAGCGGCTTCGGCCACCGTCGCGGCAGTCTCCGGGGTCGGGGGCGGCACGATCTCCAAATGGACCGGTGCTGCAGCGGCGCTCGCCGCTTCCCGGGGCGCGGTTTCGGCGGCCACAGGGGAGGGCATTGCCGCCTCTGCCAACCCTGGGGCTTCCGCCTGGGCCTGGGATAAGGGCGGCGCTGCCTCAACGGCGGTGGGTTTGGGGGCTTCGGGCAGGGAGACGATGCGGGCCGGCTTTTCGGCCGCGCGCCGACGTTTCACCGTGGGAAGCAGCGCCCCCCCCGGTTTGGCTGCCGCCGCACCCTCTGTTTTGGCTGCTGCGGCGCTCTCTGCTCCCAGACTTGCCGCCCTGGCTGCCGGCATGGCCGTCTGACCGGCGCCTTTCGCCGGCGTGGCTGCCGCCGCCGGGGCCGCGGGCCGGGCTGCGGCCGCGGGTTTGGACGGTGCCAGGGTCCGCCGTCGCTTGACGTTGCTGGCCACTCGTTGTTCCTCCACCAGAGGCACCGCCTTAGCTAACATTTCCCGAGCCCGGGCCAGATCAGCGGCCTCTATGGAGCTGAGGTAATTCTCCACCTCGATATCGATCTCCCGCAGGCGCAGGATGAGATCCTTAACGTTCATGTTAAATTCTTTAGCTAAATGAGATACCCTGGTTTTGGCCATAAATTTTTACTTTCCTTCTGGCAGAAACTGGTTACAAGCGACAAAACACCGGCCGGCAACCCCTGGCAGGCGGTTGCAGAACTTGTCACCCCGCCGACGGTGGGCGATCCCTGCGGTCCGACGGCGGGCGCAGCCCAAAACCCGTCCCTGGGTTGGCAGGGAAACGTTCCCTGCCTCCCTGGGGGTAGTGGCGCCACCCCCGGTCAGGCCGTCTCCGCCGGAGCTTCGGCGGCGGGGACGGCTTCAGTCCCGGCGGTATCGGCGGTCGGTGCCGGGATGGCGGCTTCCCCTCCCTCCAGGACCGCCTGGGCGGCGGCATGGATGGCGCTGGCCTTTTTCTCAGTTATCCCCGGAACCTGCATCAGGTCGGCGATGCTGCTGTCAGCCACATCTTTGGCCGAGGTGAATCCGGCTTCGTAAAGATTGCTGGCCGTCATTTCACCCACGCCCGGGATTTTCAGCAAGGAGAGATAGCCTTCCTTCATGGATTTGGAGTACTTGCTCTCACTCTTGACATCGATCTTCCAGCCCACCAGCTTGGCGGCCAGCCGGACGTTCTGTCCCCGTTTGCCGATGGCCAGGGACAACTGGTCGTCCGGGACGATGATCTCCATGCTGCGATTGTCTTCGTCAATGACGATGCGGCTGACCTCCGCCGGGGCCAGAGCCTGGGTGGCGAACTTGGCCGGATCAGGGTTCCAAGGCACGATGTCGATCTTCTCGCCCCGCAGCTCCTGGACAATGGTCTGGACCCGGGAACCTTTCATGCCCACACAGGCCCCCACCGGATCCACGTCCGCATCTTTGGAGGTGACGGCGATCTTGGAGCGGCTGCCCGGCTCCCGGGCCACCGCCATGATCTGCACAATTCCTTCCTGGATTTCCGGGACTTCGGTTTCGAAGAGGGCGGTGAGGAACTTATCCGCCACCCGGGAGAGGATGATTTGCGGACCCTTGGCATGCCGTTTTACTTCCAGCACATAGGCTCGGAGACGCTCCCCTTGGCGATAGGTTTCCCGGGCCACCTGCTCGCCGTAGGGCAGCAGGGCCTCGGTGCGGCCCAGATTGATGATGATACCGGTCTTGTCCTGGCGCTGCACGATGCCGCTGATAATCTCCCCCTGGCGGTCTTTGTAATCTTCGTAGACCAGATCCCGCTCGGCATCGCGCATCCCTTGGATGATCACCTGCTTAGCCGATTGGGCGGCAATGCGGCCGAAGCTGCTGGCATCCAGTTTGATACCCAGGCTGTCCCCCAACTGCGCCTCCGGGTCCAGTTGCAGGGCATCGTCCAGGGAGATCTGCCGGTCCGGGTCTTCCACTTCTTCGACCACTTCCTTGAATTGGAAGACCTCGATTTCGCCGGTGTCCTCGGCCAGACTCACCTCGATGTTATCCTGTTTGGGGCCGTATTTCTTTTTCGCCGCCGACCTGACTGCATCCAGGATAGTATTGAGTAGTAAGTCCTTGTCAATCCCTTTGTCACGACTCACCTGTTCGATGAGGCGTTTTAATTCTCCAACCATATCATCCTCTTCTTGCCGGCTTCCGCCTGAGCAGGTGGTTGAAAAACTCCCTGTCCTCGCTGACGGTGACAAAACATCCCCTAAGTTCAGCTGTTGGCGCCGCCACAAGCGGCCGTCAGGGTTGGGGGAGGGGTTGCCGGGGAAGGGGCAGGGGCTGGGGCCAATGGCCTCCTTCCCGACAACAACGTTTTCAACACCCCGTTAGAGATCCGGGTCGAGGCGGGCCCGCACGATCTCGCTAAGCGGGAGCCGCTGGACCTGGGAATCAACCTCCAGCAGGACCATACCTTCCTGAAGCCCCAGGAGGGTCCCTCGGAGGGTGTCGACCCCGCCGGTGGAGTGCCGCCGGCTGAGGCGCACCAGACGCCCGGCAAACCGTTGGTAGTCCTCGACCTTTTTCAGGGGGCGGGTCAGTCCCGGCGAGGACACCTCCAAGGTATAGCTGTGCCGGATCACCTCGTGGACGTCCAGGAGTTCCCCGGCCATGTTGCTGATGGCGGCGCAGTCATCCAGGGTGATCCCCCCCGGTTTGTCCACAAACAACCGCAGCACGGCCCGTTTGCCGGCTTGGGCATACTCCGTATCCACCAAGGCAAATCCCTGCGCGGCAATGAGGGGCTCCAGGAGTTCATTTACCCGGGCCACGATTTCGTCTTTCTGCATGTCTGCGCCCGGCGCCGCCTTTGCCGCGGCACCATAAAAAAAGTGGGCACACGCCCACTTCCAGGTTTCCAAGACTTGTTGTCATCTCGGCTGCGCTCTGAGGCGCAGATTCTCCGCCCAGAAAGTTTGCCGCTGAAAACGGGTTACCTTGCAGGGGGAAGCGGGTGCCGGCAGGTTTGTGGTAATGCTCGGCGATTGGAGCGGGCAACGGGATTCGAACCCGCGACACCAAGCTTGGGAAGCTTGTACTCTACCAACTGAGCTATGCCCGCTTCACGATATATACTAAAGATTTTCGAAAAATCTGTCAAGTGCTAAATCATGCCGGCCCTGATCGCGGCCGGGAGGTATGGCGGCCAGGGGGGCGAGCTCAGGAAACAGCCAGGATTCCTGAGGCATACATTGCCTATCCGGCTGTTGCAAACCTCCCGGCCAGAGTCAATGGTGGGAGGATATCCCTATTTTGCAGCTCTTGGCGTAGCCAAGAGCGGCCATCGGGGTTGTTTCCACAGCCTGATAGGATGCCCGTAGCGTCAGGGGCGGCCGGGCCGGGCAGCAGCTCATTCCCTCTAGCCCCTCGACCCCTTAAGCAGGGGTCCAGTAGAACAACTCCTGCTGCGGTCGGGGGACCAGGTGTCCCAACCCCAGGCCCACAGCGATGGTTTCAAAGCGTTCGTAGCGGCCGCGCATGGCCCTGGCCAGCGTCAGGCCCAGACCGTGTTCCATGAAATTGGTGTTGGTGTCCACGAACAGGGCCGGCAGCCCCTGGCGGCCGATGGTCCGGGCCAGCCGCAGGGCATCCGCCTCCGGGTCGGGGGAGAGATACGGCACGTTGGCCTTACCGTCGGAAATGACCACAATGATGGGCACCAGGCTTTTGACCCGCCGTAGCTCCCGTCGGGCCAGGCGGTAGGCCAGGGATAGGCCGTGGGCCAAGGGTGTCTTGCCGCCGGTGGGCAGGACCGCCAGCCGCCGGCGGGCCCGGATGGGGCTGTTGGTGGGGGGCAAGAGCACCCGGGCCCGGGCGCCGTGGAAGGCGACCAGCGCCACCCGGTCCCGGCAATGGTAGGCCTGTACCAGGAAGGACAGGGCCAGTTGTTTAGCCGCGGCCATACGCCGCTCGGCCCGCATGGAGCCGGAGGCGTCCACCACCAACAGCAGCAGCGCCTGGGTCTTGCCCACCCGGCGTTTGTAGCGTAGGTCCTGGAGCTGCACCGACCGGCCGGCCCGCACCAGGTGGGGATCCCGTTGCAACGCCGCCCTCAGGGTGGCGTCCAGGGCCACATCCGGTTCCCCGCCGTCGGGCGGCCGGGGGTGCAGATAGCGGCCGGCGCGGCTGAGGGTCGGGCTGGCCAACCGTCGGCCCCGTTTACCCCGGCTCCGGCGGGGGGAGTGGCAGGCCAACTGTTTGAGCTGCACCGGCGGCGGGGTGGCGAAGATCTGGCTGGCCTCCGACAGGGGGGCGGTCCTGACTACCGGCTTTTTTTTTCCCGTCGGACTTCGGGAGGCGGTTCAGGGGCCGACTCTCGGGCGGCTGCTTCCACCTGTTCCACCAAGAGCTGGGGCTCGCCCTCCTCTTCCTCCCAAGCTCCCCGGCGGCGGTGCCGCAGGGCCAGGACGGCCGCCTGTTTGATATCCTCCTGGCTGACCGCGGTCCTGCCTTCCAGGGCAGCCAGAGCAGTGGCCACCCGGACAGTGGTCAGGTCGGCCCGATGGCCTTCGGTCCCCAGGCTGAGGGAGAGGCGCACGGCTAAGGCCAGGGCAGCAGGGCCCACCTGCACCCGGGGGAGGAGGGCCCGGGCCAGGAGCAGGCGCTGTTTCAACGCTGCTTCGGCCTCTTCCTGGGCGGCCAGGAAGCCCTGCGGATCGGCCTCAAAGGCCAGCCGCTGGCGCACGATGGCCTCCCGTTGGGCCGGGTCCGTCAAGCCCCGCACCTCCACACAGATGCCGAAGCGGTCCAGCAGTTGGGGGCGCAGCTCCCCTTCTTCCGGATTCATCGTGCCCACCAGCAGAAACCGGGCCGGATGGGCATAGGAGACGGATTCCCGCTCCACCAGGTTGACCCCGGAGGCGGCCACATCCAGGAGGATATCCACCAGGTGATCCTCCAGCAGATTCACTTCGTCTATATACAGGATACCCCGGTGGACCCGGGCCAACAACCCCGGTTCAAATCGCCGCTGCCCTTCCTGCAGGGCGGCGGCCAGGTCCAGGGTCCCCAGGATCCGGTCCTCGGTGGCCCCCAACGGCAGGGTCACCACCGGCACCGGCCGTCGGCTCACCGGCAGTCCGTTGCCGGCGGCCTGGCGTCGCAGGCAGTCGGCGCAATACCCGTCCACTCCCTGGGGGTGGCAGCCGAAAACGCAGCCCGCCACTACCTCCTGCTGGGGCAGCAAGGCCGCCAGGGCCCGCACTGCGGTGGATTTGCCGGTGCCCTTCTCCCCCCGGATCAGGACCCCACCCACCGCCGGATGCACCGCATTCACCAATAGGGCGGTTTTCAGGTCCTCCTGACCCACCAGGGCTGAAAACGGAAAATTCCTCTGCATCATCCGCATGCTGTCATTGTAGCCCATGGCCCCCAAGAGTCAAGGGGCCTGGCCGGGCCTGGCCTCCGTCCTTTTGCTTTTAGGTGGTCTGGACTTCCTCCCGCAGGGGCAGGAGGATGGAGAAGGTGGTGCCCTTGTTGAGTTCGGTCTCCACAGAGATCTGGCCCCCGTGCTGTTTGATGATCTTGTGGACCATGGCTAGACCCAGACCGGGGCCGGAACTCTTGGTGGTAAAAAAGGGGTCGAAGATGTGGGGCAGGATCTTGGGGGGGATGCCCACACCCGTGTCCGCCACCTGAATCTGGACGTAGTGGTTGCGCCGGGCGGTGGTGATGGTGAGGGTGCCGCCCTCCGGCATGGCGGTGATGGCATTGGAGATGAGGTGGGCGATGACCCGCCGGAGGTTGCCGGCATCCATGATGAGGGGTGGGATGTCCTCAGCCAGGTTCAGCTTGACGTGGATCTGGCCTTCGGCCAAACGTTCCTGGCAGGCCGCCAAGGCGGCATGGATGACTTCATTGATCTCCCGTTTGCGCAGGCTGGGGATGGAGATGACCGTGGCTTCGACGATCTGTTTCACCATCTGCTCCAGGCGCTTGGATTCGTTGAGGATGACTTCGGCGTAGTGTTTTTCCGGGGAACCGTCGGGCAGGCGGTCGTAGAGGCGGCGGGCGAAGCCGCCGATGGCGGTCACCGGATTGCGGATCTCATGGGCCACGCCCTCCACCATCTGGTCCAGAGCGGTGAGACGTTCATCCTGGGATTTGCGTTCCTGCTCCTCCCGCAGCGTCAGCAGGGATTTCACCCGGGCCAGGAGTTCCTGGGGGTTAAAGGGCTTGGTGATATAGTCGTCTGCGCCGATGTCCAGACCCTTGAGTTTGTCGGGGATCTCTTTCTTGGCGGTGAGCATGATGACCGGGAGGTTGCGGTACTCATCGTTCTGGCGCAGCCGCCGCAGCACCTCATAGCCATCCATCTTGGGCATCATGACGTCCAGGATGAGGAGGTCCGGGGTCTCCTTGAGGATGGCCTGCAGGGCCTCCTCGCCGTCAAAGGCCGCAGCGGTCTCATACCCTTGGCTGCCCAGGCGTTTGCGGAGCAACTCCACGTTATCAGGATTGTCATCCGCGATGAGGATTTTCTTTTTCATGGTTCGGCAGAACCCTGTCCGCTGAAAGAAGTGCTCACCTGGAGCGTTCCCCCTCCCTCCGGCGGCTGTGGTTGGCTGGTTCCGGAGCTCATGCCATTGTTTGCCATTATATAATAAGTCCTTCGGCTGCCCAAAGAAAAATACTCCCGGGACGGTCTGCCGCCGGGTCGGGTCAGGACAGCCGGTCTCTGTCCTCACGCGGTGAGGTGGGCAAAGAAGCGCTTCAGCTGGCGCTGGAAGGTGTCCAGGGGGAATTTCTGGGTTTTCAGGGTGTGCAGCAGCTGGGTCTGAAACTCGGCCTGGTTTTCCGGGGTGGGTGAATCCGGCAGCAGGCAGAGGAGAGGGATGGTGATCATTTCCGCCTGGGAGCGGATGAACGCTGCTACCCGGACGATATCGGCGGGGGCCAGGTTGAAGTTAAGCAGGATAAGCCCTGGCAGGAGGTTCTGCAGGTGGCGGACCGCGGCTTCCGCCCCCTGGGCGATGGTGGTTTCAAAACCGTCGTCGGAGAGGTACGTGGCCCAGCGGTTGGCGGCATCAGGGTCAGGGTCGACGATCAGGGCCTCTTTGTAGCTGATCCAGGGGGTGAGGCGCAGGAGGGCTTGGGCAAATTCCTCCGCCAGGCAGGGTTGGCGGAGGAAATCCGCGGGACCCAGGACCAGCCCGGACTGGGTGTCCTCGGCAAAGGCCAATGACAGCAGCGGCAGATGTTTGGTCTTCTCGTGGCTGCGCAAGGCCAGGCAGGTGGACCAGAGCTGCAGGTCGGGGTTGAGGAGATCGATGACCACCGCGGCGGCCCGCGATCTGGCGATCTCCACCAGGAGGGTATCCAGCATGGACACGGCATGGGGCAGGAAGCCCAGGGGCGTCAGGGTCTCGTGCAGGACCCGCAGGAGACCGGGGCGGCGGGACAGGATGAACACCTGCCGGCCGGACAGGGCGGCGTCGGGCTGGGCCTCCGGCTGGGCAGGGGCTGCCGGCAAGGGCAGGATGAAGGTGAAGGTGGAGCCCTTGCCGTATTCGCTCTCCGCCCAGATGCGGCCGCCGTGCATCTCCACCAGGTGGCGGCTGATGGGCAACCCCAGGCCGGTACCGCCGTGGCGGCGGGTGGCGGAGCTGTCGATCTGGACAAATTCCTGGAAGATGTTCTTCAGATCTTCCGGTTTAATGCCGATCCCCGTATCGCTGACCCGGACGGCCACATAGTCCTTTTTCTCGCCGGCGGGCTCGGGCAGGGTGATCTTCTCCGCAGTTACGGTGATGCGGCCATGGGAGTCGGTGAACTTGATGGCATTGCCCAGGAGGTTGAGGAGGACCTGGATGATCTTATCCTTGTCCACCAGCAGGGGTGGCAGGGGGGCGGTGTGGACCTCCAGGACGATGTCCTTGGCGTGGGCCAAGGGTTCAATAGTCTGGCGGGCTTCCTCCAGGATGTCCCCGAGGTCATGGGTCTCCAGGCTGAGCTCCATGCGGCCGGCCCGCAGCTTGGAGAGGTCCAGGACATCGTTGATCAACTGCAGCAGGCGATGGCTGGCCTTCTCCACCTTTTCCAGGCTGCGGCGCTGCTCCTCGTTGATGGGGCCGTCGACCCCATCTTTCAGGTTGAGGGTGAAACCGAGGATGGAGTTGAGGGGGGTGCGCAGTTCATGGGAAACGTTGGCCAGGAACTCGGTCTTCAGCCGGTCCATCTCTTTCAGGGCCCGGTTGGCTTCGGAGAGCTCCAGGGATTTGTTCTTCAATTCCAGGGTGCGCTCCGCCACCTTGGTTTCCAGTTCTTTGCTGAACCTGATGAGCTTCTCGTAGAGCCGGGCATTGTGGATGGCCAGGCTCACCTGGTTGGCCAGGGAGCGGTAGAAATCCAGCTGCTCCGGAGGAAAGAATTTTTTCCGGCCGGCTGCGGCGCTCCAGACGCCCAAAACCTGGGATTCGGTGGCCAGCGGCACCAGGATGAAGCTGGCCAACATTTCGTCCGGATGGAGGCCGGAAGGAGTCTCAGGCGGCATCTGGCTGACATCGGGGATGGAGATGACGTTCCGGGTCAGGAGGCATTGACCCAGGAGGGTGGACATATCGGGTTTGAGGTCCAGCTGCTCTCGGGGGAGCACGGTCTGGCCCAGATAGCTCTCCAACCGGAGGACGCCGTCTTCATCCAGGAGGCGGATGGAACTCTGATCCACCCCCATTTTGTTGTGGAGCAGGGCGAGGATGCTCTCTAGGATCTGGGGCAGGCTCAGGGAAGAGGTGGAATGCTGGGCAGCCTCATTCAAGATGGCCAATTCATTCAGCCTCTGCTTCAGGGCCTCCCGGCTTTCCTCCAGGGAGTGGGAGACTTCTCCCACCAGATCAAAGACGCCGTCCATCCGGGAACCCCGGGAGGAAAGGTAGCCGTCCACCACCACCCGGGCGGCTGCCGGTCCCACCGAGCCGCTGATGAGGCGTTCGGTATACTCCCGCAGGCGCAGCTTGTCGCTGTCGGTCCAGGGACCGGTAAGCTCCAGGCGGTTTTCCCGGGCAAATTCCTGTAGGGCCTCCCGGGCCTTGCCGGCACCCACGAATTTGGAGGCCAGGGCCATGAACTGGGGGGCCTCGGGAAGGTTGGTGGTGCGGGGCTCCAGACCCAGTTCTGCGGCCTCTTTGAAGACGTCCACGTACCGTTCCGCCTGTTCCTCCTCGTCGGCATCGGGAGTGGTCAGCAGAGAGACGCTGACAAAGAGGCCGATGTTGAGGAGCATGGACCAGAAGAAGGCATGGTTGAGGGGATGATAGTCTGTGAGACCGAAGAGGGCCGTGGGACGCAGCAGGCTCAGCCCCCAGGGGCCATGCAGGAGAATCGCCTCGGAAAACCAGCCGGCATGAATCACGTAGGGAAACAGGAGCGTATACGCCCAGCAGGCAAAGCCGGCGGCCAAGCCACTGTTGGCCCCCCACCGGGTGGCCCGACGCCAATACAGGGCGCCGAGCACCGCCGGGGCCAATTGGGCCACCCCGGCAAAGGCAATGAGACCCATCTCCACCAGGGTGGTGACCGGGCCGATGGTGCGGTAGCTGAGATAGCCCAAGAGGATGACGATGACGATACCCAACCGTTTAAAGAACAGCAGCCAAGGCGACCAGTTGCGACCGGGAAAAAAGAGGGCCAGGAGGGGGGTGACCAGACTATTGAGGAGCATGGTGCTCAGGGTGATGGCCACCACCAGGACCATGGCGGTGGCCGCCGAGAGGCCGCCGATGAAGGCTATCAGGGCCAACCAGGGATGGCCGCTGGCCAGAGGCAGTTGCAGCACAAAGGTATCGCCCTGGGCGGGTGGATAGCCCAACAATAATCCGCCTCCGGCGATGGGCAGGACAAAGAGATTAATGAGGAAGAGATAGAGGGGGAGGAGCCAGGACGCGGTCAGGACATGTTTTTCGGCGGTGTTCTCCACCACAGCCATGTGGAATTGGCGGGGTAAAAGGACGATGGCGGCCATGGCCAGCAACGTCTCCACCCAGAAAAGCCCGGGAGAGTTGCTCTCTCTGCTCCCCAGGATAAACAGGTCCCGGCATTCGGGCCGCTGCAGCAACTGGCGGAAGATGTCTCCTTGACTGGGAAAGAGGACATAGCTGACCAGGAG